>Ga0310810_10005919_pt1 | contig 13756 bp, 11 predicted proteins | sample NCmetagenome_FD_207641 | JGI IMG/M metagenome (GOLD analysis project Ga0310810, IMG submission 207641) | Soil microbial communities from experimental microcosm in Duke University, North Carolina, United States - NC | ecosystem: Engineered > Artificial ecosystem > Soil microcosm > Unclassified ... | reverse complement strand
TCCTGCTGCCGAATCTGTACGGCGATATCGTGTCCGACTTGTGCGCAGGTCTGGTCGGCGGCCTCGGCGTCGTGCCCGGCGCAAACTTCGGCGAAGGGGCCGCGGTGTTCGAAGCCGTGCACGGCAGCGCGCCCGACATCGCAGACAAGAACCTCGCCAACCCAACCGCGCTGCTGCTCTCGGGATTGATGCTCCTCGAGCACATCGGGGAGCACGAACGCGCGAGTCGGATTCGTGCGGCGCTGGATCGGGTGCTGGGCGCCGGCGTCATCCGAACGCGGGATCTCGGCGGCGCCGCGACGACGACGGAGTTCACGGATGCGATATGTAAGGAGATTGAGAGATAGTGGTCCGTTTTAGGTTTTGGGTTTTGGGTTTTGGGGCTTTGGGTTTCGCGTTTTGGGTTTAGAACCTAGAACCAGAAACCTAGAACCAAAACCGAGAACCCAAAACCCCAAAACCAAAAACCTAAAACCTAAAACTCCTTGCTAATGATATAGTTCCAACCGTGATGCTCGATGACATCACCCAGGCAGTCCTCGCGCGGGACGATGTCGCGAGATATCTGCGGGGCGGCCATGGGCAGACCGAGCTCGAGGCGCGCGAGCGGATCCACGCCTATCTCGACGAGCTGCGCACCACCCAGCGCTATCCCATCTACCGCGCCCTGAAGCACCCGCTCTACCCGATTCTCCGCAAGATTGAGCGCATCGACGAGAACGTGGCCATTGCCCAGCAGGCGGTGAAAGCCGGCCGGGTCATCTACATTTCCAATCACAAGTCGCATCTCGACTACCTCGTCGAGCCGCTCGTGCTCGACGACAACGGGATCCGACCACCCGTGATTGCTGCGGGCATCAACCTCTTCGGCGGCCCGCTCGGCCTGATCCATCGCCACGTCACCGGCGCGATTCCTATCCGTCGCAACACGAAGGATCCCGCATACCTGGTGACGCTGAAGGCGTACGTCGCCGAGCTCCTGCAGCGCCACGATCTGCTCTTCTACATCGAGGGTGGCCGCAGCTATTCAGGAGAACTGAAGGCGCCGAAGACGGGCCTGCTCCATGCCACGCTACAGACCGATACCCGAGCGGTCGTCGTGCCGATGGCGGTCGCGTACGATGTGGTCCTCGAGGATCACATCCTCGCGCATCAGGCCGAGAAGCGGCGGCAGCGTCCGTTCGCGCGCGAAATCGCGGAGATGGTGCGGTACGCCGTCGGGTACCAGTCGCGCGCGTTCGTCACCTTCGGGACACCGATCGCGTTGGACGGCTGCGACCCGGAGTCGAGACGCGAGGTCATGGCGCTCGCCCACCATATTCGCGAAACCATCGGTCGTCTCCACAAAGTGCTGCCGACGGCGATTCTGGCCGCGGCGCTGAAGCCCTCGATCACGCGCCGGGAGCTCGAAGCCCGTGCCGAAGCCACCATCGAGGCAGTACGTTCGGCCGGCGGCAACCTGGGTGTGACGTCGGGCCGCCAAGCGATCGAGGAAGGGGCGGAGGCCCTCGCCGCGCGCAACATCATTCATGTCGAACGGGGCGGGCGGTTCCGGGTTCGCGAGCGGACCGTGCTGCGCTATTACGCGCGCGGCCTTCAGCACCTGCTGACAGGACCGAGGCGACCACCGCGCACGCACTGAGTGGCTGCTGAAAGGCTCCGCCGGTTCAGGAGACGGGAGCTTTGCCCTTGTCCTTCTCCCTTTTCCCTTGTCCCTTGAAATGATCGGCTACGTCTCCAGAATCTTCTTCCACACGCTCGCTGGCAGCCGCGCTCTCAAACAACTCGCGTCGCGTTACGGCATGCGAAATCCCGGCAGCTTCGCGCGCCGCTTCATCGCCGGCGAAACGATCGATGAGGCGATTGCGGCCGCGCGCGGGATCGAAGCCGCGGGCATGACCGAAACGCTCGATCTGCTCGGCGAGAGCGTCGGCACCATGGCGGAAGCGGACGCCGCCACCCGCGCCTATGTAACGATGTTCGATCGCATTGTCGCCGCCGGCATCGGCCGGAACATTTCGCTGAAGCTCACCCAGCTTGGTCTGACGATCGATCGCGCCACCTGCGTCGACAATCTCAGACGCATCCTCGATGCTGCGGGAGCGCGTGAATTCTTCGTGCGTGTCGACATGGAGAACTCACCCTATACGCAGGTCACGCTCGATGTCTTCGAAACCATCTGGCAGCAGGGATATCGGAACGCGGGAATCGTGCTCCAGGCATATTTGCGGCGAACCGCCGCCGACGCGGCCCGTATGAACGCAATCGGCGCGCGGGTGCGGTTGGTCAAAGGGGCCTACCGCGAGCCGCGAACCATTGCCTTTCACCACAAAGCCGACGTGGATGCCGCGTTCGTCGAGGTCATGCAGTTGCTGCTGGAGCATGGACACTTGCCAGCCATTGCCACGCACGATCCCGACATGATCGACGCAACCCGCAAATATGCCGCAGCCAGAGGCGTCCCGCCGGCTCGTTACGAGTTTCAGATGCTCTACGGGATACGGCGGGACCTCCAGACCGCTTTGCACAACCAGGGGTACGGCGTCCGCGTATACGTCCCATTCGGCCGTGAATGGTTCCCCTACTTCATGCGACGGCTTGGTGAACGGCCGGCAAACATCGGATTTGTAATCAGGGGTTTGTTGCGGGAACGCAGCACCCAGCTCGCGCTCTGATTAAAGGCTACGTGCGGATTGACTAAAGTACGTCGTTACGGCGGCAATGTGTCGCCGATCGCCCATTTGTCGCGACGCTATGTCGTTCAAAACGTACACTCCCCCGTTCCCAGCCCAGACCACGAAATCCGCACTCACCCGTAACTAGCTGGGGTTCAAGCGGATCCACACGCATGCATTCTCGTGGCACACCTCTTGATATTCCTGAGGCAGGAATGATGGGGACGAGCGCGCAGCGCACGGCGTCATATCTTGAACGGTCCTAAGGAGAAGGGAACGGAGTTCGTGGAATGGTGACCAATTACCCCCAGCAGCTCACGGCGACCGCGGAAATCTCGCAGCACAGCACCGACAGCCTGGCGGCACGTACGCTCGGGCGTCTGGGCCAGTTTGTCTGCGGACTTCGCGGGCACGACGCGGTTCTGCACTTCGAAGGCAACCGCGTGAACATGCGGTGTACGTCGTGCGGGCACGACACACCGGGATGGGAAATCAGCGGACGCGGACCGCGCCGGCGCTACGAGGGAGACGCGCGGCGTCACTTGCTTGCGACCAAGCGACTGGTTCTGCGCAAGAGCGCTTGAAACAGCGATTGGTTTTAGTGCAGGGCGGTGGCCGTCCCTTCTGCAGGATTTGTGGCCGCCGCCCTGCCCTCCCGGTCTCTCTCCGCGAACGACGACATCCCGTCGGCACTTTCAGCATCACAACGAGTTGAGTACAAACTGTGTCAGCGTGTCACGGCAGCTGATGACGTCCGCCAGGACGACGTACTCCTCTGTGCTGTGAAGACCCGCGCCCCCTGGACCGAACAACACCGACGGAATGCCTGCCTGACCGAGAATCGCGGCATCGGTCCAGAAACTCATCCCCGTCGTAGAGGTTGCGACGCCCGCCGTTGCTGCTGCCGCGGACAGGGCTCGAGGCAGATCATCATCGTGTGAGACTTCGTAGGGAGGGCGCGAGAACATCAGTTCCACCGACGCTTCGAGTTCTGGATCTTCGCTGCGAAGCGTACTGAGAATCGCGTCCATTTCGCGCCCGAACGTCGCGACGCTTTCCCCCGGAACCGTCCGTCGCTCGAGTTGCAGCCGGCAGCGGTCGGGATAGCTGCTCAACTCACGACCGCCTTCGATGATTGACGCGTGCAGCGATCCGGTTCCGAGAAGTGGATGCGGACGCCGCGATTGCAGATCGCGATCGAGCTGCTCGAGCCGCGACAACACGCGTCCCATCCGCATGATCGCGTCTCGCCCATCGGCCGGCCGGCTGCCGTGCGCGGCACGCCCTTTCGTGTCAACCGTTGCCCAGGCGAAGCCCTTGTGACCAATCCCGATCTTCAACTCGGTGGGCTCCGTCACAATCGCTCGATCCGCTTTCCAGTCCCGGACGAGCGCATCGGCACCGAGGCTTGCGTATTCTTCGTCGGCGACCGCGGCGATGAGGATCCGGCCCCTGCGGAATCCGCGCTCGCGCGCGATGCGCACGGCGTCAATCATCGCCGCCACCCCGCCCTTCATGTCCTGCGCGCCTCGGCCGTACATCCGGCCGTCGCGAATCACGGGATCGAAGGGAGCCGTCATCCCGGCAACGCCCACCGTGTCAGTGTGACCGCACAACATGATCGTGCGGCCAGGCTCCGTGCCCTCGAGCACGCCGACGACGTTCGGACGGCCAGGCGCGGCATCCTGCACCTGTACGTCCATGCCAATCCCGCGCAGGTGTCCCGCGATAGCGTCGGCAATCTGGCGCTCTCCCGCAGCACCAGGCACGAGCGATGGATTGACGGAGTCAGTCGCGACGAGATCACGCAGGAGGGAGATGACGGGGTCGGTCATACAAAGTTAAAAGTGAAAAGTGAAAAGTTAAAAGTTAAAAGTAGAAAGTGAAGGTGACAGTAATCCGGGCTCTTTCCTTCTAACTTTTAACTTTTAACTTTTAACTTTGTATCATGCCCCATGAACCTTTCCGGCCGAGTGGCCGCGATCACCGGCGCCTCTTCCGGCATCGGCCTCGCGTTGGCACAGCATCTCGCGCGCGAAGGCGTCGCGATCGTCCTGGGCGCGCGCCGCAAGGAACGGCTCGACGAGGCGGTCGGTGGCATCCGGGGCGCGGGGGGACGCGCGGAGTCGGTCGTCATGGACGTGACGTCAGAGGCCGACGTCAACCGGCTCACGCAGCGCGCGGTCGACGCCTTCGGCCGCCTCGACATCATGATCTGCAACGCCGGTGTCGGCTACTACGGCACCGTCGAGGACACGCCCGCCGACATCATGCAGCGGATGATTGACGTGAATTTCATGGGCACCTTCTACGGCGCACGCGCCGCGCTTCCGTTGTTCCGCGCACAGAACAGCGGCCACCTGATCATCGTCTCGTCGATCGTCGGGCAACGAGGCATCGCGCAGATGAGCGGTTACAGCGCGACGAAGGCGGCACAGGTTGGATTCGCCGAATCACTGCGCACGGAGTTCAGCGGCACCCCAATCGCCGTCAGCGTCGTCTTTCCCATCTCGACCGAGACCGAGTTTCGTTCCGCGATGCAACGGGACTACGGCCATTCGGTGACCGGACTCGGTCCAAAACAGTCCGTGGACGACGTCGCCAGGGCCATCGTGGCATGCGTGCGGAAGCCAAGGGCCGAAGTCTATCCGCACGCGGCATCACGCGCGTTGACCGTGGTCAATGCGGTTGCGCCGGGATTCACGGACAAGGTCGTCCGCAAGTACGGCCGGCGCCGCGAGGGCTCGTAGGTGTCGGAGCTGCAAACGGATCCCGCTTCCGGCTTCGACCTCGCGGTCGCCATCGCGCAGCGCCTTCGCGACGAGGGCGGCCGGGCGTTGGTCGTCGGTGGCTGGGTACGCGATCGGGTGATGGGCAGAACCTCGAAGGATCTCGACCTCGAGATCTACGGAGTCCCAGCCGATCGGCTGAAGCTCATACTCGGCGCATTCGGCAACGTGAACACGGTCGGCGAGAGCTTCACGGTCTACAAGGTCGCGGGCGTGGACGTGTCCCTGCCCCGACGCGAATCGCGCACCGGCCGCGGTCACCGCGGATTCGAAGTCGTCGGCGATCCGAACCTGTCGTTCACGGAGGCCGCACGACGACGCGACTTTACCGTCAACGCGATCGCGTGGGATCCGCTCACCGCCGAATACATCGACCCGTTCAACGGCCGCGACGACATCAAGGCGAAACTGTTGCGGGCCGTCGATCTCGCGACCTTTGGCGAGGACAGTTTGCGCGTCCTACGCGCCGTCCAGTTTGCGGCACGCTTCGAATTCGCGCTGGACCCGCCAACGCGTGACCTGTGTCGCGAGATTACGCTCGACGATTTGCCGTCCGAACGCATCTGGATGGAGCTCGAGAAGCTACTGCTCCACGCCCCGCGCCCATCGACGGGCTTCACGCTGGCGCTCGACCTCGGCGTCATCAGCCGCCTGTTCCCTGAAATCGGCGCGCTGGTCGGGTGCGAGCAGGAGCCTGAATGGCACCCGGAGGGAGATGTCTGGGTCCACACCCTCATGGTGATCGACCAGGCCCGCACCCGGATCGACGACCTCGATCATCCGCGGCAGATCGTCGTGATGCTTGGCGCCGTCTGCCACGATCTGGGAAAGCCGCCGACCACAGCCTTCATCGACGGACGGATCCGATCGATCGATCACGAGCAAGCGGGCGTGGTTCCCGCCACCGCCGTCCTCGACCGGCTCAACATTCACACCATCGACGGCTACGACGTGCGCAAGCAGGTCCTCGGCATCGTCGCGCATCATTTGAAGCCCGGAATGTTTCGCCAGTCGCCTACGCCGGTGTCGGACGGCGCGTTTCGGCGTCTCGCGGAGAAGGTGGACCTCGAGATGCTGGCGCGCGTGGCGAAGTCCGACTGCCTCGGGCGCGTCGGCGACTTCGACTGTTCGGCGATGGACTGGTTTCTCGACCGCGCCCGCGACCTGGGAGTCCAGCACGCTCCGCCAGACCCGATCGTGAAGGGACGACATCTGCTGGCGCTCGGCCTGTCGCCTGGGCCACGGATCGGTGTCATCCTTCGGCAGGTCTACGAGAAGCAGCTCGATGGGTCGATCACGTCGGTCGACGAGGGCATCGCGCTGGCGCGCCAGATGCTGAACGAACGATCCTGATACGCTTGGAAGCGCATGCGTGCATTCGCGAAGCCACTCGTGACCCTCTTGGTTCTGGTCGGCGCGTTCACCATCGCGTCGGAACGTGCCGCGGTCGCTCAAGAAACTCAGCCTGAAGATCTTCCGATCGGACACTACGTGGCAGACGTGCGGTTCAACTTTCCGAAGTTCAAGCAGGACCCCGGCGTGGCGACCAGCATCGGGGTCGCGACTGAGAATCTACCGACACGCGGCTTCGGGCTGGTCGTCGGTGCCCATTGGTATCCGCTGCGTCTCGGCATCGTGACCTTCGGGGTCGGCGGGGAAATCAGCAAGGCGTCGCGCGGACGGACCACGAACACCGGCACCGACGCCGCTCCGGTCGAGGTGGGCGTCAACACACGCTTCTCGGCCGTCTCGCCCCAGATTTCGTTCAACTTCGGCGCGCGCGACGGCTGGAGCTACATCAGCGGCGGAATGGGATGGTCCACGTTTACGTCCGAAAACGTCGACCATCCACTGCCCGATCCGGAATCCAGCACCAAGACGATCAATTACGGCGGCGGTGCGCGATGGTTCGCGAAGAAGCACCTCGCGTTCAATTTCGACGTCAGGTTCTACGCGGTTAATCCTCAGCTTGCGACGGCCACGCGCCCGGCGTTCCCGCGGATGACGCTGGTGTCGCTTTGTGGGGGGATCTCCGTTCGGTGATAAACCGTCATCGCAAATCAGCAATCAGCAATCAGCAATCGTCAGATATCCCAAATCCTTTCCTGCTGATCGTAGAACGTGATCAGGCCGTCCTCGCTGACCTTGAGGACAGCGCCAAATCGTCCGGCCGCCATCGCTGCCGTCGTCCGCGCCCCTTCGACGGGCAGATTCGAGTGAGGCTCGGGCGCCTCGGTATGGAGAAGAATTGCCCCGACCGCCAGCAGACGGCCGTTGCGATCCATGACGGTGGCACCGTCGGTGCGGGCGAGGCCTTTGAGCACGGCCGGATCGAGGTCGTGAACGTTCCGTCCGCGCAGCATGTGGAGAAGCTGAGCGCGGCTGGGCACTACCCCGCCCATCTTCCCAGTTACATCCAGCTGGTCGGCCGGCGCGACGAGCTGCGCCAGCGAGGCCGCCGGATCGCGAAGGACCACGAACAGCGCGCCCTCGCGTGAATCAGCCAGATCCACCGCCGTCTGAAACAGGCGGTCGGACAGCGCGGCGTTGTCGATCGCGGCTTGCCACATCTCGTACTTGGCCTTGAGATCGAGCAGGTGCCAGCGCGCATTCCGGAAGCTGAAGGTCTGCACCCCCTCGGTGAACACTTTGATTTCGTGTGATGGGCTGAGGACGATGCAGAGGTGGCTGTTGCCGGCGGTGGCGAGCGCGTGCGGGCGGTACCGTTCCGCCGAGGGGACAACCAGCGCCAGCGGCTCGGCATATTGCGCGATTTCGACAATATCGAGTACGTGGCCGGTCCGATCGACGAGAAAGACCGTTTCCATGCCGTCGCTGAGGCGGTAGAAACTCTTGATCGCGGTCAGCGACTGCGAATACAAGTACGCTTGATCCGGCACGGCCGCGCGGGAACGCACCGTGTCATCTCCATCCAGCAGGAGCACGCCGGACGAAATCGGACGGTTCTCATAGCTCGAGAGCGCCGCCACCCGCAGCACTTCGATCGCGGTGGCAATCAGATCCGCCCGCGACGGCTTGTCGATTGACGCGACCGCGTCGAGAAACGCCGCGACGTATCGATCTTCAATGGATCCGCGAAATAACTCGCCGCGTTCGAGCATCTGCTTGGGATCGAAGATCGCGCGATAGCGCGCTGCGAGCACAGTACCGATCGCTCGCGCCAGTCGAACTTCGTGCGTCGTGAAGGGCCGCTTTGCCGGCACGTGCAAGACATGACGCGATCCGAACCAGCGGATGGTCAGCACCGAGGGATCGTTGGTCGGTTCGATGGCGAGCCGGCCGTCCGACGAGAGCGATGGAATCGGTTCGGTTTCGAACGTCGCCCGGCTGAAGAACTGCCTGAGCGCCGCCTGAAGAAGGCCATCGTATAGCGCGCTGGCCGCGAAAACGGGCGGAAGGGACATCTGGTTTTCCATCATAATTCACAACAGATGCCGCGCCGAACGCTCATCGACTTCTACGCCGATCTGTCGGCCACCGCAGGCGAGTTCGTGGTGTACGACGACGGATATCGAAGTTGGTCGTATTCGTACGCGGACGTAACGGCACGGGCGCGAGAATTCGGCGAGCGCCTTCGCGCCGAGGGCATCAGCGCGGGACAGGCGGTGACGATCTGGGCGGAGAACCGCGCCGAGTGGCTGATCGCGATGTGGGGATGCCTGCTCGAAGGCGTCGTCCTCGTCCCGATCGACTATCGGGCGTCGGCAGAGTTTCTGCTGCGTGTCGCCGCGATCGTGGACGCGCGGATCGTGCTCGTCGGCGACGCCGTGGATCGCGCGGCGCTGGGGAACTCGAGGCCGATCTGGCTTGTGTCGGAATTGAGGGACGCCCACGAGCCTGCCTCGCCGAAACCGACGGCGGAGGCGGGCCTCAACGCGGAAGCTGCAAGACAAAATCAATCAGCGCCAGGACCGGTTGCGCCGAAGGCCGAGGATACGGCCGAAATCATCTTCACGTCCGGCGCGACAGCAGAGCCCAAGGGTGTCGTGATCACGCACCGCAATATTCTCGCGAACATCATTCCGATCGAACGCGAGGTCGCGAAATACAAGAAATACGCGAAGCCGTTTCTTCCCATTCGCTTTCTGAATCTGCTGCCGCTCAGCCATATGTTCGGTCAGGCGATGGCGACGTTCGTTCCTCCGATGCTTCCCGGTGTCGTCGTCTTCACCAGAAGCTACGCCCCCGAGGACATCGTCGCGCAGATCAGAAGCCGGCGCATCTCGGTGCTGGTGTCGGTGCCCAAGATTCTTGAAGTGTTGAAAGAGCATGTGCTGCGGATTGCGCCCGAAGCCGCCGAGGATCCGGGAAAGATGCACTGGGCCAGGCGATGGTGGAAGTACCGTCGAATCCATCGTGTGTTCGGGTTCAAGTTCTGGGCGATGGTGGTTGGCGCGGCACCGCTGGATCCCGAGCTCGAGGCGTTTTGGGGGAAGCTGGGTTTTCTGGTGGTCCAGGGCTACGGGCTCACCGAGACCGCGCCCATCGTGACGCTGAATCATCCGTTCCATGCATCACGCGGAGCGGTTGGAAAGCCGATCGCTGGAGTGGAGATTCGGATCGCCGGGGACGGCGAGATCCTCGTCAAAGGCGAGAACGTCACCAGCGGGTACTTCAACGCGCCGGAGGAAACGCGGAGCGCATTTCAGGACGGCTGGTTCCACACCGGCGACATCGGCGAGATCGACGACAAAGGGCAGCTGCACATCCGCGGGCGCAAGAAGGAAATGATTGTGACGCCCGAGGGATTGAATGTCTTTCCCGAAGACGTCGAGCGCGTGCTCAACGAGATCCCCGGGATCGTTGAATCGGCGGTCGTCGGCGCGCCGCTTGCCGGATCGACCGCCGAGCGCGTGCAAGCGGTGATGGTTGCCGCGCCCGGGACGGATCTGGACGACGTCGTGCGGCAGGCCAATGCGCGCCTGCAGGATCACCAGAAGATTCGAGCGGCGGCTGCATGGACCGGCGCGGAACTACCGCGAACGGAGGGCACCCGCAAACTGAAGCGTCGGGAACTGCGGCAGTGGCTCGCCGACAGCCGATCAACATCCGACCATCCGTTTAAAGTGCGGTTAGCGGGGGGACCGACCGTCGCGTCGGTGATCGCGCGGTTTGCGCCAGGCCGGACAATCGAGTCATCGACAACCATCGACGAACTCGGGCTCAGTTCTCTCGAGAGGGTCGAGTTGATGATGGCGCTCGAGGAATCACTCCAGTGCACGGTGGACGAATCGCGCTTCTCCGCGGCCACGACCGTCGCTGACTTGGAGGCGATCATTCGGCCATTGACCGGCGAGGCGGCCGCCGTCCATGTCCAGCAGGAATCGATCGAGTTTCCATCGTGGAACCGATCGCTGTTCTTTCGTGCCCTGCGCCGAGCGAGCCTTCCCACCTGGATGCTGCCCCTGGCACGTCCGTTCGTGAAGCTCGAAGTGCGAGGCGTCGAACACCTGGCCAATATCTCCGGTCCGGTCATCTTCGCCGCCAATCATCAGAGCCATCTGGATACCCCGATGATTCTGCAGGCACTGCCGCCCCGGTGGCGATATCGCGTAGCTCCCGCCATGGCGAAGGAGTTCTTCAAGCCGCACTTCTATCCCCGCCAGTTCGGACGAAAGGCTTGGCTGACCAATAGCCTGAACTACTACCTGGCATCTGCGTTCTTCAACGCTTTTCCCCTACCTCAGCGTGAGTCGGGAACCCGCCAGACACTGCGTTATATCGGCGCGCTGTTTGCCGAAGGGTTCTCCCTGCTAATTTTTCCAGAGGGCAAAAGAACCGACGCCGGCGAGATCAATCGCTTCCAGCCTGGAATCGGGATGATCGCCTCCCGGCTGGATGTGCCGGTCGTTCCAGTCCGGCTCCACGGACTCGACCGGGTGCTCCACCACACCTGGAAATTCCCGGTCCGAGGCCCTGGACGCGTGATATTTGGGGCGCCTATATCATTGAAAGGCAATGACTACGCGGCTTTGAGCCGGCAAGTCGAAGAAGCCGTGCGCCATCTTGACTGATGAGTTTGCTAAATCATGTTCCGATGTGGCACAATCTTTGATTGGAAAGGATAGCAATTGAGCAAGGATGATCTGATTGACGTGCAAGGCACGGTCGTGGCGGTACACAGCGGCGGTCTTTATCGAGTGCAATGTGATCAGGGCCACGAGGTGCTTGCCCAGTTGAGCGGCCGAATGCGCCGTTTTCGAATCAAGGTGGTGCCCGGAGATCGCGTGACCGTTGGCGTCTCACCCTACGATCCGGTCCGAGGCATCATTACCTTCCGCGCTCGATAAAAACCACGATTTTGAATTCACATACAGCACAGCGCCGGGCGCCGCGGGGACGACGAGGGCGACGGAGTCCGCGCTCAGGCGCTCCTCGCACGCACACACATTTCCAGGTCCCGCCAACGACGAGGTTCGTGACCCGGCCGCAGGCCGAGTACGATCCCAAACCGGTCGCGTTCGACACGCTCGGTCTCGAGCCCTCTCTGCTCGAAGGGATTCGGATTCGCGGGTTTGCCGCAACCACGCCGATTCAGAGTGCGGTCATTCCGATCGCGATGAGCGGGGACGATCTGATCGGGTGCGCCGACACCGGCACCGGCAAGACCGCCGCGTTCCTGCTGCCCATCCTCAACCGGATGCTCAAGGCACGCGGCGCTGCTCCCGAGGAGCGCGGCTACACGCGCGTTCTCATCCTCGCGCCGACGCGCGAGCTCTGCGTGCAGATTGAAGACGACGTGCAGGGCTTCATCTATCACACCGACATCACGAGCATCGCCGTCTACGGCGGGGTCGACATGGGTCCTCAGGAGCGCGCCCTCAAGTCGGGCGTCGACATCGTCGTCGCCACGCCGGGACGATTGATGGATCACATGCGGAGCAAGACCGTTTCGTTCGACAAGCTCGATACGCTCGTGCTCGACGAAGCCGATCGCATGATGGACATGGGCTTCTGGCCCGACGTCCGCCGCATCGTGCAAACGCTGCCGGATTCGGCGGCGCGACAGACGCTGCTCTTCTCGGCAACGATGCCGGAAGAAGTGATGAAACTGGCCGACGAGGTCGTGCGCGACGCGAAGTACGTGCAGATCGGAAGTGCTGGCGGCCCGGCCAAGAGCATTACGCACACGGTCGAGAGCGTGCCGGCTGCCGAGAAGACCGAGTGGCTTGCGAAGTTTCTCCGACGCACGGACGGTCCGGTGCTGGTGTTCGTGCGCACGAAGTCCGGCGCCGAACGCCTCGCGCGAAAACTTGCAGCGTTTGGTCTGAAAGCCGCGGCGCTGCATGCCGATCGAACGCAGCAGCAGCGGACCCAGGCAGTGGAGGGATTCCGGAGCGGCAGCTATCGCGTGCTGGTCGCGACTGACGTCGCGGCCCGCGGCCTGGATATCGACGGGATCACGCACGTCGTGAACTACGAAGTGCCGTCGAGCCGCGAAACCTACGTGCATCGTGTCGGGCGGACCGGCCGCGCGGACGCGACGGGCACGGCGTTGACGCTGGTTGCCCCGGAGGAAACCCGGGCACTCCAGGCACTTCAGAAATCGTTCGGTCTTGAATTGCAGGGATGATGGACGACACTAATCCGTTTGCGCCGGCCGCGGCGTTGCCACAGACCGATACTCCGGCAGAGCCGGTGTCATCTCAGCAGGAGCAGGCTCTTCCGTCAGACGGCTCCGCCGCCTCGGCCGCGATTGAAAAGTTCAAATCGTGTCGCTGGCGCGCAACCCCCGACGTCGGCGATTTCTGCACGCATCGCGACGTGTTGCCGTTTGCGGGGAAAGAAGGGTTCGTCGCCGATTCGTGGTGCCCCGAGTGCGCGTTCTACAAGCTGCGCCGCACACCGAAGAAACGCGAACGGCTGGACTTCTCGTATTGACTCAGCGGAAAGTCGTCGCGATCAGCCGGCGCGAGCGAACGAGCGAGCGCTGGTAGGGGCTGCGGGTGGGCCCCAGCGCAGAGAAAAAAAAGGCAACGAACCTCGCCAATTCAGCGCTACTCGAGAAATTCCCGCGCCAACTCGACCCACTCGCCCTTTGGTGCGAGCTCCTGGTAGGTCTTCCAGTGCGGCTTGGCTTCCGGGGAGTGTCCGAGTTTTTCCAGAGTCACGGCGAGATAGAAGTGCGCGTCCGGGTAGCCCGGATTGAGCGCGACGGCTTCGCGATAGCAACCCAACGCGCGATCGTAGCGGCCGAGATCGTGCTGAATGTTTCCCAGGTTGAAATGCGCCTCGAAACAGTCGGGATCGAGTCCGACTGCCCGCTCGTAT
>Ga0310810_10005918_pt1 | contig 13758 bp, 13 predicted proteins | sample NCmetagenome_FD_207641 | JGI IMG/M metagenome (GOLD analysis project Ga0310810, IMG submission 207641) | Soil microbial communities from experimental microcosm in Duke University, North Carolina, United States - NC | ecosystem: Engineered > Artificial ecosystem > Soil microcosm > Unclassified ... | reverse complement strand
GTTTCGGGCGGCGCCGCGCGCGGAACCAAATTCCGCTATCGCGCCGCGCAGCTCGTCCAGTCCGAGCCCGGTGCGAGCGCTCACGAAAACGCGCGAAATCCTACCATACTGGTCTCGCTCGACCCCGGGCGCCAGCGCCGCCTGGTCGATCTTGTTCCAGACGAGCAGCCGCGGCACTTCGGCGGCGCCGATCTCGGCGAGCACCTTGTCGACCTCGGCCTGCTGCTCGTCGCGCGCCGGCGAGGCGGCGTCCACGACGTGCAGCAGCAGGTCGGCGCGCACCGTCTCCTCGAGGGTCGCGCGGAAGGCGGCGACCAGGCCGTGCGGCAGGTCGCGGATGAAGCCGACCGTGTCGGAGAGCACCACCGGGTTGGCCGGGGGCAGCCAGATGCGCCGCGTCGTCGTATCGAGGGTCGCGAACAGCTGGTCCGCCTCGTAGGCCTTGGCGTGCGAGAGCGCGTTGAAGAGCGTCGACTTGCCGGCGTTGGTGTAGCCGACGATCGACACCGACAGGACGTCTCGCCGCACGCGCGCGCGCCGCTGCACGGTTCTCTGCTTCTGCAACTGCTGCAGCTTCGCCTTGAGGGTTTTCACGCGCTGCGCGATGTAGCGCCGGTCGAGCTCGAGCTGCGTCTCGCCCGGGCCGCCGGTGCGGCCGAAGCCGCCGCGCTGGCGCTCGAGGTGCGTCCAGCCGCGCACCAGGCGCGTCGAAAGGTGCTCGAGCCGGGCGAGCTCGACCTGCAGCTTGCCTTCGCTCGTCTGCGCGCGCTGGGCGAAGATCTCCAGGATCAGCTCGGTGCGGTCGAGGGTGCGCACGTCGAGCGCCTGCTCGACGTTGCGCTGCTGCGCCGGCGACATCTCGTGGTTGAAGACGACGTACGCCGCGTTCAGCTCGGCGGCGGCGCGGCCGATCTCCTCCAGCTTGCCGCGGCCGCAGAAGAACTTCGGGTCGGGCCGGCCGCGCCGGCCGCGGATCACCCGGTGGCGGAGCACGCCCGCGCTTGCCACCAGGCGCACCACCTCGGCGAGCGCCTCCTCGTAGCCCTCGTCGCCGAAGTCGAGGCACACGACCACGGCCGCGCGCGGATCGGCGGCCGGTGCGACGGCTTGCCTTGGCCCGCGGGGCAACCTACTCCGAGTCCTTCTCCGCTCCCAGGTTGATGGGGCGCGAGGGCACGACCGTCGAGATCGCGTGCTTGTAGACCATCTGCGTGACCGAGTTGCGCAGCAGCACGACGTACTGGTCGAACGACTCGATCTGGCCCTGCAGCTTGATGCCGTTCACCAGGTAGATCGAGACCGGGACGTGCTCCTTGCGCAGGGTGTTCAGGAATGGGTCTTGTAGCAACTGCCCTTTGTTGCTCATGTTCTTCTCTCTTGGGGGTTTTGTCGCCATACTCTAATTGATTTTCTTAAGGTTTTCTAGCACGTCCCTGCCTCTGCATCACTTCCGAAAGGCGAGCGGCGGCACCACGTCGGCGCATTGCGCGCGGTGGCGAAGCGCGTGATCCATGAGCACGCACGCGAGCATGGCTTCGGCGATCGGCGTCGCCCGGATGCCGACGCAGGGATCGTGCCGTCCCGTGGTCTCGATCTGCGCCGGGTTGCCTTTCGCGTCGATCGTGCGCCGCGGAATGCGGATGCTCGAGGTCGGCTTGAGCGCGAGCGAGACGGTGACCGGCTGGCCGGTCGAGATGCCGCCCAGCACGCCGCCGTTGTTGTTGGAGAGGAAGCCCTGGGGCGTCATCTCGTCGCCGTGCTCGGAGCCCTTCTGCGTTATCGCCGCGAAGCCGGCGCCGATCTCCACGCCCTTCACCGCGTTGATCGACATCATCGCCGCGGCGATGTCCGCGTCGAGGCGCCCGTACACCGGCTCGCCCCAGCCCGCCGGCACGTTCTCCGCCAGCACGTTGACGCGCGCGCCGCACGAGTCGCCGGCTTCGCGCAGCGCATCCATCTGTTTCTCGAGCTGCGGAACCAGGCCGGGGCTGGCGGCGAAGAACGGATTCTGGTCGACGAAGCGCCAGTCCTCGAACGGAATTTTCGTCGCCCCGAGCTCGGCGAGGTAGCCGCGGATCACGACACGGTAGCGCTCGTTGAGCCACTTCTTCGCGATCGCGCCCGCGGCGACGCGCACCACCGTCTCGCGCGCCGAGGCGCGCCCGCCGCCGCGCGCGTCGCGGAAGCCGTACTTCTGCGTATAGGTGAAGTCGGCATGCCCGGGCCGGAACTTCTCGGCGATCGCCGCGTAGTCCTTGGAGCGCGCGTCCTCGTTGCGCACGAGGAAGCCGATCGCGGTGCCGGTGGTGCGGCCTTCGTAGACGCCGGACAGGATCTCCACCGCGTCGGACTCGCGGCGCTGCGTCACGTGGCGCGAGGTGCCCGGTTTCCTCCTGTCGAGCTCGCGCTGCAGATCCTGACTGGACAAGGCCAGTCCCGGCGGGCAGCCGTCCACGACGCCGCCGTAAGCCGGCCCGTGCGACTCGCCGAACGAGGTCACGCAATAGAGCAGGCCGAAGCTGTTGCCCGACATGGAGCGGGCATTCTACCTAGGCTTGGGCGGCACCCTCGAAGAAGCCGCGCGTCTCGAAGATGCGCGGCGCGAAGCGCCTGCCCGCCGAGCGCAGCGTGCGCTTGAGGACGAAGTCGAAGAGCAGCACGTTGTGGCTGCGGATCTCCTTCAGCACCCCGGTCGCCGACACTGGAATGAGACCGAGCGAGGCGAGATAGCCCACCGAGAAGAGCGGCATCACGCCGGGCAGCGGATAGTCGGAGCCGTTCAGCAGGCGCGCATGCCAGCCCTCCTCCTCGATGACGCGGGCGAGCGCCGGGCCGGCGCGGTTGAGCTGCGTCATGGCCGAGATGTCGGCGAAGAGGTTTTTTTGGTAGCGCGCCTCGCCCATCAGCGCCGCGAACTCGGCGAAGTCCTGTTCCTCGATCGACGCGCAGTGCGCGACGACCACGCGCACGCCGGCGTCCAGCGCGCGGCGCAGCCGCGAGGGGCGGCCGAAGTGCTGCGCCTCGGGGCCGAGCACCGCGCGCTCGAGGCCGGCGTGGCTGATGAGCGGCAGGCCGAGCTCGGCGAGCCGCTCGTAGAAGCGCTGGCAGCGCGGCGAGGCGGGATCGATGTTCATCGCTGCCGGCAGCCACTTCACCGCGCGCGCGCCGTCGCGCTTCGCCTGCGCGAGGCGCTCGAGCGCGTCGCCGGCATAGGGGTGGATCGACGCGGCCCATTCGAAGTAGCGCGGATGCGCGCGCGCCGTGTCGCGGGCATAGGCGTCGGGCACCCAGAAGCCGCTCCGCGCGAGGTCCGGCCGGCCGGCGTCGTCGTGCGCGCGCTCGAAGGCGAGCAGCAGGAGCTTCACGCCGGGTTGCATCCCGTCGACCAGGTTGTGCATGCGCTCGACGTACGAGCGGTCGACGCTGCCTGGCGCCTCGTGCACGCAGCCCGCGTTCATGAAGAAGAGGCGCCGCGCATAAAGGCCGGGATTGAGCACGCTCTGCATCGCGGGATTGACGACCACCCCGCTGCCCGAGTCGCCGGTGCCGACGAGGTGCACGTGGCTGTCCCAGACCTGCGCCGGATCGATCCCTTGCCACGCCGCCTGCACCAGCTCGTGGCGCGCGAGCCGCGCCGGGAGCGCGGCACGGCAGGGATTCCAGAAGCCCTGCTCGGGCCAGTAGCGCCAAGCGGCAAGCGCGCTGCCGCCGGCGGCGAGGCCGAGCGTTCCTAGGAGGAACCGCCTACGCGGGCCAATTCTTGATGTATCCCTTCAGCATCTTGTTCTCGAAGTCCTGCTCTTCGAGCACCGCCTTCGCGACGTCGCGGAACGAGATGACGCCGAGCAGCCGGCCGTCCTGCATCACCGGCAGGTAGCGCGCGCCGCTCTCGAGCATCGTGCGGCGCAGGTCGTTCACTTCCATGTCCGGGCCGGCAACCACCGGGTCGCGCACCATGATGTCGGCCACCTTCACCTCGCCGAGCGAGCCCGAGCGCTGCGCGAGTGCGCGCAGGAGCTCGTGGAAGGTGAGCATGCCGACCATGCGGCCGCGCTCCATGACCACCAGGGACCCCAGGTTCTCCTTCGCCATCGTCGCGACCGCGTCGGCGGCGCGGCCGGCCGGCTCGGTGCTGATCAGGCGGTTGCCCTTCACCCGCAGGATTTCCTTCACTTGCATGGTGGACCTCCTGGCCGGCTTAAGAATACTCTCTTCGACCGTGAAAGTGGCGCTCGTCACCGGCGGTGCGCAAGGCATCGGCAAGGGCATCGCGGCGCTGCTCGCGGCGCGCGGCTATCGCGTCGCGGCGGCCGACCGCGACGCGGAAGCGGGGCGCGACCTCGACCTTCCGGAGGTCGCGTTCGTGCGCTGCGACGTGTCGCGCGAGACGTCCGCGAAGAGCTGCATCCGCGCGGTGCTGCGCCGCTTCGGCCGACTGGACGCGCTGATCAACAACGCCGGGCTCGCCAGCCCGGCGGGCGCGCCGCTCGAGAAGCTGCCGCTCGCCGACTGGAACCGGCGCATCGCCGTGAACCTCACCGGCGTGTTCCTCATGACCAAGCACGCGGCGCCGCACCTGCGCGCCGCGCGCGGCGCGGTGGTGAACATCGCCTCGACGCGCGCCCTGCAGTCGGAGCCCGACACCGAGGCGTACGCGGCAAGCAAGGGCGGCGTCGTCGCGCTCAGCCATGCGATGGCGATGAGCCTCGGGCCGCAGGTGCGCGTGAACTGCGTGAGCCCGGGCTGGATCGACGTGAGCGGCGAGTGGAAGAAGCGCTCGGCGCGCAAGCCGCTCGCGCTGCGCCGCGCCGACCATGCGCAACATCCGGCGGGCCGCGTCGGCCGCCCTGAGGACGTCGCCGAGCTCGTCGCCTACCTGCTGTCGGACGCGGCGGGATTCGTCACCGGCCAGAACTTCGTCATCGACGGCGGGATGACGAAGAAGATGATCTACATCTGAATTCCTACCGCACCAGTATTGTCGCCAGCAGCAGCAGCGTCCCCATGCTCACGCAGTCGGTCGCGGTGGTGAGGAAGATCGACGAAGCGGTGGCCGGGTCGAAGCCGAACTTCTTCAGCGCCACCGGCACCAGCACGCCGGACAGCCCGCTCGCGATGCACGAGAAGACCATCGCGGCGAATACGACGAAGGCGAGCGTGAGCGGCTGATCCTGGTGCTGGCCGACAGCGGTGATGTACATGCCGATCGCCGCCATCAGGCCGACGCCCGCGCCGTTCGCCATGCCGAGCCAGGTCTCCTTGCTGATCAGCGGCCGCTCGGCGCCGGGCTTCATCTCGCCGAGCGTCATGCCGCGCAGCGTCACCGCCAGCGCCTGGCAGCCGGTGTTGCCCGACTGCCCGGCGAGCACCGGCAGGAAGAGCGCGAGGATCACCAGCCGGTCGATCGTGCCCTGGAATACGCCGACCACCGCGGCGGCGAGGAAGGCGGTGAGCAGGTTGATCTGCAGCCACGGGTGGCGCATCTTCAGGCTGCGCAGCACCGGCGTGGAGAGCCGCTCTTCCTTCTCCAGGCCGACCATGCTGCCCGCCTGCAGCGAGATCTCGACCGCCTGGGCCTCGAACATGCTCTGCCCGCGCACCAGGCCGGCGAGCCGGCCGTCCTCGTCGACCACCGGGTAGATCGGGTAATGGCGGTCGAGCACCAGCTTCATCGCGTCCATGAGCGGCGTGGTGGCGCGCAGCGAGAACACGTTGCGCAGCATCACCTGCTCGAGACGGCTCGACGTGTCGTTGAACAGCAGGTCGCGCATCGTGACGATGCCGAGCAGACGCCCGCTCGCGTCGACGACGTAGACGTAGGTGATGAAGGTGGTCTTGACGAGCTCGCGCAGCTTGTCGATCGTCTCGGCGAGGGTCTGCGCCGGCGGATAGGCGGCGACCACCGGCTCCATCATCCGGCCGATCGCCTCCTTCGCGAAGCGCGAGTTGCGCTGCCACTGGCGCGCCAGCTCGGGCGCCGCGGCGAGCAGCGCGCGCTCGCGCGCCTCTTCCGGCAGCGCGTCGAGCACGTCCTGCGCGAAGCCCGGCGAGAGCCGGGCGAGCGCCGCGGCGATGTCGCCGCCGCCGAAATGCCCCAGCTTGGCCGCCGCGCCCTCCGCGGAGCGGCTCTTCACCTCGTCGGCGACGTCCACGGCCATGGTGGAGTGCAGTGTTGCCGCCATCGGTTTTCCCCCCTGAAGTTGCGCGTTCCCCTCTTGGTGTTGCGCTCAGTTTATGACGGATCATGGCACAATGCCCGCGATGACTCCGAGAGCGATCACCGTGCGCCTCGCCGAGCCGCGCGACGCTCAGACGATCGCGCAGATGTCGCGCGACTTCATCGAGACCGGCCTGGGCTGGAAGTACGACGCGGCGCGCGTGCTGCGGGTGATCCGCGACCGCGACGCCGTCGCGGTGGTCGCCTGCGAAGGCGGGTCCCGTGTCGCGTCTAAGCCCAACTCCTCGCGCGGCACGATCAACGGCTTCGCCATCATGGATTTCGGCGACGAGCGCGCGCACCTCGTGCTCCTCGCCGTGCGGCCGTCGCACCGGCGCTCGGGCATCGGCCGCCATCTGCTCGAATGGCTGCTCGAGTCGGCGCGCTGCGCCGGCATCGCCAGCGTGCACCTCGAGCTGCGCGCGGCCAACGACGCGGCGCGCCGCTTTTACCGCGCCATGGGCTTCTACGAGACGGTGCTCGTGCCGGGCTACTACCGCAGCGGCGAGGGCCGCAAGGAAGGCGCGCTGCGCATGCTGCGCGTGCTGCGCGTGCCCGGGCCGCTGCCCGCGGCGTGGCAGCCGCCTAAGGGACTATCGCCAGGCCGATCCTGACCTGCGCCTGACGGCGAACGTTGTAGTCGACGATCGCCTCGCCGTACCCGTCGAAGAACTGCAGATGCAGGTAGCCCGAAAGCGGGCCGACCCGCACGTCGCGCGTGCGCCGCGAGAGGTCGACGAGCAGGCTGCCGCGCCCGCTGTTGCCGAGGCGGGCGACCGCCGTGGCGATCCACTGCCCGCCCGAGTCGTAGCGCACGCGCCAGTCGACGTGGCCGCGGTAGTCGGGGATGTCCGGGTTCTCGCCCTTGTTGAGGTAGCGGTAGACCTTCGGCGTGAACTCGAGCAGGCGCCCGTCCGCGCCGCGCCAGCGCCACTCGGGACGCACGAAGGCGATGTTGATCGAGCGCGAGTCGACGCCGCCGCGGCCGTTCGACTCGTGCTCGACGCCGAAGCGCGCGCCGTCGATCCAGGTGTGGTTGTCGGTACGCTCCCACTTCCAGAAGAGCGACGGCCGGTAGCTCGTGTCGCGGAACGGCTTGGACGCCGATTCGAGGTCCCAGAGCGAGTTCTGCGTGTAGCCGAAGTACAGGCCGGAGAGCCACGGGCGCTGCGCGCCGTAGCCGCTGCCCGGGTCGAACAGCCGGTACTTGAACGAGAGCTGGAAGCGCGCGTTCCAGCCGCCGCGCGGGCCGACCACGAAGTAGACCGGATCCTCTTCCGAGAGCGGCGCTTCCTCGACCGAGCTCGGCCGCGCGGTGACGCGCTGCATCTCGTCGCGGCGCAGCACCTGGAGCACCACCGCGTTCGAGCCGGCACCGGCGAGCTGCACCGTCACCGTGCCGGTCGCGCCGCGCGGCATGATGCCCGAGTAGATGCGCCGCGCGCCCTGCGCCGGCCCGCTGCCCTTCATCGTCACCTGGACGTCCGTGGCGTCGACGCGCACGCGCACCGTGATCTCGTCGGGAAACGGCTCGCCCGGCGACACCAGCATCAGGTCGAAGCGCTGCCCGGCTTCGGCCTTTCCGTCGGGCGAGACGAGCAGCCACTCGGGCCCCAAGGCGTTCGCCGTTCCCATGAAGAGCCCCAGGCAGAAGAGAAGCGCAAGCCTCACGCCGAGCTCCAGTCCTGGGCGTCGGCGAAGCGCGCGACGAGGAACTCGACGAAGCGGCGCACCTTCGCCGAGAGGTGCTTGCGGCTCGGGTACACGGCGTAGATCGGCACCGGCGGCGGCACGTACTCCTGGAGCAGCGGCACCAGGCGCCCGGCGCGCACGTCGGGACCGACGATGAACGCCGGCTCGAGCACGATGCCCGCGCCGCGCACCGCCGCCTCGGCGAGCAGGTCGCCGTTGTTGGAATGCAGCGTGCCGGAGACGCGCACGCTGCGCTCGGCGCCCGAGCGATCGCGGAAGCGCCAGGAGTGGCGCGGCGAGACGTACTCGTAGGTGAAGCAGTTGTGCCGCGCCAGGTCCTCGGGCGTCGCCGGCGCGCCATGCGCGGCGAGGTAGGCGGGCGAGGCACAGGGCACGAGGCGCGTCTCGCCGAGCTTGCGCGCCACCAGGTTCTCGGCGCCGGGCGGGCCGATGCGGATCGCGAGGTCGAAGCCTTCCTCGACGAGGTCGACCACGCGGTCGGAGAGCGACACGTCGAAGCGCACGCCCGGGTGCTCGCCGAGGAAGTCGGCGATCGCGGGCGCGACATGGCGCACGCCGAAGTTCACCGACGTAGTGAGCCTGATCGTGCCGCGCGGCTCCACCGCGGCGCGTGATGCTTCCTGCTCCGCTTCGGCCAGGTCGGAAAGGAGCTGCACCGAGCGCTCGTAGAAGGCGCGGCCGCTTTCGGTGAGGCTCACCTTGCGCGTCGTGCGGTTGAGGAGCCGCGTCTGCAGATGGCCCTCGAGGTCGGCGACCTGCCGGGAGGCGGCCGACGTGGAGAGGCCGAGCCGCTCCGCCGCCTTGGCGAAGCTCCCCGATTCAACGACTTGCGCGAAGACCTGGATGGCGGCGAGCCGGTCCATGAGGTCCTTATATTATCCCGCCCTTGTAAATAATCCATTGCGCACCCAGCTATTTATCCCGGAATCGAGACGAAGCAAACTCTCCACCATGAAAAGATTCTTGATCACCGGCGCGGCGCTTGCTGCCCTCGCTGTGGCGTCGATCGGCGCCGTGCAGGTCACCACCCGGGACTCGCGCACGGTCTGCATCCCGCCCGCGGTGGCTCAAGCCTGGTCCTGATTCTCAACCCAGAGGAGAAGAACGCATGAAGCTTTACTACAGCCCCGGCGCCTGCTCGCTTTCGCCGCATATCGTCGCGCGCGAGCTCGGCCTGCCGGTCCAGATGCAGAAGATCGACAACAAGGCGAAGACCATCGACGGCGGCGGCGACTACTGGCAGGTGAACGCCAAGGGCTACGTGCCCGCGCTGCAGCTCGACAACGGCGAGGTGCTCACCGAAGGCCCGGCGATCGTCCAGTACCTCGCGGACCAGAAGCCAGAGGCGGGCCTCGCGCCGAAAGCCGGCACGATGGAGCGCTATAGGCTCCAGGAGTGGCTGAACTTCATCACTTCCGAGATCCACAAGCAGTTCTCGCCGCTCTTCCGGCCGAACACACCCGAGGAATACAAGCCGATCGCCAAGGAGAACCTGGCGAAGCGCTTCGCCTGGCTCGACAAGCAGCTCGCCGGCAAGGACTATCTGATGGGCAGCCGCTTCACCGTCGCCGACGCGTACCTCTTCACGGTGCTCAACTGGTCGATTCCCACCAAGATCGACCTCAAGCAGTGGCCGAACGTCGCCGCGTACGTCGATCGCGTGCGCAAGCGCCCGAAGGTGAAGGAAGCGATGCAGGAAGAAGGGCTGATCCCCAAGGAAGCGCAGCCCGCGCGGTAACCGCCATGGTCCCCTTGCCGAGCGTCTTCATCTCGCACGGCTCGCCGATGCACGCCCTGAAGGCGGGCGAAGCGGGCCTCGCGTGGGCGGCGCTCGGCAAGCGCCTCGGCAAGCCGAGCGCGATCGTCATCGCCTCGGCGCACTGGGAGACCAACGTGCCGATGGTCACCGGCTCGGCGCGGCCGGAGACCATCCACGACTTCTCCGGATTTCCCGAGCCGCTCTACCGGCTGCGCTACAGCGCGCCGGGCGCGCCCGCGGTGGCGCAGAAGGCCGCGCAATTCCTGAAGGAGGCCGGCTTCACCGCGGCGATCGACGGCTGCCGCGGCCTCGACCACGGCGCGTGGGCGCCGCTCCTCTACATGTATCCCGATGCCGACGTGCCGGTGGTGCAGCTCTCGCTCCAGCCCGAGCTCGGCACACGCCACCACCTCGCGCTCGGCCGCGCGCTGCGCAAGCTCGAGGAAGACAACGTGCTGGTCATCGGCTCCGGCCACATGACGCACAACCTGCGCGACTGGATGCGCGGCGCCGGACAGCCGGCGCCCTACGCCGCCGAGTTCGCCGAATGGGTGCGCGAGCGCCTGGAGACGCACGACCTCGACACCCTCGCCGACTACCGCTCTCGCTCGCCGCACGGCGTTCGCGCCCATCCCACCGACGAGCATTTCCTGCCGCTCTTCGTCGCGCTCGGCGCGGCGCAGGAGAACTACAAGCCCGAGCGCATCTTCAAGTCGATCGATTCCGGCGTCCTGGCGATGGACGCCTACGTCTTCAACTAGTCTCGGCCGCGAGCCAGACGTCGTAGGCGTGCTGCGTGTCGAGGTATTCGCGCACTGCGCAGATCCTGCCGTCCCGGAGCTGCATCGCGAAGTGGTACTGCTGCCGGTACTGGCGGCCGTTCTTGAGATCGCCTTCCGACTCGACCTCGACTGCCACCTGATCGCCTTCGGCGATGGCGTTCTTCACGGTCATCTTCAGCCCGCTGCGAAGGCCGTCGAGCATCGCGTGGAAGAGCTTCGCAATGCGCTCCTTGGGATAGAGGCCGGCGGTGCGCATGCGCTCGCGCTTGCCGGGGATGAGCCAGGTGCAATCGTCGGTCATGAGGGCGAGCACGCCCGGGATGTCGCTCGCGTTGAAGCGAGCGAAGAGCTCGCGTGCCACCTGCTTGTTCTCTTCCGGGGTCATGGTCGCTCCTTTGTCATGGCGCGACAGATCGGCGCGGCCTATCCACCCAGGGCGCGGTAGAGGTCGGCGATGGCGGCGCGGTGCTGGCGCTGCGCGTCGATGCGGGCGATGCGCGCGGCGAGCAGGTTGCGCTCGGCGTCGATGACGTCGAGCTGGCTCGCCACGCCGTTCTCGTAGCGCAGGCGGGCGAGGCGCGCGGTGTCGCCGAGCGCCTGCTCGCGCGCGGCCTGCGCGTCGAAGCTCTCGCGCGAGCGCGCCTGCACGGCGAGCGCGCTGCGCACCTCGCCGAAGGCGTTGCGGATCGCCTGCTGGTACTCGGCGAGCGCCTGGCGCTCGCGCGCCTCGGCCTGCTGCGTGCGCGCCGCGAGCCGGCCGCCGGCGAAGATCGGCTGCGCCAGGCCGAGCGCGATGTTGGCGATGCCGGCCGGCCCGGTGAAGAGGTTCGAGAGCTGCGCGCTCTCGCGCCCGAGGTAGCCGGTGAGCGAGATGGAGGGGAACATCTCGGCGCGCGCCACGCCGATCTGCGCATGCGCGGCGGCGAGCTGCCGCTCGGCGGCCACGAGATCGGGGCGGCGCAGCAGGAGTTCCGAGGGCAGGCCCTCGGGCAGCACGGTCGCGACCAGCTTCTGCTCGCCGGGCGCGACCTGGATCGAGGATTCCATCACCGCCTTCGGCGTGCGGCCGAGCAGCACCGCGAGCGCCGCCTCCTCGGTCTCGCGCGCCTGCTCGAGCGGCGGCAGCTGCGCGCGCACCGCGGCCGTCTCGGCCTCGAGCTGGCGCAGCTCGAACTCGGAGATGACGCCGCCGCGGAAGCGCTTCCTCTGCAGCTCGAGCGCGTCCTCGCGCAGCCGCACCGTCTCGCGCGTGAGCGCCACCTGCTGGTCGAACGCCTGCATCGCGTAATAGGACTTCGCCACCTGCGCCGCGAGCGCGAGGCGCACCGCGTCGCGCGAAGCCTCGCTCGCCGCCAGCTCGGCGCGCGCCGCGTCGGCGCCCGAGCGCAGCCGGCCGAACAGGTCGACGTCGTAGGAGACGTTGAGCGTGGCGCGGTAGTCGTTGAACTGGCGCGGGAAGCCGGGAAACGCCGTCGCGGTGCGGCGCGACACGCGGCTGCGCGAGCCGCCCGCCTGCGCGTCGATGCGCGGCCAGAAGAACGAATTCGCCTCCCCCAGCACCGCGCGCGCCTCGTCGACGCGCGCCGCCGCGACCACCAGGTCGGCGTTGCTCTTGAACGACTCCTCGATCAGCGCATCGAGCTGCGGATCGCCGTAGATCTTCCACCAGGTGTCGGGCGCGGCGGCGCGCGGCGCCGTGTCCTGCCACTGCGCCGGCAGCTCGACGGCCGGCTTCTGGTACGGGGCGACGCTCGAGCAGCCGGCGAGGAAGACGAGGGCGAAGAGATGCCTATTCATGGCCGTGGGGCGCGACATGCGGGTGATGCACGCCGCCGTGCGTCGCGGACCTCGAGCGCGCGATCTCGTCCTTGATCTCCGCGGTCGAGCGCCGCTCGCGCAGCCGCCGCTCGGCGAGCAGCTTGAAGAACATCGGCACGAAGAAGATGGCGAGGAAGGTCGCCGCCATCATGCCACCCATCACGCCGGTGCCGACCGAGCGGCGCGCCCCGGCGCCCGCGCCGGTGGAGAAGGCGAGCGGCAGCACGCCGAAGATGAACGCGAGCGAGGTCATCAGGATCGGCCGGAACCTGAGGCGGGCGGCCTCGACGGCCGCGGCAGCCGCGCTCAGCCCCTCGCGCTCCTTCAGCTCGGCGAACTGCACGATCAGGATGGCGTTCTTCGCCGCGAGGCCGAGCAGCGTCACCAGGCCGATCTGGAAGTACACGTCGTTCGTGTAGTGGCGCAGGTAGACCGCCGCCAGCGCGCCGAAGGTGCCGAAGGGCAGCGCCAGCAGCACCGAGAGCGGCAGCGACCAGCGCTCGTACTGCGCGGCGAGGATCAGGAACACCATGATCACCGCCAGGCCGAGCGCGAGGGCCGAGGTGCCGCCCGACTTCTTCTCCTGGTAGGAGGCGCCGCCCCAGTCGTAGCTGAAGTCCGGCGGCAGGACCTCGGCGGCGACCTTCTCCGCCTCGGCGATCGCCTGTCCCGACGACACGCCGGGCGCCGCCTGGCCGAACAGCTTCACCGCCGGCAGGTTGTTGAAGCGCACCAGCGAGTCCGGGCCCGAGGAGTAGCGCACGTTGGCGAGCGCGCGCAGCGGGATCATCTCGCCCTTGTCCGAGCGCACGTAGACGTCGCCGATGGCGTCGGGGCTGTTGCGGTACTCGGGCGCGGCCGACATCAGCACCTGCCAGGTGCGGCCGTACTTGTTGAAGTCGTTCACGTAGTACGTGCCCATGGTGGCGGCGAGCGCGCCGTACAGGTCGCCGAGCGGCACGCCGAGCGCCTTCGCCTTGTCGCGGTCGACGTCGACGTAGAGCTGCGGCGTGGTGGGCCGCCAGAGGGTCTGCACGCCCGCGAACATGCGATCCGAGTTTGCTTTTTGCAGGAACGCTCCCATGACCTGCGCCGTGCGCTTGGCGCCGCCCTCGCCGCGGTTCTGCAGGTAGAGCTCGAAGCCGCCCGCGGTGCCGAGGCCGAAGATCGCCGGCGGGCCGAAGGCGAGCACCAGGCCCTCCTTGATGTGCGCGGTCTTCATGAACAGCTCGCCGACCAGCTGCGGCGTCGCCACTTTTCTTTCGTCCCAGGGCACCTGCGTGACGAAGATGGTCGCGGCGTTGTTGCGGAAGTAGCCGCCGAGGAAGTCGAAGCCGGTGAACGCCACCGCGTCGAGGTTCGCCGGGTTGGACTTGATCGTGTCCACGACCTCCTTCACCACCCGGTCGGTGCGCTCGAGCGTCGCGCCGTCGGGCAGGATGACCGCGGCGATGTAGAAGCCCTGGTCC
>Ga0310810_10005917_pt1 | contig 13759 bp, 13 predicted proteins | sample NCmetagenome_FD_207641 | JGI IMG/M metagenome (GOLD analysis project Ga0310810, IMG submission 207641) | Soil microbial communities from experimental microcosm in Duke University, North Carolina, United States - NC | ecosystem: Engineered > Artificial ecosystem > Soil microcosm > Unclassified ... | reverse complement strand
GCGTGCTCGTGCAGTGGTTCCAGCTCTACGAGATCGACTCGTCGCTCGTCTCGACGGTGCTGCAGGCGCTCGGCGCCGAATTTCCGCACTACGCGATCTACGCGGCGAGCGACCACGACTTCCTGATCCTCGCGAGCGATGCGCCGCTGCCGGCGCAGGCGGACGCGCGCGTCTTCGAGCAGCCAGGCCTTGCCAAGGAACTGTGGACGATCCACGTGCTGAATGCCGGAGACATCGATGCGCGCTACGTCGGCGATCGGGCGACCCTCGAGCCGCTCTTCGCGAGCTACGGCATGCCGGCGAATTCCGACTTCTACCCGGTGCTCGACCTGAACGCTGCGCGCGAGCGCTTCATGGACAGGAGCGCGGCGGAGCTCACGGCGCTCGGGTCGCTGGGAGTCCCGGTGCTCGAGCTCCTCGAGCCGTCGCGCCCGCGCCGGGCGCCGAACCCGCTCTTCAGCGGTGCCGGCGATTTCACTCGCCTCGAGCACACGCGGCTCGCCTGGTATGCGCGCAATTTCCTGCTGAACGGCCCGGCTACCGAGTCCGAACCCGTGACCACGCGTGCGCTGCAGAAAGACCTCGAGCTCTTCAAGCTACGCCTGCTCGAGTGCCACGAGCCGCGCGACAACGATGTCTGGCTGCACAGCGCGCTCCAGGTGGCGAAGACGATTAATCCGTATCTGTCACCGGACGATGCCGTACCCGTCTGGGCGCGCGCACAGGCAGGCCCCTGCTATCCCGGCCTGTATGACTTCCAGCGCGGCTGGATTCTGCTCTTCCGCGCAGTCGCAGCACGCGATTCGCGCCGGATGGCCGAGCTCGCGACCGTACTGCTCGATACGCAGCCCGAAGCCGGCATCGAGGCGCGCGAATACCTGTTGCAGGCGGCAATGGCTGCCGATATTGCGCTCGGCCAGCGCGACGCAGCGCTGAAGGCGTGGCAATTGCATGGCGAGCGCAGCCGCAAGAAGGGCGAGGCGGTGTTCCGGTTGCTCCGCTGCCATGCGCGTAGCGAGAACTGCGCTGCCGATTTCGCTCAGGCTGCGCGCTGAGCGAAGCGCACGGCTGCCAACACTTCCCGCACGAACGTATCGCGGTCCTCACTGGCGAAATGCCCGTCGAGCAGGAGGTGCGAAAGCCCATGCACCAGTGACCAGGCCGCGGCAGCGGCGAGTTCGGGGCGCGGTAGCTCCTTGAATGCCTCCACCAGGGCCTGATACGCGCCCTGCGCGACCGTGCTTAGCTCTGGGTACTTCGCAAGCGGCAGCACGCCGCCGAACATCAGCCGAAAGCGCTGCGGCTGCTCGAGCGCGAAACGCACGTAGGCCTCGCCCATCTCGCGGCCGGGCTTGCCGCGCAGCGTCTCGCCCAGCATGGCGAACCCCTGGGCGGCGAGTGCCGCGAGGAGCGCTTCGCGGTCCGGGAAATGCCTGTAAGGCGCGTTGTGCGAGACCCCGGCGCGCCGGGCAGTCTCCCGGAGGCTGAGCGCGCCGATCCCCTGTTTTTCGAGCGTGCGGCCAGCCGCACGGAGGAGCGCGGCGGGCAAATCGCCATGATGGTATGTTGACATCGTCTACATACTCTGCCAGCATCATGTTGCTTCTGTCAACATGACGCCGCTGATCGCTGCCCACGCTGGTCTTCCAGATCCGTCGCGGCGCGGGGGGCAATCTCCGGCGCCGGGACGGGCGCTCTATCGCCTCTTCTTCGCGTAGGGATTGCGCCCGGTGCGGAACTCGATGGCGAGTGGCGTGCCGATGAGCTCGAAGGTGTTGCGGAAGTAACCCTCCAGGTAGCGCTTGTACGTGGCTGGAACGCGGTCGAGCGCGTTGCCATGGATGATGATGCGCGGCGGATTGATGCCGCCCTGGTGCGCGTAGCGCAGCTTCGGCCGCACGAGGCCCGTCTTCGGCGGCGCCTGACGCTCCACCGCGGCGATCATGGCGCGCGTGATTTTCGGCGTGGAGATGCGAGCCATCGCCGCGGCATGCGCCGCATCGACCGAGCGCATCAGCGGGCCGAGGCCCTTCCCTTCCTTCGCCGAGATGAAATGCTGCTCGGCAAAGCCGAGGAAGCCGAGCTTCCAGGCGAGCTCGTTCTTCACCTTGGCGCGCGCTTCCTTTCCGGCTGCGTCCCACTTGTTCACGGCAAGCACGACGGCCCGGCCGCGCTCGAGGATGTATCCCGCGACGTGCGCATCCTGCTCGGTCACGCCGTCGACCGCGTCGACGAGCAGGATGGCGACGTTGGCTGCCTCGATGGCCTGCAAGGCTTTGACGATCGAAAAATACTCGGGTGGCGTGCCGGTCTTGCCGCGACGGCGCACGCCGGCCGTGTCGATCAGCGTGTAGCGGCGTCCGGCCCGCTCGAACGGCACCTCGATCGGGTCGCGCGTCGTGCCAGGTTTGTCGAACGCGATGACGCGCTCCTCGCCGACGAGCGCATTGATGAGCGTCGACTTGCCGACGTTCGGGCGGCCGACGATCGCGACGCGCGCGTGCTTCTCCGCTTCCTCGTCGGGCTCGGCATCCTCCGGGAACGGTGCGAGCGCCGCTTCGACGAGCTCGCGGATGCCCTCGCCATGCGCGGCCGAGATCGCCCCCGGCGTGCCGATGCCGAGCTCGTGGAACTCGGCCACCGCCGTGTCGGACTGCATGCCTTCGGCCTTGTTGACGGCGAGCCATACGTGCGGATGTCGGCGCAGCTTCTCGGCGATGTCGCGATCGCCGCTCACAAGCCCCGCGCGAGCGTCGACGACGAAGATCACCGCATCGGCTTCGGCGATCGCCTGCTCGGCCTGGCGCGCCATCTGCACGGTGAGGCCCTCGTTCGCGCGCGGCTCGAAGCCACCGGTGTCGATGGCGATGAAGTGCCGCTCGCCCGCACGGCCTTCGCCGTAATGGCGATCGCGCGTCACGCCCGGAAGGTCGTGGACGATCGCGTCGCGGCTGCGGGTAAGGCGGTTAAAGAGGGTCGACTTGCCGACGTTCGGGCGCCCGACCAGCGCGAGTACCGGCTTCACAGCCCGAGGGCATACATGGCGCCGCTTTGTGTCTCGATCAGCACCGCGCCCGGGATCGGACGCGGCGCCGCGCGCACCGGGCCCTTGCCCGTGGCGTAGCGGCCAACGAAGGCGCCGGTCTCGCGCGCGAGCAAGTGCACGTAGCCCTCGAAGTCGCCGACCACCACCACCTCCCCGAACGGCTGCGGCAGTGAAAGCTGCCGGTAGGAGAGCTTGTCCTGCTTCCACACCGAGCGGCCGTTGGTACGATCAAACGCCTGGACCGCGCCTTTTTCATCGCTGACGAAGGCATAGCGCGCATCCAGGGCAACCCCGGTGAGCGATGAGATATCGCGCGCCCACACCTGCCGTCCGGTAGCAGTCTCGTAGCAGCCGATGCGTCCCTGATAGGTCGCGGCGCACACCTCGCGTTCCTGTACCGCGGGCGAGCCGACTACGTCGGAGACGCGCTCGAGCTCGGTGGCGCCTTTCGGCAGCGCCACGGTGGCTTCCCAGCGCACGCCACCGTTCGCGAGGGCGATCGCGGCGAGCTTGCCGCCGGCGAATCCGGCGAACGCCATGTCGCCGTCGATGGTGATACCGGCAGGAGTGCGGATGATGAGCGACGACGGCGAGCGCTGGTAAACCCAGCGGCGCTTGCCGTCCTGCGCGCCGAACGCGGCGACGCGGTTGTCGATCGAGCGCACGAGCACCATGTCGGCGCCGACCGCGGGCGCCGCGATCACTTCGCTCGAGACGCGCGAGGTCCACAGCTTCTTGCCGCTCGCGGCGTCGAGCGCGATCACTTCACCGTCCTCGTTCGCCACCGCCACGACGCGCCCGTCCGTGCCGACGCCACCGGACAACCGCTCGCCGGCGGTCACGTTCCAGGTGCGCTGACCATTGCGCGCATCGAAGCGGCTCACGGCTCCGTTGCGCGCGGCGGTATAGATCGCGCCGTCGGCAAAGGCCGGCGAGAACACGTAGGGATAGCCGTCGCCGGTGCTGGCCGACCAGAGGACTTTCGGCTGCGTTCCGCGCTCGATCGGGGTCAACGTGGCGGGCTGCGGGCCGGTCGGGCCGGAGCAGGCGCAAAGAAGCGCTGCCGCTGCGATGCCGATGAAACGACTATCCACCCAGAGCCTCCAGCCGCATGCGCACGCTCTCACGGAAGGGGGTATTGCCGGCACCCGCCTTCTCCAGTGCGACGCGATACGCCGCGCGCGCCTGATCGGCCTGATTCTTGGCGACGAGAACATCGCCCTTCGCCGCCGCGTACTGCGCATCGAACGAGGCATCGTGTGGCGCGTCGAGGAGCTTGAGCGCGTCGTCGTACGCCTTCTCATCCAGCAGGATCGCAGCGAGCCGCAGCCGCGCCATATCGCGGAATTCATCCTGGCGGGCGTTGTCGACCACCCATTGCAGCTGCGCCTTGGCGCTCTTCAGGTCCTTGCGGTCGAAGTAGAAGCGAGCCGCGTTGAATGCCCCCATCGAGGCATAGAGCGTGCGCGGATAGTTCTCGAGCAGTGCGCCGGCGGCATCGCGCAGGGCCTTCGCATCGCCTGCGTTGGCGGCACGCGCGAGCGTGTCGTAAAGCGCGCCTGCCTGCGAGGCCTGGCCGCGCTCGTACCAGCGCCAGGCCTGCCAGCCAGCGAAGGCGATCGCGGCGGCCGTGATGGCGCTGACGACGAGGTTGCCGTATTGCGTCCACCAAGCCTGGAGCTCGGCGACCTGTTCCTGTTCTTCTAAATCGAGGGCCATCAGTGAGCCTTGGAATCGAGCAATTGTTTGACGCGGGCCGCGAGCTCGGCGAGCGGCACGTCGCTTTCCGCCTGCGCGGCAAGGTCCTTCACCTTCACCGTGCCGCGGCTGAACTCGTCGGCACCGGCCGTGATCGCGACGCGGAAGCCTTTCTTGTTCGCGTATTCGAACTGCTTTCCGATCTTAGCGCGCTCCAGGTACACCTCGGTGTTGATGTCCTGTTCGCGCAACAGCGCCGCAACGCGGAGGTAGCGCTCGAGCGAATCGGGGTCGAGCGTCGTGACAAGCACCTCGGCGGGCGTGCGCACGGTCTTCGGCAGGAGATTGGCGTCCTTCAGCCTCGCGAAAAGGCGCGACAGGCCGATCGAGATGCCGACGCCGGGCAGCTTGGTGTTGGTGAAATAGCTGGCGAGGTCGTCGTAGCGCCCGCCCGAGCAAATGCTGCCGATGTCGGGATGATCGAGGAGCGTCGTCTCGTAGATCGTCCCGGTGTAGTAGTCGAGGCCCCGCACCACGGAGAGATCAATGGCGAACGCGCCGTCCGGCACGCCGAAGAGCCGTATCGCCTCGACCATCTGCCGCAGCTCGCCAAGACCCTCGGCGGCATAGCCCCGATCGCCCAGGAGCGCCAAGGTCTCGTTGGTCTCGCGTTTCGTACCGATGACGGCGTAGAGCTCGCGCGCCGCCCTGGCGGCGAGGCCATTCCTTTCCAGTTCGGCAATGACGGCGCCCTGGTCTTCCTTGTCGATCTTGTCCAGTGCACGCAGCACGTCGGCGGATCGCTCCTCGGACACCTCGAAATGTCGCAGGATGCCTTTCAGCACCTTGCGATTGTTAATGCGAATGCGGAAGGCGCCGATCGCCATTTCCTTGAAGACGGCGTAGATGACGCTGGGGATCTCGGCCTCGGCGAGATAGGACAGCGTCTCGCGGCCGATGACGTCGATGTCGCACTGGTAGAACTCGCGGAAGCGGCCGCGCTTCACCTGCGGGTTCTCGCCGCGCCAGACGCGCTGGATCTGGTAGCGCCGGAACGGGAATGCAAGCTCGCGCTCGCGCATGGCCACATAGCGTGCGAGCGGCACTGTCAGGTCAAATCGCAGGGCCCCCTTTGCAGCCGCCTCGTCGTCCTCCGCGGCGGCCAGCCGGGAGAGCGCGTAGATCTCCTTCTCCGCGCCGCCCTTGGAGGTGAGGACCTCGATGCGCTCGGCCGAAGGCGTCTCGATCGGCAGGTAGCCGAAGCGCTCGAAGTTGCGGCGGATCAGCTCGACGAGCGCGTTGAACTGCAGCTGCTCGTGCGGCAGGAATTCCTGGTCGAAGCCCTTCAGCAGGGCCGGCTTTACTTTCTTCATCGAAGGCTGCTCAGGCGGCTTTGGCGCCGTACTTTTCGCGGACGTAATTCTCTACGATCGCCTGGAATTCCTCAGCAATGCGCTCGCCCTTGAGGGTGACGGTCTTGCGGCCGTCGACATAGACCGGGGCCACCGGTACCTCGTTCGTGCCCGGCAGGCTGATGCCGATGTTGGCGTGCTTGGACTCGCCCGGGCCGTTCACGACGCAGCCCATCACCGCGACGCGCATCTCTTCCACGCCGGGATAGGAGGCCCGCCACACCGGCATCTGGTTGCGCAGATAGGCCTCGATCTTCTGAGCGAGCTCCTGAAAGACGGTGCTGGTGGTGCGTCCGCAGCCTGGGCAGGCGCTGACCATCGGAGTAAAGGCGCGCAGGCCCATCGTCTGGAGGATCTCCTGCGCGACCTGGACCTCGCGGCTGCGGGCGCCGCCGGGCTCAGGTGTCAGCGAGACGCGGATCGTGTCGCCGATACCTTCCTGCAGGAGCACCGCCATCGCGGCGGTCGAGGCGACGATGCCCTTCGAGCCCATGCCGGCTTCGGTGAGCCCAAGGTGGAGGGCGTAGTCGCAGCGCTTGGCGAGTTCGCGATACACCGTGATCAGGTCCTGCACCTGGCTCATCTTGCAGGAGATGACGATGCGTTCGGCCGGCAGGCCCAGCTCCTGCGCCTGCGTTGCCGACTCGAGCGCGGAGCGGATCACCGCTTCTCGCATCACGGCATCGGCCTCCAGCGGCGCCGGCAGGCGGCCGTTCTCATCCATCATGCGCGCCAGCAGCTCCGGATCGAGGCTGCCCCAGTTGACGCCGATCCGCACCGGCTTGCCGTACTTGACGGCGCATTCGATCATCGTCGCGAACTGCTCGTCGCGCTTCGCGCCCTTGCCTACGTTGCCGGGATTGATGCGGTACTTGGCCAGCGCCTTTGCGCAGTCCGGGAACTGGGCGAGCAGCTTGTGGCCGTTGTAGTGGAAGTCGCCGACCAGCGGGACGCGGCAGCCGATCACGTCCAGGCGCTCGCGGATGCGGGACACCTGCGCGGCCGCCTCTGGCGTGTTCACGGTGATGCGCACGAGCTCGGAGCCGGCGCGCGCGAGCTCGGCGACCTGGTCGACCGTCGACTTGACGTCGGCCGTGTCCGTGTTGGTCATCGATTGCACGACGATCGGCGCGCCGCCGCCCATGACGACCCCGCCGACGCGCACCGGGCGCGACAGGCGTCTCATCATGGCAACGTGAAGCGGGCTATGGCGAGCTTGGTGTGCGGAGTGAGATCGATCGGGCGGTCGTTGTGCAGCACGCGCACATGCGCGGCATTGCCGATGACGAGCGTCAGCGGGCCGCGAGCCTGTACCACGCGCTCAGCGCCCTTCGGATTGAGCGACGAGACGAGCATGCGCTCGTTCTGGTCCTTGACCTCGATCCAGGCCTCCTCCTCGCAGCGGATAACGAGGCGGTGCAGGCCAGCGGAGGCGACCTTAGCCTCGGCAGGCGGTGCCGCCTTGTCGGGAATTTTCGCCACAGCGGCCGGCTTGGGTGCGGGTGTCTTCTCGGTCGCGACCTTCACCACTGGCGGCTCTACGCGCGCGGACTGCTCCAGCGTCTTCGGCTGCGAGCGCGGCGCAGTGGCTACTGGCGTCGGCGCGGGTGCAGGCGCCGGCGCTACTGCGGCCACGGGTGCGGGATTCGACTTCGCGCGCTTTTCCGCGGTCCGCTTCGCTGCGGCGAGTTGCGTGGAGGTGTTGTGCTCGCGATACCACTGGTAGGCCACTCCACCGCCGAGCGCCAGCACCGCGAGCGAAAGCCCGAGATAGACGAAGGTCGAGCGGCGCGCGTTGTCGGAAAACGGAACCGGCTGGCTGTAGCGCGCGGCGAGCGTATTCGCATCCGGCGCCTGGAACTTGTCCGCCATGCCTTCGAGCATCGGCTCCGCCGGAAGTTTGAGCAGCCGGGCGTAGCTCCGCACCATGCCGCGTACGAACGTGCCGCCGGGAAGAAGATCGAACCGGTCCTGCTCGAGTGCCTCGATCTGGCGAGGCGCGAACTTCAGGCTCTGCGCAACCTCGGCGATCGAAAGGCCGCGCTCTTCGCGCGCGGTCTTCAGGCTTTCGCCGACCGCGCTAGTCATACTGGCCCCGCTGCAGCGACTGGTACTCGGCGGAGTTCGGGAAGCGGCGGCGCAGTTGGTTGGCGTAGCTCTGCTCGGTGACCCGCTCGCCGAGCTTGCGCTCGATTTTCACGGCTAGCCAGAGCGATTCGGGATTCGGCGACACCAGCTTGTTATAACGCGAAACTAGACGCCGCGCCTCTTCAATATTCCCCTGTCGAAACCGAATCTGACCCAGTTGTAAAAGTGACGTCGGATCGTCCGGATCGAGCCGCAACGCGCGCTGGAAAAACTCCTCCGCGTCCTTCGGGTTGTTGGCGCGCAGGCTGCACAGCCCGGCTGCGGAATAGGTCCGCCCCGGCGACGAGTACAGCGGATTGCGCAGCGCTTGTAAAAAATACTTGATCGAATCCTTCTCGCGGCCGTTCTGGCAGAGGAACCAACCGTAGTTGTGATTGATGTCCGCGTCGTTCGGCGAGAGCCTGAGCCCGCGCTCGAAGTTCGATTCGGCCTGCACCTTGTCCTTCAGCTCCATGTACACGAGGCCGAGAAGGCCGTAGGCCTGCGGGTATGAGGAGTCCGCCGCCGTCGCCTGGCGCAATTCATCCAGCGCCACGCCCATGTTGCCGCGCTCGAAGTAGGCGCCGGCGAGCTCCGTATGCACCTTCGCCCGGTTCCGGGCATCGCTCACCTCTCCGACCATCGTGCCGCCGGTGGGCTCCGGTTCCTTCGTCGCGCATGCCGCCGCGAGGACGATCAGTGCAAGCGCAGCGAGACGCTTCATGCTCGCACCTCTTTCAGGCGGTACTGGGCACGCCGGCGCGTGCGGTCCGCAACGTCGCCAGCCAGCTGGCCACACGCCGCAGCGATATCGTCGCCGCGCGTCTTGCGGGTCGTCACCGTGAGGCCTGCGCTCTGCAGGACCTCGGCGAAGCGGCGGATTCGGTCCGGGTCCGAGCGGCGAAATTCGGACTTGGGAAAAGGATTGAAGGGAATCAGGTTGAACTTGCTGCGCACGCGTTTCGCGATACCGACGAGCTCCTTCGCATGAGCGGCGCTGTCGTTCACGCCATCGAGCATCACGTATTCGAAGGTTATGAAATCGCGCGGCGCCTTCTCGAGGTAGCGGTTGCAGGCGGCAATCAGATCGCGCAGCGGATACTTCTTGTTGACCGGGACCAACTGATCGCGCAACGCATCGTTCGGTGCGTGCAACGACACCGCGAGCGCAACCGGGCACTCGTCGCGCAGCCGGTCCATGCCGGGGATGACGCCGGAGGTGGAAACGGTCACCCGGCGGCGCGACAGGCCATAGGCGTTGTCGTCAAGCATGAGCCGCAGCGCCGGGATCACGTTGTCCAGGTTGAGCAGCGGTTCGCCCATTCCCATCATCACGACGTTGGAAACGGGGCGTGCGCCATCCAGCAAGCGATTGGCGAGCCAGAGCTGGCCGATGATCTCGGAGGCCTCCAGATTGCGATTGAAGCCCTGCTTGCCGGTCGAGCAGAACGCGCAGTCGAGCGTGCAGCCTGCCTGGCTCGAGATGCAGAGCGTGCCGCGATTCGTTTCGGGGATGAATACGGCCTCGACGGCGTTGGCGTCATCGACCTTGAGCAGCCACTTGCGCGTGCCGTCCTCGGCGGTCGTATCGCCCACGATGACTGGCGCATCGATGCGTGCCGAAGCCGCGAGCTTTTCGCGCAGCCCCTTCGCAAGGTCGCTCATCCGGCTGAAATCGCTCTCGCCTTGCTGGTGGATCCAGCGCAGGAGTTGCTTGGCGCGGAAAGGTTTCTCGCCCTGCTCCACGAAGAAGCGCTCGAGGCCCGCTGCGTCGAGGCCGATCAGGTTCACCGGCCGTACACCTCGGCCGCAGGGAAGAAGTACGCGACTTCCGTGCGTGCGTTTTCGGCGCTGTCGGAGCCGTGCACCGCGTTGGCGTCGATCGATTGCGCGAAATCGGCGCGAATCGTTCCCTTGTCCGCCTTCTTCGGATCGGTTGCACCCATGAGCTCGCGATTCTTGGCGACTGCGTTCTCGCCTTCGAGGACCTGGATCAGTACCGGGCCCGAGATCATGAAATCGACGAGATCACGAAAAAACGGCCGCTCCCGGTGCACCGCATAGAAACCCTCGGCTTCCGCGCGCGACAGGTGTTTCATCCGCGCAGCGACGATGCGTAGCCCTGCCTTTTCAAACCGGGCGAGGATCTGGCCGATGACATTTTTCTTCACTGCGTCGGGCTTGATGATCGAAAGGGTGCGCTCCAGCGCCATCCAAATGCTCCGCTATAGACAAAATTAACCTGCAATTTTAGCAGGTTACGCGCCATTCCGGCACCCATCCGGTGCGTTTGTCCCCGGCGGCGTAGGCGCAGTCGACGCCGATGCCCGGAACCCAAACGAGCTCGTCGCCGCTATAGATGAGCGGCAGCCGCTCTCGCTCCCAAGGCGGAATACCCGCCTCCTGGAAGAGATTTTTCAGCGTGCGGCGCGGTCGCTTCGCGTCGGGCTGCAACCGCTCGCCACCTGAGCGTAGCTTCACGGCGAGATTTCCGTGCGTCACGAAGCGATGATCGATGCCTTCGCCGCGTGTTCGACGAAAGCGCAGCTCGCCGCCAAGCGCCGGCAGCGCCAGCGTCGATTCGCCACGCCAGGCAACGGTGCGGAATGGTTTCTCGGTTCGCCTTTCCACCTTGACCGCGCCGCGGTACAGGCGAAGCCGCGCACCGTCATGCGCGATCGTCGTGCGCGCACCCTTCCCCGTGAGCTGCTTCAGCATCTCGACGAGCTTCGCCTCGCTCGGTGCGCGCAGGCCTTGTGCGGCGAGGAATTCGCGCAGCGCTTTATTCGCATCCACCTCGGCGGCGGCAAAGTGGCGAGCCGCTCGCGCCAGCGCCTCGCGCCACCGCGGATAGCGCTCGGCGAGGAGCGGCCCGATGCGCAGGCGCAGAAAGTTTCGCGTGAAAGCATCCGACGCGTTGCTCTCGTCCTCGATCCAATCGAGCTTGTGCTCGCGCGCATAACCGAGGATCGCTTCGCGCGGCACATTCAAGAGCGGTCGTAGCAGGATGCGTCCATCGAACCGCGCCACCGGCCGCATGCCGCGAGCGCCTTGCGGCCCGGCCCCGCGCAGTAGATTCATCAATACGGTTTCCGCCTGGTCGTCGAGGTGATGGGCAAGCGCGAGTACATCGAAAGGAAGCTTGCGCAGCGCGTCGTAGCGGGCCTTGCGGGCATCGGCCTCCGTGCGCTTCGCGACCTTCACCCGGCGAACGGCGAGCGAGACCCCCAGCCGTTTGCAGAGCTTTCGGCAGAATTCGGCCCAACTATCGGCGTTAGGGCTCAGGCCATGGTGGATGTGCGCGGCCGCGACCTTCTGGCGCTGCGCGAGCGCATGCAGCAGCACGACGGAATCCACTCCGCCCGAAAGGCCTACGAGGATGCGCCTGCCTTGAACTCCCTCGAGCGCGCGACCGACGGCCGCGGCGAGCTCAGCGCTCCTGGGCTTCCTTGAACTTGCCATAGCCCATGAGCCGTTCAAGCCGGGTCTCGACCAGCTCTTTCGGCTTCTTTTCCTGGACCTGCTTCAGCGCCTCGGCGAGCGCACGCTTGAGCGCCTGCGCCGCCGTCTGTGGATCGCGGTGCGCACCCCCCAGCGGCTCGGGCACGATCTTGTCGATGAGGCCCAGCGTCTTCAGGCGATTTGACGTGATGCCGAGCGCTTCGGCCGCATCGGGCGCCATTTCGGCGCTGCGGTAGAGAATCGACGCACACCCTTCCGGCGAGATCACCGAGTAGATCGCGTACTGCATCATCATCACGACGTCCCCCACGGCGATTGCCAGCGCGCCACCCGAGCCGCCTTCGCCGATGATGGTGGCGATGAGCGGTGTCTTGAGCCGCGCCATCTCGAAGAGGTTGCGCCCGATCGCCTCGGACTGCCCGCGCTCCTCCGCATCGATGCCCGGGTACGCACCCGGTGTATCGACAAACGTGAAGACCGGCAGCGAATACTTCTCGGCAAGCTTCATGAGCCGCAGCGCCTTGCGGTAGCCCTCGGGCTTCGGCATGCCGAAGTTGCGCGCGATCTTTTCCTTGGTGTCGCGCCCCTTCTGGTGGCCGATGACGATGCACGGCGTGCCATTGAACCGCGCCATGCCGCCGACGATCGATTGATCGTCGCCGAAGGTGCGATCGCCGTGCAGCTCTTCCCAATGCGTGAAGAGCGTCTGTACATAGTCCAGCGTGTAAGGCCGCTGCGGATGCCGCGCGACCTGTGCAACCTGCCACGACGTGAGCTTGCCGTAGATGTCCTTCGTAAGGGTCTGGCTGCGCTTCGTGAGCCGCTGGATCTCTTCCGAGATATCGACCGCCGAGTCGTCCTGCACGTAGCGCAATTCCTCGATACGGGTTTCGAGCTCCGCGATCGGCTGCTCGAACTCGAGGAAGGTCGTTTTCACGCGATCAGTATTCTACTGGGACCGGATCAAGCGAGCGCCAGAGGTACCAGGTCGCGACCGAGCGCCACGGGCGCCAGCCCTCGCCGAGTCGCCGCATGGTGCGCAGCGACACCTTGCGACCTTTGAAGTACGACACGCAGATTCCCTTCTGCAGGCCGAGATCGTCCAGTGGAAACACATCGGGCCGCAAGAGATTGAAGATCAGGAACATCTCCGCTGTCCATCGCCCGATACCGCGCACCTCGACCAGTTCGGCGATGATCTCCTCGTCCGACATCTCGGGCCAGCGATGCATATGGATCGCACCGCTCGCGAAGTGGTGCGCCAGGTCCGCGATGTATTCGGTCTTGCGATCGGAAAGGCCGCACGCCCGCAGCAGCTTTCGCTCCTTCGCCAGCACCTTGTCCGGAGTGACGACGCCTACGCACGCAACCAGCCGGTTCCACACGCTCTGTGCCGCCTTGACCGAGATCTGCTGGCCGACGATGGCTCGTGCCAGCGTGAAAAACGGATCGCCGCGCGGCGTAAGGAACACCTTGGGATGCTCGCGCATGATGCGCGCCATCGTCGGATCCTTCTTCGCCAATGCGCGCTTCGCGCGCAACCAGTAATCAGGCTTCATGCAGCGGCAGGTTCGTGAGCAGGTTCTGCGGCTTCATGCGCACCACGCCTTCCTCGCTGGCCGAGAGCGCGAGATAGATCGTGCGGCCGGCAATGTCGGAGCGCATGGCCGCGGGATCGTCGAACGTGAGCGCGAAGAGCGCGAGGATGCGCTGCATGCGGCCATGGTCCACCTGCGCGCCCGACCAGAGCTCGTTCAGGATCGCGGTCGATTCTGCGTCGAGGCCGATGTGCCACGCCCAGTGCGGCTCGTCGATTTTCCGGATCGGCTTCACGCGGACCCCGAGGCTGAGGAAATGCTTGATCCAGTCCTCGATGACGCGCGCGAGGGCATCCAGCGCCGGCCGGCCGAACGTGACGCTGATGACCGTATCGTGGCGCGACTCGCGTTCCCAGTAGATCTGCGCGTTCGCGCGGTCTAATACGTCGAGGTCTACTTTGCCCAGCGTGCCCTGC
>Ga0310810_10005915_pt1 | contig 13760 bp, 9 predicted proteins | sample NCmetagenome_FD_207641 | JGI IMG/M metagenome (GOLD analysis project Ga0310810, IMG submission 207641) | Soil microbial communities from experimental microcosm in Duke University, North Carolina, United States - NC | ecosystem: Engineered > Artificial ecosystem > Soil microcosm > Unclassified ... | reverse complement strand
CTGTTCACTTCTCACCTTTTTTCGCTTCGGCCGGTTCCAGTGTCTCCGCTACCGCATTGACCTCAACCGGCGCTTCGCCATTCACGCGCACGGTTCCCACAATACGTGCCTGATCGCGGCTTTGTTCAGCTCGCTCTCTGTCGTTAGACGTCGCCATCGCTGGCTGTTGCGCCGGCGACCCTTTGTAATTGCCCTCGAACACGAGCGTCTTTTTCAGGCTGAAGTTGTATCCAGTCGCGCGGAAGTACGATTCAGCGGTGGCTGATTCGCTTTGACCGACAACCTGAGGCGCGTTTTTTGGCGCCCGCTTAGCAGCGTAGCGCTGCGAGGACATGCGTGAGTCGAGCTCCGCATTCTTCGCCAGCTGCTCGATTTTACCTGTGTACGTCGAGCCATCGGCATCGAGCACGCGAATCTCATTTCCCTCTTGCTGAACTTGAAACGTGTTCAAGATATTCGTGGCTCGGCTCACCTGTTGCGCATTGTTCCGAAAAGATTGAACTGCCGATGGTTGGTAAAATTGCTGCTTCGTCCCGACGCTGCCGACTGATGCCGGTTGCGACACCGGCGGCGCGGCTGCTGCCATTCTGTCTGACTTGGCTTTCGAATCCGCGCCGGCTGGAGGCGCAGCCGCGGGTGCCGCCTGGATTTTCGCGCTGGCAATCTCCTTATCGAATCCTTTCGTTCCCTGATTTGGGAGCTCGGTCGTACCGCGTCCTTGTTGAACACCAGTTGACGAGGCCAAAGCTTCTGCTTCAGCGGCCGCAGTTCCTGCGGGTTCGATCTTGATTTGTCTGTTGTCCGCGAGATTCACTGTTGGTTTGCTCGCGCTCACCGGCGGAGCTTTCGCGAGAGTGTTCTCCCCAGGCACCGCGGGGTTTAATTCATGGGCTGCTCCAGCAGCAGCGCGGTCACGAAGCGCAAGGTTACCTGATTCTGCAACGGGGTGTGATTGGTTCCACCAAATCGCCGGCACCAGCACTAGCAACGTTGCCAGTGCCGCCGCCACTGTCACTCGTGGCCAGAACATCGTTATCCATGAGGGCCGCGACTCGGCGTTATCTTCTTCCGCCGCTCCTACTCGCCCGATCTCCTCGTGCAGTCGCGCACGCATCGGATTCGGCATCTTGGGGTCGTCACCAAATTCCGCGCGACGCGCTTTTGCCAGCGCCTCAAGCATTTGTTCAATGGGTTTCTTAGGTTCCGATCCCATGCTTCTATAGATTAGACGGCAAACGATTCTCCGGAGGCAAAATTTCCTTCGCGATAGTGAGCAGGCGATCCAGGCATTTGCTTAATCTGGAACTCACCGTTTTCGGATTAAGACGCAGTTCTCCCGCAATTTCATCATAACTCAACTCGCCAAAGTACCGCAGTTCGATGATTTCCCGGCATGGCTCACCAAGCCGATCGAGGCTTTCCCTCATGAGGCGTGAAGTCTCGGCAATCTGCAATAACGCGTCGGGACTGGGATTTCCAGATGGCGGATCAACCGGAGGGTCGTCATCAGTTCGGCCCGCATCGATTGAGACGTGGACCGCGTTTCCACCTCGTTTCGCGGCTCGCGTTTTTTCCCGGTAATCTATGGCCTTGTTCGCCGCGATCCGCAGCAACCACGTTTGAAATGAGCTTCGACCCTGAAATGAAGATAGATTTCTGACAACCGACAAGAACGTCTCCTGGCAGATCTCTTCCGTGTCTTCGTGGCTGAAATCACCGGAGAGCTGAAACACAAACCGGGCGACCGTGGCGTAGTATTTATCGAACAGAGAATCCCAAGCCGCCGTATTCCCCGCGCGGCAGTCGGCAATGATTTGGGCTTCCGACGCCAACGCCGAAACGTCTGCCGCCGTTAACGGTTCGGCAGTGCTGGAAAGCTCCTGATCAATCACAACACCTCGGGGACGGAGCATCTTACCGACGTCTGACTGTTGCGCCCAGTCTTCTGATCAAAAATAAAGCTTTCGATACCACGGGAGCATTTTTCCGGAATTCCCGACTAATGCTCCATGAACAAAAATTTGGTGCTGGCGATCGGGCTCTTCCTCCTCGGAGGCATCTCTCAATCCCGCGGAGATGGTTTCATTATTGTCGAGCGTCCGATTTACGTTCCGCCGACCCATTTCCCGTTCGCCCCGCTCGAAGTCACGAGTCACCAGGTCAACGTCAAGATTGATGGCCAGGTCGCCATCACATCGATCGACCAGGAGTTCTACAATCCCAACGACCAAAGGCTCGAAGGTTTTTACATGTTCCCTGTCCCGAAAGGGGCGCACATCGACAAATTCAGCATGGAAATCGGCGGCAAGACCGTCGATGCCGAATTGCTTCCGGCTGATAAGGCGCGAGGCATTTACGAGGACATCGTTCGAAAAATGCGGGATCCAGCCCTGCTCGAGTACGCCGGCCGCGACCTCTTCAAGGTTCGCGTTTTTCCCATCGAACCGCACAGCCGCAAGCCAATTAAGATCTCCTATACCGAACTGCTTCACTCCGACGCCGGGACTGTCACATATCTCTATCCGCTCAGCACTGAGAAATTCTCCGCTCGGCCGATCAAGAACCTGAGCGTGAAAATTGAGCTCAAGAGTGCGGAGCCGCTCGCCTCAATTTATTCGCCCAGCCATAAAGTTGAGATCAAGCGCGATGGCGCGAACCGCGCCGTCATTGGGTATGAGAGCAAAGACGAAAAGCCGGACACAGATTTTCAGCTCGTTTACAGCTCGGACACACGTGACGTCGGCCTCAGGTTAATCACTTACAAACCAGATGGTGATGACGGCTATTTTCTGCTCCTGGCTGCACCCACGGTTAGCAAGGAAACAAAGCCGGCAGCCAAAGACGTCGTCTTTGTAGCGGACACATCCGGTTCAATGGCTGGCGCCAAGCTGCAGCAGGCGCAAAAAGCGCTGCGGTTCTGCGTGGAAAATCTCAACGCCGACGATCGATTCGAGATCGTCCGTTTTTCGACGGAAGCCGAGCCGCTTTTCCGCGAGTTGGTACCAGCCGACTCCGATCATCGCAAACGTGCGAACGGATTCATCGACGACTTCAAGCCAATCGGCGGCACGGCCATTGCGGATGCGCTGCAAAGTGCTCTCAAGGTCCGACCGGATAAAACCGATCGCCCATTTGTGGTGATTTTCCTGACCGACGGCCTGCCTACGGTGGGAACACGTAATCCCGACGAAATCGTTGCGAACATTAAAAAGGCGAGCGGCGCTCGGATCTTTTCCTTCGGGATCGGCTCGGACGTAAACACACAATTGCTCGATCAAATCGCCGAGGGTACGCGCGCTTTCAGCCAATATGTACTCGCGAATGAAGATCTCGAGCTCAAGGTCTCAAACTTCTACACGCGAATCAAAGAACCCGCCCTAACGAATCTGAAGCTGGATCTCGGCGGTAGTGTTCGCACATCAAAAATGTATCCCACGGATCTGCCGGATCTGTTCAAAGGGGATCAATTGGTCGTAGCGGGTCGGTACACCGGCGCCGGCGATGTCGAGGCAAAACTGAGCGGCAACGCCGGCGGCCGCGAACAGACGTTCACTTACAAACTGCATTTCGATGATCGCAAGACGACTGACGATTACGTGCCACGGCTTTGGGCGACGCGCCGGGTCGGGTTTCTCCTCGATGAAATCCGCATCCACGGTGAAACAACTGAGCTTCGCGACGAAACAACCGAGCTGGCCCGGAAATACGGGATCGTTACGCCTTACACCGCTTACCTGATTGTAGAGGACGAAGATCGCCGGCGCGTACCGATGGCGGATCGATCGATGCAGAGCATGAGCGCCGATTCGGCGACACGTGCCGAAGTCGCCAAAGCCTGGGGCGGATTCAAGGATAAGAAAGAGGGCGACGACGGCGTAGCCAACGCGCGCAGCCAGAATGCGTTCAAGTTTGCGCAGCAGGCACCTGCATCGATCGCGTCCGGCGCTTCCGAATCATTGCGGGGATTTGCTGCGGCGGCTCCTGCTGGCACGCCGGCGGCGGCGCGCCTCGGTCAGTATACGCAACAGTCCAGGTTCGTGAGCGGGCGCGCATTTTTCCAAAACGGAAATCAATGGATCGATTCAAACGCGCAGAACACCGCCAAACGCCAGCGCGTCCAATTTAACTCCGAAGAATACTTCAACCTGCTGACAAAACATCCCGAAGCCGGCCCATGGCTGGCGTTGGGTCAAAACGTCGTGCTCAAGCTCGACGACACCGTTTATGAAATCGCTGAATAACAATACAATGAAAACACTAACTACTCGTGGCATCGGCATCCTGCCGATAATCCTATCTGTCTCTGCAATGCTCGGCCTGTGGCAGCCGTTGTTCGCCACGACTGCGCCAACACGTCAATCCAAACCGCGCATAGAGGTCTGTTTTGTTCTCGATACCACTGGTTCAATGGGCGGCTTGATCGAAGGCGCGAAACAAAAGATCTGGTCGATCGCCAATGAAATGATCAGTGCGCAACCAACCCCGGAGTTAAAGCTCGGGCTGATTGGTTATCGCGATCGCGGCGATGATTACGTCCTGAAATCATTTGGTCTCACCGACGACATCGATGCCATCTATGGACATCTGCGCGAGTTTCAGGCCGGCGGTGGTGGCGATGCACCGGAAAGTGTAAACGAGGCGCTTGCCGAAGCCATTCACAAGATGCCGTGGAGCAGCGACAAGAAAGTCCTGAAGATCATCTTTCTCGTCGGCGACGCGCCGCCGCACATGGATTATCCAAATGGACCGAAGTATCCGGATCTCTGTCGGGAGGCAGCAAAGAAAGACCTCATCATCAATACCATTCAGTGTGGTGAGATGGCTGAGACCAAGCCGATTTGGCAGGAGATCGCGAAACTGTCAGAGGGCAGTTATGTAGGCATTTCGCAATCGGGCAACGTCGCTGTGATTTCAACGCCGATGGATAAGGAGCTAAGCCGGCTTAACGAACGCATCGGAGCCACTCTGATTCCGTACGGGGACAGTACGCTGCAGGCCGAAGTTCACGCGAAATACGCAGCGGCGAAGAGTGCACCAGTAGCCGCGATGGCCGATCGGCTCACCTACAACAGCAAGACTGGCAGAGCGATGCAGGGTCGCGGTGAGTTACTCGACGCGCTTAACGAAAACAAGCTTAAGGTCGATGAGATCGACCAAAAACAACTTCCGGCAGAGCTCCAGAAATTGGATCGCAGAGAACTGCAAGAGCACATCGCAAAGGCTCGTGACGAACGCGCTGACCTCCAAAAGCAGATCGTCGAAGTGTCAAAGAAACGCGAAGCCTACATTCAATCGGAAAACAAACGCCTCGCAGCCGAAGGCAAAGGCGACGCCTTCGATCAAAAGGTAACTGAAACGCTTCACGCCCAAGCTGCCAAAAAGGGAATCAGCTATTGATGGCGAATCAATGGAGAGAATTCCGTGCCGCGACATCGAACAAGCGGATACGATGAGACGAATGACGAACTCCGCACGCCACAATCGCCGACTCTTTTTTAGGTTTCGTCATTCGGATTTAATTCGTCATTCGTCATTCGGATTTCGTCATTAATGCGGAATTCGTGTTTATTCGTGTCCATTCGTGGTTAGAAATCACTTATGGCTGAGCACACTGGTTTCCAAAAATTGGTCGCGGAAGCGAAGAAGCGTATAACCGAAATTTCGCCGCAAGATGCCGCTGCGAAATTAAACAGCGGCGAAGCGGTCGTAGTCGATGTGCGGGACAAAGACGAATGGGATGAAGCACACATTCCCGGGGCGACTCACATGAGTCGCGGCACGATCGAGCTCGACATCGAAGAAAAAGTTCCCGATCCAAATGCAATGATCATTTGTCATTGCGGCGGCGGCGGCCGTTCCGCACTTGCCGCCGAGGCTCTGCAAAAAATGGGCTACAAAAACGTCCATTCCATGGCCGGAGGCCTCAGAGCATGGAAAGCGGCCGGTCTACCGACGACGAAATAGTTTGGGGAGCGCGGGCGCCTCGCCCGCAGTGTTGCGCGCCTCGCGCAACACACATGCTCGAAGAGTATCGTCGAGGAGACACTTGCATCCGCGGCGTGACGTGACGACAAGTTACGCCTTATGTCTCTGCGTCCTTGTTTCTTTGCTTGCGCGCTGCTCAACGCTGCGCAAATCACCGCCGTGTTCGCCAGCGATCTAAAGGACAATCCGTTCGAAGCCGAAAGCGTCCTGCCATATCAATATCCAGCCTTCGATAAGATTAAGGACGAGCATTTCATCCCCGCCATAGAAGCCGGAATGCGCGACCAACTGGCGGAAGTCGAGCCGATCGCGAACAATTCTGAGAAACCGACGTTCGACAATACGATCGTCGCGCTTGAGCGCACCGGACGATTGCTCGATCGCGCCTATCGCACGTTTTCAAACCTTAACGCCTGCGATACAAATCCGACCCGGCAGAAGATCGATAAAGAAATCGCGCCGAAACTTGCCGCGCATCGTGACGAGATTTTTTTGAATCCGAAGTTGTTCGCGCGAGTCAAGGCGCTTTACGACAAGCGCAATGAACTCGGTCTCGATGCGCAAGCGGCCTATTTGCTCGAACGTTACTACAAAGACTTCGTCCGCGCGGGAGCCAATCTATCTGATGTCGACAAAGAAAAGCTGAAGAAGATCAATGCCGAGCTCGCCATGCTGCAGACGCAGTTCGAGCAAAACGTGCTGAAAGAGCGGAACGCGTCGTCTGTGGTCGTCGATAAGAAAGAAGACCTCGCCGGCCTAACGGACGATCAGATGAAGAGCGTGATCAATGCTGCGAAAGCGGAACACAAGGAAGGCAAGTTCGTCATCCAACTTCAAAACACCACCGGCCAGCCGTTGCTCGGGTCATTGCAGAATCGACCATTGCGTGAGCGGATCATGCAGGCATCGCTCGCGCGCAACAGCAAAGGTGGCGAATTCGATACGCGCAATATCGTCCTGCGGACGGTCCAGCTGCGTGCGGAGAAAGCGAAGTTGTTGGGCTACGATAACTGGGCGGCGTACCAACTCGAGGACCAAACAGCGCACAATGTTCCGACCGTAAACAAACTGCTGGCAGATCTCGCGCCTCCGGCTATCGCGAACGCCAAAGCTGAAGCAGCCGAGCAGCAGAAAATTGTCGATCAGGAGAAAGGCGGATTCCAGATCGCAGCAGGGGATTGGGATTTATATTCGGAGAAAGTGCGCAAGGCGAAATACAACTTCGATGAATCGGAGGTGCGCCCGTATTACGAACTGAATCATGTCATCGTCGACGGCGTATTTTTCGCCGCGAACAAGGAATACGGGCTCACGTTCAAGGAGCGGCACGATTTGCCGGTGTATCAGCCGGACGTGCGCGTCTGGGAAGTGTTCGATCACGATGGGAAACCGCTCGCGATTTTCATCGGCGATTATTACGCGCGAGCATCGAAGCGCGGCGGCGCGTGGATGAACGCTTATGTCCCACAAAACGATCTGTTCGCGACGAAACCGGTTGTGGCAAATCACCTCAACATTCCGAAACCGCCGCCGGGCGAACCGACACTGCTCACTCAGGATGAAGTGCGCACCGCGTTTCACGAATTCGGGCACGCACTGCATGGCATGTTTTCGGACGTAAAATATCCGCGGTTCAGCGGAACGAGCGTGCCGCGTGATTTCGTCGAGTATCCGTCGCAGGTAAACGAGATGTGGGCCCAGTGGCCGGAAGTCCTCGCCAATTACGCGAAACATTACAAGACCGGGGAACCAATGCCGCAGGCGTTGCTCGACAAAGTCAACGCCGCAGAAAAATTCAACCAGGGATTCAAGACCACTGAATACCTGTCGGCTTCGCTTCTCGACCAGGCATGGCACCAACTGAATCCGCCGGACATTCCGAACGATCCGGTTGTCTTTGAAGTGCAAGCATTGCGCAAAGCCGGCGTCAATTTTCCGCCAGTGCCGCCGCGTTATCGCAGCTTTTATTTCTCACACTCATTCGCCGCCGGCTACTCGGCCGGTTATTACTCGTATATCTGGAGCGAAGTGCTCGACGCCGACACGGTCGAGTGGTTCAAGCAACACGGCGGATTGAAACGCGAGAACGGCGATCGTTTCCGCGAGATGTTGCTCTCACGGGGAGGGTCTGCCGATGCTCTTGGCTTGTTTAAGAATTTCGTCGGACGCGATCCGTACGTCGGGCCCCTGCTCAAACGGCGCGGGCTCGATCGCGCACCCGCCGCCGACGACACGAAGACCGAATCGCAACCGCCGACAAAATAGCGTAGCGGTCGCGCTTCCAGAGGTTTGTCTGTAGCCGTCCCCCTGCTGGCGACGCGCGCGGTTCGTCTTGGAGCCGCGAGGCCCTCGTCGCGCTGGGTCTCCGGCCCGAAGGCGGGCCGTCTCCAGCCGTAACAGCACGACTTCTAACGAATTGCTTCTCTAGCCGTCGCCCTGTGGGCGACGTGCGCGCTTCGCACCCGCCTTCGCGCAGCTTCGGCGCGGCTGGCAGCGAAGCGCCTACGGCATGACTTCTAACGAATTGCCGGTGGAAATGGTCCTTCAATCTGTTACGTTTTTAATCCCGTGAGCGAAGGACTGGATACTGCTGCACAAACGATGACGCCGAACACCGACCGAGCCGATTTGCGGCCTGAAAGCATTCAGGACGCCGTAATCCGTCTCGCGGGAAATTCGCAGGATGGAATTCAAACCGCCGGCGCGTTCCTCGCCCGACTGGCCGGTCGCAGTGAACACGATGTCATGACCTACATGACCATCCCGGCGACGATTTCGGGTGGTCCGTCCATTTTTCAAGTGCGCATTGGTTCCGGCGAAGTGTTGTCGGCCGGTGATGAGGCGGATTTTCTGGTCGCGTTTTACCAGCACAGTTACCAGGACCATCTCGGTTTTCTCCGTGAGGGCGGCGTGTTGCTCTACGATTCGGACAACGTCGAGCCAAACCTGGACGATAAACGTTTCATGTATGTTGGCGTGCCGATCACCGGTCTGACAGTCGAAGCGCTCGGAGGCACCGCCAAGGACAAGGGTAAAAACATTTTCGTGCTCGGCCTGATCTCAAAGATTTTCAATCTCGATGACGAGAAGCTCAAGAGACTTATCACCGAAAAATTCGGCGGCAAAAACGAGAGCGTAGTAAACACGGCATTGATGGCGTTTCAGGCGGGCTACGGCTATCCGGTCGGCAACGTCCTCACCAAGCATTATCGATTTGAGCACATCCCGAGAGCGAGCGGCCGCGCGCAGCTCACGATGGACGGCAACCAGGCGCTCGCCTATGGCCTGATTGCCGGCGGCGTGCGCTTCGGCGCCGGTTATCCCATCACGCCGTGGTCGTCCGTGATGGAAATTTTGCGAAGCGAGCTGCCGAAGTACGGCGGCATTTTCGTTCAAGCCGAGGACGAACTGGCGTCGGTCTCGATCGCGATCGGTTGTTCTTACGCCGGTTATCTTGCGGTGACCGGCAGCGCCGGCCCGGGCATTTCGCTTAAAGCCGAAGCAATTGGTTGGGCGTCGATGGCCGAGATCCCGCTGGTCATTTGCAACATTCAGCGCGGCGGGCCAAGCACAGGTTTGCCTACGAACGTTGAGCAAAGTGATTTGCATCAGGCGATCTTCGGCAGTCACGGCGACAGCCCGCGAGTCGTGCTCGCGGCCGCAAGCGTGGAAGATTGTTTCTATATTGCGATGGAAGCCGCACGGATCGCGCGAAAATACAGCACGCCGGTTTTCATTTTGAGCGATACATCGCTCGCGACGCGCATCGAGGCATTCGACGAACCTGATCTCTTGAAGTTGATGGTCGATCCCAAACCGGACCTGACACCGCGGCAGACACACAAACCGTATCCGATCGATCAAATCACGCAGCACGTCGCGCCCGGCACACGTATTCTCGATGGGAAATATCCGCTTCTCGCCGGACTCGAGCACGACGAGATGGGTCACCCGACCGGCAGCCCGAAGCTGCACATGGCAATGACGGCGAAGCGTCGCAACAAATTGCGCAAGCTCGCTGAAGAAATCCCGACGCCGGAAGTTTTTGGCGATCAGGAAGGCGACACTCTACTTGTCGGCTGGGGATCAACTTACGGCCCGATCCACGACGCGGTCGCATTGGCGCGGCACCAGGGCGAAAAAGTCGGCGCACTGCACTTGCGTCATTTGCATCCGTTGCCGAATGGGCTCGAGAAAATCTTCGAGAAGTTCAAGCGCATTGTCACCGTCGAGATGAACGACCAGGGCGTTTACGGCTTCGGCCAGCTCGCCACGATTTTGCGTGCGCGCTATTGCGAACCCAAAATCACCAGCTTCACCAAGACCGACGGTCTCACTTTTCGGGTGAGAGAAATTTTGGACGGCGTATTCAAGGGCAAGTCCTTCCTTGCGCGATACATCCCGCGCGAAGGCGCCGAAGTGCAGCACCATGGTACTGCGCCAGAAAATGTGAAACACTTGAAGGAAGTCGTGCCACAAGGGGTAGGCTGAAATATCTGAGGAACGCATGAGAGCAGGAAATGAATCAAGTCCCAAAGGTACCAGCGCAGAATTCCTGCGTTCCTGCTTTCCTAAGAGATAGTTTATGAACGAATCAACAACAGGAAACGGCGACGGTACCACAACTGTAGCGGCAGGCGTGTCGCCTGCGATTGCCGAGCCGCCGCGTGAAAAACTAACGAAGAAAGCGATCACCGCTGACCACCCCACGTGGTGCCCGGGGTGCGGCGATTTCGCCGTGCTCGCTTCGTTTTACAAGGTGCTCGAGAAACGGCAGCTCGACCACGAAAAGATCGTCACGCTCGCCGGGATCGGTTGTTCATCGCGTTTTCCGTATTTCGTCAACGGCCACGGCGCGCATTACATCCACGGGCGCGCGGTCCCACTCGCCAGCGGCATTAGCCTCGCGCGGCCCGATCTGCACGTGTTCCTGTTCGGCGGCGACGGCGACGGGTTCTCCATCGGCGGCAACCATCTCGATCACGGCGCCCGCAAGAACATCAACATGACGTATTTCATCATGGACAACTTCGTCTATGGCCTGACGAAGAAACAGACCTCGCCGACGTCGCCGATCGGATTTAAGAGCAAGACCGATCCCACCGGCGCGATCGATCAACCGGTCAACCCGATGAAAAAACTAATCTCCGGCGGCGCCACATTCATCGCGCGCACGCACGCCGCGAACGTGACTCACATGATTCAACTGATTGAGCGCGCGATGGACCACCAGGGGTTCAGCGTCATCGAATGTTTGTCTGAATGCGTCGAATTCTTTCCCGACGTATTCGACCCGGCCAATCCAAAGAAGGGCGGCAGCTTCGAAGTGATCCAGGAAAAGAAATGGGACAACACACCCGAGGACGAACTCCGCCACGACGTCACGGACGAACTTGCTGCGTATAAACTCGCATCGCTTCCGTTCCCTGGCGTGTTCGGCGTGTTCTACGAAACCGATCGCCCAACGAAGAACGCGTTGGAAAAGAAGTGGATTGAGAATACGCGCGAAAAGGTTGGCAACGCCAGCGATGTCGAAGTTCTCCAGAAAACCTTCGACCGAATGAAGTGACAATGCCACTCGCATTGTCATCCTGAGCGCAGTCGAAGGATCTCACAATCGCTTTAGCGGCGGCTGTGTCAGCCGCAATCTATTCCGGGGAACGGTCGCCGCGGCGACCTGGTTTTCGCATCTTGCGAAAACGAACTTTTTTGAAGGCATTCCACTAAACCGCGTCGAACTGTTTTGATTGCGTTATCTCGGACTTCCTTCTCAATTCTTTGCGCTACTTTCTTGACCACATGTGGTTAACCATTACAACACCATTATGACCAAACTACGTTCCTTAGTTTTCGCCGCATTTCTCGCATTGCCTTTCACGACGTCGTTCGCGCAGGTAGAATTCTCAGTAGGTTGGGCTCCTCCGCCTCTGCCGGTGTTCGAGCAACCGGCCTGTCCTGTTGCAGGATAGATCTGGACTCCGGGTTACTGGGGCTGGGACGACAATTATTACGATTATTATTGGGTCCCCGGCGTGTGGGTCCCTCCGCCGCGAGTCGGTCTGCTTTGGACTCCGGGATGGTGGGGTTGGAACAACGGCGCTTACGCGTTTAACCAGGGTTACTGGGGCCCGACAGTCGGTTTTTACGGAGGCGTTAATTACGGTTACGGCTACACCGGAGACGGCTACTGGGGCGGACGATGGAGTGGAAACACCTTCCAGTACAACACCGCTGTGACGCACGTGAACAAGACGGTGATCAACAACACCTACGTAAATAACAACTTCGCCAAAAATGTGAACGCCAGCCGCACGAGCTTTAACGGTGGCAATGGTGGGTTAAAAGCACAGCCGAATGCAGAACAGAGAAACGCGATGGCGAACGCCAAGAAGGAGGGGCCAACGTCGCAGCAACTCGAACGTCAGAAGTTGGCAAGCAAGGATCAAAATCTCCGCGCCTCAGTGAACAAGGGCAAAGTGAACCAGGAAGCAATCAAATCATTCAACAGGACCGAAGGCAGGGGCGGACAGGAAGTCGGTGCCGCCGGGGGAGCAGCGGGAGTTAGAGCCGCAAACAAGCAGGGGAACTTATCTGAGCGCCAGGAGCAGGGAGTAGTAGGCGGTGCTGGAAAAACTCGAAATGAACCGGGGAACGTAGCTAACCGTAATTTGGCCGAACATAACCGCCAGGGCGAGGGCACAGGCAATGGCGGAGCCCGAACAATGACGAGCAACCAAAACAAAATGAAGTACGAGCCTCAACGGAACAGGGAAAACATGAGCGGAAACCAAGCGAGGATGACGCACACCCCCAATTTGGGACAACCCGGCGGCCAACAGCACACGATGAATCAAATGCGCAATCGACAAATGAATAACGCGCAAATGGGCGGCAAACATCCCCAAATGGGAGGCGCCGGAAAAGGTCCGCAAGTGCAAGGCGGCGGGGGAAATCGCCCTCAGCCCAAGGGGCAACCGCAGCCAGGCAAGAAGAAGCCAAACGAACGCTGACGGTATTCTGGGGAGCGCACAGCTACTTGGCCTCGAAGGCTCATCAACAGGATTTCTGTGCCCGACAAGTAGCTGGGTTGGCGAATCCGAAAACTTTCGCGAGTCGCGAACTTTTGTTCCCTTAACTCCTCATGCCGAGCCATCGGTGAACTTGGCTTGAACACATTCCAACGAATGAAGCGCGCGTCGTCTGTACTTCTTACTTTCTCCTTCTTACTTCTGCCTTTGTTTGCGCATGTAAACGCGGCTGAAACATCTTCACCTGCACCGACCCATACCGCGGATTCCGCCCATGCGTCGCCTTCAGTAACGGACCCGTCTATTCAATCCGCGATCGTGGCATCCGTAGAAAACAATCGCAAACGCTTTGGCGGCCACGAACCGATTCCAGCCACTTTGATAGGCATCTGGGACGGCAAGGGAGGCAGTTTCATTCGTACCTTCGGCTACGCTGATGTTGAAAAGAAACTGCCTCTTACTCCGACTGACCACTTCCGCATCGGCAGCAACACCAAGACATTCGTCATCAGCGTTCTTCTACAGCTGGTAAGCGAAAAGAAACTCAGTCTCGACGACCCGCTCAGCCGCTTCTCGTTAGGCGTTACCATCCCGAATGCCGAGAACATCACCGTACGCGAGCTCTGCAACATGCGCAGTGGTCTGTTCGAGGCCTACGACACGCCGCAGTTCGCGCAATTGAATTGGAAGGTCCCGAAAGACTTCAACCCACGTATGCTTGTCGGATGGGCGATGAAGCAGAAGCCA
>Ga0310810_10005914_pt1 | contig 13761 bp, 9 predicted proteins | sample NCmetagenome_FD_207641 | JGI IMG/M metagenome (GOLD analysis project Ga0310810, IMG submission 207641) | Soil microbial communities from experimental microcosm in Duke University, North Carolina, United States - NC | ecosystem: Engineered > Artificial ecosystem > Soil microcosm > Unclassified ... | reverse complement strand
ATGTCGGGGGCGACGTCGGGCAGAACCGACGCGATGTATTCGTAGGACAACCCGTGGAAACCGTAGCGCTGAACACCGCGCTCGCGGATTTCGCGCGGTAGCGGCACCAGCTCCGCGACCTCGGGCTGACCACGATGGAAGCTGGTGTCGAAGCAGGCCACTTGCGGCACACCCGGAAGCTGCTCGGAGACGGCATCGATTGCCGCGAGGTTGTGCGGCTGATGTAACGGCGCGAGAGGTACCAGCTTTCTCAGCTCGCTCAAGACCTCAGGCGTCACCATCGTCGGACCGGCGAAACGCGCGCCGCCATGGACGACACGATGACCAACGCCCAGGACGCGCGCTCCCCCGTAGGTCGCTCGCAGCCAGTTCGCCAGCGCATCGAGCGCACCCCGGCCGTCGCGCACATCCGACTTGTCCAGCGCCTCGTCGACCAGCCGACCACCGGATCCGTCTTTGGCCGAGAATTTTGGCGACGTGCCGATTCCTTCGATCTGCCCACGGGCGCCGACTTCCCAGGCTTTCGATTCGGGCCGCCGGTACAGACTGAACTTGAGGCTCGAGGAGCCGGCGTTGAGGACAATTACGTAGTCATCCATTTGAGTCTCTGATTACCCGCCAGTAGCCAAGAGCCATGAGCCAGTAGCCAGCCGACTACGTCGTAACCTGCAGCGTCTTTCGCCGCGCGTGCGCCGTGAGCATCGCGACGGCGCAGCTCGCGATGCGCGATCGGACGCTGTCGGCGCGGCTCGTCAGGATGATCGGCACTCGCGCACCGAGTACCAGCCCCGCGCTATCCGCATTGGCCAGGAAGCTGAGCTGCTTGGCGAGCATGTTGCCGGCCTCGAGATCGGGAACGAGCAGAATGTCTGGATCGCCCGCAACTTCAGAACGAATGCCCTTCGTCGCCGCCGCTTCCTTGCTGATGGCGTTGTCGAAGGCCAACGGGCCGTCGAGGAGACCGCCGGTTATCTGACCGCGATCGGCCATCTTGCACAGTGCGGCCGCGTCGATCGTGGCTGGCATTTTCGAGGTGACGGTCTCGACCGCGGCGAGAATTGCGACTTTCGGCTTGGTCAGACCAAGAGCGAGCGCGAGGTCGATGGCGTTCTGACAGATGTGCATTTTGTCCTCGAGCACCGGCGCGATATTGATCGCCGCGTCGGTCACGACGAGGACCTTGTGGTAGGTCGGCACATCCATGATGAACACGTGGCTGATGCGGCGGCCAGTGCGCAATCCGGTTTCCCGGGCGACGACCGCGCCCAGGAGCTCGTCGGTGTGCAGGCTTCCCTTCATCAGAAGCTCTGCCTGTCCGGTGCGAACGAGTTCGACCGCCTTTGCCGCCGAGGCGTGACTGTGAGGGACGTCGACGATTCTCGATTTTCCGAGATCGATTCCGTTCTTGATCGCAATCTCCTCGATCTTCGCTGTCGGGCCCACGAGGATCGGAACGATCAGCCCTTTCGCGCCAGCTTCAACCGCACCGGCCAGCGCGGAGGCTTCGCACGGGTGTGCCACGGCTGTCGGCACAGGTTCCAGCGTCAGACATCGTTCGAGCAGCTGCTCGTACTTTCCGGTTCCGGTGGTTGTAGTCATAGTTCCTCGTACGCGGGCGCCGTCGCGGTGCGGCGAGCCGCCGGGCCCGTTTCCTTCAACAGAAGCGTGAGAACGATCGCCAGTCCGACGCCATACAGCAGCGGCTGGAACGCCGTCTGGTAGTGCTCGATGGTCATCCCGGATGCCCCGCCGCTGACCCTCATCAGCAATCTCGCGAACACAGGTCCAAGCAGGGCGCTGAACGTGAAGTTGAGGAAGTTGACCACGCCAGTCGCGGTGCCGCTCATCTTTGGCGGATTCGCTTCCTTGATGACGGTGTAGGGCAGCATCGCCGCGCCCGAGGCGACGCCGGCCACAAGACCAAGAACGTACGGCGGGAATACGTCTGCAGGTCCGAACAGGATCCAGGCAAGGCAGACGAACAGCACGAGCCCGGCCACAACAATCACCGGTTTCCGCCGGCCGATCCGATCCGAGATGAACCCCAACAACGGACAACCGATGATCCAGCCGAGGGGCACCGATGCCGATCGCAACACCGCGGTCGCGTAGTCGAGGCCACGGCCTTCCTGCAGGTAGCGCACGCCCCAGGTCATGTCGAAGATCGTGGTTGGAATGAACAACAGGCCCGCGATGACTCCACAGAGAATCGATTGCGGATTCCGAAACACGACACCGAACGCGCTTCCGGCACTCTTCATCCAATCGTCGCGTTGCTCGCTCGGCTTCGCTGGCGGCAGGAGGAAGAACAGGAGCACACTGATCGCGAGCCCGATGACGCCCATTCCGGTCCAGAACGTGGTCCACGTGAGACCGGCACCGATCATCGGTCCGACGACGAATTGGCCGGCGGATCCGCCGGCCATGCCGAACATCTGAGTCGCACCAATCAACGTCGCCGCTCGAGAGGCAGGAAAATTCGTCGTCGCGATATACGCTGCGCCGACCAGCGCAAAAACGCCGCCGGCACCTTGAAGAAATCGACCGATGCTGGCGATCGTGCTGTCGCCGGTGGCAAAGAGGAGTGAGCCGACGCCAACGGCGGCCGCACCGAGCGGAACGACTTTGCGTGGGCCGAGACCATCCATTGCCGCGCCCGCCACGAGGCTGAACGGCGAGTAGCCGTAATAGAAGAGCCCGACCATCGACGCGACCGCCGTCGCGGTCATGCCGAATGCGTCCGACAGCTGCGGCATCATGACGGCCGGGGCCGATCGCAGCGTGTACTGATAGAAGTAGTACACCGCCATGATCAGCCATGCGACGGTTGCCGTCCTGAGCTGCTGATTCACACTATGGCCTTCTGAACGCAACTCTGAACTCCGCAATCGATGTACCCGGGGCGCGAGTGCCTGAAATGAGGGTCAAGTCACACTATTCAAAGGCTTTGCGCGAGATCCAGGAGAGGGGGCAAGAGCCTGCGGGGTAATTCCCTCCGCATCGCCGGAGATCCGGCCCCGAATATCGGAGGGCGGGCTGCGAACACGTCCGCCTATTTCACGGCGATGGGCGCGAAGTCGTCTTTGATCTGCTGGATAACGTTCGGCTCGACGACCCGGCTGTCAGCCTTGGCCGGCTCCTTCTCCGAGTAGAGGACCAGTTTGACGCTGCCGCATTCCGGGTTGAGCGCGAAGGGCTCGAACACGTACAGACCTTCCTCAATCGTGACGGTCTCAGAGAACCGGCGCTCGAGGGTGAACCGGTGGATGGGGGTGACTTCCCGGTCGCCGCAATAAGCCTGCATCCGCGCGAAGACAGCCGAGAATCGTTTGATTGGCGGGATCGCCATGCCCTGCGTCGAGGCAGCGCCGCGCGCGACTGTCGTCCAGAAACCCTCCTCGAACTTCGGGGTCACGCGAACCAGCAACACGGACGGAAAGTCGGAGACATACTCGGACCAGTTTGCGAAGTCCATGAACGGACTCACCATTGGTGGTTCCGCGAGCTTGGCGCCTTTCTCTCGTTCGCGCCGAGAGGCCAGCTCCGCCTGATACTCGACACCGTAGGTCATCACCGGCGTGATGAAATTGATGTCAAACTCGGTCGAGGAGATCTGATAGGGATTCAGGCTGCCCACACGGCGCTGAACGACACTCTTCAGCGCGTCCAGCGGAAATGCCTTCGCCGGTTCCACCGGCAGCTGCGAGCCGCTCGGCGGAGTCGCGCCGTTCAGCTTCTTTTCGGCGGCCGCCACAACTTCGCACGCGCCGTCGAGCGACACGACCCGTGAGTCCCCGCGGGCCGCGTCATCTCTCTCGTCAATCACGTCACTGATCCCGAGCACCTTGCCGTCACCGGAAAACACCGGCCCGCCGGCGCTGCCGGCCGGCAGCCTGGCATCGAACACGATCCCGTTTGGTGTCGTGTCCCTCACCGCCCCCGACGTGATCGCCTTCAGTTCTCGAAGTGGCGATCCGATCGCGAAGATCTCCTGACCGTCAACGACGGTGGGCTTCGATGCCTGACCACACCCAAGCGGAAGTGGACGGACGGATGCCATCGCTTTTGGATCGATCCACACCACGGCCACGTCTCGCGCCGGATCTGTCGCAAGAACGCGCGCCTCGACTTTGTTCGTCGGTCCCAGCTGCACCTCGACCGATGTCGCCTTTCCGACCGCCCGCTGATTCGTCGCGATCAACCCTCTCGAATCAATCAGGAAACCGGATGCGTGCGCGATCGGCGTCCACAGCGCGACCACCGTATCCTGCCACGGCATGAGCAGTGCCAGAGGATCCGTTTCCATCGGCGCGGCGGCCGTGGCGCTCGACGCGCTGACCGCTTCGACTTCAGCGTTGCTGGCAGTAAGCTCCAGGGTCGCCTCACGGCCGGCGCGGACATTCACGGTTTGCGTCCACTGATAGGCCTTGCCGTGGAACGCGATCGGTTTGTCCGACTCTATGGTGTAGCTCCCCGGCCGCAGCTGCACGTCCGCGAGGCCATCGAGGGTCGTCACGATTCGGCGCGGCGGCGCGCTCGCCGGATTGTCGCTGATGAGCAGCGCGTGGCGGGGCACCGGCGTGGTCTTCCCGTCAGGATCGACGAGCGTAATCTTGATGTGCAGTGTGGTGAGCTGAGGCGCAGGCGCTGCCTGTGGCGCCATCCACGCCAGCATCGCCACGACCAGGGCCGGAAGCATGATCCATCGTCCGCCCCGTGGCCCGTCAGTGTCAAACGGCGACGCTACTCGCCGACTCGAACGTTGACCGAACCGCTGCTTGCCCGGACTAAGGCCGTCGTGGCAGGCCGGCGAGCTGAGGAGGATGGCGGCCCTAAAAATGCCACCGTAGCATCCGCAACACGAGCAGTACCAACCAGACCTTGTAGAGGACCCGCGATCCGCCGGGCCCGCCCATGGACGATATGACGAATATCGAGACCAGACTCATTCCAGTGCCCACCAGCACCATGATTGGCATCGCCGCAGGGCCCTTGCTGGCCAACATCGGCATGAGACCGAAGCTCACGGAGGGGAGGACGATTACCGCGACCACCATCAGCGCAACGGACATCCATCGATCGAACTGCTGATTAGCCTGCGCTCGATGGAGTGCGGCGTCCAGTTCGTCGTCCGTCCAGGGTGTTGTCGGATCGGAGGCCTTGCTCACGCGGTGATATTTCAGTGGAGCATTGATAATGAGCCGATACGCGTCATTGATCTGCGCCATGCGCGCGGTCGCCTGTTGCTGTTCCACTGAGCCGGCGGGGTACCGATCGGGATGATGTTGTTTCGCCAGACGGCGATGCGCCTGACGGATGGTGGCCGAACCGGCCGCGTAGTCCACGCCGAGCACGTTGTAGGCGTCCATGAACGCGAAGAGATCGGGGCGGACGGCCGTGGTCACGCAAGGTGACAGAGCCGAACGCGTGCCAACGACGACACCCGGTCATATCAAGCGATCCGCCTCGATCCACCATCGAAGCTGACGGTCAAAGCACGGGATTGTAATCAGACGGTTCAGGCCGGTTTTGGCCGGGGGAACCGAAGGATAGAAATCGTCCCACCGCATCGCGGAACATGTGGCATTTGAAGACGGCGATGTTCGAGGGGAACGGGTCGACGGCCAAAGTCGCGTATAGTGCGCATCCATGACCACCTCTGCGACCCACGTCCGATACCGGGTCGTCGCCCTCGCGACCGCGCTCGGCATGATCACGTATCTCGATCGCGCGTGCATCGCGACGCTGGCTCCCGGCATCGTCCGCGATCTCGGCTTGTCGACCGTGCAGATGGGGTACGTGTTCACGGTCTTTCAACTCGCGTACGCGCTATTCGAAATTCCAACCGCGTGGTGGGCCGATCGCCGCGGAACCCGATCGGTCCTCTCACGCATTGTGCTGTGGTGGTCGTGTCTGACGGCAGCGACGGGCGCCGCGTTGAACTATCCGATGATGCTGGCCATCCGGTTTCTGTTTGGCATGGGCGAGGCCGGGGCCTGGCCCTGCGTCGCGCGTACGTTCGCCCGCTGGATCCCGATGCGCGAGCGCGGACGCGTCCAGGGCGTGTTTTTCGCGGGCGCTCACCTCGTCGGCGGACTGACGCCGATGCTCGTGCTGTGGCTGCTCAACTTCCTGCATTGGCGAACCATCTTCTTCTGCTTCGGCACGGTTGGATTCGTCTGGGTCGTGATCTGGCACCTCTGGTTCCGCAACGACCCGTCGGAGCATGCATCTGTCAACGCCGCAGAACTGGAGGCGATCGCATCGGGACGGCCGCCCGACAGCGGCCACTCGGCGGGTTGGGAGTACTGGGGACGCCTCGCGCGCAACAGAAACATGATGGCGATGTGCGTGATGTACATCCCCAATTGCATGATCTTTTATTTCTGCATCACCTGGCTGCCAACGTACCTCAAGCAACGTCACGGATTCGACGCGACAGCGCTGGGCATCTTTGCCGGACTTCCGCTGATCGTGAGCATGCCGGGTGATCTGCTCGGGGGACTCGTGACGGACCGCCTCGCCGCCCGCTATGGGTTGCGTATCGGCCGCTGTGGGCTCGGTGCCGTCGCGTACGTGATAGCCGGGGTCGCGCTCCTTGGTGCCGCCGCTTCGTCCACGCCAATGCTGGCCGCCGGACTCATTGCCCTGGCCACCGGCATGACGATGTTCACGCTCGGCGCGGCGTGGGGAACGGTGATCGAGATCGGCCGCAACCACGTCGGCGTCGTCGGCGCAACGATGAACTCGGTCGGCAATCTTGCCGCGATGCTCAATCCGCTGATCGTCGCGTACTCGGTCGAGTGGTTTGGCAACTGGAACCTGCCGCTCTATTTGATGGGCGTTCTGTTCCTGCTGGGCGCGTTCTGCTGGACAATGGTCAATCCCGAGGAGCCGGTGTTCGGCGAAGATTCGGTGAGGACGCCTGCCGTGCGGGCCCCGGCGCCGGCAAGGGCATAGGCAGGGGACAAGGACGGGCGCCCCGGGCGGGGCGCACGTCGGCTGAGCGCGCAAACACTTACGGAAGGGCGAGATCGACGCCGTGCGGCCGCCCGAGGTACAGGAGTCGTTGGACGACCTTGTTTCCATCTGAGTGATCGATTACGGCAAGGCCAGGGGTCAGACCGCCCTCGAACGCTGCAAACGTGTAACGCCCGCTCGGCGATGTCCATTGATGGCCGGCAATCGTAGTTGCCTGACCAGGCTCGCTCAGGGTGACGAGTTCATACTGGAACGTCGCGGTATCCACGACCGCCGTCTGCGCCGGTGATGTCCGAAGACCGACGGTCAGAAGTGTCTCGTTCGCCGATAGCTCCAGGCTATCGGGAAGACCCAGCGTCAACACGTCCGTGAATTCGAGGTGGTTTTCGAGATCGACCAGCGCGAGCCGGTTCGCGGTTCGACGCGAGACGTAGGCCCACTTTCCATTGTGCGTTACCGCAAGTTCGTGGATGGAAGGCACCGGCAACTTCCACAGCACCGTGCCATTGAGCGGATCCATGGCGATCAGTTCATTTCCACCCTCGTTCGCGAGATACAGCGTGTTTCCGTCGTTGTCGAACACCCCGGCGTGGATGCGCCCGCCGGTGGCACCCGGCGTGGGATCGCTGTCCCAGGGACCCAGCAGGGTGTCATCCCGCGTATCGATGACCGCAACGGTATCGGTGCCGTAGAGACCCACGGCAATCAGCTTTCCGCTCGGACTGGCATGCACGTGATGCGGACGGGAGCCTGCCGCGAAGGTGATCCGGCGGATGATGTCGCCGGATTCCACGTCGAGGATCGCAATGGCGGGAGGCGTCCCGAACTCCTCGGTGACATAGAGTTTCCCCTTGGCATACGCCAGATCGCCCGGCTGCGAGGTCGGTGCCATGGCGATGGTCTTGACGAGTTCGCCGGTCGCGGCATCGAAGCCGCGAATCGTGTGGACACCTCGGTTGGCGACCCAGATGGTTCCGTTCAGGGACCGGTGGTCCACGCTGCTGGCAAGGGCGACCGATCCGGCGGCGATCGCAAAACCGAGCCATGCGTATGCGACGATGCGTTGGTGTCTCATGTCTCCCCGCTTCCTGGCAAGTTTGTACTTGTGTTTGAGCTCCGAACGTCTTCCGTCCAGCTGCGCAAAATACGCCGGTTGGTGCTGCACGGTCGATGCACTGAAGGTGGACTGCAGGTGAACTGGGGGTGAACCGAACGTTTTGGAAGGCCTGACAAGATTTGACGAGCTTTTCGCCGGGCGCCTACACTCTCGGTCCACGCTGCCCGTATGGATCGCAAAGAATATCAGCCCCTGCAGTTCGGACCGTTCCAGTTCGATGTCGTCGCTGGCGAGCTTTACCGGCAGGGTGAGCGCGTACGACTCCAGGAACAACCGAGGCAGGTGCTCGCCGCCTTGCTTGAACGGCCTGGCGAGATTGTGGCCCGCGACGAACTTCGCGAACGGCTGTGGAAAACCGATACGTTCGTCGATTTCGAGCACGGGCTCAATACTGCGATCAAGAAGGTTCGGCGGGCGCTTGGCGACTCGGCAGAAGCCCCCGCGTTCATTGAGACAGTGTCGCGCCGCGGTTACCGATTCATTGCACCGATAGGCGCGCCCCACGTCACGCCGGTTACACCACCGGCTCCGGAGTCCGTCGTCCACAGATTGCCAACCGCGTCGTCGGCTGGCTGGCGACGGGCTTTCTGGACGATCACGTTTCTCCTCGTCGTGGTGACGGCCGGCGGCATCTGGCTCGCGAATCGCACCGCGGACGCTCGTTCGGCGGACGCCGAGGGGAAAACCGTCCACATGGCGGTGATGCCGTTGCGGATCCTGTCAGCGGAGTTGAAGGATTCGTCGTATCTCGGTGTCGGCGTTGCCGACGCGATCACGGCTCGGCTCTCGGGCGTTCGCAGAATTGGATTACGGCCGACCGCGGCGGTGCTGCAGTACAAAGACACGCAGCCCGATCCAATCGTGGCCGCGCAAACGCTCGGTGTTCACTACTTGTTGCTCGGCACGATCCAGCAGGTGGACGACACCTATCGCGTCAGCGTCCAGCTCGTCGGCGCCGATGGCGTCGAGATCTGGCATCGCACCTACGATGAGCCCCGGGCCGGGCTGCTCGAACTGCAAGATCGGATCGCGGAACACGTCGCCTCGGCGCTCAGTGTCAACCTCTCGCCGCCGGAACAGGCGCGCCTTCACGTGCGGTATACGCAGAACCCTGCGGCGTACGATCTCTACCTTCGCGGCCGGGCGCAGCTGGTGAATTTCACGGAAGACAACATGCGCGGCGCGATCGGGTTTTTCGAGCAGGCGCTCGCACTTGATGAGAACTATGCGCTGGCGCGGGCGGCGCTCGCCACGAGCGCGGCGTGGTTCAGCGTGCGATACGCCCACGACACGGAGGCCCTGGCCTGGGGGCAGCGGGCCGATCTCGAGGCGCATCGCGCGCTCGATCAGGATCCGTCGCTGGCCGACGCGCACCTCGCGCTCGCCAGCGCAGCCGGCACGCTGTATGGCGGCTTCAACTGGAGGATCGTGCTTGAACGAACGGCCGAAGCGCTCGCGCTCGATCCGTCACTTGATCTCGCCCACGTCGCACGCATGCGCGTTTTTTATCACCTCGGCGCATTCGATCTGGCCCGCGAGGAGGCCCGGCTGGCTCGCGGCCTGAACCCGAACAGAAACGACGAGATCGATCGGCTCGAAATCGCGCTGTTGCTGTTCGGCGGACAATATCGTCAGGCCGTCCAACAGGCGACCGGCCTCCTCCAGCGACAGACTGAAGTTCCGGCGCTTCGACAGTATCTGGGCCTCGCCCGGTATTACGCAGGAGACGCGTCCGGTGCTCGCGAGATGCTGGCCTCGCTCACACGAGGCGGTAAACCGGACGTGCGCGGACAGGCGATGCTCGCCTCGGTTGAGGCGGCAACAGGGCTGAAGGAACAGGCACGCTCGCGCATTTCCGGAATTGTGAACGCTCCCGACCTGGACCATCACGTCGCGTACAGCATCGGCGTTGCGTTCGCGCAGCTTGGAAACATCGACGACAGCCTGGCGTGGCTGCAACGCGCCGCCGACACCGGGTTTCCGTGCATTCGCTGGTTCGAACAGGACCCGTTGCTCGAACCGGTGCGCGGGCACGCCGCGTTCAGTCGCCTGCTCGACCGGATGCGTGCCGTCGATCCGCTGAACACAGACCTTCAGTAACCACCCGGGCGGCGGCCGCGGATTCGATCGGCCGTGCTAACGTATCGGCCGATGTGGATCTCTTGCCTGCTCGCCTTCATCGGCAGCGCCTGCACCCTGGTCATCGAACTGATCGCCGGGCGCATCATGGCGCCCTACATCGGCGTGTCACTCTACACGTGGACCAGCGTGATCGGCGTCGTGCTGGCAGGCATGTCGGTCGGGAATTTTGCCGGTGGCGTCGTCGCCGACCGGTTTGCGTCGTGGCGCGCGCTCGCCTTGATCTTCATCGCCGGCAGCGTGGCGTGCCTTGGCATCCTGGTTGTCACGCAGGCCATCGTCGGGGTGACCTTTGGCGTCTCGTTCCTGCCGCGCATCGTCCTCTCCATCGCCGTCATCTTCTTTCTTCCCAGCTTCGTGCTTGGCATGGTATCGCCCATGGTCGTCAAGCTGGCGCTGGCAAACCTCGAGCATAGCGGCCACATCGTCGGAACGATCTACGCCTCGTCCACCGTGGGCTCAATTGTCGGTACGTTCGTCACCGGGTTCTGGCTCATCTCCTGGATCGGAACACGACGGATCGTCTGGCTGGTCGCCACAATCCTGCTGCTCACCGGACTTCTGATCGCCGCATTCGATCGGTCTCGCCGGCGAGCGGCGGTGTTCGTGTCAGCGGCATTGGCGGTCGGAGTCTTCGGATTGGTGGGCGTCCGCTGGATGCGGGGCGAATACGCGGCGCCCTGCGACGTCGAGTCGAACTACTACTGCATCAAGGTCTTCGAATCGTTCGACGGCGGACACTCGGCGCGCATCCTGATGCTCGATCGCCTTATCCACAGCTACGTGGTGCTCGACAATCCACGTGCGCTCGATTACGGATACGAGCACGCATACGCGGACCTGACGCACGCGCATACCGGCGATGGGGAAACTATGGACGCTCTTTTTTTAGGCGGCGGCGGTTACACGTTTCCGAGATACATCGAGGCGGTATATCCGCGATCGACGATTGACGTCATCGAAATCGATCCGGCCGTGACCAGGGTGGTCTACGACAGGCTCGGCCTTTCCCTAACCACTCGCATTCGCTCGTTCAACGCTGACGCCCGGATCTTCCTGACGGAATGGATCGATCCCAAACGGTACGATGTCATCTACGGTGACGCGTTCAACGACCTGACGATTCCGTATCACCTCACCACCGTCGAGTTCAACCAGATCATTGCCAACCGTTTGAAGCCGGACGGTATCTATTTGACAAACATCATCGACAAGTTCGAAGGTGGAGAATTCCTCAAAGCCGAGGCCAACGCCCTGCGCGTGGTCTTTCCTCACGTCTACATCCTCGGGCGCGGCGAAGCGTTCCTGCCCTTCGATCGCAACACCTATGTTTTGATGGCAAGCCGTCAGCCACTCGACACGGCCAAGCTCGAAGCGATCACGTTGCCGGAGGACCCGTCGTCGCGCACGACCGTGCTCTCCGAACCGCGCATGCAGGCGTACGTGAATTCAGGACGAGCCCTGACGCTGACCGACGATTTCGTTCCGGTCGATCAACTGCTGGCGCGGTTGTTCGTCGAACGAGGGACGCAGTGAAAGTTAAAAGTGAGAAGTCAAAAGTAAGAAGTTAAAGTTAACTTTGTGCCTATGACTTTGTACTTTTAACTTCTCACTTCTAACTTTTAACTTTTAACGCGAATACCTATCGGTCAGGGCCGTGCCGCCGCGATCGGGGTTCTTGTCGCGATTGCGGCCGATTCCCCATCCGGCGAGTGCGCCAACGCCTGCGGTCAGGCCTCCCCAAACCAGCGCTGGCCCGCCCGGGCCGACGGGCGTAAACAGATCGTCACTGTGATCCTCTGACGCTGCGACGGCGTAGGTGAGCAGGAAGCCGGCGCTGAATCCGATAATGGCACCAGTCCACACCGGATGCCGCTCCATCCAGTTCCCGGTGTCCTGACTGTCGTCGTCTTTTGCAAACGGCCGACCCGACGGTGCCGCCTCGGCGCGGAAGTGCTTCTGCGGGTCTTTCGCGAGTGATGCTCGCAGCAGCGGCCCCGGATCCGCGGCCACGAGGGATGCTTGGAACAGTGTCAACAGGCAGCAGATGGTTGCGACGGGTTTCTTCATAGGAGGACCCTCTCCACAATCCGAGGAGCCAGGGACCGTTCAGCAAGACGCGAGCCGCGTGCCTGAAGCCCAAATCGACCGCGACCTCCTCTGTGCGGGGTTCACGGATCACGTAATTCGTTCGTGCTGTTGCGAGATTGTGATGGCCGAGGGGAATCGGTCAATTGGCGAATTGGTGAATTGGTGAATTGGTGGATTGGTGGATTGGCTTCGCACGCGCTACCGCGCGTGCAGTGAAAGCGCGGCGGTAGCCGCGCGATGAAAATTCACCAATCCACTAATTCACCAATCCACCAACTGTGATCACTCCTGCCGGAGTGCGACCAGAGGATCGACGGCGGCAGCGCGGCGCGCGGGAATGTAGCAGGCCACGAACGCCACACACGCGAGCAGTGCTGCGACTGCCACGTAGGAAATGGTATCGGCCGGCTGCACGCCGAAGAGCTGACTGCGCAGCAACCGCGTCGAAGCCAGGCTCACGGCCACTCCGATCGCCAACCCGATCAGGACGAGCCTGCCACCCATCATCAGCATCAGGCCGAGCACGTGAGCGCGCGGAGCACCCAACGCCATGCGGACACCCAGTTCGTGCGTCCGCCGAAGCACGTGAAACGACAAGACGCTGTAAATCCCGGCCGCCGCCAGCGCGAGCCCGATCAGGGCGAACGCGCTGAACAGCGCCATTGTGAAGCGTGGCTGAATCACGTCTTCGCCGAGTACTTCGCTGACCGTGATCGGCCGGCCCAGCGGTTGATCGGGATCGATGTCGCGGACGACGGCGCGGATCGGATTCAGCTGCAGATTCGGATCCGCCGCGGTCCGGACCGCAAGCATGCGCTGCAATGGCGCAATCAACGAGTACGGCAAGACGACGACCGGGTTGGGGTCGTTCCTGATCCCGGCGTTGCGTGTGTTGGCGATGATCCCGACGATGGTCACTTCGGATCCGCGGCTCGAATCAATGAGGGTACGGGGCGGTGGATTCTGCAGCACGCCGAGGCGCATGCGCGCTCCAAGCGGATCGACGCCGGCCGGGAACAGCTTCACCGCCGCCTCGTTGATCAACGCGACCCGATCGCCGCGTGACACCTCGGCCGCGTCGAACATTCGGCCGCCGAGGAGCCGAATGCCGAAGACGCGGAGATGATCGGCGCCGACGAGATTCAATCCGACCCGTCTCGAATCGTCTGGAACCTGGCCAACGATGCTGAATGGCGACTGCTGCCCACCGAACGGATGTCCGATCGAAACGGCCTCGACGCCGGGGAGGCTGCCGACACGGTCGAGCAGCGTCTGCACGAATTGAGCACGTTGATCGAACGTGGCGTACTTGGCCGGGGGCAACGGCACCCCCACCAGCAGCACGCGATCGGACCGGATACCTGGATCGACGCGGTTGAGGACGAGAAATGTCCGGATCATCAGCCCGGCGCTGACCAGCAGGACAACCGACA
>Ga0310810_10005913_pt1 | contig 13762 bp, 9 predicted proteins | sample NCmetagenome_FD_207641 | JGI IMG/M metagenome (GOLD analysis project Ga0310810, IMG submission 207641) | Soil microbial communities from experimental microcosm in Duke University, North Carolina, United States - NC | ecosystem: Engineered > Artificial ecosystem > Soil microcosm > Unclassified ... | reverse complement strand
CTTCGGGATTCCGGTGGATGGACTGGATGATGCCGCGAATCAGGTAGCTCCGGCCCCATTCCGGCCAGCGCAACTGGATCTTTTTCAGCAGGACGTCCGCCTCCTCCGTCTTTCTCCGCAGTTCCATCACAGTCGCTTTGGTCACCAGAAGGTCTGGATCGTCCGGCACGATCCTTGTGGCCGCTTCCAGCAGCTCCAACGCCTGCTGATCCCTGTTGTGCTTTATCAGAAACAACGACGCCCAGAAGTAGAGATCGGCCCGCTTTGGCGCCCGCTGGAAGCCGATGTTCAGTGAGTCTACGGCGTCCTCGAACCGTCCCAAGGTATCAAGGATTTGAGCTTTCAGGAGATAGACGTCCCCGTCGCGATCTTGGAACGGGATCTTTTCGATTTCGGCAAGGCTCGCCTCAGGACCCGCGGAATGAAAAGTGGCGGCCGCCAGGTCGAGCCGGTTTTCAACGGAAGCATCCGCGGCCACAACACGGGTCAGGAACTCTCGCGCGAGCGCGTACTGTTTGTGCTCCACCAGAGCCGCCGCCCCCTCATTCAAGACCCGGGCGTTCGGCGACAGCGCCAGGCTCTCGCGGAAAGCGGCGAGCGCCTCCTCTGTCTTGCCCTCATTGAAGAGAAGCGCTCCCAGTTGGACTCTTAACGCCGGATCACTCGGACTGGCTGTGATAGCTTGCATCAAGTTGCGCCGGAACCGATCTCGCTGCTCTGCGGGGTCCAGTCCCAGGTAATCGAAGATCTGCGCCTTAGCTCTCAGAGACGTGCGATCGGGATCGGCTGCTTTCAGTTTCTGAAGTACCACCGCGGCCTCATCGTTCTGACCCAAGCCCCGCAGCGCCCGATGGAGCTGTTTCAGCACACCCGTATGCTCAGGCGCCAGCTCACGTGCCCGCCGAAGAAAGACGACCGAATCGGCCGGCCGGTCCAACTCCAGATAGATCCGGCCCATTTGCAGCAGCGCCATCGAGTTCTTCGGCTCGCGATCCACCACGAATTTCACATCGGGCAGCGCTTCCTGCCACCTTCCTTCGCGTCCGAGAAGCCATCCGCGCGCCTGGTGCGCCGGCGTGAAGTCCGGTTTCAAGCGCAGGGCTTCGCTGAGGTGTTCAAATGCCTGGCTCTCGTCCCCCAGGGTTTCGCACAGGCCTAGCTCGAAATGGCCGACGGGATCCCGGGGATAGTTTTTGACATACCCGTTCAAATCGGTCATCGCGGTCTGCACCCGGCCAAACCGGCAGTATGCGAAACCGCGCTCGCGGCGCGCGATGGCGTCGTCGGGCTGCAGCTTCAGGTATTCTTCGTACGCATCCGCGGCGCCGCTAAAAAAGCCCGCCTCCGCATACATCCTGGCGAGGTACGCAAGAAGATCCGCTCTGTCGGGAGCCAGCCGCCGCGCCTGCGCCAGCAGGACCAGCGCGCTCTCATTGCTGCCCTTTGCGGCCTGAACGCGGGCAAGGTTGAAAAGCGATTCGACATCCGCGGGCCGTTGCCGCAACGCGATCTCGAAGACGTTTTGGGCACGATCGAGGTGGCCGGCCCGGAAGGCCGCCAAGCCCACCTTGTGCAGGATCTCAATGTTGGCAGGATCGCTCTCCAGAGCGCGCGAAAATGCGCCCTCGGCCCGGTCGTATTTTTCCCACTCAGCCAGAATGACGCCTAACGAGAAGGCCAGGCGCGCGTCCCCGGCTAGGTCTTTCTCAAGCCGGTCAACTATTGTCACGGCCGCACGCGGTTGCCCGGCCGCGTAGAGTGCGCGGGCCCACATGAGCTGGACTGGCGCGGCGCTCCGCTCCGCCGGCTTCAAATTCTCCATGTAACGCAAGGCCTCGGTGCCGTGCTTTTCGAATAGAGCCATGCGCGCGAGCTGGAGATTGGCGTTGGCATGCCCGGGGTCGATGGCCAGAACCCGGAGGAAGGCCTTCCCGGCCTGGGCGTCATTTCCCCTAGCCAGGTAATGATTGCCGAAGTTATTCCACAAGCCCGCGGACTGCGGTGCCAGATCGAGCGCGCGTTGGTGGAACGGCTCCGCCTGCTCGTATTCCTTCTTCGCGTCCAGAACGAGGGCTAGAAGGCCCAGCAAGTCCGGCCGATCCGGCTCGCCCGCGAGGGCGACGCGCAACTTCTGCTCGGCTGGATCGAGTTTTCCCTGTTGAAAAGCGGAAACTGCCTCAGCATAGGCGTCGGGGGATTCGGTCTGGGCCAACCCGGCAACACGGGCCACGCACCAGTACAGGCAGATAGCGAGGGCAATCGATTTCACGGACGCTGTTCTCGCAGCGCAAGAAGGCTAACCCCAACGACCAGCCACAGACGTGACAGTCTTGAATCCGGCGCCGGTTTTTTAATTCTACCAGTAAACTTTCAGTGCCAGTTGCACCTCCCGGGGCGAGTTGGCCTGTGAGGTGATCTTGCCGAAGTTGTCGGTATTCACGGTTGCGTTCGGGCCGGAGAACTGCGGGTGATTCAAGGCGTTGAATGCCTCTACGCGAAATTCGAGCCGCGCGCCCTCCCGGAGCGAGGCCAGACTGAACTCCTTAAATAGCGACAGCGCCCCGGTTCTAGTACCGGGCATGCGCAGATTCGGCTGGACTTTGGGAGCATTGCCGATAGTGTAAGGATCTGGCACAACTGCCACGTCCGGATTGGCGAAGTACTGGTCTAGATTGAGCCCGCTCGCTCGCTTTAGCGTTCCGGTGAGATTCGGCCGTTGTCCTCCGTAGGTCGGGATACTCTGCCCTCCCGAGAGGCCCAAAATGATCGGCTGGCCGGTGTCAAAACGCCAGATCCCATTGGTCTGCCACCCTCCAATTACGGCATTCAATGCAGGGTGCATGTTCCTGCCTATGGGCTTTCCACGCCCGATCGGAAGCTCATAAACATAGCTGAACTGAAGAACCTGCGCGATGTCGAACTGGGATATGGATCGATCCAGTTTGCGGTTGTTCGGGTCCTGCAGGACATTATCGAGGCTGCCACCGAGCCAAGTCAGGCCTCCGCCACCGACCGAAGAGTCGTCGATGGATTTCTGCTTAGTGTAGGTGGCCAGGAACTGGAAGCCATTGGAAAACCTCTTTTCGACCCGCAATTGGAATGAATGATAGATGGAATTGGCCCAAGGAGGTTCAGTCGCGGTCACGCCCGTGAACTGTGGATACTTGAGTAGGAGCTGGATCCGCTGCACGGTCGGGGCATAGAGGCCACTATTGGGGTCTGTAATGAACCCATGGAACGGGTTATCCACATATTCGTTGAAATGACCGGGATCTTTTACGAAATCAGCGGCTTGTGCTGTGCTTAGAAAATCCACGCTGCCGGCGCCGCCAAAGTAAAGATGCGTCCCCTTCTTGCCAAGGTACGTGGCGTCCACGAGAACGCTCCACGGCAACTGGTGCTGGATTCCGAAACTCCAGGTCTGCTCATACGGCCGCGCGTTACGGTCGCGAATCGCCCCTGCGATACTGAAACCGACATCGGTCAGGAGCCCGTCTCTTGAGCCGGTGGCGGGCCTGGGACCGCCCGGGAACGGATCGCTCAGGAAGCCCCAGGGCGTAGCGCCATCATTCAGATATGTGTTCAGCCAGTTGGTGGACTCTTTGTAGCCCTGGTCGCTAAAGCCGGTGCCGGATGCGGCTCCCTTGTTCTGGGTATAGAAAATACCGTAGCCACCACGAAGCACGGTCTCCTTCTTCAGGCGGTAGGCGAACCCCAGCCTCGGACCCCATCCGGCGTAATTGTTGTCATACGGCGCGCGTTGGTCTTTGGTGGCGAATGCCAGGCCACCTTTCAGGTTGTCAAACCCGGGCACTTTCAACGGAGACGGCGCATTGAGATCGAGCCAGCTAACGCGGTTATAGCGTTCCGTTCGTGGCAGGTCGAGGTCGTAACGCATGCCGATATTCAGCGTCAGCTTGTCAGTGACCCGCCAGTTGTCCTGGACGAAACTCCCGACATTCCAGTTCTGCGTGGCCGCGGCGTAATCTATGTCGTAGTCTCCCCAGTTGCCTGGTCCGCCGGCTCCGATCATCAGGCCCGCCATCGCGTCACCTCCACCTGACCAGGGTTGTTGAGAAGTAGTATTGAAATCAAACGAGTAGGTGCCGGCGGGAACTCCAGGGAAGAATATGGTAGTGCGGTGTAAGCGCGCCTCGGCACCAAACTTGATTTCGTGCCGTCCCGTGGTACGGCTAAGACTGCCAATGAGATGATGCGTTTCCTGGCCGTACTTTAGATAAGTCCAGGCTTGTGTACCGACAGAATTATTTCCGCCTGCCATAGAATAACCGCCGTAGACGGCGATGGATGGCGCGGCGCGTACACCCATGCTAAGGATGTATGCAGGCATTCCCAGGTCTTTCACGGGGTCAAAGTCCGGGAAGTCGGCGGCAGAACCTCCGTGATCGAAGCCGAATGATCGCGTCAATCCTAACGAGACGGTCAGTAGCGTGGTTGGACTGAAAATGTGGGTAAAGTTGAGAGCAAGCAGGTTGGGCCCGCCATCAGAAAGGCCCGACGAGTAGGGATCACCCACGTTGCCAAACAGGTTCGCGGGCCGCGTGTAACCGCTGCCGTGGGAAAACTTGCCACTGAGTGAAGTCGCATCCGTGAACCGGTGGTCGATTTTAATATCGAACTGATCGTTGCGGTTCTTGTTCGCGGCTGAGCCGATCCAGTTATTGAGCCGGTCGTAAGAGGCCGATCCCACGTTGAGCATGGGCAAGGGAAAGAACTGCATCATCTTAAAGGCGACAGGGTCGATCAGGTTGCCGGGCGCGGCGGGAATGGGATGAAGCGCGGCGATCTTGGGATTGCCGGGACTCATGTAGGTCTTCAGGTTGTTGAATGGAATGAAATTCTGACGTACCGGTCCGCCTTGGTCAGCATCGTAGACGCTGGTATATGGGTCCCAGATCTGGCCATCTTCGGCGGAGCACCGGCCGCTGGCGTCGAAAGCGCCGCCCTGATAGCCGCACAGCTCGCCGAAGTCTCCCGTGCGCTCCAGGGCACTCGGCACCCCGGCGTTTTTGGTCACGGAACTGCTGGAACGGCTTCCTTCATAGTCGAAGAAGAAGAATGTCCGGTTCCTCTTAATCGGGCCGCCAACGGTCGCGCCGAAGTTGTTCCAGCGCACTGGAGCAATCTTCACGCCGGCCTGATTGTTAAAGAAGTTGTTGGCGTTGAGCTTATCGTTTCGCAAGAAATCATAGGCGCTGCCGTGGAAGTCATTCGTCCCAGAGCGGGTGACGACATTGACGACGGTGGCCCCACTGAAACCGATCTCCGCGCTGAAGTTGGACTGCTGCACCTTGAACTCCTGCACGGCGTCCACCGAAGGCGTGTAGAGCGGATTCACGATCATCGTATTCTGCTCGACTCCGACCGTGCTCACGCCGTCCATCAGAATGTCGGCGGTAGCATTCCGCCCGCCATTCGAGATCCAGTTGTTAGCCATGTTGTTGGAGCCGAACGTGTTCCCGGCCGGCTGGTTAATCCCCGGGGCCAGCAGCGCCAGATCGAACACGGAACGGCCTACCAGGGGAAGATTGTTGATGAAGACACGAGTCAGGTTCTGCCCGGTCACAGCGTCCTCGGTTGAAAGAGAGGGGGCTGTTGCTGAAACTTCGATGGCTTCGCTTGTCGCTCCCACCTGCAGCGACACATTTAGCGTCAGATTCTGATTCACCGCGACGACGATACCACTCTGAACCTCCGGGCGGAATCCAGCGGCCTCCACGCGGATGCTATACGTGCTGGGCGGGAGAGAGCGTAATACATACCGTCCGGAGGAATCCGTCGTGATGGGATACTTCAGCCCCTTGTCGGTATCGATCAGAACCACGGAGGCGTTGGGAACTACGGCACCAGTCGGATCCTGCACCACACCGGCTACCGAACCCGTGTAAACCTGGGCGCCCGACGGCGTCACGAAAAGCAGTGCCATGCAAATAATGAAGAGACAAGCCACGGACCAAACGCTGGTCCGTCGCGCCAACCTCGTTTGCGAGTGTTTGGGCCCCATGTATACCCTCCCCATAGGTAAAAACGCCTCGGTTCCAATATGAATCCGATGGTTAGGTTTGTATCACTGTCGTGCGAAAAATACAAGGGATTACTAAACTCTTTTTCTAAGGTATGGGAAGTATCTCTACAGCGGGCAGATGTGATGGGCGACTAGTGGTGACGCCCGGGCTGCATTGTCCGACGCCGCGCACGGCCGTGGCATCATACACCGTGATCTTAAGCCCGCCAACATTGTGGTCACCGCAGAGGGGCATGTCAAACTGGTGCGAGGAGATCTTACGACTGGAGTTGTCGGCCTTGCAGCAGGAAGAATTCGATTTGAAGCTGATCGGCTTCGATGATGCGGAGCTGAAGCGGTTGCTGGCCGAACAGGACTTGGACGGCACACTTACGGACGCGGATGCGGTACCGCATCACCTCCTGCGAACACGCTACCACAAAATGCAACGCAAATTTGCCAAGGTTCACCGGCGATGATGAAACTACCTGCGTGGGGTCGAGCGGATGGCGATCTCATCTCAGGCCAATGCGCCCCGCAATCGCCAGTGTGGAAGCCGGGCACTGCGGCGGCTCCCGGCCGGCATCGCGATTCTCGCTTGCTACTGCCGGGCACCGTTTTGACACGGACGTTTCGGGACCAGAACATCACCGTCCAGGTTCTAGAGAAAGGCTTTCAGTATGAAGGCATGGTGTACCGGTCACTCAGCGCTGTCGCGCGTCACATCAGCGGCACACAATGGAATGGTTTTTCCTTTTTCCGCTTGCAGGGTTGCGCGGGGAGTAAATGACGAGCACCAGCAACCCCGCTGAGCATCCGAGCGAGCCCGCGGCTTCGCCGAGATCACTCCGATCTACACGCGGAAATCGACCGAAGACGGTTCTGGAATGCCGGTCTACCGATCAGGTTTTAGTTGCCGTGCCGGCGCAGAACTGGTCCCAAGAAAGATGGACGGCAAAACGCGGTCCAGCGGAAGCACAAGAGCCGATCACTAATGCGAAGCTCCTGCGGCCCCTGAGTAACGTCCTGTACATCGGGCAAGTACGGTATGCGGGAAAGGCTTACCCCGCCCGAACAGCAGAGGCTCTTAGCCCTCCTCGGAGGTCCCGAAAATCTAATCATCCAGCACGAGTCAGAATTCCTCGAGCAGACCAGATGTCCGGCATTGAAGTCTGGCGACGCCTGGATTCAGTGTGATATCCGGGCCGTCCTGGTTGGGAGCGAGAGCGTGGGTCCGGAGCCGGTATTGTTGAGACGTCAAGACCAGGATCAGAGCGCCGTGCGCCTGTTCCACCCGAAAAAGGAGCTGTTGCTTCAAAACGTAGCGGCCGAAGGATTAGACGATATGAGTGCAATAATTGCGGCGCGTCCGTGGCTCGAAGCCGCCAAGGAGATCATCTCTCAGGTGGACGCGCTCACTCTTGCATGCACGGCCCGAGAACTGCCGACAATCGAAATCAAGCTGTTCTGGCAGGCGTTATGGATCGCAATTTGCGCTCTTGTAGAAATGCGGCGCGAAGCCCAGGTCACAGAAATGTCTCGGCTTGTTGCCAGCATGCAGGCGTCGGCAGCGGCTTGTGCGCGCAGAGGCGGCGATAGATCTCCTCAGGCGAGGTACAGCGAAGCGCTCCTCAACTCGCGCCAATCGCTCAGTGAGCATCATAATTCGGTATTGGGTGGATTTCAGGAACTGGTGGAGATCGCTCGCACGATTTCCGAGTCATGAAGTGGCCGAGTATGTCACGGAAGACATTGGTCTTCCACCTGACGACTTCCTGGATGCTGTGCAGATGATGGCGCGCGACCGATGCAATCCGGTCGAGGTTGCGAACCCTCCTGCCCGAGTGCGTGTAGCGCTGATACGCAAGCAACGTCGCAAGGAACAGGGGAGCGCGACCGCTACATGGCGTTCACCGAGGAGCAAGAGAACGGATTGATGCAGCCAGAACAAATCGAAGCTGAGGCAATCACTAAAATAGATTGGGAGCGTGGAAAAGCCACTCTCGAGCTGTCCGCAGATCAAAGCAGAGCGGTGGAGGCCAAAATAGACGGGCTAGACCTCCACGGCCACTGAGGCCCCGGATGAGCTGGGATGGGAAGCGGCGCGCGTGGTGGCCGTGCGGCGCTCCTTGGAACCAGATCGTCGCTTGCGCAGGAAGTTGCGACGACATTTTGCAGCATACAAGAGAGCGCGCTAAACAAGCATCCACTGATCCGCCCTTACATTCGTTCTGGAACGCCGCCCCGTGTTCCCGTAATTCGTCGAGAAATAACTCTTCCAAAAAACTGTCCTGAAAATCCGATTTCACTGCCTGTGTAGGTGAAGGCCTTTTTTAAACGAGGCTTGCATGTACACAAAGGATGACATGACTCACGCGCGTGGATCCCATGGTCGCGCTGCGGAACGAGTAGCGCCCGCCCCTATAGTCCACGTAGCCCACGTGAATAGGGGCACACGCCTTACAAGATCAATTCGATTCACACTTGTCCCCGTTGCGCACGGGAATGGGCTCCAGAAGTTTCAGGCTGCGCGCCGTTCGTACCGGTGATGGAGACCACCGACTTGCGGGATAGCTACGATCCGTCCAAGCTCTGGCGGCTGCGCAGCCCGCGGAGTCTGCCTGACGGTCAGCAGGATTTATTAGCCGTTTGCAAGGTGGTCCGTTAACTACCCGGAGCTTTTCTAAATTGTCCGGGGGACCCGAAGATTTCTGCCCACCCTGTGGTTAACGCGGATTCAGACCATACATTCAGTTCGTGTCAGCGCGAATCGGGAATTTGCCCGACGAAGGAGCGCTTTGGTGCGGTAGGAGAGCTACGGACGGGTGTTCTAAGGACCCCATGAAACAGGCGGGCCCCATTTGCTTCCTCCATCCGCTGGTACCACACTGCCACGAGCATCCGCGCGCCTTGACGCTCGATGCCGAGCTTCCGGCGCAAGCTCACAAGAATATCGCTGACCCTCTGTCGCGACAGGCCGAGCTCGCTGGCGATTTGCTTGTCCCTAGAGCCATTGGCAGCCATGGCCCACACCATGGACTCGCGCTGAGTCAGTTTCGTTTTCATTTCACCAGTGAGCTCAAGTGTGCGCCGGATGGTGATGGCGCGGCAATCGGGTTTTCGCCCGCGAGCTTCTGTTCATCCTCGACCACTAAAATACGCACGTTCTTCCTTTTATGGCCGCCCGAGCAGAGCGGCCTTCATTTTCTCCGCCAGTTGGCTGGGCGTGTAAGGTTTCTGAATGAAGCCATTCAGCCCCTCGCTGAAATGCTGAACAGCTTCAATCTCGTTGTACCCGCTGGAAAGAACCACTCGCACTTCCGGCCGGATATTCTTTAACTGCCTCAATGTCTCTTCGCCGCTCATTACGGGCATGGTCAGATCCAGAAGCACCAGTGAGATTTGGTCGCCCACTCTGCGGAATAAATCAATCGCACGCTGCCCGTCTTGCGCCAGCAACACGGTATAGCCATACTGTTCGAGCATAGCTCCAGCTGCTCGGCGCACCATTTCCTCATCATCAACGACAAGAATGGTCCCGGTGCCACGCAGGTCCACCGACTTTTCAGAAGGGGCGGCCTTTTCCGCTTGAGCCTCCACGGCCGGGAAGAGAACTTTGAAGGTGCTTCCCCGTCCTGGGGTACTCTCGACCTGGAGGGCTCCTTTGTGCCCTCGTACAATACCCAAGACCGCTGCCAGCCCTAAACCCCGGCCTGGGAACTTTGTGGTGAAGAATGGATCAAAGATCCTAGCCTTCGTGTCTTCGGTCATCCCGCTACCGGTGTCGGCCACCTCGAGTATCACGTAGGTGCCGGGCATTATTTCGTTGGACGCAGTAGTGCTAGGAAAGTAATCTTCACCAACCTCTTGAGCTGCGGTCGTGACTAAGACCGTACCTGCCCTGTCTTCGGGGATTGCTTCCGCGCCGTTGATCACAAGATTCATGATGAGCTGCTGCATTTGGCCGGGATCAGCCTCGATGGTTGGCAGCCCATTTGCGAGCTGCAGGCGCAACTCTACGTTCTTGGGTATGGAGATTTGAAGCAGATGCGTGACCTCAGTGACGAACGCAGAAAGATCTATCGGCTGGACGAGGAACCGGCCCTTGCCAGCATAGGCTAGCAGTTGGCGGGTAAGATGGGCTGCTTGCTTCGCCGCCTGTACCAGATCTTGGAGCTTCGAGCTAACAGGATTCTCCTTCGGCAAAATTTCCAAGGCAAGGGTCGCGTTACCCATGATACTGACTAGTAGGTTATTAAAGTCGTGGGCCACCCCTCCAGCCAGCACACCCAGGCTCTCCAGCTTCTGTGTCTGTCTTAGTTGCTCATCCAGGTATTTGCGTTGCGTGATGTCACGAAAAACCCCGGTAGAATAACGCCTCCCATCGCTTAGAAATTCAGCAAACGACATCTCTAGAAGAATTTCGCGGCCGTCCTTGCGACGTCCTGCAAGCTCAGCCGCCACCCAGGGTAAGTGTTTGTCGCCGGGTTCCACCGACGCTTTATGGACGTGTCGCAGGTAATCCGGCATCAGCAAAGTAAGGTCCTGACGAATTAGATCGCCAGATTCATACCCAAATATTTTTCCGGCCATCTTATTCGCAAATATGATTGTGCTTTGCTCATCAACGGTAATGATTCCGTCTGAAGCCGTCTCAGTAATAGCGCGATAACGGTCTTCACTACCTCGCAACGCCAGCTCTGTTCGCCTGCGTTCGGTGATGTCGCGGAAGTTGAAGACAATGGATCCCACAGCCGGATCGCTGAGTAGGTTCGTAGCAACACTTTCGACCCAAATCCACGAGCCGTCCTTGTGGCGAACCCGAGTGTCAACGGTAATCCCTTGCTCTGGATGCTTCAGCAGTTCGACCAGCAGGATCTGGAGGCGCGCCTGATCATCGGGATCAATGAGGTCAAATCCCTTCCGCCCAATGAGTTCTTCCAGAGCGTAACCCAAAACGCGAACTGTTGATGGGCTCGCGTACAAAATTCTTCCATCAGCACTGCTTAATGCGATTGCATCCGAGCTGTGTTCGATCAGTGCTCGAAATCGTGCTTCGCTCTCTTGCGCTTGGGTCGCGTTCTTTCTGGCTGTTATTTTGGCCCAGTGGAATTCGTCAGCCAGCCAGCTTGTGGCTACTCCTACCATTAAGAACAACGCTATCTGCATTTCCTGTTCGGCAGGCGAAATGGATAGGGAGTGCCCGGGTCCTAGAAAAAAGAACGTGGCGACCGCGGCGGTACCGGCTGTCGCGAACAAACCGGGTCCCAGACCTCCGTAGGCTGCGCTCACCATTACCGACAGCGTAAAGAGCAGGAAGACAGCCTGCTGCTCTAGAAAGGGCTGGAGGAGTACCCTTAAGAGCAGAGCAAGTCCCGCAACCCCTACGACTATGCCGTACCGAAGCAGTCGAGATCTTATCTCGCTGACGATTTTTCCATCAGAACTGTTTAATCCGATCGCATCCGAGCTTTGGTCGACCAGTGTTCGAGATCTTGCCGCGCTCTCTTGCACTTGGGTCGCGTTCTTCTCGGCCGCTATTCTGGACCAGCGGAATTCGTCAGCCAGCCAGCTTGTGGCCACTCCTGCCATTAAGAACAAGGCTAATTGCATTACCTGTTCGGCAGGCGAAATGGATAGGGAGTGCCCGGGTCCTAAAAAAAAGAACGTGGAAACCACGGCGGTGCCGGCTGTCGCGAGCAAAGCTGGCCCCAAGCCTCCATAGGCTGCGCTCACCATTACCGACAACACAAAGAGCAGGAAGACAATCTGCTGCTCTGGGACGGGCTGGAGGAGTACCCTTAAGAGCAGAGCAAGCCCCGCAACCCCTACGACGATGCCGTACCGAAGCAGTCGAGATCTTTGCTCGCCGAGCACGCTAGCTCTCGCTAAACTCAATCAGTTGAACCCCCTCTTGACCTCTCCTGGATGGTGACGTCCTCGCGCCATGGAAATCCGCTGGCCGGTGAAATCAAATGGCAGGCTGCAAAATCAAGCTATTTTTCACTTATCTTCGAGATTTCCTCATTTGTCAATGAAAAATTAAGTTAGCTATTCTTATATTAAACACCGTTCATTGGCGCACCTTAAACGTGCTTAATATAACCTTTTATCTAAGGCCCAGATTAGCAATGAGTTACGGCGACCCGCCTCCTGCATCCAACCGGGCGTGAGGAATGTGTGTGACGGCTTTGGAACCGGCCTGTCCCTGGCGAATTGATAAAATCATGCGGCGATTGGAGTCTGGTACAACCCCTCCACAGTGCCTCCGCCACCCGTATGAATCGAAATCTATTGGGCATGTAGATCCGTCAACAAGCGGCTCTGGCAGGCCGCCTTCCGTTAAACAGCGTGGCCTCCATGCCGGCCATCCATGGCTGTGGCAGTTGCTTCATCCAGTTGTCCAGCGCGTCACCGTCGCCGGCATCGTCCCCTCCTGCATAATCGTGCCGTCCGCCTGGCGCACACAGCAGCTGATGCTCTTTTTGTGTATGTCCAGGCCAATGTAATTCATACTGTTCATAGAGTCCTCCTCAGTTCGATTCTGAAGCAGCCCTTCGGGCTGGCGTTCGGCTTTTTTCACCAGGAGAACCTTACCACTGACTTATACATTTAAACCCAAGAAATTGGGCCGCCCTCCCGTTAACGCAGATTTCAGACTATAGTTTTATGCAGCATGGCATGAGGGATTCTCCTAAGCCTTCCCCAGTTGATTCCATAGGTAGAGTCGGAGAACGGCTCGCGCGCAAAATCCGGGTCCGTGCGATCCTCAGCCGCCTTTCCAGAGACGAGGCCGGTCAGCGGGATGCCTGCGATGCCGGGCCGGCGAGCATCATCACGACCACGCTCGGTAACAGCCTCTCGAACGCCTCCCTGGTGGCTGGAATTTTGGGGCCGGCGACCGCAAAGACGCCGCCTCATGAGATAGCGAACGTCAGGGCGAAATAGGTCGCCACCGCGTGCTTCGTGATGAACGCCTTGATCGTCGGCATAAATGACTTCCTTTCTCGAACGCGATCAAGCCGAGCACGCTGCCCATCGAGCGTCCCCATGCGGCACCAACTCCAAACTCGCCCTCTTTAGGGCGCGGCTGTCGAAGCTCGAATGGCGGAGTAGAGCGCGTCTCTGAGCGCCACGTCTCGCGGGTCGCCAGTTAACCGCGTCCCCATTTGACTTGTCACGTAGCCGTAGCCGACGCCAGCGGTCGGGTCGGCAAAGCCAAGAGAGCCGCCGGACCCTGGCGAGCCGAACGAAGTAGCGCTGCCGAACGGCCAGACGGCGCTCGGCTTCATGAAGCCCAGTAAAAACTGCACCGGACCCTTTAAACATTCGTCGTAGAAGCCGCGCGTCGGGGGAATCGCCGGGGCCGCCAACAGGTCCAGCGTTTCTTTGCGCAAACCCAGTTCGCGTCCGCCGGTGGCGAAAACGTTGTAAGCATGCGCAATCGCGCGGGCCGTGCCGACGCCATTGCCGGACGGCACTTCGAGATTGCGGGCGTAGATACGCTGCGGGTCCTGGTATATCCCGGTACCCGGGTTCACAATCAGCGCCCGGTAGATGTTGGAGCGTGGATTCATCCCTTCCAGCATGAAGCGAAGCCCGAAGCCGCGCAGCATCTCGATCAGGCTAGGCGGGGCAAGTGTGGCGAGCTGCGAATTCGGGATCGCGTCTGGCAACCGAATATAGAGGTCCTCTCCAAGCCGCGACGCGACCTCGCGCTGAAAGAACTGTCCCAAA
>Ga0310810_10005912_pt1 | contig 13762 bp, 10 predicted proteins | sample NCmetagenome_FD_207641 | JGI IMG/M metagenome (GOLD analysis project Ga0310810, IMG submission 207641) | Soil microbial communities from experimental microcosm in Duke University, North Carolina, United States - NC | ecosystem: Engineered > Artificial ecosystem > Soil microcosm > Unclassified ... | reverse complement strand
GCCTTCGAGGACCGGCTCGGCAACTGGACCGACGCCGCTTTGCCATCCTCTTTCGCCGGGACAACGCGCGTCACATAGCAGCGGCCGCCGCCATTGAGGAAGTAGCCATAGACGGCGTGCGAGAGATACGCGCCTGGGAGATGCGGATTGCGTCGGCCACCCTCTTCGAGGCGGCCAAAGGTGTCAACATATTGCGACCAGTTGGTGACAAGCACCGGCTTGTTGGCGGGCCCGGCGGGCGCGAAGCCCACGAACGCGGCGGTAGCTGTCCCCACACCCTCGATTGGGCGTGGCCCGCTGTCCACCTCCTGAACATAGACGCCGGGTGAGAGGTACTCAGGCATGTGCGGATCCTTTCGGTGTGCTGATGGGTTCTGAATGGGTTCGTTGCCAGATACCGGCGGTTTGCGGAAGACTGTGGGGGTATGGTCGGGAACGGCCAGCTACCCGATGCTCGCAGGGCTAGACTATTGCGCTCCCTGGTTGTTTACGACGCAGGCGGCAGGCCTGAAGTCACACAATCATACTGTGTTTCGCGTCACAGCAATGGGCGCTGCTCCGGCATGCCTCCCTCCCTGCATACGATGTGATGTACGGCGCTACGTCACAGCTCAGGTGTCATTCGAGGATGATGTCATACGATGCGGCGGGCACGTTCAGCGCGACGGCGCGCGCCTTCCCTCCCGGCGGCGTTACCCGCACGCGCAGAGCGCCCCGCGCGACCGCTGAGATGAGATATTGTCCCAGGACATTCGTGAAGACGGGCTCGCGCGCGCTGCCTTCGAGCACCAGACTCGCGCCCGCAACCGGCTCGCCCGAGGTGTTACGCACTACGCCGCCAATATCGGTTGTGGAGTCGCTTTCCACCGGTTCGCCCGCGATGCGACGATAGCGAACGGTGCGCGTCAGCACCAGCGGCGAGCGCACGATCACATCGAGATCGAGTGGCGCGGTGACGACGTAGTAGATCGCGGGATGTGGCGAGACACCCAGGCCGCTCCAGACGTCCATCAGTCGCCGCCCCTCGTCCGTCTGGTTCGTTTTAGTCGCCAGCGGGAACTCGCTGCCGCGCATCTCCTCTGGCAGCAGGCCATCGGGCACCTGCGGATACTTCAGCAGGGTTGCCAGCACGCGCCAGAGCAGCCGGTGCTCATCCTCGATCTCGCTGGTGAGCGCGCTGACCATGTAGCGCAGGTCAACCCGGCGCGGCGGCATCTTTCGCTCGGCGTGGTCGCTGGCGCGTGAGACCGGGAAGCTGCTCTGGCGCATCTCGGTATTCTCGACCAGATCGAAGAGAAACAGGCTGACCGTTGGCCGCACCAGACGGTCAATGCGCTCGCGGGTCGGCGCCTCGAACGAGATATCCACCTCGTCGGGGCTGATGCGCCCATACTCCCAGATGAGCCGTTGCAGCGCCGCGTGTATCTCCGTCAGCATGGCGCTCTCCACGCTCCTGTGCCGGTGTCTTGGCTCATAGCCAGCCCCCGATCTCCGCCTCGGTGAGCGGTTTCTCCAGCTTGGCGTATTCGCTGCGGCTGGCCTGTAAGAGATGCGCCATGCTCACCGGCTGCCCGGCGTCAGCCGCCAGAAACGCGGCGTTGAGCGCGATATTGCGAATATTGCCGCCCGCGACGTTGAGCCGCGCCAACTGCGTGACATCGAGGTGATCCGTTGGCGTGGCAGCCGGGAAAATGCGCCGCCAGATCTCCTGTCGCTGCGTGGCGTCGGGGAAGGGGAACTGGACGATGAAGCGGATGCGCCGGAGAAACGCGGTATCGAGCGCGCTCCGCAGGTTGGTCGTCAGAATCGCCAGCCCGCGATAGGCCTCCATCCGCTGCAAGAGATAGCTGACCTCGATATTGGCGTAGCGGTCATGGCTATCTTTCACCTCGCTCCGTTTGCCAAAGAGCGCGTCGGCCTCGTCGAAGAGCAGAATCGCGCCGCCCTCCTCGGCGGCATCGAAGACCCGGCGCAGGTTCTTCTCAGTCTCACCAATGTATTTGCTGACCACCGACGAGAGATCGATGCGGTAGAGGTCGAGGCGCAGCTCATGCGCCAGCACCTCGGCGGCCAGCGTTTTGCCAGTGCCGCTGGCGCCCGCGAAGAGCGCGCTGATCCCCAGCCCCCGATTGCCATGCGTGGCGAATCCCCACGACTCGTAGACGGTCGCCCGCTGGCGCACATGCGCGGCGATTTCGTGTAGCGTCTGGCGCTGGATATCTGGAAGCACCAGGTCATCCCAGCCCGCGATTGGCTCGATGCGCTGCGCCAGCGCCTCCAGGGCGGGTCGCGCCTGTTCGCGACAGGCGTCCCACAGCGCCAGATCGAGCGGCGTTTCCGGGGTGGCGGCGCGCATGCCCTGCGCCTCGGCACAAGCCGAGCGAATGGCGGTCGTGCCAAGCGTGAACTGCGAGACGAGCAGGTCCAGATGCCCGTTGAGCGCCGCGGCATTGCTTCCGAGCGTAGTTCGCCAGACAGCGCGCTGTTCCCCGGTGGTCGGGCGCGCGACCTCGATGGTCATAGCAGCGCGATGGGGCAGGCGGCGGCGCTCGCGGGTCGCCTGCAGCAACGGCGCGCGTATCTGCTCGCAGGCGCGTGTGATCGCGGCGCTCCGTGCCAGCTCGGCGCTCTCGGCGTCGTCGCACTCCAGCAGCAGGGCGGCCTGTCGCAGCAGCAGCTCGCGCTCGATCAGCCGCAGCAGCGCGGTCAGGTCGGCAGGCGCGGTGGGCAGCAGGTCCGCCGGAACGGCAAGCAGTTGCAGGCCACTTTGGCGGCAGGCGGCAGCGGCAATGGAACGCTTGCCCGCTGGATCGTCGCCACATAACTGCGCCAGCGGGAGCGTCGCGGGTTGCGCCCGCTGCCACGCGGCGGCGATGCGCTGGGCCAGCGCGCCGTGCGATGGCACGATCTCATCAGGAGCATCCACCGGCACAACAATGCCTGCCAGCCGTTCATCGGGCGATTCGAGTCCCGTGAGATAATGCAGCACCGATTCATCAACTCGGAGCGGCGCGGTCGTGATTACGCCTCCCTGGCCTGGCTCGACCAATCGCCAGCGACGGAGCGGCGCCTGGGGCAAGAGCGCGCTCCAATGGGCCTCGACGAGCGCGGCGAGCGCCATCCCAAACGTTGGCCAGGGGCGCGTAGGATCGCCATGGGCGCTGGCGCAGAGGGCGGCAAACCGGCCATCCAGCTCGATGCCTGCGCAGAGGAGCAGCGTGTCGCGCTCGAAGGGCGAGAGGCCAAAGACCTCGCAGAGACGCTGTAAGGCGGCGGGCGCATCGCCGGTCATCTTTGGCGAGGGAGGCAGCGCAGGCTCAGCATCGGGTGGATTGTCGCCAGAGTTGTCTGTGGCTCGGCGCCGCGCCGCGTGCCGTTCCAGGGCGACGCGCACCCGGTCCAGCGATGCCATGAGGTATCGCTGGTTGGCGCTCTGCCATGTCTGCCGCGGTAGCCGGGTCGTTGCGCCCATTCGGAATCCACCTGCTCGAATCGCTACATCATCGATTGCGGCTTGTCCGCGACGGTACGGCGACATCGGGCGCGGCGCGCATCAGAACGGACGCCTGATAGGTCGCCGACAGCCGGAAGCGCGCCTGGAGCGCGGACCAGAGTTTGGTCAGGTCTTCCATACTTAAGAATTCAGGAGAAAGGGTGATGCGGTCAATGGAGTTGATCACATCCGCGAAAACTGATGCACCCGACCCGCTACGTTCCGCCAGCGATGCCAGCGTCGGCGCGATGGTTTCATGGGTGAATACGGGCGTCTGATGCAGGAGCTCCATCGCGCTGCCCAGCAATGTCTCGGCGTGGTAATCGCGCTCGCCGTATGCGGTGAGCAGGTAGTGCAGATCGAGCGAGAGCGAGAGCGGGACCGCGCGCGCGCCGTTCGGCTGCGTAGCGTCCGAGGAAATCGCGCGCCAGGCAGTATTGGGCGTGATACGGTAGAGATAGATATTGAGCTGGCTGCGCTCGTCTGCGCCCGTAGTGATGCGGTCGGGCGGCATCGCGGTGACGGCCAGCTCGCCCACGACGGCGGTCGCGCCGTGCATGACGAGGCCGTTTTCGAGCACGCTTTTGATGACGCTGGTGACTGATGCAATGCTGAGCGGGCTGCTCATCTCGCCCATCCCCTCAAACACCCCAGACAAACCCACGACAAACCCACGACAAACCCACGACACACGGATGGCTGCTCTACCTTGCTACTTGGGGAATCTCCCTACAAAGACGCACAGCATGCCCAGGAGGTGACGCGATATGTGGATGGGGCCATTATAGCACGGCGCGAGATATGCAAGCGGGAAGGCAATCATGCTGAGGATGGGACAAATTTGGGCTTGGTATCCTTCCAGCGACAGATGCTCATACAGCTGCTCATAATGTGCAATTCTCAGGATTAGCCGCAGGGCTTCAGCCTGCGGCTCGTCCGGATCACTCGCAACCGTGCCATCCGCGATAACGCGTGCCTTGCGGCCCCTCTCCTGTGGGAGAGGGGGTAGGGGGTGAGGTCTATCCCCCGAACGCGAAGCTAGCGACCATGCTCGCCAGGTCGGCGTCGGCGTTGTCGCCCTTCACCGAATCCGTGCTAATCTGGTATTCATAGCTGCCATGAATCACATAGTAGTCCACATGCGTGACACTGATCTGCGAGTTGGGGATATCCTGAACCAGTGGGCTGCTCTTGTAGCCCTGCACGCCGCCAATGGTCGCCGGTTGCAGCGTCTTATTGGTGGCGAGGCTGGCCGCGCTCTTGGCGATATCCTTGTTCTTCATGTTCAGGATAGTGATCGTGCAGGTCGAGATGAGCGACGCGGCGCTATGGGCGTCGCCTGTGCGCGTGATAATAAGGTTGAAGGGGATAGGCGCCGTCGAGCCATCAGCCGGTGGGGTTGCGTTGTACGAGTTCGGTTGCCAGTTGCGCGGATACGTCACATGGAAGCCGTATGTTGCGCTGCTGTAGATGCCGCCGGGCAGGTTCAGCTGCGGCGTAGAAGGCGAGCCGCACGCGGCAATGATCAGACAGGCCGCGCCCGCCAGCGCGACGGCAAGCGCACGCAACAGCCACCACCGGCGCCCGGCGAACCCACGCATATTCGTCTCTCCCTCGACTGATAGCCGTTCAATCAGGCGCAGCACACTATAGCGCCTGAGCTATGCGCCGTCAATTCATCGGCCTGATTGGGTACAGCGTCGGGTCTGGTTGGAGCGTGAGAGGAGTAGGTTTGCCAATGACCGAACGAGATGATGCCGCTGACATGCATACCGTCTATCTGGGGCTGGGCAGCAATATCGGCAACCGCGACGCTAACCTGTCCGCCGCGCTCCGGGCGCTGGCCGCCATCGTTACCATCGAGCGTGTCTCATCGGTCTACGACACCGCGCCAATGCTCTATACCGACCAGCCGCGCTTCCACAACCTCGTCTGTCGGGCCACCACCAGCCTGACTCCTGACGCATTGCTCCAGGTGGTGAAGGAGATCGAGCGCCAGCTTGGCCGGGCGTCGGGGCCGCGCTACGGTCCACGGGTGATCGACATTGACCTGTTGCTCTACGACAGATTGATATTCAACTCAGCGGCCCTGACCATCCCGCACCCCCGCATGGCGGAACGCGCGTTTGTCCTCGCGCCGCTGGCGGAAATCGCCCCCGCGCTGACGCATCCAGTGCTGGGTGAGACCATAGCCGAACTGTTGCGTCGGGCGCCTGAGAGTGATGTCCACCGGGTAGGACCGTTGCCCCAGTCCTGACGAGAGAGTATAATGCCCCCGGTGCGAGTGGCTGTTTGTCTCGGCGCATGTCAACGCACGTGCGCCAAAACTGCGCCACTCTCGCGAGCATTCGACATGCGTTGCGCCTGGTATTCTAGAGAGTTTTTCACATGCCACAGGATTCTGTACTCAAAGGTCGGCTCGAAGGATTCCGTCCGGCTGAATTGTTGCAGGTCATGGGGCTGAATTCCAGCACCGGCGCGCTCCACCTCCACTCCGAGGACGACCGCTCCGGGCTGATCTACGTCGAATCCGGCTCCATTGTCAGTTGCACCGAACTGGATACCGAGGCGCTAACCCTTGGAAACGTGCTGCAACAGCTCAACATGGTGACCTCGGCGCAAATAGATCGCGCCTACCTCATGCAGACGCAAGATCCCCTTGGCAAGCGCATTGGCGAACGACTGGTTGACTTGAATATCCTCTCGCGCGAGCAGCTGGCGATGGCGCTCAAGACGCAGGCGCTCTGGACGTTGCGCGAGATGGCGCTCTGGCGTGAGGGCTCGTATGAGTTCCGCCCCGACGAACGCGCGCCGCTGGACTCCGGCGACCTGCGTCTCTCGATGACACAGGCCGTGATGGAGATGATGCGCTACGAACAGGAATGGAACGAGCTGGTCGAACAGTTGCCCGATGGCACGCGCACGCACCTTGCGCTGGCGCCCATGCCTCCCACGCAGCAGCCGCTCCAGTTCCCAACAGGTGTCTGGCGCGTCATCGCTCAGGTCAACACCCAGCATAGCGTTCGCCGTATCGCAACCGCCGTCCGCCAGCCCGAAGAACAGGTCGCACATCAACTGGCGCATCTGGTCCGGCAGCAACTCCTCTTGCCCGTAGGTGTTGCCGGCGCGCCGGGGCTTCCCGATGAAGCCGAGCGGCTAAGCATGAACAACTTCGACCTCTTTTCGCTCGTACAGCGCATGGAGCAGGACTGGATCAAGAAGAAGACGCCAGTCGATCAACTCGTGGCCCTCGCGACGTTTATCAACCAGACGATGCTCACGCTCGAAGAGGCCTGCCGGAACCAGCATTTGGGCCTGGCCCCCGATACACTCGCGATTCTTCTCGCGCGCGAGCGACTGACTGGCGTCAGCGGGTATGATTTCAAGATCGACCGGAACCGCATTGACGTGGACGACTTCGCGGCTTATTGTAAGCGCACGCTCGATGGCAACATGCGCGGCCGCATGCAGGTGGCGCCGGAGTTCTATCGCGCCGTCCTTGAGACGCTGTTACACGCCCTGGCGACCGCGTTCGAGGCGATCAACTCGCGCATCGCGTCACCACGGGTGCGGGCGCAGAATAAAGAGGTCTGGGAAGAGCTTTTTGCGACGTTTCGCGGGCAGTCTGTTGCCGACGAATGATTTGATGATAGAGAGACGCTGAGATGCTGATCGTGGAGGACGATGCAGGCGGCAACGTGCAATGTTGCATGGTTGCGCCGTAGCGGTAGAGGAGGATTCTCATGCATGCATTCGGATCGATCCCACGGAACCCCGGCGCTTCCCGGACACGTCCGCTCTACGATCCGGAGCCTGGCGTGGATGACAACGGCAAGCTGGTGCTGGTCGTCGATGATTCGAGCATGATCTGCCGGATCGTGAAGTTCTCCCTGCAGAAATATGGCATCAGCACGATGTTATTCCATAGCGGCGTCGACGCGCTAAACGCGCTGAATGAGGGTGCTGCGCCCGTCCCCGATCTCGTCCTGCTGGATATCAATCTGCCCCACATGAATGGCTATGATGTCGCAACGTTGCTCAGTCATAAGCGCGAGTTCCGCTCGGTGCCCATCGTCATGTTGTCGGGGCATGATGGAATCTTCGACCGATTTCGCGCCAAACGTGCGGGTGCGGACGACTTCATTTCGAAGCCGTTTGACGAGCCTGAGCTGGTCAGCAAGGTGTTTCCGTTGCTCGCCCTCGATATTCCAGAGGACATGGCGGGTCATAAGGCATAGGCAGGCATCACGCTGGCGCGGGCGATTTCGCGGGTAAACAGGAGACTGAGGGCGGCCTCTTTTTATGAATACTTCTCATCAGGATGAATCGGACCATGCCGCGCCCGCATCGGGTGTGCAGGCCCCTTTGAATCTTTCGCAGCTCCTGGCGCTCGCGCGGGCGCGCACAATTGATGAGCAGCGCATTGCGCTGGAACAGGTGAGGCGTGGTGATGCGCCGCTTGCCCCGCCTGAAGGCGATCCGTATCTGCTCTTCACCTGCGCCGACGTGGCGTGCGCCGCGCCGCTGACACAGTTTCGGGAGGTCTTGCCAACGCTGCCCACGACCATCGCGCTCCCACTCAGCCCCCCATGGATGCACGGCTTTTTCGCGCTGCATACGGAGTTGATCGGGCTGGTTGATCCCGCGCCGTTCCTGTTCGATGCGCCAGAGATGGCGAGCCTTTCGCGCTCCCGCGCGCGTAACGGGCGCGTCATCAAGCCCGGCGCGACTTCTCCCAGTGGTGAGAGTTGGCGGCTGGCAACCCCTGAGAGCGGCCCGACGGCGCTCATCATTGGGGCGGGGGAACGAATGCTCGCGCTGGCTGTGGCTGGCGTCGGCGACTTAGCCTACATTCAGGCGGGCGAGATACGGGGCGACCCTGTGAATACAGCTCCGGCGCGCGCGCCCGCTCCGCGTTTTCAGTCTGGTATCTATACGGAACCAGCCAGCCAGACGGCGGTGTACGTCGTGAAAGTGGACGAGCTGCTCGATGCCCTGCTCGATGCGTTGATGAGCGTGGAGGTGTCGGCCCATGAATGACCCTTACGTCGACGACGAAGTTGGAGAGGCAGGCGAGGCGGCGTTAGCGCTCGGCCAGCGCATCAACGCAGTGCGCGAATTGATCGGTCAGCTTACCATCTCACCTCCCTCAACAGACGATGACCCAGCGTTGGCCCCGACGCCTGAGAATTTCCGTCAGTTCTGCGAGCGCCTGCGGCGATTGCTGGAGCAGTCAGGCATGGCAGACTGCGCACGCGCGGCGCTCAGTCTCGAACAGGCCAGCGCCGGTCTGCCGTCCGAGGAAAGCCTGGGCGCCATAGATGCTGTGCTGGCCTACATCCGCGCCCGCGTACGCGATGTCACCTTGCCTGGCAACACTGCCAAAAATCATGCGGCTACTGCTGCTACCCCAACCGATGCGGACGAGCGCACTGCGGGCGACGCTGGCGCAATCGCTCGGTCAGATGAGTCGGCCCAGCTCGACCAGGCAGTTGAGCAAAGCGATGCGCATGCGCCAGGCGATGCTGTCGGGGCTGATGCTGATCGGGTCGAGGGAGAGGCAGCGGCACAGGCAGAGGCGGCGATAGCGGTAGAGCCAGCGGCAGCGGCAGCGGCAGCGGCGGACGCGACGACATATGTTGAGGCGGAGTCTGATGATGAAACGTTCGATGAGAGCCAGTTTTCGGTAGAGACGCAGGCGGTTATCCGCACGTTTAAGAACGCCCCGCTCCGCCAACGCGTGCCTGGTGAGGTCGCACAGACCTTCCGTCAGCCAGCGCGCGACCACCGCGATGTCATCCCCGAATCGATGCGGCGTGAGTGTTTGCTAGAAGCCGCTGGCGATCTGACCGACCTGCGCGCCCTGATCGCTTCATTTGGCAAGATGCCTGGCAGCCTGGATGACCTGCGCGACATGTGGCAACTGGTCCACAAGATCAAGGGAACCGTCGCCACCTATCTCTTTCACATGCTTGCCGACATCCTGTTCTGTCTTGAGGTCGTGCCACAGGTGCTTCAGCCGGTGGCCGTCTCGCGTGCGGCGAACTGTCTGAGCCTGTTGATTCGGATGGGCGATCTGATCGAAGCGGCGCTAGCGGAGGCGGGCGCGCAGGGCGATGCGAGCCAGATGCGTTTGCTGGAGGCAAGATCCTTGCTTGCGGAGGCGCGCGATCTGGCCACTGTGCACGATGCGCCGGGCGTGGCCCCGAGCGAGGGCATTCGCGTGCCACTGACCCCTGAGGCGATTGCCGAGCCGATCACCATGCAGCTGCCCAGCGTGCATCGCACGGTCGATGATGAAATGCTCCGGGTCGAGCCACGCCAGCTTGATAGCCTGATGCATCAGTCTGATGGTCTGGCGATGAATCGCGCCAGCCTGACCCAGAGTAGTGAAGAGATTCACCGGGCTCAGGCGGATATCGATCAGGTACTGGTGAGACTGGCGGGCCTGAGCGCCCAGCTGACGGACCTCCATCCGTTTATCCGCCAGACCGGCGAGACAGCGCAGGCAGGGGCGAGTGGCCCGCGCTGGCTCGTGCGCCAGGAGACGGGTGGTGGCGCGTGGGATGACTTGGAGCTGGACTCGTTCACGCTCTTCGACGAAAAACTGCGCGCGCTCTCGGAGGCCGTTCTCGACGCCACCACCCTCAGTAATTCGCTCTACGGGCTCATCCAGCGCCTGACCAGGAACAGCGATGCGCAGCGGTCGGTATTGCATGCGATGCAGCAGACGATTATCCACATGCGGCTGGTCAGCTTGAAGTCGCTGGCGGATCGCGTCTTGCTGGCGGCCCACCAGGCGGCGGAAACCGTCGGCAGACAGGTACAGGTATCTATTGTCGGTCAGAATACCGAGATTGACCGTAACATCAGCGAAGCGCTGATCGCGCCGATTGTGCAACTGGTGCGCAATGCCGTGGCCCATGGCATTGAATCACCAAGCGAGCGCGAGGCGCTGGGAAAGCCGACGGCGGGCAACGTATGGCTGCATGCGTCGTATTCTGGCAACGAGGTCAGCATCGAAGTGGGTGACGACGGGCGTGGTGTCAATCCGCACCAGCTTATTGCCGCGGCGGTGTCTGCCAAGATTCTCGACGCGAAACACGCCGACTATTTGACGCGCGATCAGGCGCTCGCGCTGATGTTTGAGGCGAATCTGAGCACCAAAGAGCAGGCCGACGTGATTGCGGGACATGGCATTGGTCTCGATAGCGTCCTGTCTGATGTTCAGCGCCTGCGTGGCTCCATCAGCGTGCGGAGCGAGCCGCGACGGGGAACCGTCTTCCAGATTCGCGTCCCTATCTCGCTCAGCATCACGCGCGCCTTGCATGTGCGTGTTGCCGACCATGAGTATGCGATCCCCTTCGCTTCGATTCGTCAGATGTTCATGGTGTCTGAGTCGGGCATTCTTGAGTCGTTCCCGGATGCTGAGCCGAACTCTGCCGCCGCGCGCTTCCGGCGTCGTGTGCGGGTGGCGCGCCCATCCCCGGAGCGTCCGCTACGCTTGCCGGATGATCCGACGGCGGCGTTGTATGATGAGGTGCCAGTCTTTTCGCTGGCTGAGCTGCTTGGCCTGGACGAAACGCCGCCGACGACCCACATGGCGCTGCTCGTGGATGTGGGTCAGCGGCAGGTCGCCGTGCTGGTAGATGAAATACTGGACGAGTCCGAGGTGGTCATTCGCGCGCTGCCAGCGCATCTGCGCCGCCGGGCGGTTCGTGGCGCGAGCATCGCGTCTGACGGGCGGCTGTTTCTCGTGCTGGACATCGCCGACCTGCTCACCGACGCGCTCGGTGGCAAGACTATGCCGCCGCCTCGGCCAGTTCCAGCGTCTGCGCCGTCGCGCGACCGCACTCCAGTCGTGCTGGTGGTCGATGACTCGATCTCGATGCGCCATGCGCTCGAAGGGGCGCTCCGCGGCGTGGGCTACGACATTCGGCTTGCGCGCGATGGTGTCGAGGCGCTGGGCGCGATGATCGCCGACCTGCCCGACATCATGGTGCTGGACCTGGAGATGCCGAGGCTCGATGGCTTCGAGCTGCTCTCGGTCATTCGAGGGAATGAGTCGCTGGCGCGGACGCCAGTGGTCATTCTGACATCACGCGCCGCCGAGAAATATCACCGCCAGGCCATGGAGCTTGGCGTGCGCGCATACCTGACAAAACCATGCCCGGATGAGGTGCTAATTACGACACTCCAACGAGTGCTGAGGGAGTCGCAGTAGAACTTATGAAGCAGCCAACACCTGTGACCGCGTCGAGTGGTCGTGCACATAGCACCCTGCCTCCCGTGCCACGCGACCGCGTGCGTTTTCGCATTCGCGCCAGCGCGGCCATCGCCACCGGGCGAGCCGCGGGCACGATGCTGCGGCGCCTGCGGCTGGGCGGCGGCACCAGTCTGCCAGGGCTGGTTGCGCGCTATGTCGATCCTCATGTGACCAAACACCTGGGCACGCAGATGCGTCACGGCAATATCGTCGTCACCGGAACGAATGGTAAGACCACCAGCAGCGCGCTCGTCACCAGCGTGCTGCGTCAGGCTGGTCTGCGTGTCTGGCGCAACCGGGAAGGATCGAATCTGGCGCGCGGCATCGCCACATCCTTGATGGCCCATGCGGCGCTCAGCGGGAAACTGCGCGAGCAGGGCGACGCGGCGGGTGTCTTCGAGGTAGATGAGGCGGCGTTCCCGCAGGTAGTCGCGGAACTACAACCGCGCACGATTCTCGTCACCAACCTCTTCCGCGACCAGTTGGACCGTTACGGCGAGGTAGATACCGTCGCGGAGCGCTGGCGCGATGCGCTGGCACGGCTGCCCGCCACGACCACGCTGCTCCTCAATGCCGACGATCCGGCGGTCGCGGCGCTGGCGGATGCCCGACCAACTGGCAGCCCAGTCCTCTACTTCGGCATCGAGGATGCGCCGACATCCGCGGACGACGCGCAGCGCGTGCATGTGGTTGATACGCGCACCTGTCCTCGCTGCCGCCAGTTACTGACCGTCACCGAGCGGTTCTATAGCCACATTGGCCACTGGCGCTGTCCCGCCTGTGGATTCGCCCGGCCCGAGCCTGCCGTGCGCGCGCGTCAGGTCAGCTTCACTGGCCTCGAGGGCTCTCGCTTTGTATTGGAGACGCCGCTCGGCCAGACCGATGCCACGGTGCATTTGCCGGGCCTCTACAATGTGTACAACGCGCTGGCCGCCGCGACGGCTGGTGTGGTAATGGGCGCGACTCTCCCAGCCATTCACGATTCCTTGGAGCGTTTCACGCCCGCGTTCGGACGCGGCGAGCGCATTGCCATGGGCGACCGGGCCGCGCTGCTGCTGCTGGCGAAGAACCCGACCGGGCTCAACGAGGTGCTGCGAGCGCTCGGCCAGGACGAGGCAAAGCATCATCTGCTTTTTATCCTCAACGACCGCGCGGCGGATGGCGAGGATGTCTCGTGGATCTGGGACGCCGACTTCGAGCAGGTCACCGGCAAAATTGCCAGCCTGACGACCTCCGGCCTACGCGCCTACGATCTCGCACTCCGCTTCAAGTATGCTGGAGCGCCACCAGATACGGTCGAGCCAGATATCGGCGCGGCACTGACCGCAGCGCTGGCACATGTTCCCGTGGGTGAGACGCTCTATATCGTGCCGACGTATACCGCGATGCTGGCCGTTCGTGGGGAGATTTCGCGGCGAGGGTACGCCCCGCGTTATTGGGAGCAGAAAGATGCCTGATTCACTCGCGGAAAATGCCGGGGAGAACGAGCATAATGGTCCGGCACTACGGCTTGGCCATCTCTATCCCGACCAGCTCAATATGTACGGCGACCGGGGCAACATCATCGTGCTCCGACAGCGCTCTGCCTGGCGTGGCGTGACGCTGCAAGTGACTCCGCTCGAGATTGGCGAGCCGCTCGATCCTGACGCCTATGACATGCTGTTCATCGGCGGCGGGCAGGATAAAGAGCAGGACGAGGTCGCCCGCGATCTGCGTGAGGTGAAGGCGGACGGCTTTCTGCGCGCCGTGGAGGCCGATATGCCGGTGTTGGCGGTCTGTGGCGGCTACCAGCTCCTCGCCAAATACTACCATCCCGCCGAGGGGCCAGATCTGGAGGGCATCGGCATCTTCGACGCCTGGACGATTCACAAGGGCAAGAAGGTGGCCCGCTGCATTGGCAACGTCGCCCTGGCCTGGGGCGAGAGCACGCTCATCGGCTTCGAGAATCACGGCGGCCGGACGTATCTCGGCAGCGGCGCGCAGCCGCTGGGGCGCGTTTTGGC
>Ga0310810_10005911_pt1 | contig 13763 bp, 14 predicted proteins | sample NCmetagenome_FD_207641 | JGI IMG/M metagenome (GOLD analysis project Ga0310810, IMG submission 207641) | Soil microbial communities from experimental microcosm in Duke University, North Carolina, United States - NC | ecosystem: Engineered > Artificial ecosystem > Soil microcosm > Unclassified ... | reverse complement strand
GGCGCTGTCACGGCCGTAGTTGTAGCCCGCGCCCTGGCCCGGAAGCTTGCTCTCCACCTGGAACCAGTAGAGCTGCAGGATCTTTCCGCTGGTATCGGCGCGGGCATAGAAGTGCTGCTCGGCGTCCGCGGCCTCCTGCAGGATGAAGCGCTGGCCGCCGAGGTAGCGATAAGCGGGAGCGATCTGCACTCGGCACACGCCGGCGACCTTGGCGACCATATCGCCGGGGCCGGCGGGGACCTGGCGTGGAAGCGTGTCGGGGGATTGCCCCGGAAGAGTGTCGGGGAGCTGGGCGCCGGCGCTCACGGGCACGAGCGAAAACACCAGGGCCAGCAGTGCGGTTGCTCCGGTCATTTCGTGGTCCAATCCAGGAAGGGGTGGCTGATGGATCCACGGTAGCAGCAAGCCCTTGGCGGCCGCCAGCCCGACCCTTGACAGGTGACCAAAAGGTCACATATTGTCCTTCATGGACGCCGATCTCGTCTTCAAGGCCCTCGCCGACCCTACCAGGCGCACCCTTCTGGATGCGCTCTACCAGGACGACGGCCAGACCCTCGGCGCCCTGGTCCGCCGGCTGACCCTGACCCGGTTCGGCGTCATGAAGCACCTGCGAGTGCTGGAAGAAGCCGGGCTTGTGGTCACCCGCCGCCGGGGGCGGGAAAAGCTTCACTTCCTCAACCCGGTACCGATCCGTCTGATCCACGACCGCTGGATCGACAAGTACACCGCCCCGTGGGCCGCGATGCTGAGCGGCCTCAAACACGACCTGGAGGCACAGATGGAGAAGGTGTTCGAGATCTACATCAAGACCACGCCCGAACGGCTCTGGCAGGCGATCGTCGATCCGGAGATGCGGGCCAAGTACACCTTCGGCGTCGGCGTGTACTCCGACTGGACCTCCGGATCGGCCTACACCAGCCGGGCTGGGGCAGGCACGGTCGGGCCGGACATGCCGATCGCCGAGGGGGAAAACATCGAAGTCGATCCGCCCCGGCGGCTGGTGCAGAGCTTTCGCGCGTTGTGGAGCGAGGACGTGAAGGCGGAGGGGACTTCGCGGGTTACCTGGGAGGTCGAGCCCGTGGGCGACTCATGCCGCCTTTGCGTCACCCACGACCAGCTCCGCGAGATGGCCAACAGCGAGCTCTACGGCGGCTGGCCGATGGTGCTGTCCGGACTCAAGACCCTGCTGGAGACCGGCGAGCTGCTCACCACGCCGGGATCGCTCATGTATCTCCGGCAGCCCGCGGCCAGCTAGGCTCGGCGCCATCACCGTGGCGGAGCCGCGCGAGCGTCGCGCCGGTCTCCGCCACCAGTCGCCGCACGATCTCGCCCGCCGGTGCGACGTCGCGGTCCACGGCGTCGCGTCGCCGAAGGAGAGCATGACCGCGGCGGGACGCCACGCCAGCGCCGGCCTCCAGCCGCTCGGGAGCCCGTGTCAGGTCCCAGGTGATGAAACCGAACCCGATCCGCAGACCCTCCGCGGCGCGAAATTCCCGGTCGATCCAGGCGGCGTCCTGATACCCGTCCCGATCATTCCGAGCGCGCCCGCGGCTCACGGCCGCGGCCAGGCGCCCGCCCGCAACGGCGCCATCGGCGCCGAGACGATCGGGTCTCGAGGACCCAGCAACTGTGTGAGTCGGGCGGGCATGTGGGCAGGAAAGGTAGCCGACCGGAGCCATGCCCGAGCCCGGTTGAGCGGTGACGATCCCGCCGCCGCGGGGGCGGCGAACGGGATCCGGCGGATTTCAGGCGCCTATACCGTGCGCCGCCCGCTGATGAAGTTGAGGAGGAAGACGACCACCGCGATCACCAGCAGGATGTGGATCAGTCCCCCGGCGACGTGGAAGACGCCCCATCCCAGCAACCAAGCAACCACCAGAAGCACCGCGAGCCAGATCATAGACGCCTCGTGTTGAGGTAACTGACCACTACGCTCGAACCTGCCCCAACACTAGGCTGTTCGGCCTTCCACCGTCCGTGATCTGACCCACCCCGAGGACAGGCATCCACGACACCAGGCCCCCGGTTCGGGGGTTTACGACTTCCGGCGCGAGGAGGACTTCTTTCGCGAGCTGGACTTCTTGCGCGGGACTTTGGCTCCCTTCTTCCGAGCCTCCGACAATCCGATGGCGATGGCCTGCTTGCGGCTCTTCACGGTGCCACCGTGGCCGGACTTACCCCGTTTGAGGGTGCCCTTCTTGCGCCGGTGCATGGCGCTTTTCACCGACTTGCTGGCGCCCTTGCTGTACCGCCGGCGTGACCGCGGGGAGCTCTTCTTGGTGGCCATGGGCCCTCCATCCGTATGGTGGCAACGACGTTCCGACCTTCCCGACACAGCCCACGATAGCACCCTCGTGCGACCCCACCGTGAGCGATGGCCCGAGCGGGCCCGACCCCGGCGACCCCCGTAGCGCTGCTATTTTCCCATCGTGGCCGACTTCCCCGACCTTCTCCACCCCACCCCCGCGACTCTGGCCGGCCGTTACCGGCTGGAGGAGGAGATCGGCCGCGGCGGCGCGGCCTGCGTGTATCTCGCCGAGGACCTCAAGTACGGCCGCAAGGTGGCGCTCAAGGTACTCCGTCCGAAACCGGGCGGGGGCTATGAGCCGGGGCGGTTTCTCCGGGAGATCCGCATCGCGGCGCGGCTGTCCCATCCCCAGATTCTCCCGCTGCACGACTCGGGCGAGAGCGACGGCCATCTCTTCTTCGTGATGCCGTACGCCGGGTGTGAGTCGCTCCGGGCCCGGCTCGCCGAGGGGCCGCTGCCGGTGGAGGAGGCGCTTCGGATCACCCGCGCCGTGGCCGGCGCGCTGGCCTATGCCCATCGCCACGGGGTGATCCACCGCGACATCAAGCCGGAGAACATCCTGCTGCAGGAGGGTGAGCCGGTGGTGGCCGACTTCGGGGTCGCCACCGCGATCACCGCCGCGGGCGGCGACAACGTCTACGTCACCGATCATGGGTTCGCCGTCGGCACGCCGGCCTACATGAGCCCCGAGCAGGCCACGGCGGAGCGGGGACTCGACGGGCGGAGCGATCAGTACTCGCTGGCCTGCGTGCTCTATGAGATGCTGGTCGGCGAGCCGCCATTCGCCGGCAGCGGCGCGCGCGCCACCATGGCGCGACATGCGGTAGAGACGCCGGTGCCGGTCGGAACCCGTCGCCCCAACGTGCCCGGCGCCGTGGAGCGAGCGCTGATTCGCGCGCTGGCGAAGGAGCCCAAGGCCCGGTTCGACTCCATGAGCGACTTCGCGGAGGCGCTGAGTGCCCCGGCTCCGGAACAGTCGGCACCCCTGGTGTCCGCCGCGCGCAGCATCGCGGTGCTCCCCTTCGTGAACGCCGCGAACGATCCCGAGCTCGAGTACCTGAGCGACGGCATCACCGACGAGCTGATCCACGCCCTTGGCAAGGTGGAAGGGCTGAACGTCGCCTCCCGCACGTCGGTCTTCGCGCTGAAGGGCGTGCGGGAGGATGTCCGCACCCTGGGGGCCCGGCTCAACGTGAGCGCGATCCTCGAGGGCACCGTCCGGCGGAGCGGCACGCGCCTCCGGGTCGCCGTCCAGCTCGCCGGCGTGGACGACGGAAGGACGCTCTGGTCCGAGCGCTACGATCGGACACTCGCGGATGCGTTCGAGATCCAGGACGACATCGCCCGCACCATCGTGAGCACCCTACGCACCACCCTGCTGCGCGACCTCGGCGACGCGCCGCCGGCGCGGTACACCTCCAACCCGGCGGCCTACCACCTGTACCTGAAGGGTCGTTACTGGTGGAACCGCCGGACCCAGGCGGCGCTCACCGAGGGGATCAAGTACTTCGAGCAGGCGATCGCGCAGGACCCGGGTCACGCCCTGGCCTACACCGGACTGAGCGACTCCTACGCCCTGCACCTGGACTATCGCGGGGCGCCGGTCAAGGAAGGGATGGAGCGCGCCAAGGCAATGGCGCTCAAGGCGTTGGAGCTGGACGAAAGCCTCGCGGAGGCCCATACCTCGCTGGGGTGGGTGACCTTCGTCTACGACTGGGACTGGCCGGCGGCCGGCCAGCAGTTCCGCCGGGCGATCGAGCTCAACCCCCGGTACAGCGTGGCGCGCCAGTGGTACTCCTGGTTCCTGCTCGCCATGGGGCGGACCGACGAGGCGCTGGCCGAGGGGCGGATGGCGCTGGAGCTGGACCCCGCGTCGGTCTCGATCCGCCGCGGCATGGGGTGGCTGGAGTATTACGCCCGGCGGCCGGTGCTCGCGCTCGAGCACCTGCGCCGTGCCGTGGAGATGAACCCCACCGCCGAGGAGAACCACCGGCTGCTCGGCCTGGCGTACCTCTCCATGGAGCTGCTCGACCCGGCCGAGGCGGCGTTCCGCGAGGCGATCGCCACCTCCGACAGCCCGGCGCTCTCCACCGCCGGCCTCGGCCGGGTGGCCGCGCGGCGGGGCGACACCGCGACGGCGCGGGCGGTGCTCGATCAGCTGCACAGTTGGACCCGGGACCGCTACGTGAATCCGGCCGCCTTCGCGATGGTGCACATCGAGCTTCACGAGATCGATCCCGCCTTCGAATGGCTGGAGCGAGCTTATCAGGACCGCCGCGGCTGGCTGGCGTATCTCAAGGTCGAGCCCGACTTCGACCCGCTCCGGAGCGATCCTCGGTTCTCGGGTTTTCTCCAGCGCATGCGCCTCGCCTAGCGCTCACCCCGTCCAAACCGCCTACGCCTGTCCAAGATTGTCCGGGAGCGCACCCCTAAGATCCGGGTAGTCGTCCGGCTTCCGCCGGGCCCAACCGGAGGTGTGGATGCGAACACAATGGCTGATGCCGGCGCTCTGCGCGGCATCGGTGCTGCTGGCGTCGGGCTGTGGCAGCGACAGCTCAGGTGACGGCGGCACGTCCAACAACCCGCCGCCAGCCGGCGACGTACTGGTGCAGAACGATCTGTACAACCCCGCGACATTCTCGGTCGCGGCTGGCGGTACGGTGACCTGGGCCTGGGACTCGAATGGCCAGGATCACAGCGTGACCTTCGACGCCGACCCGACCGTCGACTCGGACATCAAGTCGTCGGGCACCTTCCAGCACACGTTCGCGTCCGCGGGCGCCTTTGCGTACCATTGCCGGGTCCATCCCACGATCATGAAGGGCACCATCACGGTCACGACGGGTTCCGGGGATGGCGGGACCGCGGGTGGTGGGGGTGGTGGCGGAGGCGGTGGTGGTGGCGGTGGGGGTGGATACCCCTACATGACCACCCGACCCTAGTCGCGATCAACCTGTCGCCGCCGTGCGCCGCCGCACGGCGGCGCCGTCTTTCCGGGGCCATCATCCGGGCATGGCCCTGCCACCCCGGAGCCTGGACCGCATCGCCCGTGTGGGGCTCGTTGCCAGGGCGGTGGTCTACGTAGTTATCGGCCTCCTGGCTACGGCCGCCGCGCTCCGTCTGGGCGGCGCCATCACCGATACCAGCGGCGTTTTCCATTTCGTGCTGCACCAGCCGCTGGGCCGGGTGCTTCTCGCCGCCCTGTCACTCGGCCTCGTTGCCTATACCATCTGGCTTCTGGTCCAGGTGTTCCTCGATCCTTATGGCAACGGAACCTCGTTCATCGGGCTGGTGAACCGGTTCGGCCAGCTGGTGACCGCCCTGGCTCAGCTCGCCTTGTCCATCGAAGGTGGGCGCCTGGCGCTCGGGCTACCGGGCGTGCTGAGTGGTCCGATGGCCGTCGACAACGCCAACGAGCGATTGGTGGCCGAGGGCCTCCGGGTTCCGTTCGGCGTGCAGCTCGTGGGTCTGGTCGGACTCATCCTGTTGGTCGTCGCGGCGATCCAGCTGTACCGCAGCCTTCTGGGCGATGTTCGGCGCGACTGGCGGCTCGATACCCTGGGCGACGACGGCCACTGGGCGATTCGGATTGGCCGCTTCGGGCTCGCCGCGCGGGCCGTGGTGCTGGGGGTGAGCGGAGCGCTGGTGGTCCAGGCGGCCAGGGCCTACGACCCGTCGCGCGCCGGCGGGGTCAGAGAGGTGCTGCGTGCACTGGGGCGGCACTACGCCTCGGGTTGGCTGCTCGGCCTGGTCGCGCTGGGACTGGTGGCGTTCGGGGTTTTCGGCCTGGTCGAGGCACGACACCGCGCGATCCCGACCGACTGAGCTGTTTCGAACCGTCGATGGCTAGTTCGTGCCGTTGAGCAGCCGGACCAGCGCCTTCTCCTCGGCATTCAGCGCCGAGCCGGTTGCGGCCGCGGCGGCCAGGCGGGTTCCGTTGCCCAGGCCGCTCACCATCGTGCCGGCGAGGTAGGTCTCGAGGACGGTGGGATGGATGTAGTACTTCCGGCATACCGCGCGGGTGTTGTTGAGCTGCTCGGCGACCTGGTCCACCGCCCGGACGATCGCGGACTTGGCCTCGCGCTCGGTATCCATGGGCCCCAGATCCCGCAGCGCCCGCACGGCCAGCATCGTCCCCGCCCAGGTGCGGAAGTCCTTGGCGGTGAACTCCTGGCCGCTGATCTCCCGGAGATAGTCGTTGACGTCGCCCGAGCCGATGGTCTGGCGGGCGCCGTCGTCGTCGAGATACTGGAACAGCTCTTCGCCGGGCACGTCGCGGCAGCGCTGGACGATCCGCGCCAGCCGCCGATCGGAGAGCTCCACCTGGTGAGTCTTCCCGCTCTTGCCCGTGAAGCTGAACCGGAGGCTTCCACCCGAGACCTCGACGTGCTTGTCCTTCAGCGTGGTGAGGCCGTAGGAGCCGTTGGCGCGGGCATACTCGTCGTTGCCCACCCGGATGTTGGTGCACTCGAGCAGCCGGACCACCGTGGCCAGCACTTTCTCCCGAGGGAGCCCTGGGCGACCCAGATCGGCCTCGACCCGCGCGCGGAGCCTGGGCAACACCTCGCTGAAGGCCACCATGCGGCCGAACTTGGTTTCGTCCCGCACCTCGCGCCACCTGGGGTGATAGCGGTATTGCTTCCGCCCCCGCGCGTCACGGCCGGTGGCCTGGAGATGCCCGTTGGGCGAGGGGCAGATCCACACGTCGGTGTAGGCCGGCGGGATCGCGAGCTTCCGGATCCGCTCGACCGTCTTCTGGTCGGTGATCCGCTTCCCATCCTGGCCGACGTAGGTGAACCCTGTACCGGAGCGCTTGCGGCGGATCCCCGGGCTCGTGTCGCTGACGTAGCGCAGGCCGGCCTCGGCGGCGGACTCCTGGGGCGGAGGCGGCGCGGCCGCGGGTTGGGGGAGCCGGCGCCGGGAGACGCGGGGTCGAGTACGCTTGCGGCGGCTTGTGGCAGGCATAGGCGGATACCCGATCCCAGAAGCGAGGGCCAAGGGATTGCTGCCCACGAGCGGCATCATCATATCCGCGTCCCGCCTCGGCCCCCGTGTCCCCAATCACACAGAAAGAGCGACGCTTACTCGTTGGCATGCATAAACTTTCAGGCTGACGCCCACCCTCCCCGCCGAGCCCCCCATCGGCTACCTTCCCCGCGGTTCGTCACCCAACGAGGCCGATCGTGTTCGTGCGTCAGGGACTCCTGTGGCTCTCGGAGCGCCGGGGGGTCTTCAACTTCGTCCGCCGGAACGGCGTCGCGCGCAAGTTCGCCAGCCGGTTCGTGGCCGGTGAGACGATCGACGAAGGTGTCGAGGCCGCCCGGGAGCTGGCCCGACGAGGGATCACCAGCTCGCTCGACCTCCTGGGGGAGAGCGTCACCGCCGAGGCCGAGGCGGTGGCGGCGCGCGACCAATACCTGACGATGCTCGACCATATGTCCGCGGCCGGGGTCGAGGTCAACGTCTCGGTGAAGCTCACCCAGATGGGGCTCGACATCGCCGAGGACCTCTGTCAGGCCAACATGGTGCGCATCCTGGAGAAGGCCCGGGCGCTCGGCGGGTTCGTCCGACTCGACATGGAAGGCTCGGACTACACCCAGCGCACGCTGGACTTCTTCACCCGTCGGCTCTTTCCCGATTTCGGGAAGCACTGCGGGGTGGTGATCCAGAGCATGATGCGGCGGAGCGCCGGCGACATCGAAGCGCTCATCACGCTTGGCGCGCGGGTCCGGCTCTGCAAGGGCGCCTATCTCGAGAGCGACGAGGTCGCCTTCCCCGACAAGGCCGACGTGGACCGCAACTACCTCACCCTGATGGAGCGGCTCCTCACCGCGGGGAACTATCCGGGTCTCGCCACGCACGACGAGCGGATCATCGCGCAGGCCCGCCGCTTCGTCGAGGCGCAGAAGATCCCCGCCGACCGCTTCGAGTTTCAGATGCTGTACGGGGTCCGCCGCGACCTGCAGGAACGGCTCCGCCGCGCGGGGCACGGGATGCGGGTCTACATCCCCTTCGGCACCCAGTGGTATCCTTACCTCATGCGCCGGCTGGCCGAGCGGCCGGCGAACATCGCCTTCATCCTGGGGAACGTCGTACGCGAATCGGTGCCGGGACGCCGAGCGAGCTGACGCTGGGCGGCTACATGGCCAAGCACGAGCGCGCCGCCGCTTTCGGCGGCAGCGACGGCCGGGCCTACTCGGTGGCGATCTACATCGAGGACGAGGCCGACGTCCGTGGGCTCTTCGGAGCATCGCTCCTGTTCATCCGCTGGTCCCCTGCCGGCGACCGGCCGACCGGCCACGTCGAGACCGACGTCCTCGCCTGGGGACGGAGCCCGGCGGAGGCCAGCGAGCGGCTGGGCGCGCTCTCGCTCTACGACGTGAAGGCGGCGCTCGACGAGGCGATCGCCCGGGCTCCCGGGGAGTGGTGACGGCGCCACTCGGCACGGTGCTGGAGCGGGACGGGTCGGTCTACCGGGTGGCCACCCCCGCCGGCGAAATTCGCGCGGTCCTGAGCGGCAAGGCCAAGCGCGAGGCGCACAAGGTCGTGGTGGGCGACGTGGTCCGGCTGGAGCCGGAGCCGGGCGGCGCCCTCCACGCCATCGTCGGGATCGAGCCCCGCCGCACGGTGCTGGAGCGGCGGGTGCCGGAGGGGCGCGGCACCCGGCCCATCGCCGCCAACGTGGATCAGGTCTTCGTCGTCACCGCCACCACCCATCCCGAGCCGATTCCCCAGCTGATCGATCGCCTCCTGGTCGTGGCCGAAGCGAACGACATCGCCGCGGCCGTGGTGGTGAACAAGGTGGACCTCGCCGCCGGCAGCGAGATCATCGAGCGCTGCCGGCGAGCCGGCTATCCGGTCTTTCCCGTCAGCGTGGTGACGGGCGCGGGGCTCGCGGAGCTCGTGGCCGCCCTCACCGGGCGGACGTCGATCGTGACCGGCCCCTCGGGAGTCGGGAAGTCCAGTATCCTGAATGCGGTGCAGCCCGGGCTTCAGCTTCGCACCGGCGCGGTCAGCGGCCGGGTCCGCCGAGGCCGGCACACCACGGTTGCGGCGGTGATGCTCCCGCTCGAGCGCGGCGGCTACCTGGTGGACACGCCGGGGTTCAGTGAGGTGGGGGTGTGGGACATCGATCCGGCGTCGCTGGACCAGTGCTTCGCCGACTTCAAGCCCTTCCTGGGTGAGTGCCGCTACGGCGACTGCCGTCATCAGTCCGAGCCGGGGTGCCGGATTCGGGAAGCCGTGGAGCAGGGAGCGATCGCGCAGGGTCGGTGGGAGAGCTACGGCGCGCTGCTGGCAGAGTTGGAGAGCGCGCCCAGGCAGTGGGAGTAGGAGGGGACGGGTTAGCCCCCCGCCTTCTTCGTCCACCGATCCCGATCCCGGTTCTCCACCTTCGCCATCATCCTCCCGAACGCCTCGTCGAGGTCGATGCCTTCCCGGTTGGCCATGCAGATCAGCACGAAGAGGATGTCGGCCATCTCCATGCCAACATCCCCCTCGGGCTCGTGCCGCTTCTTGGTCTTCTGGCCGAAGCGGTGGTTGATCTCGCGGGCGAGCTCGCCCACCTCCTCGGTCAGACGGGCGAGGTTGGTGAGAGGATGGAAGTATCCCTCTTCGAACTGGCTGATCCAGGCGTCGACGCGGCGCTGATTTTCGGCGAGGGACATGGGCAGAGGTGTCGTGACTTCAGTCTCGAGGTGGCTGTCGCCCCAAGGCGTCGATCAACGCCCGCATGAACTGGGGCAAGTCGGCCGGGGTGCGGGAGGAAATGAGGTTTCCGTCCACCACGACCGGGCTGTCCTCCCAGAGCATGCCGGCGTTCACCAGATCGTCCTTGATGGCGCCGACGCTGGTGCCGCGCCTGCCCCGGACGATACCGGCCGAGATCGGCACCCACCCCGCGTGGCAGATGAACGCGACCGGCTTCCCCGCCTCGAAGATCTCGCGGGTGAGCTGGAGCAGCTTGGGCGAGCGGCGCATGATGTCTGGCGCGTAGCCGCCCGGGATGACGAGCCCATCGAAGCGGTCGGACGAGATCTCGTCCACGCTGGTTTCGACGGTGAGCGGATACCCGCGCTTACCCTGATAGGCCTTCTCTCCGGTGCCCGCGACCACGGTCCGGGCGCCCTCCTCCTCGAGCCGGATCTTGGGGTACCAGAGCTCGAGATCCTCGTAGAGCGGGCCGGCGAAGAAGAGGACGGTCCTTCCGGTGAGTGCCATGGCGGGAAGATGGAGGGGAAGGGCGAAAGGCGAAAGGCGACCTTCGCCTTTCGCCCTTCTCCTTTCCCTCTACCTTTCCTTGACCCTTAGCCATCTCCGACCATGCGCTCCCGCGACCGCATCCTCGCCAACCTCGAATCGATCTACCGCGAATCCTACGACCGGGCCCGCACGTCCGGCGACGAGGGGCGGATGATCGACCTCGAGAGCGCCTACATGCGTGACCAGCTGATGCTGGAGATCCTGCTCGACATCCGTGACCTCTTCTCGGTGGCCCCGGCCGCGTCTGGCGGCAGTGCCCTGGAGCAGCTCGAGGCCATCCGCCGGCTCACCAGGCTTCGCTGAGATCCCCCACATGCCGCTTCCGGGCACACACCGACCCGCTCTCGCCGCCTCGGTCTTCTTCCTCGCGGCCTGCGGGTCGGGAGGGAGTGCGACCAGGCGCACCGGCGACCCTGCCGACCTCGTGGTGTACGGCCGGGTCTGGACCGGGGACGGCGCCCGACCGTGGGCCTCGGCGGTCGCGGTGCGGGGCGATCGGATCGCCGCGGTGGGCGACAGCGGAGACATCGCCCGCCTGGCGGGGCCCGCGACCCGGGTCCTGAACAGCGGCACGGGGCTCGTCACGCCCGGGTTCACCGACTCCCACACCCACTTCATCGATGGCGGGATCCAGCTCGCCAGCATCGATCTCCGGCCGGCGACCTCTCCGGAGGATTTCGTCCAGCGGATCAAAGCCTACGCCTCCGAGCGCAAGCCCGGCGAGTGGATCCTCGGCGGCGAATGGGACCACGAGCGCTGGCCGGGAGCGCCGCTCCCGACCCGCCAGTGGATCGATTCGGTGACCCCGAACAATCCGGTGTTCGTGTACCGGCTGGACGGCCATATGGCCCTGGCCAACAGCGCCGCCCTGCGGAAGGCCGGCATCGGGCGGAGCATGCGGGACATCCCCGGCGGCATTGTGGTCAGGGACGCCTCCGGCGTGCCGACGGGGATTCTCAAGGACGTCGCGATGGGCCCGGTGGAGAGGGTGATCCCCGATCCCTCCGCGGCGCAGCGCGATGCCGCGCTCGGGCGGGCCATGCGCTACGCGGCCGAGCGAGGGGTGACCGCCGTCTGCCACGTGAGCGTACCCTGGCTCGACCTGGACACGTACCGGCGCGCCCACGACAGCGGCCGCCTCACCACCCGGATCGCTCTCTACTTTCCGCTGGAGACGTGGCACCAGGTCGCCGACACGATCGCGCGGAGCGGGCGGGGCGACGACCTGGTCTGGATCGGAGGCGTCAAGGGTTACATGGACGGCTCGCTGGGCTCCCGCACCGCGTTGTTCTACCAGCCCTACGCCGACGATCCCAAGACGACCGGCGTGCTCCGCACGCCCGAAGATTCCCTGCGAGCCTGGATCGGGGCCGCCGATTCTGCCGGGCTCCAGGTGGCGGTCCACGCGATCGGCGAGCGGGGCAACGGTCTGCTGCTCGACATCTACGACAGCCTCGCGCGCGCCCACGGGCCGCGCGACCGGCGCTTCCGGGTGGAGCACGCGCAACACCTCCGGCCGGCCGATGTCGCGCGATTCGGCCAAGGCGGGATCATCGCCTCGATGCAGCCGGCGCATCTGATCGACGACGCGAACTGGGCAGCCAAGCGGCTCGGTCCGGAGCGGATCGGTCATAGTTACGTCTTCCGCAATCTGCTCGCCGCGGGAGCGACGCTCGCTTTCGGCTCCGACTGGAGCGTCGCGCCGATGGATCCGATCCTGGGCATCTACGCCGCCGTGACCCGCCGCTCCGCCGATGGCAAGAACCCGGGCGGCTGGGTGCCGGCGCAGAAGATTTCGGTGGAGGACGCGCTGCGGGCGTACACGGTGGGCGGAGCCTACGCGGTCTTCGCCGAGGGGCGACGGGGGCGGCTGAAGCCGGGCTACCTGGCCGATCTGGTGCTGCTGGATCGTGATCTTACGCGAATCCCGCCGGAGGAGATCGCGCAGGTAAAGGTGTTGACGACGGTGGTGGGTGGAAGGGTCGTGTTTTCCGCTCGCTGAGTCCGATTGCGACGCCGAACGGGCTCAGATCCGGGCTCGGTGTCGCACTTCGGTTCGGGATGCGGATCGATGCGTCAGCCTCGCAAACCCGTGCAGTTCCTCGCATGCTTGACCCAACCAGGTCCCCCACACAGACTACGACCGTCCCCTACTCACATCGTGGTCTTCGGAGGCTCCGTGTCCCAGCCCGGTCCGGGAGTGGTACGCGTCTGTCTGGTGGCCGGCCTGGTTTGCTTCAGTGCCGCTCGCCCGTCGTCGGCCCAGCTCGCCGCGGTCGCCAGCGCAACCGCCCCCACTCAGCCGGCCGGCGGGCTGGGTGCCGCGGAGTCGTTCGACGAGACCTACGGTGAGCTGCTCGCGCTGGCGCCCGTCGCCTCCCGCGTCGCCGAGGTCAGGAATGTGGTCCTCCAGCGGGACATCGCGCGATTCACCCTCCAGCAGGGGCGGCTCTACCAGCTGAGCCCGATCGGGGGCCGCACGGTCGGTGTCGTCTTCGTGGGGCAAGGGCGCTTCGCCTTCGCCCCCGCTTCACCGATCGAGCAGGACCGGCTGCAGCGGATCGAAAAGGTGCGCGCGATCGACACCCCTGTCAGCACCATCCTCTTCCTCTTCGCCGACAGCACCATGCCGGAGCTGGAAGCCGGCCGCGCCTTCGCCCCTGGGGAGATCCCCGGAGACGTGCGGGGCAGCATCAAGGACGCGCTCAAGTACCTGGTGGACGAGCCGAGCCACACGCCCGATCCCGACCTCATGGCCTCCCTGCTCAACCGGCGGGGCAGCGATCTCTTCTACGCGCATATTGTCCGCCCGTCCGGCGGGCCGCTGATGTACCGGCTCGATCCCGAGGAGTTCGAGTCGGTGCAGCTCGAAAGCAAGGTATCGAGCCGGCGCTGGGGTCGGCAGCGCGAGGTCATCACGCAGTTCCCCCGCCAGGGCGTGGTGCGTCCGGCGGGCTTCAGCGCAGAACGGGTGAACCAGGCCGAGGTGGAGAGGTACACCATCGAGACCACCCTGAGTCCGACCGGCATCGGCGAGCTCAATTTCACCGCGGCGGCGACGATGGACATCATGGCCGACGCGCCGGTCGGCCCCTGGATCGCCTTCGAGCTGTTCGAGAAGCTCAAGGTTGACTCGGCCCGCTGGGCGAGCGGCAGCCCCGCCCTCACCTTCAGTGGCAAGGAGAGCGGCTTG
>Ga0310810_10005910_pt1 | contig 13764 bp, 16 predicted proteins | sample NCmetagenome_FD_207641 | JGI IMG/M metagenome (GOLD analysis project Ga0310810, IMG submission 207641) | Soil microbial communities from experimental microcosm in Duke University, North Carolina, United States - NC | ecosystem: Engineered > Artificial ecosystem > Soil microcosm > Unclassified ... | reverse complement strand
GGGCCGCGCACATGCGCGACAATCCCTCCGGGAACTGTGCATAGAGACGAGGAGAGAGCGTGAGCGACACGACGACCGTGCCGACGAAGAACGAGAAGCTGATCCACTGGGTGGATGAGATCGCCGCACTGACGAAGCCGAAGGACGTCCACTGGTGCGACGGCTCGGCGGAGGAATACGACCGGCTCTGCCAGCAGCTCGTAGACGCCGGGACGTTCACGCGGCTCGCCGACGCCAAGCGCCCGAACTCCTACCTCGCGCGCTCGGATCCCGGTGACGTCGCGCGTGTCGAGGACCGCACGTTCATCTGCACGCAGACGCAGCACGGCGCGGGGCCGACGAACAACTGGACCGATCCGGGCGAGATGCGCGAGAAGCTCGACGGCCTCTTCGACGGCTGCATGGCCGGCCGCACGATGTACGTCCTGCCGTTCTCGATGGGTCCGCTGGGCTCGCCGATCGCGCACATCGGCGTCGAGCTGACCGACTCGGCCTGCGTCGCGGTGAACATGATGATCATGACCCGCGTCGGCGCCAAGACGCTCGACGTGCTCGGCGAGGACGGCGAGTTCGTTCCGTGCGTGCACTCCGTCGGCGCGCCGCTGGCCGAGGGCGAGGAGGACGTGCCCTGGCCCTGCAACCCCGAGACGAAGTACATCGTCCACTTCCCCGAGACGCGCGAGATCTGGTCCTTCGGCTCGGGCTACGGCGGCAACGCCCTGCTCGGCAAGAAGTGCTTCGCGCTGCGGATCGCCTCGAAGATGGCGCGCGACGAGGGCTGGATGGCCGAGCACATGCTCATCCTCAAGCTCACCTCGCCCGAGGGCGAGGTCAAGGTCGTCACCGGCGCGTTCCCGAGCGCCTGCGGCAAGACGAACCTCGCGATGCTCATCCCGACGCTCGAGGGCTGGACCGTCGAGACGATCGGCGACGACATCGCCTGGATGAAGTTCGGCGACGACGGCAAGCTCTACGCGATCAACCCGGAGACCGGCTTCTTCGGCGTCGCGCCGGGCACGGGCGAGGACACGAACCCCAACGCGATGGCGACGGTCGAGAAGAACACGCTGTTTGCCAACTGCGGGCTGACCGACGACGGCGACGTCTGGTGGGAGGGCATGACGAAGGAGAAGCCCGCGCACCTGATCGACTGGAAGGGCAACGACTGGACGCCCGATTCCGAGACGCCCGCCGCGCACCCCAACGGCCGCTTCACGACGCCCGCCGCGCAGGACCCGGCGATCGCGCCGGAGTGGGAGGACCCCAAGGGCGTCGCGGTCGACGCGATGATCTTCGGTGGCCGGCGCGCGACGGTCGTGCCGCTCGTCACCGAGGCCTTCGACTGGAACCACGGTGTGTTCATGGGCTCGACGATGAGCTCGGAGATGACCGCGGCCGCCGCCGGCGGCGTCGGTCAGCTGCGCTTCGACCCGTTCGCGATGCTGCCGTTCTGCGGCTACAACATGGCCGAGTACTTCCAGAACTGGCTCGACATCGGCGCCCGCGAGGGGGCCGACCTGCCGAAGCTCTTCTACGTCAACTGGTTCCGCAAGGACCCGGAGAGCGGGAAGTTCCTCTGGCCCGGGTTCGGCGAGAACAGCCGCGTGCTGAAGTGGGTCTTCGAGCGCTGCGCCGGTACGGCGCAGGGCGTCGAGACGGCGGTCGGGATCGTGCCGGGGCCGGGCGAGCTGGACGTCACCGGCCTGGACATCTCCGACGCCGACCTCGAGCAGGTCGTCACGGTCGACCCCGAGGCCTTCAAGGCCCAGCTGCCGCAGGTGCGCGAGTTCCTCGCGAAGTTCGGCGACGACCTCCCGGCCGAGATCGGCGCGCAGCTCGCAGCGTTCGAGAAGCGGCTGGGCTGATGCTGCAGCTGTTCAAGCGCTGGTTGCGGATGCGCAAGCGCAAGAAGGCCCGGAAGCGGTAGCGGTCCGGGCGTGACCTAGGCGACGACGAGGAGACTGGGATGCTGCGCAGGACGGTGGGGCATATCCGGGGCAACGTCGTCGCCTACGTCGCGCTGTTCGTCGCGCTCGGCGGCACGTCCTAGCTGCGATCAAGCTGCCCGCCAACAGCGCGGGCAGCAAGCAGCGGTTCGCGGACCTCTTCGCGAACGTCGGCCTCACGACGACCGACCAGACCGTCATCGATCTCGGCGCGGCGGCCGACGCGGGCCACTCCGGGCCGCTGACGGTGAGCTTCCCCGCGCGGCTCGTCGCCAACGCCTCGATCGGCGTCTTCAAGCCGACGTTCGACAACGCCCTCTCCGGTCAGGCCTTCTGCCACCTGGAGCTCGGGACGGGCGGGACGTACACGCCGTTCTCGGCGATCACCCGGAGCGTCGAGACCTTCGAGGTCGTCGCGGCCGGCATCGCGGTCTTCCGGCAGATGGACGTCACCGGCGCCGTCGACGTGGAGCCCGGGACGTACGACGTCCGCGCGAGCTGCTTGCGGCGCAACAACGCCCCGTACACCGCCGGGCTGACACAGCAGGGGGCCGAGCTGACCGTCGTCGCAGCCGCGCGCTGACGCCGTCTACGACGCGTCGAGGTACGCCTGCGCGACGCGCTTGGGCGCGCGGGCGAGCCAGGCCTCGACGATGAGCTCGTCGAGGTCCTCGGCGGCGATCGCGTCGAGGCGGACGAGGACCGCGGGGTAGCCGTCGAAGTGCGGGGTCGTGAAGCAGGCGTCGGGATTCGTCGCGAGGACCGCCTCCTTGGCACCGAGGTGCTCGACCCGGGCGCCGAGGATCGGCCCGGCCGGCGCGCCCTCGCCGAGCGCCGCGAGGTCCGTGCCGCGCAGCGGGCGCTCCCAGACGAACAGCTTGTCGCGCACGCGCCACTGGGCGAGGTCGCGCGACCGGCGTTCGCTCGTCTCGGGCAGCGCGAGCGCGATCCGGCGCACGTCGTCCCAGCCGGGCACGCGACCAGCCTAGTGCGAGTTGCTATACCAACACGACGTGCCGCGTTGATCGGTGGGGGTCGACCGGAACGACATGCGATCCCGGACGCGCCGGCTCTGACGGGTTGTCGCCGGACAGGACTCGAGGCCTGAGTTCTCGCCGACCCGGAAGGGGCGTGTCGCAATGGGTTCACACGAGGCAGCAGCGCGGCTCGCGCCGGGTGCGCTGCTGGAGCGTCTGCGCGGGCGGGTCGTCACGGTGAGCGCCGAGCTCGGCGTGTTCGTCGTCGCGCCCGTCGAGCGCTGGATCGGCCGCCGCTCGCCGGTCGGCGACACGCCGTTCTACGACCCCGCGCAGTTCCCGTGGGTCGCCGAGCTCGAGCGCCACTGGACCGAGATCCGTGACGAGCTCGAGGACGTGCTCGCCGATCGCGCGGCGATTCCGGCGTTCCAGGACATCTCCGTCGACCAGGTCGATCTCTCCGACGACGATCGCTGGCAGACGTACTTCCTCTTCGGCTACGGCTTCGAGGTCGCCGAGCACACGGCGGCCTGCCCGCGCACGACGGAGCTCGTCCGCACCGTGCCGGGGATGAAGACGGCGATGTTCTCGATCCTCGCGCCGGGCAAGCACATCCCCAACCACCGCGGTCCCTACAAGGGCGTCCTGCGCCACCACCTCGGGCTCGTCGTGCCGGAGCCCGCGGAGGCCTGCCGGATCCGCGTCGGCGACGAGATCCGCCACTGGACCGCGGGCGGCTCGCTGCTGCTCGACGACACGTACGACCACGAGGTCTGGAACGACACCGACGGCGAGCGCGTCGTGCTGTTCCTCGACGTCGTGCGGCCGCTGACCGGCGTCGCGCGGCATCTGAACAGCGTGCTGCTGTGGCTCATCGCGCACTCGCCGCTCGTCCGCGACGCGCGCCGGCGCCAGGAGCGCTGGACCGCGCAGGTCGCCGCGCGCCGGGCGAGGACGCCTGCGTAGCGGGCCCGCGGCCGGTGCTGCGCCTCGCGTCATCGGCGGGCGACCCGTTCGCCTCGCGCGAGCGGCGGCGGCGTTTGTTGATCGGCGCCCTCGTCGGGGCGCTCGCGCTCGCGCTGCTCGTCGCCGCCGCGGGGCTGGGCCCGGTCGCCGACGAGATCCGGGCGGCGCGCCCCGGCTGGATCGTCGTCGCCGTGGCGCTGGAGCTCGCCTCGTGCCTGAGCTTCGTGGTCGTGTTCCGCGGCTTCTTCGACCGGCTGGCGCGGGGCCCGGCGCGGGCGCTCGCCTGGACCTCGATGGCCGCGGGCGCCGCGCTGCCGGCCGGGGGCGTGGGCGGCCTGGCGATCGCCGGATCGCTCATGAGCGTCATGGGCCGGCCGACGGCCTGGATCGTCCGGCGCTCGAGCGCCGTGTTCGTCCTGACGAGCGCGATGAACGTCGTGACGCTCGTCGCCGCGGGCCTGCTGGCGCTCGGCGGCGCGGGCGGGCCCGGAGACCCCCTGCGCGCGGGGCTGCCCGTGCTCGCCGGGGTCGCGGTGATCGGGCTCGTCGCAGCCCTCGCCCGGCGCTCGGCGGGCGAGCTCGCGGCGGGCGCGCGCGAGGCCGGGGCGGCGCTCGTGCGCCCGACCTGGCGGCTGGCGGGCGCCGCCGGCTACCTGTGGTTCGACATCGCGGCGCTGTGGGCCGTGCTGACGGCGGTCGGTGCGGCGCCGCCGCTCGCGGCGCTCGTGCTCGGCTATCTCGTCGGCTATCTCGCCAACGCGCTGCCGATCCCCGGCGGGATCGGCGTGCTCGACGCCGGCCTCGCCGGAGCCCTGACGCTCTACGGCGTCGCCGCGGTCGACGCGACCGCCGCCGTGCTCGTCTACCACGCGATCGTGTTCTGGATCCCGGCGGGCGGCGGCCTCGTCGCGCTGGCCGGTGCCCGCGGGCACTGGCCGAGCCTGCGCCGCTCGCTATGAAGGAGGTGTCTCCATGCCGCGCGGTGCGCGGTCTGCGGTCAGCGTCAGAGCACCTGCACCGTGCACCGAACGCCCGGTGCGTGTGCCAGGCGCGCGTCGGTGGTGAGCAACGACGTTGCGGCGGTCATCTCGGCCAACGCGACGTACGTTGCGTCGTATGCGCTCAGGTTGCGACGAAGCGCCCACATGCGGGGCCTGAGCCAGTCTGCTGGATAACGCGCGATCGCGAGTTCCGCGAACCCGCCCATGGCCACGACGGCTTGTTCTTGCGTGAGGGCACCGCGTAGCACGAGGCCTCGCAGGACATGCATGACCTGACTGTCGAGCAGATGGGGAGCCGCGAGGTCTTCGACCCCGAGCCGAGCGGGATCAAGCCCGCCGGCGACGAGCTCGACGATGACGCCGGCGTCGACGACGTTCAATCGCCTCGTCGTCCGTCGTGGAGCTCAGACAAGATCAGGTCCCGGTCGACGCGAGTACCGACCTGCTCCTGGGTCCGTCGCACGACCGCCGCGTTGTCGCGGACCCGCTGTGATCGCCGGGCCAGGTGTTCGAGCTCGCGTCGGACATATCCCGTCAACGACAAGCCCTCGGCCTCAGCCGCGTCGGCCAGCGCGTCGCGAACGTCGTCCGGGACGTCTCGGATCTGAATGACCTTCGGCATGTCCACACTGTATCGCCGGATGGGTGCAGATTGCACCCATCCGGATCAGGCTGGACCCGCGTCCCCGTGCCCGCGAGCGACCGCGCGCCCCAGCGCCGCCAGCCGGTCGTCCCACTGCGCGCCGACGGCGGTCATCCAGCCGATCGCGTCGCCGAGCGGGGCCGGGGTCGCGCGGAAGCGCACCTCGCGGCCGCTGCGCTCGGCGTCGACGAGCTGCGCGCGCTCGAGCAGCGCGAGGTGCTTGCTCACCGCCTGCCGGCTGACCGGCAGCAGCGCCGCGAGCTCGGTCGGGGTGCAGGCCTCGCCGCTGGCGATCGAGCGCAGGAGCGCGCGGCGCGTCGGGTCGGCGAGCGCCGCGAAGACGGCCTGCTCGGGCTCGCCGGCACTCACGACAGCGCGTCGTAGCTCGGCGGGGGGTACCCGGCGGGGATCACGGCTCGTCCTCGCTACGCCGGGACGAGCTCCCCGGCGCCGCGCAGGCGCAGGAGCGCCGGCCCCCAGCCGGGGCCCGCGAGGACGTCGGCGTGGCACACCGGCGCGCCGGCGTAGCCGGACTCGACGACGACGACGCGCGTGCCGTCGTCGATGCCGACGAGGCGCACCTCGACGAGCGTCGCGAGCGCGTCCGGCGCGTGCCACCAGAACGACAGCAGCTCGCCGGGGCGGACGTCCTGCACCGTCGCCCGGCGCGTCTCGCCGTCGCGCAGCGTGAGCTCGCCCTCGGCGCCCGGCTCGAGCAGCAGCGCCCCGTCCTCGGTGAGCCAGCGCTCGAGGTCGACGACGGCGTCCCAGGCCGCCTCCGGCTCGAGGGGCAGGGTGATCTCGCGGGTGACGTCCATGGATCAGCGGCTCCTTCTTTGTGCAACTGAACGGTTGCACGCATGCTACCGTAGCGCCGACGGTACACGCAACCAATCGGTTGCATGACAGGCAAAGGAGCAGCCACCATGACCCTCGTCCCGATGGTCGTCCAGCAGGATGGGCGCGGCGAGCGCTCGTTCGACATCTACAGCCGCCTCCTGAACGAGCGGATCGTCTTCCTCGGCCAGCAGATCGACGACGAGATCGCCAACCTCGTCGTCGCGCAGCTGCTGCACCTCGAGTCCGCCGACCCCGACCGCGACATCTCGCTGTACGTCAACTCGCCCGGCGGCTCGGTCTACGCGGGCCTGGCGATCTACGACACGATGCAGTCGATCGGCTGCGACGTCCAGACGATCTGCTGCGGGGTGGCGATGTCGATGGGCGCGCTGATCCTCACAGCCGGCGCGCCCGGCAAGCGCTTCACGCTGCCCAACGGCCGGATGCTCATCCATCAGCCGACCGGTGGCTTTCAGGGGCAGTCGTCGGACATCGAGATCCACGCCCGCGAGACGCTCGCCCTGCGCGCGCAGCTCGACGACCTGTACGCCCTGCACACGGGCCGGACCGCCGCCCAGATCCACGCCGACTCCGACCGCGATCGCTACATGACGCCGCAGGAGGCGATCGCGTATGGCCTCGTCGACGGGGTCGTCGGACCGAAAGGCCGCGCGCGCTCATGACGGCGCACGCGCATGTCGATACGGTCAGCACATGGCCACGCCTGACGTCACCGCAGCCGGCCGGCACGACGACGACATCACCGCCGGGCGCGAGTGGGGCTCCGAGCTCTACCGCATCGCCACCGACCAGTTCGAGCGCGCCGCGACGCTGCTCGACCTCGACCCGGAGTTCCGCACGCGCCTCTGCGAGCCCCGCCGCGCGCTCACCGTGAACTTCCCCGTGCGCCTCGACAGCGGGAGGGTGCTCGGCCTCACGGGCTACCGCGTCCAGCACACGCTGACGATGGGCCCGACGAAGGGCGGCTTCCGCTACGGGCCCGACGTCTCGATGGGCGAGTGCGCCGCGCTCGCGATGTGGATGACCTGGAAATGCGCGCTGCTCGGGCTGCCCTACGGCGGCGCGAAGGGCGGCGTGCGCGTCGACGCGGGCGCGCTGAGCCTCGGCGAGCGCGAGCGCGTCACGCGTCGCTACGCCGCCGAGCTGATCCCCGTCATCGGCCCCGACAAGGACATCCCGGCGCCCGACATGGCGACCGGCGAGCGCGAGATGGCGTGGTTCATGGACACCTACTCGCAGATGATGGGCCACTCCGTCTTCGAGATCGTCACCGGCAAGCCCGTCGTGCTCGGCGGCTCGAGCGGACGCCAGGCGGCGACCGGCCTCGGCGTCGTCTACGTCCTGGAGGCCGTCTGCGAGCGCATCGGCCTGAGCCTGCGCGACGCGCGCGTGGCGATCCAGGGCTTCGGCAACGTCGGCTCCGTCGCCGCGCGCGAGCTCTACGCGATCGGCGCGAAGGTCATCGCCGTCTCGGACCGCAGCGCCGGGCTCGTGAACGTCGACGGCCTCGACATCGCGGCGGTCGAGCGCTGGATGACCGAGCACGGCGTCCTCAGCGGCTACCCGGACGCCGAGGAGGTCGGCCCCGCCGACGTCCTCGAGGTGCCGTGCGAGGTCCTCATCCCCGCAGCGCTCGAGCGCCAGATCACCGAGGACAACGCGCCCCGGCTGCAGTGCGAGCTCGTCATCGAGGGCGCCAACGGCCCGACGACGCCGGAGGCCGAGGTCGTCCTCCACGAGCGCGGCATCCTCGTCGTCCCCGACGTCCTCGCCAACGCGGGCGGCGTCACCGTCTCCTACTTCGAGTGGGTCATGGACCACCAGCGCTACACCTGGGACGCGATGGACGTCCAGGAGCGCCTGCGCCGCCAGCTGCGCGCGGCCTTCGGCCGCGTCACCGACGCCGCCGAGCGCCTGGACACCGACTGGCGCATGGCCGCGCTGTCGGTCTCGATCGAGCGCGTCGCCGAAGCCGCGCGGCTGCGCGGCATCTACCCGTAGGGCTGGCCGGGGCCGGCCGCCCCCGGCACCATCGGGCGGATGGGCTCTTCGACGAGGTGCGCGTGCCGCCGCCCCCGCCGCCCCCGAGCTACCGTCTGCCCGACTGGCTCGCGCCGCCCGAGAACATCGCGCCCGGTCGGCTCTACAGCGAGGCCCGCGAGCTCTGGCCCGACGCCCGCGATCCGCCGCCGACCGAGGACGACGTCGTGATCTAGTCGCGTCCCTCGTGTCTGGCAGTTCTTGGGCGATATGCGCAGCCCAATAGCTGCCATACACGGTCTTCGGGAGCGCCCGCGCCGCCGTCGGTGATGGTTTGATCAGGTTCGGCATGCTCGCCGAACGCGCCAGGCTGATCGACGTCCTCGCGGCGCTATCGCTCACGACGGACCTCGCGACCGGTCTGCCGTTCGAGCGCGGGCTGCGCGCGTGCCTCGTCGCCGACGGGCTGGCGCTTGCGCTGGAGCTCGGCCCGCCCGACCACCGCGCGGCGTTTCTCGCGTCGCTCGTGCGGGCCGTCGGGTGCGGGCACGCAAGTGAGAACGCCGCGTTGTTCGGCGACGACATCGCGTTCGAGCGCTTCCTCGCGACGTTCGATCCCGGCGACGGCGCGGTCGCCGGCGCGCAGCTGGCGGCGTTCGAGAACGCCGTGGGCACGGCGGCGCTGCAGACGTTCCTCGCGGTCGTGCCGACGGTGGGTCCCTCGGCGGTCCGCGCGTCGTGCGAGGTGGCCGTCGCGCTCGGGACCCAGCTCGGCCTGCCGGCCGCGGTGCTCGACGCCTTCGCCGACGTGTTCGAGCGCTGGGACGGGCACGGGCTGCCGGACGGGCTCGCCGGGGAGGCGCTGGACCCGATCGCCCGCATCGTCGCCGTCGCCGAGCAGGCCGCGATCGCCCATGCCACCGGCGGGCTCGCGGCCGCGCGGGCGGAGATCGCCCGGCGCGCCGGAGGTCACCTCGACCCGTCCCTGTGCGACGTGCTCCTCGCGCACGCCGAGGAGATCTTCGCCCCGATCGAGGCGGCCGAGGACCTCGTCGATGCGGTCCGCGCCGCCGAGCCCGCTCCCGTCCTGGCGCTCTCGGCGGCGGGCCTCGACGGCCCGTGCGCGGCGCTCGCGACGTTCGCCGACCTCAAGGGCTTCCATCTCATCGGCCACTCGCAGCACGTCGCGCAGCTCGCGCTCGCGGCGGGGCGGCTGGCCGGCCTCGCCGACCTCGACGACCTCCGGCTCGCCGCGCTCCTGCACGACGTCGGCCGTGCGGGCGTCGTCAGCTCGATCTGGGACCGCCCTGGGCCGCTCGGCGCGGCCGACCGCGAGCGGGTGCGGCTGCATCCGCACTGGACCGAGCGCGTGCTGTCCGCGACGCCCGTGCTCGCCCCGCTCGCCGCCGTCGCGGCCGCGCACCACGAGCGCCTCGACGGCACCGGCTACCACCGCGGCGCCCGCGCCTCCGACCTCCCGCGCGGCGCGCGGGTGCTCGCCGCCGCAGACGTGCTCGCCGCGCTGACCGAGGACCGCCCGCACCGCCCCGCCCACACCCGCGACGAGGCGGCGCGGATCGTCCAGGACGAGGCCGTCGCCGGGCGGCTTGATCCGGAGGCGGCCGCGGCGGTGATCGAGGCGGCCGGGGCGCGGCGACCACGCACGGCGTGGCCGAACGACCTCACCGACCGCGAGGTCGACGTCCTGCGCCTGACCGCGCGCGGGCTGTCGAACAAGGAGATCGCAGCGGTGCTCGTCGTCTCGCCGCGGACGGTGCAGAACCACCTCGCCGCGGTCTACGACAAGACCGGCCGGCGTACGCGCGCGGGCGCCGCGGTCTTCGCCGTCGAGCACGGGCTCGTCGGAGGTTAGGCCGAATGGCTCATTCCGCCGGGGCGCTCGCGGCGCGAGCATCCCGGCCATGACCACCACCACCAACACCTCCCACGCCGCCACCGTCACCGCGATGTACGACGCGTTCGGCCGCGGCGACCTCGCCGCCATCCTGGCGCACCTGTCCGAGGACGTCACCTGGGACGTCACCGAGGAGCCCTGGACCCCGCACGCCGCGGGCGTCCCGTGGCTCGTCCAGCGCCGCGGGCACGCCGAGGTCGCCGAGTTCTTCGCGATCGTCGGCGCCTGGACCTACGAGCGCTTCGAGGCACTCGACCTGCTCGTCTCCGACACGCAGGTCGCCGCGATCGTGCGCCTCGTCGCCGACCTCCCCAACGGCAGCCGCATCGACGAGGTCGTGCTGCACCTCTGGACGTTCGACGAGGACGGGCGCGTCGTGGCCCTGCGGCGGATGCTCGACACGGCGGCGCACATCGCCGCCGCGGCCGCCTGAGCGCCGCTCGCGCCGACGCTAGTGCCGGTCGTCGCCCGTGGCGGCCGGCGGGCGCGACTCCTCGGCGAGCGACGTGATCGCCAGGGCGCCGCGGGCGGCCTCCTCGAGCACGGTCGTGGCCTCCTCGGCCGACCGGGCGTAGAGCTCGACGAGCAGGTGGACGACGATCGAGTCGCCGTCGTGCTTATGGAAGCGCACGTGGGTGAAGAACTCGCGCGTGCCGTGGTCGCCGAAGGCGGCGTAGGAGAGGGCGTCGCCGGCCTCGGGCCCCGAGCACGTGTCGACGTCCTCGGCGTCGACGGTCACGGTGCACGAGGCGACCCACGGCGTGCCGGCGATCATCCGCTCCCAGCGGTCCTCGATCGGCTCGACGCGGCCGTGGTGGAAGCCCAGATGGGGCTGGTCGTGCATGCACTCCAGGCACTGCACGACGGCCTCCTGGAGTTCGTCGACGGGCTCGGCGCGCTCGCCGGTCTCGGGGTCGATCTTGTGGATCCCCTCGTAGTGCACCTGCACTTCGAGGTCGGTCGACCAGCAGCGGTAGCAGCGCAGCCAGGAACGGGCTTCGGAGGCTTCCATCGGTCCATCTTAGGGCCGGGGCTCCCCGGGCATCGGCCTACCCGAAGGTGAACGCGAAGCCCGAGACGCCGGAATCCAGACGGAGCGTCAGGACGTGCTGCGCGGCGGCGTCGAGCTTCACGAGGTTGTAGAGCCGCTGCCGGCGGACGGTCACGACCCCGCCGTGGACGTCGTCGCCGGAATCGGCGGCCGCGATCGGCCGGCCGTCGAGCAGCACCCGCACCCTGCGCGGGTGCCCGGGCGAGGACAGCACGAGGTAGACGGCCCGGCCGACGACGCGCGCCGTGATCGTCGCGCCGCGCACCGCGGTCGCCGATTCGCCCGTGACCTTCCAGCGCCCGCCGAGGCTGAAGACGCTCTGCGGGAGCTTCGCCGCGCTCATCGCGTGGTAGTCGCGCGTGCCGTTCGTCGGCCCGACCGGCGAGAACCCCTGCGCCCGCTTGCTGCCGAGGTACGTCTCGGCCGTCGCCTGCGCGGCGATGTTCGTGATCGCGCCCTTCGGCTGGGCGGCGGCACCGAGCGTGTCCTTGCCGGCCTCGGCGAGCAGCGTGCGGATCGCGGCCTCGGTCTCCTTGTACTCGCCCTCGCCGAGGTGCGTGTAGCGGACCTGCCCCTTGGCGTCGATGAGGTAGTGCGCCGGCCAGGCGTTGTTGCCCCAGGCGTTCCAGGTCCCGTAGTCGTTGTCCTGGACGACGGGGTAGCGCACGCCCTTCTGCGCGATCGCGGCCGCGACGTTGGACGCCTTCTTCTCGAAGTCGAACTCCGGCGTGTGGACGCCGACGATCGTCAGCCCGTCGGCGCGGTACTTCGCGTCCCAGGCCTTGAGGTAGGGCAGCGTCCGCAGGCAGTTGATGCACGTGTAGGTCCAGAAGTCGATCAGCACGACGTGTCCGCGCAGCGCGCTCAGCGTCAGCGGCGTCGTGTTGAACCACCGGCCGGTCCTGGCGAACTCCGGCGCCCTGCCGAGCGCCGGCAGCTCGGGCGTCGTGACGCCGGGCAGCGCGGCGTCAGAGACGCGTACCGGGGGCTTCTTCTTCGCCGACGCCGACGCCGACGCCGTCGCCGCGTCGAACTTCGCCTTGCCGCGCAGGTCGGCGAGCCGGCTCTCGACGGCGTGCGAGCGCTCGAGGCCGCCGGTCGGGTTGACGAGGAAGCTCGGGAAGTGGTCGGCGAGCGCGGTCTGGAAGCGGATGTCGACGCTCGTGAGCATCAGCACCGCGGTGAGGACCATCACGATGCCGAAGCCGCGCTGCAGCGCCGGCCCGCGCCCGCCGCGGCGCACGCGGTCGATGATCCGCCGGCCGCCGAGCGCCAGGCCGAGCAGGACGGTCGCCGAGCCGAGGCCGTAGGCGATCGCGACGGCGACGAGCTTGCCGGTCGTGCCCTGCGACGCGCTGACGGAGATGACCGCCGCGAGGATCGGCCCCGCGCAGGGGGCGAAGACGAAGCCGAGCGCGCCGCCGACGACGATCCCCGACCAGAAGCCGTCGGCGTCCTTCGTCGGCGCGAAGCGCGACAGGCCCGACATCCGGTCGGCGATCCAGTGACCGGCGGGCGGATAGAGGAGCGTCGCGCCGAACAGCGCGAGGACGACGATCGAGGCCGTCCGCAGAAAGCCGTCGCCGACGCCGACGCCGTTGACGACAGAGGCGATGCCGACGATCGTGATCGTGAACGTCAACGTCAGCCCGGCGACGATGCCGAACGGGCGCCGGCGCCCGCCGGTCCCGGAGGCCGACAGCAGCGCCGGCAGCACGGGCAGCACGCAGGGGGTGACCGCGGTCGCGGCACCGGCGAGAAGCGCGAAGAGGAGCAGGACGATCATCCGTGAAGAGGGAGTTCTCTCATTCGCGGCTTACGGATGCATGACGGGTGTCGGCGCTCGGTTCATTAGTCTGCGCGCCCATGCGCACGCGAGTCGTCTCCATCATCACCCTGCCGTTGCGTCTCCTGCGCCGGCTGCTCGGGCTGCTGGCGTCGCCGTTTCGCAAGCTCGGCCGCCGCAGGAGCAAGCCGGTCCCGCCGCAGGAGGCGGCCAAGCTCGAGCCGCCCGCCAAGCGCGGGCGGCGGCTGCCGAACCCGTTCGCGCGCCTCAAGGGCCTCAAGCGCGGGCCGCGGATCGCCGTCATCGTCATCCTCGGCGTCGCGGTGATCGTCGCGGTGCTCGCGCTGCGGCCGGGGCCGAACGCCGAGAAGGAGGTCCGCGCGACGCTCGACCGCTACGCGACCGCCACGCGCGAGAAGGACTACCAGACGCTCTGCGACAGCCTCTTCGCGAAGAACATCGTCGACGGCCTGCGCAGCGCCGCGCTGCCGTGCGAGGTCGCGCTGCGCAACAGCACGTTCGAGACGCTGCGCAACCCGCAGCTCACGGTGCTCGGCGTCGAGGTCAGCGGCGACCAGGCGCTCGCCCGCGCGCGCACCGTCGCGACCGGCGAGCAGCCGTCGGTCGACACGATCAAG
>Ga0310810_10005909_pt1 | contig 13764 bp, 14 predicted proteins | sample NCmetagenome_FD_207641 | JGI IMG/M metagenome (GOLD analysis project Ga0310810, IMG submission 207641) | Soil microbial communities from experimental microcosm in Duke University, North Carolina, United States - NC | ecosystem: Engineered > Artificial ecosystem > Soil microcosm > Unclassified ... | reverse complement strand
GGTTGGTGAAGACGCCGAGCGCGAAGGTGAGCCCCGCGACACGTCGCTGGGCGATGCCGTGGGAGGTCACCTCCAGCGCCGCCATCCGCACTCCGGCGTCGGCCATGGCACGGAGCGCGGCGTGGATTGCGGGCGCATCGGGGGTCGTCATCCCGGTGTCGACCAGGCGGTCGCCGATCCGGACGCCGAGCGAGCCGATGACGCCGACCGGCAAGCCGCTGGCGGCCAGCGCGGACTCGATCAGCATCGCGGTGGACGTCTTGCCCAAGGTGCCCGTGATGCCGAGCAGCGTGAGGTCCCGGGCGGGATGGCGGAAGAACGCCGCGGCGAGGCGCGGGACCGCGACCCGGGGATCAGGCACCACGATCGTGGGAAGGCCGGCGATGGCGGAGGCGGCGCACGCGGCGACCGCGCCGAGGCGGCACGCGTCGGCCACGAACTGCGCGCCGTCGTTGCGGGAGCCGCGCTGGACCACGAACAGGTCACCGGGGCGGAGATCCCGCGAGTCCACCGCGATCCCTCCCACCTCGACGTCGGGACCGACCAGGGTCGCGTCCACGGCACGGGCCAGCTCGGCGGCGGTCATCGACATGACCGAATCTGGCGGTACCGGGCCGCCTCCGGTGTGACCACCGGCACGGTGTCGGGCGTGCGGCGGAGCCGACCGGATCGGACGTTTTCCAACTGCATCCGGGAAAAACGATGACGGCCGGACCGCCGGGCGCGGCTAGCGTGGCGCATGACGGAAAGACGGCGGTTCGTGCCGGTGCGCGAGTGGACCGATCGGCGGCAGCGGCGTGGTCTTGCCGGCGAGCGTGCGGCGATGCGCTTCCTGGTGGCGTGCGGCTGGCAGGTGGAAGCGCACCGCTTCCGAGTCGGCCGCCACGATCTCGACCTGGTCATGCGGCGGGGCCGCCTGGTCGCGTTCGTCGAGGTGAAGACTCGCCGCTCCCTCCGCTGCGGGTCGGCGGTCGAATCGGTCAGCGCGCTCAAGCGGCGGTTGATCGAGCGGGTGGCGTTGGGATGGCGGCTCCGACATGGGCGCGCGGGGGACGAGTACCGGTTCGACCTGGTGGCGGTGAGCGACCTGGGTCGGGGGCGGTACGACGTGGAGCATCTGGCGGACGCGTGGCGGATGACGTGGAGCCCATGCTGAGTCACGGTGACCGAAAATGCTCCACATCTCAACTCTTGATTCGGAAATGTTTCGGTATTAGCTTGTCCTGCGCTCTCGCTGTGTAGCAAAACAGGTCACTCTTTGATCCTGAGGAACATCATGGCCGCTGACGAATCCCGGCTCGCCGTCGATCGCCGCAAAGCCCTCGGTCTCGCCATCTCGCAGATCGAAAAGCAGCTCGGCAAGGGCTCCATCATGCGGATGGGGGCCGAAGCGACCCGGGTCAAGGTCCCCGCCATCCCCACCGGCGCCATCAACCTCGACGCCGCCACCGGCATCGGTGGCGTCCCCCGCGGCCGCATCACCGAGATCTACGGCCCGGAGTCCTCGGGTAAGACCACCCTGACTCTCCATCTCGCCGCCAACGTCCAGAAGCTGGGCGGCGTCGCCGCCTACGTCGACGCCGAGCACGCGCTCGACATCGAATACGCCAAGAAGCTGGGCGTCAACGTCGAAGACCTCTTGGTCTCCCAGCCCGATACCGGCGAGCAGGCGCTCGAGATCGTGGACATCCTGGTCCGCTCCGGCGCGGTCGATCTCGTGGTCATCGATTCGGTCGCGGCCCTGGTGCCCAAGGCCGAAATCGAAGGCGAGATGGGCGATTCCAGCGTGGGGGTCCAGGCCCGGCTCATGAGCCAGGCGCTCCGGAAGCTGGCCGGTGCCATCAACCGCTCCAACACCGCCGTGGTGTTCATCAACCAGCTGCGGGAAAAGATCGGGGTCATGTTCGGCAACCCCGAGACGACCACCGGCGGCAAGGCGCTCAAGTTCTACGCCTCGCTCCGGCTCGACATCCGCCGCATCGGCCCGGTCAAGGAGCGGGAGGTGGTCATCGGCAACCACGTCCGGGTCAAGGTGGTCAAGAACAAGGTGGCGCCGCCGTTCCGGCAGGCCGAGTTCGACATCATGTTCGACGAGGGCATCAGCCACACCTCGCTCCTGGTCGATCTCGCCTCCGAGGCCAACATCATCCAGAAGTCGGGCGCCTGGTATTCCTACAACGACCAGCGCATCGGACAGGGCCGGGAGAACGCCAAGCTCTTCCTCCGCGACAATCCGCCGCTCCTGACCGAGATCGAAGGCAAGGTGAAGGAGCTCCTCGGCATGCGGCCGGCGGCGGCCGCCGCCGGCGGCGCCGACGAGTCGGACGAGTGAGCTCCCCGGGCTCGGCGGAGCCCGGGCACGGACCGGGACGGGTCACCGGCCTGGAGGCCGACCCCCGCCGGGCCGGCACGGTACGCATCGACCTCGACGAGCAGCGCTTTGCGTCGGTACCTGCCGAGCTGGTCCTGCTCGAAGGGCTCAAGCTGGGGCAGGTGCTCGACGACGCCCTGCGTGAGCGGCTCGGGTCGGCCGCGGAACGGGAATCGGCCTATCGGACCGCACTCCGGGCATTGGAGCGCCGCGGGTTCGCTCGGGCCGATCTGGCGCGGCGGCTGCTCCGGAAGGGCCACATCCGATCCGCGGTCGAGGCGGCGCTCGACCAGCTCGCCGCCGTCGGCGTGCTCGACGACCATGCCTTCGCCGAACACTACGTGGCCACCCGCGGGGCTCGGGGGCGAGGGCCGCTGCGCCTCACGCGAGATCTGCTGGCCATGGGGGTGGAGCGGCGCGTCATCGACCGTGCCCTCAGCGCGCACCAGGCCGATGCCGGCGAATCGACCGAGCTTCCGCTTGCCCTGGCCTCCAAGCGGGCGGCGCAGCTGGGCAACATCCCCCGGGCGGCCAAGCGCCGCCGACTGCTCGCTTACCTGGCCCGCCGCGGCTATGCCGGTCGGGAGGTGAGCACGATGGTGAGCAGGCTGGTGGGCTGAGCGGCTATCCGCTGACCGTTTCAGCGGATAGCCGAATAGCGGATCGCTGCAGGCCGCTCTATATTCTCCCCCATGCAGTCCGCCCAGATTCGACGTCTCTTCCTCGATTTCTTCGTCGCCCAGGGGCACCGAGAGGTGCCTTCTTCGTCACTGGTCCCGGCCGACGATCCGACACTCCTGTTCACCAACGCCGGCATGGTGCAGTTCAAGCGCACCTTCCTGGGCCAGGAGCATCGGGACTACAACCGCGCCACGACCTGCCAGAAATGCGTCCGGGCGGGGGGCAAGCACAACGATCTCGAGCAGGTGGGGCACACCAAGCGGCACCACACTTTCTTCGAGATGCTGGGCAACTTCTCCTTCGGGGACTACTTCAAGCGCGACGCGATCCGCTACGCCTGGGAGTTCGTCACCGGGGAGCGCTGGCTGGGGATCTCGCCCGACCGGCTCCGAGTCACGGTGCATCACAGCGACACCGAGGCGCGCGCGCTCTGGCGCGAGATCACCGGCCTCCCCGACCACCGGATCTACGGCCTGGGGGACAAGGACAACTTCTGGCAGATGGGCGATACCGGGCCGTGCGGACCGTGCACGGAGATCTATGTGGATCTGGAGTGGGCGCAGGGACGCGGGGACGCAGGGGCGCAGGGGGACGACGTCATTCCGCAGCACGAGTTCGAGGAGCTGGCTGAAGCGGGACGATTCCTCGAGATCTGGAACCTGGTCTTCATGCAGTACGACCGCTCGGCGGACGGCACCCTCACTCTGCTGCCCAAGCCGTCGGTCGATACCGGCGCGGGACTGGAGCGGATCGCGGCGGTGATGCAGGGCGAGGACGACAACTTCCACACCGACGCCTTCCTCCCGCTCATCGACCGGGTCGGCCAGCTGGTGGGTCGCCCCTACGACCGCTCGGCCGGCGAGCGGGCCAGTTATCGCGTGCTGGCGGACCATGCCCGCGCGGTGAGCTTCCTGCTGGCCGACGGCGTCTATCCCAGCAACGAGGGGCGGGGCTACGTCCTGCGACGCATCCTCCGTCGCGCGGTGCGGCATGCCTGGCTGCTCGGGCGACGGGAGCCGACCCTGGCGCCGCTCACCGACGTGGTCGTCCGGGAGATGGGGGACATCTATCCCGAGCTCCGCGCCAAGGCCGGGTACCTCCACGAGGTCACCGAGACGGAGGAGCGCCGCTTCCTGGAGACGATCGAGGGCGGGCTCCGGCGGCTGGAGGAGATCTTCGCTACCGGCAGCCGCACGATCGGGGGCGAGGAGGCGTTCCGCCTGTACGACACCTTCGGCTTTCCCATCGACCTGACCCAGATCATCGCTGGCGAGCGGGGGGTCGAGATCGACCTCGTCGGGTTCGAGCGCGCCCTCGAGGCGCAGCGCGGACGGAGCCGCGAGGCCCACACCGCGGGCCGGCGGAGCGGCGGCGCCCCGGCGGTCCACACCACCAAGCCCGGCGCCTGGCGCAGCGTCAAGCGGGGCAAGCAGCGCTTCGTCGGCTATGACACCACCGAGGCGGACACCGATGTGCTCGCCTTCCGCCAGGAGGGCCCCCGGGTCGAGCTGGTGCTGAAGGAGAACCCCTTCTACGCCGAGTCGGGCGGGCAGGTGAGCGACGTCGGCGCGCTGCAGGGGGAGGGGTGGGGACTGCAGGTGGATTCGGTACGAAAGGACGCCAAGGGTACGGTGGTCGGTGGGTCGGTCCAGGAGGGCTTCGACCCCGCGCCGGTGCACGCTGCGGTGGATGCGCCCCGCCGGCGAGATATCGAGCGCAATCACAGCGCGACCCACCTGGTGCATCACGTACTGCGCAAACATCTGGGCACCCACGTCCGGCAGCAGGGGTCGCTGGTGGACCCCGATCGGCTCCGTTTCGACTTCTCCCATCATGGCCCGATCGATCCCGCGACGCTCCAGGCCATCGAGGACGACGTCAACCAGCTGGTGCTCGCCAACGATCCGGTCACCACGCGGCAGATGCCGTACCCCGACGCGCTCGCGCTCGGCGCCATGGCCTTCTTCTCGGAGAAGTACGGTGACGTCGTCCGGGTGGTGCAGATGGGCCCCTCGATCGAGCTCTGCGGCGGGACCCACGTACGGAGCACCGGGCAGGTCGGGCCCTTCCGCTTCACCGGCCAGACCGGCGTAGCGGCCGGGGTCCGGCGGATCGAGGCGGTGACGGGTGCCGGCGCGCTCCGCGCGGTGCGCGAGCTGGAGCATCGCCTGGCCCAGGTGGCGGAGGCGCTCAAGGCACAGCCCGAGCACCTGGTGCGCCGGGTCGAGCAGCTCCTGGAGGAGCGCCAGCGGCTCGAGGCGCGGCTGGCCGAGGCGCTGCGCAGTGGCGGGGGCACGCCCACCGGAGAGCGGACCCAGGTGCTGGGAGTCGACCTCACCATCGCCGAAACCGCGACCGACGACCGGGCCGAAGTGGGCCGCATCGCCGACCAGTTCCGGGACGGCGCCCGGAAGGGCGTGCTGGTGCTGTTCAGCACCGGCGGCCGTGGCGCGATCCACGTCACCCTGACCGACGACCTGGTCGCCGAGGGACGGAAGGCCGGTGATCTGGTGAACCGCATCGCGGCGCTGAGCGGCGGCAAGGGCGGGGGCCGGCCCCACTTCGCCTCGGCGGGCGCGGGCGATCCCGGCAAGCTCGGCGCCGCTCGGGCGGCAACGCCCGAGCTGGTGGCCGATTGGCTGGGCCCGCGCGTGCCCCAGGGCAGCGGCGCCTGAGCGTGGCAGCGGCCTGGCTCGAAGAGCGGACCGGTCGCGCACCAGACGCGTTGCGCCGACGGGTGCGGCGCCACCTCACCGACCTGGGCGTCGGGGCGGCGCACGACCCCGCGCCGGAGGCACTGGCCGCGGCGGGGCGGGTCGCCCTCGAGGAGGTGCTCGGCCATCCGGGAGACCGGACCATCGCGCTCGACCTGCTCGCGGCCGACGCGCTGGTCACTCTGGCGCTGCTGGCGCAGGCGCAGCGGAATCCCGCCGGCCTGGCGCGCTTCGCCGCCGAGATGCTGCGGGCGGACGCGGCCGACGCGTGATCGACCTCCACTCCCACCTGCTCCCGGCAGTCGACGACGGATCCCGCTCGGTCGAACAATCGGTGCGGGTGCTGGAGCAGCTGGCGGCGCAGGGCATCACGGCGGTCTGCCTCACGCCCCATCTTCGCTCGGCCGAGCTCGCGGCCGGACCGCCTCCTGCCCACGACAGTGCTTACGAAGCGCTTCGCGCGGCGGCGCCCGCCGTGCCGCGGCTCTTCCGGGGGGCGGAGGTGATGCTCGACCGCCCGCTGCCGCTGGACTCACCCGAGATGCGGCGCTGCACCCTGGGTGGCACCAGCTATCTCCTGGTTGAGTTCCACCGCATGGTGGCCTTCGACACGGTGTGCAACGCCCTGACCCGGGTGGTGCAGGCGGGACTTCGACCCGTGCTGGCGCACCCGGAACGCTATCGCTCCTGCTCCCCCGAGGCGGTGGCCCGCTGGCGCGAGCTCGGCGCGGCCATGCAGGTGGACGCGACGACGCTCCTCGCGGCCCAGGCTCGCGGCGAGCGGGCCCGAGCGCTGGCCGCCCGGGGACTGGCCGATATTCTCGCGGCGGACAACCACGGCGACGATCGGAGCCTCGCGGCCGGCCGCAGCTTCCTCGAGGCGCAGGACGCGGCGGAGCAGGCCGACCTGCTGACCACCCGGAATCCTCTGGCGATCCTCTCCGACGAGCCGCTGCTGCCGGTCCCGCCGTTCGAGCTCCGGCGCACTTGGATGCAGAAGCTGCGGAAGATCCTCGAGGGGGGTGAATGAGCGAGTCGCGGGTACGCGCCGGCCTCGCCGGTCTGGCCGACCTCCTGCACGCCTCCGAGGCGCTGAGTCCACGGGTCGTCGCGGTGGCCTCGCGATTCGCCGCCGTGCTTCGGGGCGGCCACACGCTCTTCTTCTGCGGCAATGGCGGCAGCGCGGCGGACGCCCAGCACCTGGCGACGGAATACGTGGTCCGCTACAGCCGGACCCGTCCCGGTCTGGCCGCCATCGCGCTCACCACCGACAGCTCGATTCTCACCGCCGCCGGCAACGACCTGGGGTTCGAGCAGGTGTTCGCCCGGCAGGTGGAGGCGCTGTGCCGCGCGGGCGATCTGCTGGTGCTGCACAGCACCAGCGGGCAGAGCCCCAACCTCATCGTGGCCGCGCGGGCGGCTCGTGGCCGATCGGTGGGCACGGTCGCCTTCCTGGGCCGCGGTGGCGGCGCGCTCGCGGCCGAAGTGGACGAGGCCATCGTGATCCCGTCCGAGGACACCGGCCGGATCCAGCTGCTGCACCTCGCCCTCGAGCATCTGATCGTCGAGCTGGTCGAAGACGAGCTGCAGCCCGCCGGATGATCGATCTGGCCGGTCGGACCGCGGTCGTGACCGGCGGAAGCCGCGGCATCGGCCGGGCGACTGCCGTGCTCCTCGCCCGCGCCGGCGCCGACGTCGCCGTCACCTATCACAGTCGGCGCGCCGAGGCCGAGGCGGTCGTCGCCGAGATCACGGCGCTGGGCCGGCGCGGCTTCGCCAGGGGCGGCGATCTCGCCGATCCCGTGACTTCGCGCCGCCTCGCGGCCGACGTCGTCCGGGAGTTCGGGCAGCTCGACTGCTTCGTCGCCAACGCCGGCATCTGGCCGTCGGACGAGGTGCCCCTCGCCCAGATGGCGGAGCAGCGCTGGCGGGAGACCATGGCCGCGAATCTCGATGCCGTCTTCCACTCCACCAGGGCGGCGCTCGGCATCATGCGACCCGGTGGACGAGTCGTGATCGTGAGCAGCACCGCGGGCCAGCGCGGCGAGGCGGGGCACGCCGACTACGCGGCGACCAAGGGCGCGGTCATCGCTCTCACCAAGTCGCTCGCGATCGAGTGCGCCCCGGACATCCTGGTCAATTGCGTGGCGCCGGGCTGGGTGGACACCGAGATGTGCACGCCTGCGTTCGCCGACGGCGGCCGGGAGCGGATCGCGGCCGGGATTCCGCTGCTCCGGGTGCCGCCGCCGGAGGACATCGCCGGCCCCATCCTGTTCCTCTGCAGCGACCTGGCGCGGCACCTCACCGGCGAGGTGCTCAACGTGAATGGCGGCAGCGTGCTCTGCGGATGATCCATCTCCTCTTCACCGGCGGCACCATCTCCATGCACCGCGACTCGGCCGCCGGCGGCAATGTCCCCGCCCACGGCGGCGAGGCGCTGGTCGGCTTCGCACCGGAGCTGGCGCGGGTGGGCCCATACCGGATCGAGGACTGGGCGCGGCTGCCGGCCTGCCACCTGCACCAGGAGCGCCTCTGGGCGCTGCGGGAGCGAGTGCGCAGCGTCGCCAAGTCGGGAGAGGTGAGGGGCATCGTGGTCACCCATGGTACCGACATCCTCGAGGAGACCGCGTACCTGCTGGGCCGGACCCTCGACCCGGCGGTGCCCGTAGCGATCACGGGCGCAATGCGTACTTCCAGCGACGCCGGGTGGGACGGCCCCCGAAATCTGGTGGACGCGGCCACCGTGGCCGCCGCGCCCGAGAGCGAGGGCCGGGGTGCGATGGTCGTCTTTCACGGCCGGGTCTTCGCGGGCGTCACCGCAGCCAAGACGCATACGACCGACCCCGATGCGTTCTCCGCCCCGCACGCCAGGCCGATTGGTCGGCTGGAGGGGGGACGGGTCCTCTACGATCGACCGGCAACAGCGGGGTCGAGCCTGACGCCGTCCGCGCTCACCGCCAGGGTGGCGTTGGTGCCGATGGTGGTAGGTGACGAGGGCGCCATGCTCGACCTGGCCCGTCCCGGGCACGACGGCGTGGTGATCGAATCGTTCGGCAGCGGCAACGTTCCGCCTGGCGCCGTACCGGCCATCGGGCGCTGGCTGGACGAAGGGAAGCCGGTGGTGCTCGCCAGCCGATGCCTCTACGGCACCGTCGTGCCGACCTACGCCTTCGAGGGCGGTGGTGCGCAGACGACCGCCATGGGAGCCATCCCGGCCGGAGCACGTACCCCGTCTCAGGCGCGCATGGAATTGACGATCGCGCTCTCGGCCGGCGTCCAATACGGATCGGCATGAGCTTCCCGCCGCGACTCGACATTCCCGAGGCGGTGCTCGAGATCGCCCAGACCCTCGAGGCGGCGGGGTACGAGGCCTGGTGCGTCGGCGGCGCCCTCCGCGACGCGTTGCTCCGCAATCCGCACGCCGATTACGACTTCGCCACCTCGGCCCGGCCCGAGGAGGTCCAGCGTCTCTTCCGCCGCACCGCGGCCGTCGGGGTCAAGCACGGCACGGTGGGGGTGATCGACCGCCAGCGCGGCCTCCACGAGGTGACCACCTTCCGTCGCGACGTCGCCACCGACGGGCGGCACGCCGTGGTCGAGTACGGGGTGTCGCTGGACGACGACCTGGCCCGCCGGGACTTCACCATCAACGCGATCGCCTATCACCCGCTCCGGCACGAGTGGCGCGATCCGTTCGACGGCGCCGGCGACCTGGACCGCCGCCTGGTGCGCGCCGTGGGGGACCCGGCCGCACGTTTCGCGGAGGACTACCTCCGCATCCTTCGGGCGATCCGCTTCGCCGCCCGCTTCGGGTTCGCGGTGGAGCAGAGCACCTGGACCGCGGCGCAAGCCGCGGCGCCGGGGCTCACCCGTCTCTCCGCCGAGCGGGTGCGGGAGGAGTGGTTCAAGAGCCTGCGGAGCGCGCAGGATGTCGGCGAGCTGGTGCGGCTCTGGCACGAGGTGGGAGCCGCCCGGTTCTGGATGCCCGAGCTGACCGCGAACGCCTCGGACCGGCTCGCGGCGAGCGCGCAGCCCGGCGAGCGCGATCCGGTGCTGCTGACCGTCTCCCTGACCGCCGACCCCGTTGCCGTGCTGCGACGGCTCAAGGCGTCCCGCGCCGAGATCGGACGGGCGGCCGCGACGGTCACGGGACCGACCGCCCCCTCGGGCGTCGGGGAGGTGGCCGCCCGCCGCTGGCTCTCCACCGTCGGACTCGGCACCGGCGAGGATCTGATCACGCTCGTCCGACTGGCATCGGGTCGCGAGCCCGAATGGGCGGCGACGGTGCGCGCGGTCCGCGACCGGGGTGATCCGGTCTCGCGGGGAGATCTCGCGGTCAGCGGCGACGACATCCGGCAGCTTGGCGCGGACGGCAGACGGGTGGGGGAGATCCTGGGCGCGCTGCTCGACCGGGTGCTGGACGACCCGTCGCTCAACACCAGAGAGCGGCTGCTGGCCCTCGCCAGGGAGCTGGGGTGACGCCGCTCGCGTTCGCCCTGGCCGCCGCGCTCGGCAACGTGGTGGGCGCGCTCGCCGTCGTGCGTCACCTCCGCCGTGGGCTGCGGCTGATCGACGCCTGTCTCGCGTTCGGCGCGGGGTTCATGCTGGCGGTCGCGGTTCTCGGAGTGCTGCCGGAAGTGTTGCGCCAAGGCACGAGCGGGGCAGTGTACGTGCTGGGCGGCTACCTGGCGGTGCACCTGGCCCAGCATGTTCTGACTCCCCATTTCCACTTCGGCGAGGAGACCCACCGACTGAGCCGCGCCGCCGGCGTGTCGGCGGTCCTGGGGCTCACGCTGCACACCTTCTTCGATGGCGTGGCCATCGCGAGCGGCTTCCTGGTCTCGGACCAGCTGGGCGTGCTGCTCTTTCTGGCGGTCCTGCTGCACAAGCTGCCGGAGGGGGTGACGGTGGCGAGTGTCATGGTCGCCGGCGGCGCCGGCCGTGGGCGGGCGGTCGGCGCCGCGGCGGTGCTCGGGCTGGCCACGATCCTCGGCGTCCTGCTCACCACCGAGGTGGCGCCCCTTGCGCGCCATGGGCTCGCGCTCTCGGGCGGCGTCACCCTCTATGTAGCCGCCTCGAACCTGGTCCCCGAATTTCAGGCCAAGCGGGGGTGGCTCACCGCCGCCGCATTCTTCGGGGGGGCAGTAACTTTCTTCGTGACCGAGCACTTGCTCGCCCAATGGATGCGCTGACCACCCCTGGTCGAGGACCGGCTTCCATGCCATACGAGTACAGCGTGGCGGATGCGGACGGGCTCATTCATGTGACCGCGTGGGGCGACGCGGACCTGGCGGAGATCGTGGCGCTACTCCGCCAAATGGAAGCCGACACCCGGGTGCGGCCGGAGATGCCCGCGCTGGTGGACGCCCGGAACCAGCAGTTCCGGCTCCCTCCGCTGTCCCTCCGCCAGCTGGCCGACCTTCACGTCCAGAGCCGGGCGGGCGCGCGGCGGCCGGTGGCGGTGGTCTGCGCCGCAGGCCTCGACTACGGGCTGGGCCGGATGCTCAGTGTGTTCAGCGAGATGCGCGGGGCCGTGCTGCAGGTGTTCACCGACCACGGCGAGGCCCTGGCCTGGGCGCGCACCCAGCTGCCTCGCGACAGCCATGGTCAGAAAGCGTAGCGCCGCGCCCAGCGAGACGCTGTTCGCGGCCGCCCGCGAGGCGAGCCAGCCGCTGGCGGCGCGGATGCGCCCCCGGACGCTGGATGAGTTCGTCGGTCAGGAGCATGTGCTGGCGCCGGGTAAGCCGCTCCGTGAAGCGGTCGAGCGCGGGGTTCCCGGCTCGATGATCTTCTGGGGCCCGCCCGGCAGCGGCAAGACCACCCTGGCTCATCTGGTGGCGAGCACCACCGCCCGTGTCTTCGTCCCCTTCAGTGCCGTCACCGAGGGTGTGCCCCGGATCCGGGAGATCGTGGGCGAGGCCCGGGCCCGGCTTGATTCCGGCGGCGCGCAGACCATCCTCTTCGTGGACGAGATCCACCGGCTCAACAAGGCGCAGCAGGACAGCCTCCTCCCGCCCTCGGAGGACGGGACCATCACCCTCATCGGCGCCACCACCGAGAACCCCAGCTTCGAGATCAACGGGGCGCTGCTCTCCCGGACTCGGGTGTTCGTGCTGCAGCCGCTCTCGGCAGACGCCATCACGACGCTGGTGCAGCGCGCGCTGGGTGACCCGGAGCGGGGACTGGGTCAGCTCGGACTCACGCTGGATCCCGACGCGCTCGAATCAATCGCGGTCGAGGCGGATGGCGATGCGCGCCGCGCGCTCACGGTGCTCGAGGCGGCCGCGGCGCACGTCGGTGCGGGCGGGCAGGTGACGCTCGAGGTCGCGCGCGAGGCGATGCAGAAGCGATTCGCCCGCTACGACAAGGCGGGCGAGGAGCATTTCAACCTGCTCTCCGCCTATCACAAGTCACTCCGGGGGAGCGACCCGCAGGGGGCGCTCTACTGGATGGCGCGAATGCTGGACGGCGGGGAGGATCCGATGACCCTCTTCCGCAGGGCCATCGCCATGGCGGCGGAGGACATCGGGCTGGCGGACCCGAACGCCCTGATCATCGCCGTGGCGGCGCGCGACGCCTTTCACATGCTCGGCCCACCCGAGGGCTACCTGCCGCTGGCCGAGATGACGATCTACCTGGCCACCGCGCCCAAGTCGAACAGCGCCAAGGTGGCCCTCGGCGCGGCGCTGGCGGCGGCCCAGGAGACGCCGGCCGAGCCGGTACCGATGCACATCCGCAACGCGCCGACCGGCCTCATGAAGGAGCTCGGGTACGGTCGGGGCTACCAGTACGCCCACGATTCGCCGGACGCCTACCTGCCCCAGGAGTATCTCCCCGACGCGCTTCGCGGCACCGCGTTCTACGTGCCGGGGCCTTTCGGCCACGAGAAGCGGGTCGCCGAGCGGATGGACTGGTGGGCGAGGAAGCGAGCGGAGGCGGAGGGCGGGGAGGAGCCGCAGGAGGGCGGCGACGAGTGACACGCGGGTATATTCAGCAGGAATGAGACTGGCGATTGTCCTGGCCCTCGCGGGCTCCCTGTCGGCGCTGGGCGGGTGCTCCGGGCTGAACGACCTGTTCAAGCAGCCGACCTTCCGCCTGGATCGGGTTGTGATGCATGACGTCGGCCTGCAGGGCGGCGCGCTGGACCTGGTCGTGCTGGTGGACAATCCCAACCAGTTCGATCTGCACGGCACCGCTCTCGAGGTCGGCTTCGACGTGGAACAATCGCACCTCGGTACGGCCCGGCTCACGGACGACTTCGCCGTGTACAAGGGGCGGGTGACGAAGCTGACCCTGCCGCTCACCTTCCAGTGGGCCGGTGTGGGCAATGCCGTCCGATCGGCGTTGGCATCCGGGGAGATCCCGTACAGCATGAAAGGCCAGGCCCAGCTGGAGACCCCCTTCGGCAAGTACGACGTGCCCTTCGAGGGCCAAGGGCGGGTACCGGTGACCATTCCCGAGGGCGTGCGCCTCACGCCCTCGGCACCCTGAATCGACGAGGATCAGACACATCGGTAGAACACCCCTGGAAGTCCGCGACCCGATCGAGCGTGCGGTGCTGGTCGCGGCCCCGCGCAAGGGCTCTCCCGACGCGCGGCACATCGATGAGCACCTGGAAGAGCTGACCCGGCTGGTCGACACAGCTGGGGCCGAAGTGGTGGGCCGGATGTCCCAGCAGATCGCGGCCCCGAGTCCCGCCACCCTGATCGGCGAGGGCAAGGTCGAGGAGGTCGGCCGGGCCGTGGCCGATGCCGGCGCTACGCTGGTGATCTTCGACGAGGAGCTGTCGCCGGTGCAGGGGGCCAACCTCGAGCGTGAGCTCAAGGTGCGGGTCATGGACCGGCCCGAGGTCATCCTCGACATCTTCTCCACCCGGGCCCGAAGCCACGAGGCCAAGCTGCAGGTCGAGCTGGCCCAGCTCGAGTACCTGCTTCCCCGACTCACCCGGATGTGGACCCACCTCTCCCGTATCCGTGGCGGCATCGGCCTCCGCGGACC
>Ga0310810_10005908_pt1 | contig 13765 bp, 10 predicted proteins | sample NCmetagenome_FD_207641 | JGI IMG/M metagenome (GOLD analysis project Ga0310810, IMG submission 207641) | Soil microbial communities from experimental microcosm in Duke University, North Carolina, United States - NC | ecosystem: Engineered > Artificial ecosystem > Soil microcosm > Unclassified ... | reverse complement strand
GGGTCGCGAGACGCTCTACTACCTGACCGACTCGCATTGGAACCTCGCCGGAGCGGGCGTGGCCTACGTCGCGATCATGCAAGCCGTGCAGACCCTGCTGCCAGGACGACTCGCGTCCATCGCCCCACCGGTGCGCCCGCCGTATACCCCCGACCGCGATGTTTTCTGGGGCGATCAAGCCAAAGCCATGGGCATCCCGTTTCTGTTTACAGAGCCCGACTACCTGCCACTTTGGAAGGTAACTCGAGATCCCCGCGGCGTTGGCCTGGTTTCCAGACAGATCGGTCCGAACCCGGACGGCCACTTCAGGATCTACGAGCACCCGAACGCCGACCTGCCGCGGCTGGTCATGAACCGCGATTCAATGGCCAACGCGCTGATCCCCATGCTCTCCGAGAACTTCCACCGGAGCGTCTACGTGCAATCGTGGGCCGTCGAGCGCCGGACCATCGAGCGCGAGCATCCCGACATCGTGATCGACGAGATCGTCGAGCGCGGCATGATCCGGATCGCGCAATTTCCGACGATGCCCTGACGCACACGGCGCTGCGCGAGTAGTGGATTAGCGCAGCATGTCGCCGAGCGCGCCGCCGGCGTAGCCGGTCAGCTCCGCATAGCCGCGGCCGCGGATCGGATGCCCGTCCCGGGTTCCCTCGACATCGATGGCGCCCTCCCAATACCTGATGCCAGTGCGCGCGCCGACGAGCTCCTGCGTGTCGAGCACGGGCTTGATCGCCAAATCGAGCTTCTCTGATGGCAACCGGATCTGCCATTCGACCGGATATGCGCCGCTGCTCACTGCCGACGTCCAGCGACGGCCCGGCGTCAACGTGAAGTCCGCGGGACCGAGGCGCTTCGGTTGACCGGCGCCGGGCACGAGCGTGCCACTCGATTGCGGATCGATTGAGCCGTCGCGCCGGCGAAGCTCGAACAGCATCAGGTCGGTCCCGTCCTCGAGCTGCAGCGCGAACCAGTCCCAGCCTTGCTGGTATTTCTCGAGGAACGTCGTGCCGAACTCGTGATCCATCCAGCTCGCGCCGCGGACCTGGAACGGCTCACCCTCGATGGTGACGGTCCCCTCGGTCGGCATGCGCGTCAGCGAGTAGTACTCGGACGCGTTGCCCGGCGTGGCGCCCTTCTGGCTGTAGCCGTGGTCGCCGTGCAGCACGGCCGGGCGATCCTCGGTCAGTGTCAGGTCGAAGGCGAAGTGCGGCTCGCGCGCGTGTACCTTGTGCCTGCCGTACTCCGACCGGGCTTCCCAGTCGGCATTCCAGACCGCGAGCTCGCTCGCGGAGGCGCCGGCGGTTCCCGCTCCGGCCCGGTTCAGGCGCTCGGCGGAGACGTACCGCTTCCCTTCGACATCGGTCACCGCCGCATGAGCGAGATACAGATCGCGCACGGCGAACCGTGACGGGTTCTTCGGCGAGAGATCGACGCCAATCCGGAAGAACGTAGCCTGATAGCCGAAGCGGCGCCCACGGCTCGTGTCGAGATTTCCCGTGTAGTACCACCACTCGATCTTGAAGGCGGGGTGGCTGACGTGATCCCGCGGCACCGCGAGCGAGTAGTCCCGCGAGGCCTGACGCCACTCCTGCTGTGCCACTACGGTCGCGGCCGCGACAAGAACAAAGATGGCAGTCTTCGTCATTCGTCCTTCGTCATTTCGATGTCGGCTATGAGGCGCCCCGGATAGGCGCCGGCAAGGGTCGTGACGACGAGCAGCAGTGCCGAGGCCTGCACCAGGAACGCCAACGGCAGGTGGAACTGGATGGTCCAGCCGAAGCTCTGCACGTTGATCACGTCGATGAGGATCAGCGCGAGCGCGAAGCCGGTGAGGACGCCGAAGATCTGGCCGACCACGCCGAGCATGCCCGATTCGATCATCACCATGCCCCGGATCTGCCGCCGCCCGGCGCCGAGCTGCCGGAGCGTGACGAGCTCGCGCCGCCGCTCGATCATCAGCGTGATCATGGTGCTCGTTATGCCAAGCACGGCGACCAGGATGGCGATGGCTTCGAGCCCGTAGGTGATCGCGAACGTGGCGTCGAAGATGCGAAGCACTTCCGCTCGCAGCGATCGATTCGTGTGGATGAAGACGCGATGCACTGCGCCGAGCTGGCCGAGGAGCCGCGACCGCACGTGTTCCGGATCGCGCCCGGCACGCAGATAGACCGACAGGCTGGTCGGCCGTGCGTCGCCGAAGTGGCGAACGAACGTGCCGCGGTCCATGAGCACGACGCCGCGATCGGTCGAGTAGTCGAAGTACACGGCGGCGACGCGGAAGCGCCGCGGTCCGGCAGGCGTGACCAGCTCAATCGTGCTGCCGACGCCGGCTCCAAAGCGGTTGGCAAACGGCTCCGAGACCAGGACGGCGTCGCTGTCGATAGCCTGGCGGGTGGACGCTGCACCGTCGCGCGGCGCCTTGTAGACGAGCGCACCGCGGTCGAGCAGGACATGGAAGTCCCTCGTACCCAGGAAGATCAACCGGTCGCGGTACGGCAGCGTGAGCCCCGAGAACCGCTCGACCGCCTCGACGTCCGGGTCCCCGGCGACGAGCGACTCCAGGGCCGCCGAGATGGTCGGCTGCGCGTCGAGATTCGAGCGACGGCCCGTGGCGATGAACAGGTCAGCGTGCAGCGTCTGCGACACCCAGTACTCGACCGTTTCGCGAAAGCTGCCGATCATCACGGCAATCGCGACCAGCATGGCGAGGCTCACCGAAAGCGCCGCGACGGAAATCGACAGGCGCGGCACCGCGCCTGCGATGTTGGCCATCGCCAGCCGGGTCTCGACGCCGCCCCATCGGCCAAGCCTCGGCGCGCAGCGCGTCAACAAGGTGAGCGCGTCGGGCACGAGAGAGACCGCGCCAAGAACGACCAGCAGCGCAGCGACGAACCCGAAGAGCGGCAGGCCCTCGACTGGCGCCTGCCGCGTCGCCAGGAGGCCGCCCGCAAAGCACAGGGCCGAGACCCTGCGCCGGTGGCGCGCCGAGATCATGCTGATCGGCTCTCGCGCCGCCGTCCGAATCGCGTCGAGCGGCGTGAGCCCGCTCGCTTCCCTGGCAGGTGATGCTGCAGCGGCCAGCGCCAGCACCACGCCAATTGCAAAGGCTCCCACGACGTCGATCCACGAGAGAGCCGGCACGCCCGCCGCTTCAGCCACGTAGAGCGTCGTCACGGTGGACGCCGTGAAGCCAACGGCCGCGTGTGCAAGGCCCCAGCCCGCGGCGATGCCCATGGCGCAACCAGCCACTCCGAGCGCCAGCGCCTCGCCCAGAAACAGCGCCAGCACCGTCCAGCGCGCGACGCCGAGCGCGCGCAACATGCCGATCTCCTCGCGCCTCGCGATGACCGACGTCGAGACCGTGTTGTGAACGAGAAAGAGTCCGACGAGCACCGCCACCCACGAGAGTGCCGCCAGGTTGAACTGGAACGATGCCAGCATCCGCTCGACCTGCGAGCCTCGGCGCGCCGGCCGCTGAACGGCCAGCCCCGCAGGCAGACGCGACGCGATGACGCGCTCGGCTTCGTCGAGGCGCGCTGGATCCGCCAGTCTCAGGTCTACGCGATCGACCCTGCCGAGCCGATCGAACGCCCACTGCGCGGCGGCGATGTCCATCAGCACGAAGTTACCGTCCATCACCTTTGCAGGGCCCTCGTTCCGGAGGAGCGCGCGAATGACGAACGGGTGCACGACGTCGCCGATCGACAGGGACAACGGGCTGCCGGCTACGAGGCCGTGCCGCCGGGCGAATCCCTCGCTCACCACGACCGACGCCGGATCGATCAGCAGACGCAGAAACGACTCCGCCGTGGCCTTGCCGTTCGCGGTCTGGAGCAGTCGATAGTCGCGAAGCGGCTGGTCCTGGAGGATGTCGACGCCGAGGACGCGCACGGCTTCGGCGCGGCCCTGGCCCACGAGCGCCAGCGCGTCGCCCTCGATCACGGGGCTGACATCGCCCCATTCCCTGAGCCAGCCGAGCGCTGCCAGCCGATCCTCGGAGACACCCAGGCCGGCGCCGGTGATCTCGAGGGACGTCTTGCCGGCCACAGTGTCGAGCGCGGCTCGAAACCCGCCGAGTGCGCTCTGGTTCGCCAGCCGGATCGCCAGCACGACGCCCACGCCCAGCGCGATGCCAGCCACTGTCAGCATCGTCCGGACGGGCTCCGCGCGGAGGCGCCGCAGGATGAACCAGCGAAACAGCGCCATCACGGCCTCACGACGGCGCCGCGCCCGTCGCCCGGTGCGATCCGCACGATGCGTCCGTCGCGCATGTGCACGACGCGATCAGCGGCGGCTGCGACCTCGGCCGCATGAGTCGCCAGCATCACCGTCGCGCCGGACGAGCGATTGAGTTCCGTCAGCAGCGCGAGCACGCGGGCGCCCGCTTCCGAGTCCAAGTTTCCAGTGGGCTCGTCGGCGACGACCAGTGCCGGTTCGTGGATGAGCGCCCGCGCAATCGCCGCGCGCTGCATCTCGCCGCCTGAGAGCTGGGATGGATGGTGACCGAGCCGATCGGACAGGCCGACGCGATCGGCGAGCACTCTCGCGCGTGAAAGAGCCGCGCCGGGCGGCTCGCCCGCCAGCAGCAGCGGCAGTGCTACGTTCTCCTGGAGCGTCAGCGTCGGCAGCAGGTTGAAGAACTGGAAGACGAAGCCGACGCGGCGGAGGCGCAGGCGGGTCAGCTCGTCGTCGCTCATCTCGTCGAGCGACACGCCCTCGAGCGTGACGCGGCCGGAGGTGGGCCGGTCCATCGCCGCGCACAGGTGCAGGAGCGTGGACTTGCCGCAGCCCGACGGGCCGACAATTGCCACGATCTCGCCGCGCGCGAGCTCGAGGCTGACGCCGCTGACGGCGTCGACCCTTGTCGGACCCGAGAGATAGGTGCGGTGGAGACGGTCGGCGACGAGCAGCGGCGCCACGACCCCGATGTTACCGGGGCGCTTCGAGAACTTCGCGGACGCGCGACACCAGGACGGTTGGCGTGAAAGGCTTCTGCAGGAAGGCCACGCCGGCGTTGACGACGCCCCGGCGAACCATCGGATGGTCCGTGTAGCCCGACATGTAGAGCACTTTCACCGACGGCCGCTTCGCGAGCAGCGCCTGCGCCAGCTCGGGGCCGCCCATCCGGGGCATCACGACGTCGCTGAGCAGGAGGTCCAGCGGTCCTTCGTGCGCCTCGGCCACCTTCAGCGCTTCTTCGCCATTGGCGGCCTCGAGGACCGTATACCCATATTTTTCAAGCACTTCGCGGGTGAGGCTGCGAACGCCGTCTTCGTCTTCGGCTACGAGAATGGTCTCGGAGCCCCTGAGGGAGAGCGTGTTGGAGCTCATCAGTATGGTTGAGCTAGAAAGATATACGCCACACCTGAGTGCCGTCAATCTTCGCGCCGCTTCATCATCATCTATCGAACACTCCCAGCGTCTCAACGTGGGGCGTCACGGGGAACAGATCGAACACTTCCAGCGACGACAGACGGTAACCGCCGCTCGTGAGGCGCCGCGCGTCGCGCGCCAGCGTCGCCGGATCGCAGGAAACGTAGATCACTCGGCCCGCGCCAGCTGCCGCGACCAGCTCGCACGATTCCGGCGAGAGACCCGTGCGCGGCGGATCCAGGATGACCGTGCGGCCATCGAGCGCGCCGCGCGCGGCCAGAAATCCTTCGACCGGCGCGCGATGGACGCGCACGCTCTCGGCAAAGGGCATCGCGTTGACGCGCAGGTCGTCGGCGGCAAGGCCGTCAGCTTCCACAGCGTCCACCTCACCGCGCCCGGTTGCGGCGTACGTGACGCCGAACAGCCCGCTGCCGGCGTACAGGTCGCACAGCGGTCCATCAGGCACGAACGTCAGCACGCGGTCCACGAGCGTCTGCAGGAGGTACCGGTTCCCCTGGAAGAAGGCTCCGACATGCCGGCCGAGGCGCACGCCGGCGTTCGAGGCCCCACCCGGCACGGCAACGACGTCGTGCACCACCGGGTCGCCGCGGCCGGCTACGAGCCGCCCACCACGGGCGATGGCCACACCGGTCGCACCCGTGATGCCGAGCAGCCCGTGCAAGCGTCCGCGCTCGCGTGCGTCGGCCCGGAGGTCGAGCAGGATGGCGCGCTCGCTGGCGTCGACATTCTCGCTCAGGTCGAGCGTGGCGCCCGACTCGATTTTCCCGTCGCCGAGCGCCTTCGAGACACCGGCAATCAGGTCGAGGGTCGAATCGAGCAACTGCCGGCTGGTGGCCGGATCGCAGAGATCGTGTGTGGCCTCGCGGTAGAAGCCAATGCGGTGGCCGTGCACGTGCAGCCGTGCACGCATCCGGTAGCCGTGCTCCGGGGAGCCGTGGCCCTCTACCGGGTATTCCACCGCCAGCTTGCCGATCCGCTGAAATGCATCGACGACGATTTCCCTCTTCAGCGAGAGCTGGCGCTCGTAGGCAATGTGCGCATAGAAGCTGCCGCCGCATCCGGGATCGACATCGCCGCTGCGCCGGTCGGGCGACGCCTCGTCGATGTGTTCGACCCGGGCGAACAGCACGCCGCCCCGCACCTGCTCGACGCGCGCCGCCACGCGCTCGCCCGGGATCGCGCCGGCCACCAGCGCGACCTGGCCGTCGTGACGCGCGAGCATCCGGCCGCCGGCGGCGGGCTTTTCGATGGCGAGCGTCAAGACGTCTCCGGGGCGCGGCAACGCTACTCCACCGGCAGCGACGGCAGGCCTGCGTGCTCGCGCACGAGGCGGTCGAAGGCCGCTTCCATCGCGCGCGTCCACGCCTCGGTCGGCATCCGATCGCGGAAGGGGGCGAGATCCGCCTCTGCCTGCGCTTTCAGACTCTGGGCATCGGCCGGCGGCAGTCCCGCCCGCGCGGCATCGAGCAATTGCCGATCGAGGCGCGCGAGACGATCGACAATCGCTGCTCGCGCGGCGCCGCGCGCCTGCTTCGCAGCTGAGAGCATTTGATCGAGGTCGCGGACGACGCTGTTCAGCAGATCAGTGCGCACTGGAGGCGTGGCGCCGGCGCGAAGCGCCGTGAGCTTCGCCATGGCACGTTCGAGGCGGGTCGCCAGGCTTTCCCGCGGGCGCGGTTCGGCGGTCTCGTCGGACGCCCTCGCGGTGACACCGACGGCACGGCGCCAGACATCGAACATGTCCAGCACGTCGTGCTCGCAGTGATCGACGTGCACGGGGCGCCGGCGCGCGCCCTTCGCGTAGTAGCGCTCGAAGTAGCGGTCGATCCCGGCGCACGCGATCTTGAGCGGCACGCCCTGCTCCGCCCAGCCGCACACCCGGGCAAAGCTGGGGCCGACGATCCGGATCAGGTGGCCATCGTTCTTGCGGGTCAGGTACGCCTCGATCTCGCGGCAGTAGGCGTCGGGCGTCACAGCCAGTTCACCTCGCCGGCCACGACGCGCTCCGTCGACGTGCCGGCGCGTATGAGCAACGCGCCCTCGGCGTCGATCCCGGCGGTGACTCCGCGCCGTTGTCCGCCATCGGCCTGCCACTCCACCGTCGACCCTGTCGCGCCTACCGCCAACGCCGACCATCGCGCGGCGACGTCGGCAGAACGCTGCGCGCGCAGGCGCGCGAGCCACGTGGAGAACCTGCGGAGCATCGCTGCCAGGACCGCGCCGCGATCGACGTCTCGTCCCAGTTCGTCCTCGAGCGAGGTCGCGCGCGCGCTGATTTCCGGCGGGAACGCACTCGACCGGACGTTCACCCCGAACCCGACGACGACGTGCGTGAGGCGGCCCCCGTCCGCAGAGCCTTCCGCGAGGACGCCGCCGAGCTTTCGCGCGCCGCGCACGGTGCCTGCCGGCGCGATCACCAGGTCGTTCGGCCACTTGATCGACACCGGCAGCCCGGAGGCCGCGTGCAACCCCTCCGCCAGCGCAACGCCGGTGGCCAGTGTGAGCCATCGCGGCCAGTCGGCGGCGCCCTGTTCACGCCCTGCGGCCGTCGCGTCCACGCGGACGACGACCGACACGTACAGGCCCGATCCCGCCGGCGAGTGCCATGTGTGGCTACCTCTTCCCCGTCCGGCCGTCTGCTGATCCGCGATCACGACGGTCCCGTCCGGGCACTCATGATCCGCGAGCCGGAGCGCGAGGTCGTTCGTGGACGTCGCGAGCGGGAAGAAGATCACCTGCGCGCCGATCGGCGCGATGCCCGGTGAACCGAGCGCCAGATCGAGCGGGCCCGCGAGATCCGCGGGCATCGCGGATGGCCGGTCGATTGAGGTCACGGGATGTCTGCCGTCTCGATCTCGAGCGAGACATCCGACGCGATCACCGAGTGCGTCAGCGCACCGACCGACACCGAGTCGGCGCCGGTTCCGGCAAGCTCCGGGATCCGTGCGAGCGTGACGCCGCCGGAGATCTCCGTTCGTGCGCGTTTTCCGATCAGGCCGACGGCCTCACGAATCTCGGCCGTCGTCAGGTTGTCGAGCAGGATGATGTCGGCGCCGGCATCCGCGGCCTCGGAGGCTTCCGCAACGCTCTGCGCTTCCACCTCGATCGTCAGCCCGGGCGCTTCGCGCCGCGCCGACTCGACGGCCATCCTCACGCCGCCTGCCAGCCGCACGTGGTTGTCCTTGATCAGCACCTGGTCGAAGAGGCCGATCCGGTGGTTCGTGCCGCCACCGGCACGCACGGCGTACTTCTCGAGCACGCGCAGCGTGGGCGTCGTCTTACGGGTGTCCAGGATGATAATCCCCCCCGCCGCGGCGTCGACGAATTGGCGGGTGGCCGTGGCGATGCCACACATCCGCTGCAGCAGGTTGAGGGCCGTCCGCTCGGCTGTCAGCAGCGCGCGCGCCGGTCCGTCGACCTCGGCGATCACGGTACCCGCGGCGACCGGCTCGCCATCGTGGGCCCGTGGCGTGAACCGCACCGCGTCACCACCGACTTCAACAAAGACCGCGCGCGCGACGTCGAGGCCTGCGACCACCAGTGGGCTTTTGGCGATTAGGATCCCGTGCCCATGAATAGAGGCCGGCACCGTGCTTCGCGTGGTGACGTCGCCGGTGCCGACGTCTTCGGCGAGCGCACGGTGCACGATGTGGAGGTAGTCTGCGGGCGCGAGCGGAGGCAGGCGGCTCATGGACCCGTCGGTCCCGCCGCGGCCGGGTCGGCCTCGGCGAGCGTCACCTCGACGCCGAAGGTCTCGGACTCTTCCTGCACGAGCTCGTTGACGAACCCCGACGACCGCAGGTCGGCTTCAGCGGTGCGGAGCGCCGCCAGATGCGCGGCGGAATCGCGAACCACGAGCCGTGACACCGGCGTCGAGAGCTTGCGCTTCGCCTCGGACTTCGTCTTCCGTACTTCGCCCAGCACCAGCGCCGCCCTCTCGAGTGCCAGTGCCGCGCCATCATCGGCGCCGCCGATGAGCGACAGCAGCTCGGAGGCCTCCGGCCACTTCGCGCGATGCACGGATCCCTGCTGCCACCAGGACCAGACCTCCTCGGTGACAAACGGCAGGAACGGTGCGAAGAGGCGCAGAATCACCGACAGGCTTGCGAGCAGCGCGCTGTTGGCCGACGAGGCGAGCTCGGGCCCCTGCGCTCCGTAGCGGCGCGACTTCACCAGCTCGAGGTAGTCGTCGCAGAAGGACCAGAACCAGCGCTCGGTGCGCTCGAGCACCGTCGCGTACTGGCAGTCGTCGAACTGCGCGGTCGCGTCCTCCACGAGGCGCGCGAGGCTGGTCAGCATCGCCCGATCGACCGGCACCGTCACCGGCCCGCGAGGCTCGGCCTGCGCCAGCGCGAAACGCGACGCGTTGAGCAGCTTCATCGCGAGGCGGCGGCCGACCTTCATCTGGCCTGGATCGAACGCCGTATCGGTGCCGGGACGCCCGTTGGCCGCCCAGTACCGCACGCCGTCGCTGCCGTGCTCTTCGAGCAGCGACATGGGCGTGACGACGTTGCCCTTCGACTTGGACATCTTCTTGCGGTCGGGATCCAGAATCCAGCCCGAGATGGCCGTCGTCTTCCAGGGCAGCGAATCGTGCTCGAAGTGCGCGCGCGCGACGGTGTAGAACAGCCACGTGCGGATAATCTCGTGCGACTGGGGCCGCAAGTCCATCGGGAACACGCGCGCGAACAGATCCGGATCGTCCTCCCAACCGCCGGCGATCTGGGGCGTCAGCGACGAGGTGGCCCAGGTGTCCATCACGTCGGGGTCGCCGACGAAGCCGCCCGGCTGGCCGCGCTGGTCCGCGCGGTATCCAGGCGGGACGTCGGTGGATGGATCGATCGGCAGCTGCCGCTCCGCGGCAACGATCGCGGCGCCGTGCTGCACGACACCGTTGGCGTCGATCGGGTACCACACCGGGAACGGCACGCCGAAGAATCGCTGACGGCTCACGCACCAGTCGCCGGTCAGGCCTTCGACCCAGTTCTGGTAGCGCGACTGCATGAACGGCGGGTACCACGTCAGTTCGCGGCCGCGTTCCTGCAGCGCGTCGCGGAACTCGATCGTCTTCACGAACCACTGGCGGCTGGTGATGATCTCCAGCGGCCGGTCGCCCTTCTCGTAGAACTTCACCGGGTGGCTGATGGGACGCACGTCGCCGAGCAGCTCACCGCTCGCTTTCAGCAGTTCGACGATCTTCGTGCGCGCCTTGACGGCCGACAGCCCGGCGAGCTGATCGTAGATGGCCTGCGCGTCGGCTGGCGCGTCCGTTTCCCAGCCCGGGCTTCCCCACGTGACCGGGCCGAGACGTCCGTCCATCTGGAGAATCGCGCGGACCGGCAGCGACAGCTCGCGCCACCACGTGACGTCCGTCACGTCGCCGAACGTGCAGATCATCGCGACGCCGGTCCCCTTCTCCGGGTTCGCCAGCGGGTGCGGCCGGATCGGGACGCGGGCCCTGAACAGCGGCGTGATCGCGTCGGTGCCGAACAGCGGCTTGTAGCGCTCGTCGTCCGGGTGCGCGACCAGCGCGACGCACGCGGCCAGCAGCTCGGGGCGCGTCGTGTCGATGTCGATCGTGCCGCCGCCGGCCTTCGCGAAGCGCACCTTGTGATAGGCGCCCGGCACATCACGATCCTCGAGCTCGGCCTGCGCCACCGCGGTCCGGAAGTCCACATCCCACAGCGTCGGGGCCTCGAGCTGATAGGCGATGCCTCGGCTCAACAGCCGCAGGAACGCGCGCTGCGACACGCGCTGCGACTTCCGCGACACGGTCGAGTACGTCATCCTCCAGTCGACCGACAGCCCGAGGTACTTCCACAGGTCCTCGAAGGCCTTCTCGTCCTCCGCCGTCAGACGCTCGCACAGCTCGATGAAGTTCGGCCGCGAGACCGAGATGGCCTGCTTTCCGGGCTTCTCTGGCGGCTCGAACGACGGGTCGTACGGCAGCGAGGGATCGCAGCGCACGCCGAAGTAGTTCTGCACACGGCGCTCGGTGGGCAGGCCGTTGTCGTCCCACCCCATCGGGTAGAACACGGCGCGGCCGCGCATGCGGTGGAACCGCGCGAGCAGATCGGTGTGGGTGTAGGAAAAGACGTGCCCGACGTGCAGCGAGCCGCTCACCGTCGGCGGCGGCGTGTCGATGGCGTACACGTTGTCGCGGGTGGCCGTCCGGTCGAATGCGTAGGTGCGCTCGGCTTCCCAGCGCGCCAGCCACTTCCGCTCCAGCCCTTCGAGGGCAGGTTTCTCAGGCAGAGCGATCGGAGCCCCTGGGGACCCGGTCGTGTCGGTCATAACCTTCAATGGTACACGAGGGGTCGGGTCCTCAGGAACTGACGCTGCCGGGTCCTCACGGAACTGACGATATCGGGTCCTCAGGGAACTGACGCAGTCGGGTCCTTCCCGAACTGACGCTGCCGGGTCCTTCTCGAACTGACGCAGTCGGGTCCTCCCGGAACTGACGCAGTCGGGTCCTCCCGGAACTGACGCAGTCGGGTCCTCCCGGAACTGACGCAGTCGGGTCCTCCCGGAACTGACGCAGTCGGGTCCTTCCCGAACTGACGCTGCCGGGTCCTTTCGGAACTGACGCAGTCGGGTCCTCCCGGAACTGACACAGTCGGGTCCTTCCCGAACTGACGCTGCCGGGTCCTTCTCGAACTGACGCAGTCGGGTCCTCTCGGAACTGACGCAGTCGGGTCCTTTCGGAACTGACGCAGTCGGGTCCTTTCGGAACTGACGCAGTCGGGTCCTCTCGGAACTGACGCAGTCGGGTCCTCTCGGAACTGACGCAGTCGGGTCCTCTCGGAACTGACGCAGTCGGGTCCTTCTGTAACTGACGCGGTCGGGTCCTCTCGGAACTGACGCAGTCGGGTCCTTCTGGAACTGACGCGGTCGGGTCCTCTCGGAACTGACGCGGTTGGGTCCTCAGAAAACTGACGCTTCCCAGTAGCGGTGTCCAGCGGTTGGCGTGCGTCGTGCTTCTGTTGGCCGGCATGGGAATCAGGCGGCACGAAGACATTCTGGCCTGGCAGCTTGGACAGGAACTGAGTCAGCGACTCGCTGAGATCCTCAGCGGATCGGCGGCTCGTCGGGATCGCAACTATTGCAGCGAGGTGCAGGAGTCTGCCGACGCAATCTCTGCCAACATTGCCGAGGGATTCGATCGCTACCGGCTTCCCGGGTTCCGCTATTTTCTGGAGATCGCAAACGGCTCACTCGGGGAGACGTTCACCAGGTTGCGCCAGGGCTTTGCGAGGGGCTTGTTCACTGAGCGCCAGTTCAATGAGCTGCTGGTTCTTTGCACTCGTACGCGAAAGCTGCTGACGCCGCTCATCACCAGCGTCGAGGCTCAAGGCAACCGCAGTGGACAAGATCGCAAGCCGGGACGCAGACCGGGGCCCAAGCTGCAGCGTGGCAGGAAGGACCCTGCATCGTAAGTTCCGGAAGGACCCGACTACGTCAGTTCCGAGAGGACCCGACAGCGTCAGTTCCGAGAGGACCCGACTGCGTCAGTTCTATAAGCACCCGACTGCGTCAGTTCTAGAAGGACCCGACTGGGTCAGTTCCGAAAGGACCCGACTGCGTCAGTTCCGAGAGGACCCGACTGCGTCAGTTCTATAAGCACCCGACTGCGTCAGTTCTAGAAGGACCCGACCGCGTCAGTTCCAGAAGGACCCGACCGCGTCAGTTCCAGAAGGACCCGACCGCGTCAGTTCCAGAAGGACCCGACATCGTCAGCTCCCTTCAGGACCCTAGTCCGGCCTTGATCCTGTCGATCTCTTCGCGGACCAGGCGTTCCGCCGTGCGGGAAACGATGTCGGCGGCCATCTCGCGGACAGCGCGATCGCTGATCTGCTCGACGACACGCCGGGCGATGCGATCGACGAGCTCGGCTTCGCCGCCGATGGCCGGCGGGGTCAACGCGGACGGCGGCAGCTCGCCTTGCTCGACGGCGAGCAGCGTCGCGAAGGTTCCGGCCAGCCCGCTCTTCGCGGTCTCTCCGGTTCCGCTCTCCGGGCGTGGACTGTCGCTCGACGCTGGACTCGACATCGGGGCCTCCGTTGCCACCATGGCGGGTGGCGCTGGCGGTTCGGGAGCAGCCGGTGCGGTCCTGGCTGCCGCGTGGCCATTCGCATGTGTGCGGCTGGCCGATGGCTTGAGGGGATCCCGCGGCTCCAGGGGCGCGTTCAATCCGGCAAACGCGCGATCGAGACGCTCGAAGTAGTCGTCCACCGAGGGCGCGTCGCCGGCTGCCGGTGGCGCGTTCAGCAGCGCGTCGGCGGCGGGCGCCGCATCGGCAGGCACCGCCGGGGGCGTGATGCTGGCGGCCACGGGGCCGCTCTTGAGCAGTTCCCGCACTTTCGATACC
>Ga0310810_10005907_pt1 | contig 13765 bp, 12 predicted proteins | sample NCmetagenome_FD_207641 | JGI IMG/M metagenome (GOLD analysis project Ga0310810, IMG submission 207641) | Soil microbial communities from experimental microcosm in Duke University, North Carolina, United States - NC | ecosystem: Engineered > Artificial ecosystem > Soil microcosm > Unclassified ... | reverse complement strand
CGCGGGCGCGGCTGCCACCGTCGACAGCGTCGGCGGCTTCAACCTGAACAAGGTTGGCACACCGGCTTACGCTGCGGACGTGCCGGCAAATATCGGCAGTTCCTTGTCGATGGCGTTCAACGGCACCACCGACCAGTACCAGAACACCTCCGGCGTCGCCTCGACCCTGACCGACGACTTCGGCGTGGAAGCCTGGGTCAAGTGGAATGCCGGTACGCCCGGCTCCGTCTCGATCATTTACAACGGCAACAGCTCAACCAGCGGCTGGGGCATTTACCAGTACGGCACGAATTACGGGTTGCTCTACGGTGGCAATCTCGCCGCTTCCGTGACCCCGGTTTCAAACCAATGGACTGAGCTTGCCCTGGTGCGCGACAACGGCACGACCACGTTCTACGTCAATGGCGTGGCCAGCTACTCCTCGGCGGCAGGACCGAATCCGCCGGCGGGCGGCGTGGCCATCGGCGGTAATTCGCTGATTTCCGGAGCCGAACTGTTCAACGGCACGATCGACGAAGTGCGCATCTTCAGTTTCGCGCCCGGTGCGTTCACTGTCGGCGACCTGAACCTGCCGCCGCCACCACCAGTGGTGCCGACGCCGGCGCTGACGTTGCGTTCGCTGGGCCTGTTGGCGCTGGGACTTTTCGGATTGGCCTGGCTCGGCCTGCGCCGCCGCGTCAGCGGCTGATCGCGCGCCAGCCGATATCGCGGCGGCAGAACATGCCATCGGCCTTGATCTTGCGCACCGCCGCGTAGGCGCGCGTTTGTGACTCGGCGAAATCCTCGCCGAGTGCGCACACGGTCAGCACGCGGCCGCCGGCGGTGACGATTTTTCCGTTATCCAGTTTCGTGCCGGCGTGGAAGACCTTCACATTGGCACCGAAATCCGCATCCAGGCCTTCGATGACGTCGCCCAGGCGCACCTTGCCCGGATAGCCGTGCGCGGCGAGCACCACGCCGAGCGCGACGCGCGCGTCCCAACTCACGCTGACCTTGTCCAGGCGCCCATCCAGCGCGGCGTCGATCATGTCCACGAGGTCGGATTTGAGGCGCAGCAGGATCGGCTGTGTTTCCGGATCGCCCAGGCGCACGTTGAATTCGATCACGCGCGGCGTGCCGTGCTTGTCGATCATGAGGCCGGCATACAGGAAGCCGATGAACGGCGCGCCTTCGGCGGCCATACCGGCCAGGGTCGGCTCGATGATCTCGCGCAGGATGCGACGCTCGACTTCCGGCGTGACCACCGGCGCCGGCGAATACGCGCCCATGCCGCCCGTATTCGGGCCGAGGTCGCGGTCGTCGCGGCGCTTGTGATCCTGGCTGGTTGCCAGCGGCAGCGCGCGGCGGCCATCGCACAGCACGATGTAGCTGGCTTCCTCGCCGTCGAGGAATTCCTCGATCACCACGCGCGCCGATGCTTCGCCGAGCACATGCGCGCCGAGCATGTCGTGCAGCGCCTGTTTGGCATCGGCCAGGGTCAGCGCCACGACCACGCCCTTGCCCGCGGCGAGGCCGTCCGCCTTGATCACGATCGGTGCACCCTGCGCGCGCACGTAGGCCAGCGCCGGCTTGAGCTGGTCGAACGCCGCGTGGCGTGCGGTCGGAATGTTGTGGCGGACGAGGAATTCCTTGGCGAAGGTTTTCGAGCCTTCGAGCTGCGCCGCCAGCCGGCGCGGACCGAAGCAGCGCAGGCCGGCGCCGCGGAAGCGGTCGACGATGCCCGCGACCAGCGGCACCTCGGGGCCGACCACGGTCAATGCGACATTTTCCACTTTTGCCAGTTGCAGCAGTCCATCGATGTCGTGCATTGCGACGGCGGCGTTGCGCACGCCGGATTCGGTCGCGGTGCCGGCATTGCCGGGCGCGACGATCACTTCGCTCACGCGGGGGGATTGACGAATCTTCCAGGCCAGCGCGTGTTCGCGCCCGCCGGAGCCGATGACCAGAACTTTCATGGCTTAATGTCTGAAATGCCTGACGCCTGTAAACACCATCGCCATGTCGTGTTCGTCCGCCGCGGCGATGGATTCGGCATCGCGCATCGAGCCGCCGGGCTGGATCACCGCGCGGATGCCGGCGGCGGCGGCGGTATCGACGCCGTCGCGGAACGGGAAGAACGCGTCGGATGCCATCACGCTGCCGGCGACGTCGAGCTTGGCTTCCTCGGCCTTGAGCGCGGCGATCCTGGCGCTGATCACGCGGCTCATCTGGCCCGCGCCGATGCCGACCGTGCGGCCCTGGCGCGCGTAGACGATGGCGTTGGACTTGACGTACATCGCCACGTGCCAGGCGAACAGCAGGTCGCGCAGCTCGTCGGCGTCGGGCACGCGCCGGGACACGACTTTCAGGTCCGACAGCAGCAGCGTGTCGCGGTCGGTGTCTTGTACCAGCAGTCCACCGGAGATGCGCTTGAAGTCCAGCGTCGGCACCGGTTGTTCGGGCCAATCGCCACTGGCCAGTACGCGCACGTTGGGTTTTTTCGCGAACGCGGCCAAGGCGGCGGCATCGACTTCCGGTGCGATCACCACTTCGACGAACTGGCGATCGAGGATGGACTGCGCGGTCGCCGCGTCGAGTGGCTGGTTGAACGCGATGATGCCGCCGAATGCCGATACCGGGTCGGTCGCGTAGGCCTTGTCGTAGGCTTCGCGCGCGGTTGCGCCGATCGCCACGCCGCAGGGATTGGCGTGCTTGACGATGACGCAGGCCGGCGCCTTGCGGAATGCCTTGACGCATTCCAGCGCCGTGTCCGCGTCGGCGAGATTGTTGTAGGACAGCTCCTTGCCGGCCAGCACGCGCGCCGTGGCCACGCAGCCCGGCGCGGCATTCCGTTGCAGATACAACGCGGCGTTCTGGTGCGGGTTCTCGCCGTAACGCAGCGTGGCGTGGCGCGTGAACGCCAGGTGCAGGCTCGGCGGAAACTGTTCGACGCCGTCGGCATTCAGGCGCGCGCCGAGCCAGTTCGCAATCGTGCCGTCGTAGCGCGCGGTGTGCGCGTAAACCTTGGCGGCGAGGCGTCGGCGCAGGTCCAGCTTGGTGCCGTTGTCGGCGTGCAAGGTCTGGATCAATTCTGCGTAATCGGCCGGGTCGACCAGGGTGGCGACGTGTTCATGGTTCTTGGCCGCGGCGCGCAGCATCGCCGGTCCGCCGATGTCGATGTTCTCGATGGCGTCGTGCATGCTGCAATCCGGCGACGCGGTAGTCTGCTCGAACGGATACAGGTTGGCGACCAGCAGGTCGATGCCTTCGATGCCGTGTTCGGCCATTACCGCGTCGTCCTGGCCGCGCCGGCCGAGCAGGCCGCCGTGGATTTTCGGATGCAGGGTCTTGACCCGACCGTCCATGATTTCCGGAAAGCCGGTGACGTCGGCGACTTCGCGCACGGCGAGTCCCGCTTCGCGCAGCGCGCGCGCGGTGCCGCCGGTGGAAATCAGCACGACGCCGAGCGCGTCGAGTCCGCGCGCCAGGTCGATGAGACCGGTCTTGTCGGACACGCTCAGCAGCGCGCGCCGGATCGGAGCCAAGCTTGCGTCAAACATGGATCGGCCCGCAAAAGGTAGCGGGCGATTATACCCACACGGGGTTAAGACAGGCCGCGCAACGCCAATTTCTTGCGCAATGTCGCGCGATTGATGCCCAGCGCCTGCGCGGCGCGGCTCTGGTTGCCCTCGCTCCAGCGCAGTACTTCGCGCAGCAGCGGTTTTTCGACCTCAGCCAGCACCAGGTCGTAAAGCCCGTCCGGTTGTTGTGCGTCGAGGTCGGCCAGGTAGCGGCGTACCGCGCGCGCGACGCAATCGCACAACGCAGGCTGCAACGTGGCTTCCGAGACGTTGTCGACGTGACTGGCGGAGAGGGGTTCGGCGGCGAGCATCGCGGTTGCTTCCTTGGCATTCCCGCCGCGCGCATGCAACGGGGCAGGGAGTCTAGCGCCAAGCGCCGCGCTTGATAAGTGCCGCGATCAGCGAAACTTGAATTCGAACGCGACCGCGTTCTTGCCCGGGTCGGCCACCTCGAACACCAGCGCGGCGGTCGCGCCGGGCGCCAGTCCCGCTGCCAGGCTGCGGGTGTCGGCGATGTAATCCTGCGGCCGGAAGCGGCGCATGGCGATGCGGTTTTCGTCCAGGTCCGACAACGTGATCTCGACATCGGGGAAGGCTTGCGCGAAATTCGCGTCGTTGCGCAGCGTGGCCGACACGATCAGCGCATTCGGTACCGATGGATGCGGGCGGATGTCGCGCGACAGCAGTTCCAATTTCACCGGGTCGTGGCGCAGCGGCAAACGGCAGCCGAGCGTCGCGCAAACGCCGTCGAGCATCGGCCGCACATGCGCATCGTCGAGCAGGACCGCACGCTCGGCATAGCCGATCTGCGCGAGCAGCGACAGGGCAAGGCCCAACGCGCCCAGCGCCCATGGCCAGTTGCGCGAAACGGATGGTGCGCGGCGCGAGCGCGCGAATGCCGGCGTGTGCGCGCGCCGCTGGGCCGGCGTGTGCGTGGGGCGTTCGTCCGGATCGAACAACAAGGCTTGCTGCTCGCCGGTTTTCGGACGCAACGCCGGCACGGCCAGTTGCGGTGGCGCGTCGTCGCCCGGATGCGCAAGCAGGTGCCGCACCGATTCGTCGGGCAACTGCTCGGTCAGCGTGCGCAGCGCGTCGAACACGGCGTTGCAATGCCCGCAGCGCACGCTGCCGTGCGACTGCCCGAGTACGGCAGCGCCGACCTTGTAGATCGTCAGGCATTCAGGGCATTGGGAATACATGCACGGAATTCTAGCCCAAGCTGGCGCCTCCGCCTCAGGGCGCTTCGAAGCCGTTGCGGAAGATGGCATCGCAGTCGTTCAGGTAGACCCGGCCTTAACGGTCTTGCGCACGGCGCTGGTCGAACAGGCGATGCAGCGGCGCGACGCGGAAAAGCTCGCGGCCGTGTTGTGCTTGCGCTAGTCAGCGCCGCACGCCGTCGATTCGTACCCATCCATCGCGCGTCGTCGCGCGCAAGGCGACGAACCACTGCGCGTAATGCGCGAGCAGTTCGTCCTGTTGGCCGTCGAGGATGCCTGACAGCGCCAGCGCGCCGCCGGGTTTGAGGCTTTGCGCGAACAACGGCGCGAGTTCCGCGAGCGGACCGGCAAGGATGTTCGCGACGAGCACGTCGGATTGCATGGGTGGAAAATGCTGCGGATGATACAAATCCAGATTCTCGACGACGCCATTGCGTTGCGCGTTGTCGCGGCTGGCGGCGATGGCCTGTTCGTCGTTGTCCACGCCGATTGCGCGCGCGGCACCGAGCTTGAGCGCGGCGATGGCGAGGATGCCCGAGCCGCAGCCGTAATCGACCAGCGTCTTGCCGGCGAGATCCGCGCCGTCGAGCCATTCCAGGCACAGCGCCGTGGTCGGATGCGTGCCGCTGCCGAACGCCAGGCCGGGATCCAGGCGCACGATCACCGTGGCGGCAGCGTCGGGCGCCTCCACGTTCCAGGGATAAATCCACAAACGTTTGCCGAAGCGCATGGGCTTGAACGTATCGAGCCAGGCGCGCGTCCAGTCCTGGTCGGCCACTTCGCGAAACGCGATTTGCGCCGGATCGATGCCGGGAATCAGCTCGGCGAGCGCATGCACGAGTCCGGCGCGATCGGCATTTGCGTCGAACAGCGCCTGCAGGACAAGGTCGTTCCACAGCGGCGTTTCGCCGACGCCCGGTTCGAAGATCGCGCGTTCGTCGGGTGTGTCGGCATCGGCGTCTTGCAGCGTGATCGACAGCGCGCCAAGGTCTTCCAGCGCGGCTTCGACGCTGGACTGCTGCGTGGCCGAAATAGTGAGCGAGAGTTCGAGGAAGGACATGTTTCAGTCGGAGGGCGAACGTGAATGGCCAAGCGTGGAAGAACCTTCGAAGAACCGTCGCGAGCGAAGATAGGTCGCGTGCCGCCAGCGCGCAGAAACCGGAGTTTACTTGTGCGTAAATGAGGATTTCGAGCACTGCCGGCGCGCGAGATGTCGAGCGCAGCAGGTTATTCGGAGGTTCTAGCCCAGCTTGACCGCCTTCTCCTTCGCCTCGGCGATGCGCTTTTCCAGGTAATGGATGTTCTGGCCGCCGGCGTGGAAACCGCCGTCGGCCATGATGCGCTGCTGCAGCGGCAGGTTGGTCTTGACGCCTTCGAACACCATCTCGGCGAGCGCAATGCGCATGCGCGCGATCGCGGTTTCGCGGTCGCGGCCGTGCACGATGAGCTTGCCGATCATCGAATCGTAGTTCGGCGGAACGCGGTAGCCGTCGTACACGTGCGTGTCGATGCGCACGCCGGGGCCGCCGGCGGCCTCGAAGCGCTTGATCGTGCCGGGCGACGGCATGAACGTGTCCGGATCTTCCGCATTGATGCGGCATTCGATGGCGTGGCCATTGATCTTGATGTCGGACTGCTTGATCGACAGTTTTTCGCCGCCGGCGATCAGCAACTGCTCGCGCACGAGGTCCACGCCGGTGATGAGTTCGGTCACCGGATGCTCGACCTGGATGCGCGTGTTCATCTCGATGAAGTAGAAGCGGCCGTTTTCGTACAGGAACTCGAACGTGCCGGCACCGCGGTAGCCGATGCGCACGCAGGCATCCACGCAGACCTTGCCGATCTCGGCACGCTGCTCGGGCGTGATGCCCGGTGCTGGCGCCTCCTCGACCACTTTCTGGTGGCGGCGCTGCATCGAGCAGTCGCGTTCGCCGAGGTGGATCGCGTTGCCCTGGCCGTCGGCCAGCACCTGGATCTCCACGTGGCGCGGATTCTCCAGGAATTTCTCCATGTAGACCTCGGCATTGCCGAACGCGGCCTTGGCCTCGGATTTGGTCAGGGTGATCGCACTGCTAAGATGCGCCTCGGTGTGCACCACGCGCATGCCGCGTCCGCCGCCGCCGCCGGCTGCCTTGATGATGACCGGGTAGCCGATTTCACGCGCGATTTTCGCGTTCGCCGCCGCATCTTCGCCTAGCGATCCGCCCGAACCGGGCACGCAGGGCACGCCCGCGGCCTTCATCGCCCGGATCGCCTCGACCTTGTCGCCCATCAGGCGGATCACGTCCGCGGTCGGGCCGATGAAGACGAAGCCGGATTGCTCCACGCGCTCGGCGAAATCCGCGTTCTCGGATAGGAATCCGTAACCGGGATGGATCGCCTGCGCGTCGGTGACTTCCGCCGCGGCGATGATCGCCGGCACGTTGAGGTAGCTCTCGGCTGCCGGAGCCGGGCCGATGCACACGGATTCGTCGGCCATGCCGACGTGCTTGAGGTTGCGGTCGACCGTGGAATGCACGGCCACGGTCTTGATGCCCAGCGTCTGGCAGGCGCGCAGCACGCGCAGGGCGATTTCGCCGCGGTTGGCGATGACGACTTTGTCGAGCATGACTGCGTCAGCCGATCACGAACAGCGGTTCGTCGAACTCGACCGGCTGGCCGTTCGTGGCGAGAACCGCCACCACGGTGCCGGCATGATCGGCCTCGATCTGGTTGAACATCTTCATCGCCTCGATGATGCCCAGCGTGTCGCCGGCTTTCACCGCCTGGCCAACCTTCACGAACGGCGGACTTTCCGGATTGGCCGAGACGTAGAATGTGCCGACCATTGGCGAGCGCACCACGTGGCCCGGCGGCAGGCCCTTGTCCGCGGACGGCGCGGCGGCAGCCGGGGCAGCCGCAGGCGCGGCAGCACGCGGGGATTCCACATGCGCCTGAGCGACCGGCATCATCATCGGCGCGGCCGCACCGCCCTTGGGCATGCGGCTCAGGCGCACGGATTCCTCGCCTTCCTTGATCTCGATTTCGGCCAGGTTCGATTGTTCGAGAATGTCGATGAGTGTCTTGATCTTGCGTAAATCCACGGCCAACCCCTCCAAATGATCGATAGCGGCGCTCAACGCGCCATCTTTGAATGCTGCAGATGATCCAGCGCCGCGCGCAGCGCGAGCTGGTAACTCATGGCGCCGAAGCCGGCGATCACGCCGACGGCGATGTCGGAAAAATACGAAACCCGGCGGAACGCCTCGCGGGCATGCGGGTTGGAAAGATGCACCTCGATGAAGGGAATCTTCACCGCGGCCAGGGCATCGCGCAGGGCCACGCTGGTGTGCGTGAACGCGCCGGGATTGATCAGGATGAACGCCGTGCCATCCTCGCGTGCGGCTTGCACGCGCTCGACAAGCTCATGTTCGGCGTTGGATTGGAAAGAAGTCAGTTCCATGCCCGATCCGCGCGCGTTAGCCGCAAGTTCGGCGTCGATGTCCGCAAGCGTGGCGTGGCCGTAGATTTCCGGCTCGCGGGTGCCGAGCAGGTTGAGGTTGGGGCCGTGCAGAACTTGAATCTTTGCCACACGCGTGCGGAATAACCTGCCGTCGCTGACGACGGTTATTCAGTCCTTTCTCGATTTTTTGGGTGGGCAAGTGTGCGGCAGTTCGCCGACGATGTCCAGCACGATATCCGGCAGATCGCCGAAATTAGCCGCTGTTTAACCTGAATTGGCCAGATGCGGCACGATCCAGCGTTCGAGGCTGTCGGCCGACGGAAAACTGCCGGCGCGCAAGGCGATCATCTTGCCATCCGGCCCGACCAGCAGCGAGTAGGGCAGCACGCCGCGATTGTCGCCGGCCGTATCGAGCGTGTCGTCGTCGCCGATCAGGATGGGGTAATTTACCGGCCGCGACTTGAGCATGGCGGCGACGGCATCCGGATCGTCCACGGCCACGCCGACTACACTGAATCCGTCACCGGCATATTTTTTCGACGCCGCTTCGAGCAGCGGCATTTCCTCGCGGCAGGGCTCGCACCAGGTTGCCCAGAAATTGATCAGCACAAGCTTGCCCTGCCAGTCGCCGAGCCGGTGCGGTTGGCCGTCGGTGCCGGTCAGTTGCAGGTCGGCCAGATGCTGGCCCGGGCCGAGCACGCCCATGCCCGTTGGCAGCCCGGCAACCTGTGGTCGGCTGAAATAACTGCCGACGTAGAGGCCGAGCAGTGCGCCGGCGATCGCAATGAGGATGATGAAGAGGTTTGATTTGAACATGCCGGGATTTTACCGCCGCACGGCACCGATACGCTGCACGAAATCGCCGGGCTTCTCCGCGCCGATCAGTTGCAGGTCGTGGCGTTGCTTGCCATCCGCGTCGTAGAAGACGGTGTCCGGTGGGCCGACGATCTCGAAATGTTTCATCAGCGCCTTGTCGGTGTCGTCGTTCGCGGTGACGTCGGCCTGCAGCAACACAAACCCCGCCAGCGCCTGTTTGACGCGCGCATCGGTGAAGGTGAATTTCTCCATTTCCTTGCAGGACACGCACCAGTCGGCATAGAAATCGAGCATGGCGGGCTGGCCGGCGGATTTCGCCGCCGCCAGCGCCTGTTCGACGTCGGCAAGCGATTTGATTCGGCGAAACGCCAGTCCCTGTTCGGAGGGCGCCGTGACCGCGCTGCCGCCGACACCGCGCAGCGGTTGCAGCAGATCGTTGGAACCGGCTGCCGCGCCGATGAGTTCCGCCGCGCCGCCAATCAGCAGCACGACGCCCAGCGCCTTCCACAATTTTTTCCAGCCGGAAGCGCCATCCGCCAGGCGTTCGAGTGCACCGAGGTATACGGCACAAGCCACCGCAAGCAGGCCTGTCATCAGCATGATCCACGGCGCATCCACGACGCGAGACAACATCCATATCGCAAGACCGAGGAAGGTCACGCCGAACACGGCCTTGACCGCATCCATCCACGCACCGGCGCGCGGCAGCAGCTTGCCGGCGCTGGCGCCGAACACCACCAGTGGCGCGCCCATGCCGAGCGCGAGCGCGAACAGGGCGAAGCCGCCGAGCACGGCATCGTGTTTCTGCGCGATGTAGAGTACGGCGACGGCCAGCGGCGGCGTGACGCAGGGCCCCACGATCAGCGCGGACAGCGCGCCCATGATCGCGACGCCCCACAGCGAGCCGCCGGATTGCTTGTTGCTGACGTTCGCGATCCTGGATTGCCACGAACCCGGCAACTGCAACTCGTAGAAGCCGAACATCGACAGTGCGAGCAGCACGAACAGGCCGGCGAAACTCCACAGTACCCACGGCGTCTGGAACGCGGCCTGCAAATTGTTCCCGGCCAGGCCGGCGACGACGCCGGCGATGGTGAAGATCACCGCGTTGGCGAGGATGTAGACAACCGAAAGCACGATGGCTCGCCGGGTGGAAATGTTCTCGCCCGCGCCGGCGATGATGCCCGACAGGATCGGGATCATCGGGAACACGCAGGGCGTGAACGCGAGGCCGAGCCCGGCAAGGAAGAACGCGCCAAACACCAGCCACAGCGAACCGTTCAGCGCTTTCTGGAATCGGCTGTCGGAGTTGGCGGTGGCTGTGCCCGGTGTCGTGCTGGATGCGGAAACGTCCGCGCCCGCACCGGCGGGAAGGGTCACGTCCAGCGTGCTGGACATCATCGGATAGCACACGCTGCCTGCCTTGCAGCCCTGGAAATTCGCGGTCAGTGCGAGCGCGAGCGCGGCCGTGTTCGTGCGCGCGAGCGGAACCGGAATCTCGACCTGGTCGAAGTACACCGTGGTCTGGCCGAAGTTCGCGTCGCTGTGATCCTTGCCGGGCGGAAAGCGCGGCGCGCCGAGCGTGACGCCGCTGTCTGCCGCCACGGAAAAGCTCGTCTTGTCGCGATACAGGTAATAACCCTTGGGCATGGTGAAGCGCGCCAGGATTTCGCCGGGTCCGGTCGCGATTGCCTCGAATTTGAAAGCCTGTTCCGCAGGCAGCGGCTGGTTGTCGCCGAGCAGCGAAGACGACGACGCTTCGCCAGTGGCCGTGCCCAGTGCCGCGCTCAGCGATGCCGGTGCCGCCGAAGCTGAAGTTGAAGCCGAAGGCAACGGCACAGTCAGGATTTTTTTCTGCGGCGGAAAACAGATTTTCGGCGTGACTTGGTGGCAACCTTGGTAGCGCACCTCGATGACGGCCTGGGTAGCGTTCGCCGGCATGGCCAGATGCTGGGTCGCGGTGAAGCCGTGGTGGTAAACCTCGACGTCGCCGAGGAACTCATCGTGCTTCTTCTCGCCAGCGAGCAGGTCCAGCGCACCGAGCACGGTCGACGCGTTCGCAGCCTTGGTCGAGATGCGACCGCGATACAGGTAATAGTCGTCGGCGATCGTGAATTTGAATTGCACCGTTTGCCGGTCCGGTGCCGTTGCTTCGACGCGGAAAGCCTGGTCAACGGGCAGCAGGTTGTCCTGATCGTCGGCATGGGCGAGGCCGATGCCGGCGAGCAGGGCGAAAAACAGCGGAATAAATTTCTTCATGCGGCAATTGTCGCAGGTTGTGGTTAGGGATGTGACCGGAAGCCTTGGCGCTAACTTGCATCCGGCGCGGATTGCGCGGCGATCCAGTCCAGATACGGCGCGTGGCCGGCGGCAATATCGACCGCAATCACTTCCGGCAGTTCATACGGGTGCAGCGCGAGGATGCGTTCGCGCAGCGGGTCAAAGCGCTCACGCGTCGTTTTGATCAGGAGCAATTGCTCGCTGTCGCGGCAGACCTTGTCTTGCCAGCGATACGTCGAGGCGATGCCGGGAATGCGGTTCACGCAGGCGGTCAGACGCTCGCCCACGAGTGCGTCGGCGATGCGCGCGGCGCTGGCCTCGTCCGGGCAGGTGCAAAAAACGACGATGGCGTTCATGCCCGGATTATGGACGTGATGGCAACTCTTGAAACCTGCCGGACGGGGCCCATCTAGGCAGTCCCGGCGCGATCCCCTTTCCAGGGGGCTTGCATGCCGCTAAAATTGGCACTCATTGCGATTGAGTGCTAGCAATCGCAATCAAATCGTTTCAAATCAATAACCTGAGGAAGTCGTCATGAAACTGCGTCCGTTGCACGACCGCGTCATCATCAAGCGCCTGGAAGCCGAGACCAAGTCGGCCGGCGGCATCGTCATTCCCGACACCGCGACCGAAAAGCCGATCAAGGGCGAAGTCGTCGCCGTCGGTTCCGGCAAGATCCTCGAAGACGGCAAGGTGCGCCCGGTGGGCGTGAAGGCCGGCGAGAAGGTGTTGTTCGGCAAATACTCCGGCACCGAGGTCAAGGTCGATGGCCAGGAATTGCTGGTGATGCGCGAAGAAGACTTAATGGCGGTCATCGAGGGATAAGCGTCGCGGATCTCGCTCATGCGTCGTTGCCGCGCGGGATTCGCGAATCCTCATTGACTAGAAGTCAACTCCGGTTCGCTCACCCGCTCGCTTCTCCCACTCCGATCAAAGTATACAAATCCAGTATTCGAGGAATAAGACAATGGCTGCTAAAGAAATCCGTTTTGGTGAAGACGCCCGCGCGCGCATGCTGCGCGGGGTGAACGTGCTGGCGAACGCCGTCAAGGCGACGCTGGGTCCCAAGGGCCGCAACGTGGTGCTCGACAAGAGCTTCGGCGCGCCGACGATCACCAAGGACGGCGTGTCCGTCGCCAAGGAGATCGAACTGGCCGACAAGTTCGAGAACATGGGCGCGCAGATGGTCAAGGAAGTCGCGTCGAAGACGTCCGACGTCGCCGGCGACGGCACCACCACCGCCACCGTGCTGGCGCAAGCGCTGATCCGCGAGGGCCTCAAGGCCGTTGCCGCCGGCATGAACCCGATGGACCTCAAGCGCGGCATCGACAAGGCCGTGCAGGGCGCCGTTGCGGAACTGAAGAATCTGTCCAAGCCGTGTTCGACGAGCAAGGAAATCGCCCAGGTCGGTTCGATCTCGGCCAACTCCGACACGCACATCGGCGACCTCATCGCCAAGGCCATGGACAAGGTCGGCAAGGAAGGCGTGATCACGGTGGAAGACGGCTCCGGCCTGGACAATGAGCTCGACGTCGTCGAGGGCATGCAGTTCGACCGCGGCTACCTGTCGCCGTACTTCATCAACAACCAGCAGTCGATGCAGGCCGAATTGGAAGACCCGTACATCCTGCTGCACGACAAGAAGATCTCCAACGTGCGCGAGCTGCTGCCGATCCTCGAAGGCGTGGCCAAGGCCGGCAAGCCGCTGCTCATCGTCGCCGAAGAAGTCGAAGGCGAAGCGCTGGCGACCCTGGTCGTCAACACCATCCGCGGCATCGTCAAGGTGTGCGCGGTGAAGGCACCGGGCTTCGGCGACCGTCGCAAGGCGATGCTGGAAGACATGGCCATCCTCACCGGTGGCCAGGTCATTTCCGAGGAAGTCGGCCTCTCGCTCGAGAAGGCCACGATCAAGGATCTGGGCCGCGCCAAGAAGGTGCAGGTCAGCAAGGAAAACAGCACGATCATCGACGGTCACGGCGAAGCGAAAGCCATCAAGGCCCGCATCGACCAGATTAAGGCGCAGGTCGAAGAGACCTCCAGCGACTACGACCGCGAGAAGCTGCAGGAACGCGTGGCCAAGCTCGCCGGCGGCGTGGCGGTGATCAAAGTCGGCGCCGCGACCGAAGTCGAGATGAAGGAAAAGAAGGCGCGCGTCGAAGACGCCCTGCACGCCACGCGTGCGGCGGTGGAAGAAGGCGTGGTGCCGGGCGGCGGCGTGGCCCTGATCCGCGCGCTGGATGCGATCAAGAAGCTCAAGGGCGACAACGAGGACCAGAACCACGGCATCCTCATCGCCAAGCGCGCGATGGAAGCACCGTTGCGCGAGATCGTCTCCAACGCGGGCGAAGAGCCGAGCGTGGTGCTGAACAAGGTTGCCGGCAGCAAGGGCAACCACGGCTACAACGCCGCGAACGGTGAATACGGCGATATGGTCGAGTTCGGCATTCTCG
>Ga0310810_10005906_pt1 | contig 13766 bp, 9 predicted proteins | sample NCmetagenome_FD_207641 | JGI IMG/M metagenome (GOLD analysis project Ga0310810, IMG submission 207641) | Soil microbial communities from experimental microcosm in Duke University, North Carolina, United States - NC | ecosystem: Engineered > Artificial ecosystem > Soil microcosm > Unclassified ... | reverse complement strand
CGGTGCGCAGATGATCATCGCATCCTGGACTTTGGTCGCCTGCGCGCAGACGGCAGCATCGGCGAGCAGGTAGCCAACGCGCCATCCCATCATCGCGAACGACTTCGAGAACGTCCCGACCACGACCACATTCCTGCGCCAGCCGGAAAACGATGCCGCGCTCCAGTGCCTGCCTTCATAGACGAAATGCAGGTACGTCTCGTCGCTGATCACGAGGATGCCGCGGTCGGCGAGCTCGGAGACGATCTGTATGCCAGCGGTGGCGGCGACCGGCGCACCGGTTGGATTGCTGGGATTGCACAGCACCACGGCGCGAGTGCGAGCCGTCAGAGCGGGTGCGATGTCGTCCCAGGTCACGCCGTACGACTCGCGGTCGGCCACCGGCGCTTCGATGGCGATTGCGCCGGCCGCTTGAACCGCCATGTGATGATTCGTGAAGTACGGTGCCGGCAGCACGACCTCATCGCCCGCGCTGACCAGCGTTGTCAACGCCGTCGTGAAGGCATGGTTGGCTCCGGCGGTGATGACCAGGTCGTCCAGCCCGCACTCGATCCCGAGCTCTTCCTGCAGACGTTGCGCGAGCGCGCGGCGCAGCGACGGCCGTCCTGGATCCGTGGTGTACCCGTGCACGTCGGCCCGCTCGAGCGCGGCGTGGGCTGCGCGCAACACCGACGGCGGCGGCGGAAAGAACGGCAGCGCTTGTCCGAGTGAAATCACGTCGTGACCGGCCGCCCGCAACTCCGCCGCTCTCGTGTTGAGCGGATCGAACGGCGGGAGGTCGATCGCAAGAATGCGCGGCGGGATCTGCACGATTTTCCCGGAACGCTCCTGGTCGAGACTACCGATCCAGCGCTTGATAGACGAGCGTCGGGAACACCGTCCTGATGTCGCTCGTGTTCGGCAGTAGTTGAATCATCAGCACCATCACGAGCCGCGCATCGGGATCGACGCGATAGACCGTGCCGTACGCGCCGCCCCATCCGAAGGCGCCCTCTGAATCGAGGCCGTTGGCGCCGTATCGATCCGTCGTCTCGAAGCCGAGTCCGAACCCGAGGCCGGTCGCGGAATGCAACGTCCCGACCTGGTTGGTGGTCATCAGCTTGACCGTGCGCGACGCCAGGATGCGGACGCCATCGAGCTCGCCGCCGCGTCGAATCATCTCGAGGAACCGGCTGTAGTCTCGCGCCGTCGAGAGCAGGCCGGCACCGCCAGCGAAGCTGCGTCGTGGTCCGTCGATGTAGTTGCCCTGTCCGCGCGGCCCATCGGGCGCTCGCTTGATCACGCCGTCATCACCGCTCGCGTAGACCGCCGCCAGCCGGGTGCGCTGCGCGGCCGGCAGGTAGAACTGCGTGTCGCGCATCCCGAGCGGATCGGTGATCCGCGTCCTGACGAACGCGTCGAGCGGCATGCCCGACACCCGCTCGACCACACACCCGAGGATGTCGGTGTTGTAGCCGTACACCCACTGCTCGCCCGGCTGCGCGACGAAGGGCAGCGTCGCCAGGCGCTCGATCGACGAGCAGATCGGCTCGTCCTTGTCGGCGGTGTACCAACCCAGGCCGGCGGCCGGCCCGAGTCCCTTGGCCTGGTATTGCGCCGCAATCGCCGGCTCATTGCCATAGGAGATGCCGGCCGTGTGCGTCAGGAGGTCGCGAATCGTGATGGCACGCTTCGCCGGCACGACCGCGCCTTCGGACGCGACCGTCGTCTTTGCGAACTGTGGGATGACGCGGCTGACCGGATCGTTGATGGTGAGCTTGCCTTCTTCGACGAGCGATAAGACCGCTGTGCTGGTGATGGCCTTGGTCTGCGAGGCGATGCGGAAGATGGTGTCGCTCGTCATCTTCCGTCCGGCTTCCTTGTCGCTCCAGCCGACGGCACGCTCGTAGACCGGATGGCCATCGCGCAGCACGAGCGCGACCGCTCCGCCGATGCGATTCTCATCGACGTACCGCTGCAACGCCCGATCGATCCGCGCGACGCGCTCGGCGGAGAGCTCTGCTTTCGACGCGACGGCCGTGCGCGGCTGTGCGCTCTGCGCCGTCAGGCCGGTCGTTGACGCGATCAGCGCAGCGATGGCAAGCCAAGTAGAGAGCGTCTTCAGTCGCACGTCACACCTCGTCGAAAAATGTCTTGCGGATCTTACCTTGCGGCAGGAGCTAACGGAGATTACGGAGCAAACGGATTAACACGGAGGAACGGGGAAACGGAGGGCAACGCCGGTGACGCGCTTCGCGCGGAATGGATCGAGCGATACCCCAATCACAAGCCGGTCGCGATCGAATGCGGCTTGTGAATTGGGGTATCGCTCGATCCGTCAGCCGCCCGAAGGGCGGCTTCACGGGCGTTGCCTGCTCCGTTGCTCCGCTGCTCCGTGGCTAATCCGTTCTCTCCGCCCCCTCCGTTGCCTCACACACTGAAGTTGAGCGCCTTCTGGAACACGCGTCCGGCGGTGTCGGTGAGGCGGAAGTTGCGTCCCGCGTACTTGTAGGTCAGCCGCGTGTGATCGATGCCCAGACAGCGCAGGATCGTCGCGTTCAGATCGTGGACGTGGACCGGGTCGGCCGTGATGTTGTAGCCGTAGTCGTCGGTCTCGCCGATGGTCGTGCCGGACTTCACGCCGCCGCCCGCCATCCAGATGGTGAACGCGCGCGGGTGATGATCGCGCCCGTAGTCGTCGGCCGTCAGCTTGCCCTGCGAGTACACCGTCCGCCCGAATTCGCCGGCCCAGATCACGAGCGTGTCGTCGAGCAGCCCTCGTTCTTTCAGGTCCTGGATCAAGCCCGCACTGGGCTGGTCCACCTGCTGACACGTCGCGCGAATGGCGCGTGGCAGACCGGAGTGATGATCCCAGGCGCGGTGATAGAGCTGGATGAAACGAACGCCACGCTCGGCCAGGCGTCGCGCCAGCAGGCAATTCGCCGCGTAGGTACCTGGCCTGCGGGCGTCGGGCCCGTACAGCTCGAAGGTGTGCTCGGGCTCCTTCGAGAGATCCGTCAGCTCCGGCACCGAGCTCTGCATGCGGAACGCCATCTCGTACTGCGCGATTCGTGTCGCGATCTCGGGGTTCTGCGTCGCGTCGTACTCGACCTGGTTCAATCGCTCGAGGTCCTGGATGAACCGCGCCCGCTGCGCCGGCTCGAAGCCCTCGGGATTCGAGACGTACAACACCGGGTCGCCGACCGATCGCAGCTTGACGCCCTGATACTTGCTCGGAAGGAACCCGGTGCCCCACTGCCGCTCGGCCAGCGACTGGCCATTGCCGGTGATCATCACGACGAACGCCGGCAGATCCTGGTTCATCGTCCCCAGTCCATACGAGACCCAGGCGCCGAGGCTCGGCCGGCCGGCAAGCTGAAAGCCCGTTTGCGCGAACGTCACGGCCGGGTCGTGGTTGATCTGCTCGGTGTGGATCGATCTGATGAAGCACAGATCGTCTGCGATCTTTGCCGTGTAGGGCAGCAGCTCGCTGAGCCACGCGCCGGATTGGCCATATTGCGCGAACTTGAAGATCGACTCCGCGATCGGGAAGCTCGTTTGCCCGGCGGTCATCGCGGTGAGCCGCTGTCCGTTGCGAATCGAGTCGGGGAGATCGGTGCCGTGCACTTTTGCAAGCTGCGGTTTGTAATCGAACAAATCGAGCTGCGACGGCGCGCCGCTCTGAAACAGGTAGATCACCCGCTTGGCCTTCGGAGCAAAGTGGGGCAGACCGGGCAGGCCGCCTGTCGTGTTCGGAGCGGCGGTCTGCGCGAACAGGTCGCAGTGCAGAAGCTCCGCCAGGGCCGCCATGCCGATGCCGACGCCGGCTTGTCCAAGAAAACGCCGCCGAGCGATCAGGAGCGGGTCCATGGTCAATCCTTCATGACGACTTCGTTCAGGTTGAGGATGAGGCTCGTCACACTCGTGTAGGCAGCCAGCTCGCTCACGTCCAGCTTCTGATCGCGCGGGCGCTCGCCGTGACTGACGTATTTCAGTGCCGCCTGCGGTTTCGACTTGAACAGCTCGAGGTTTTCGACGAACGCGTCCTCGAGCACGGCCGCCTCGCTGGCCTTCGGCATGCGCGAGGTCGCGGCGCGGAAGGCGTAGGCAATTCGTGCCGTGGGCGACGCGCCGCCTTCGTGCATGACCCGTTCGGCAAACACACGCGCGGCCTCGACGAACGTCACATCGTTCATCAGATCAAGCGCCTGGAGCGGCGTGTTGGTCAGCACCGGCCTGACCATGTGGCTCTCGCGCGCCGAGGCGTCGAAGTTGGCCATGGTGGGCGGTGGGATCGTGCGGCGCCAGAAGGTATAGAGACTGCGGCGATACAGGTCGTCACCATGGTCCTGCACGTACGCGCCGCCGCCGCCGATCTCATTCCAGAGTCCTTCCGGCTGATACGGCTTCACCGACGGCCCGCCGATCCTGTTCACCAGAAGGCCGGCAACAGCGAGTGCCTGGTCGCGCACCATGTCGGCCGGGAGTCGCATGTTCGGCCCACGCGCGAGAAGACGGTTGTCGGGATCCTTGGCGCGAAGCTCCGGGCTCACACGTGATGCTTGCCTGTAGGTCGCGCTCGTCACGATCGTCTTCTGCAGCGCCTTCACGTCCCAGCCGGTTCTGATGAACTCCGTCGCGAGCCAATCCAGCAGCTCGGGATGCGACGGCACTTCTCCCTGCGACCCGAAGTCTTCGGCCGTCTTCACGATGCCGACGCCGAAATACATCTGCCAGAAGCGGTTCACCGTCACGCGCGCCATCAGCGGGTTCGACGGATCGACGAGCCATCGCGCCAGTCCCAGCCGATTCGGCGGATAGGCGTTTGGCGACGTCGTCAACGCCGCCGGCAGCATCGGCTTCACCACGTCCCCGGGCCGGTCGTACATCCCGCGAATCAGGAGATGCGTTTCGCGTGGCGCCGGCATTTCCTCCATCACCATGACGGTGGGAATGCTCTGGTAGAACGCGTCACGCTTGGTCTGCGCGTCGCTCAATCGCGCACGCGCCTCGGCGAGGTTGGGAGGAAGCGCGTGTTCGAGGAAGTAGTCGCGTAGCTTGTCGGCCTGCGCGGTCGTGCGCGAATCTTGCGGTAGCGCGGCAATCTCGCCCACAGGCGTGAGATCGGCCAGCATGCCGGTCTCGGCCGGGGATAGCGCGCGGTTGTAGATCCGAACTTCGTCGAGGGTGCCGTGGAATCTGTTTTCAGGCCCGCCGCCGGCGCCGATGCGAAGCGGCTCGCGCTTGACGGCGCCTTGGCTGTTGACATCGTCGAGCATGACCTCGAGCGGCTGGTCCACGCCATCGACGAAAATCTTGACGCCGCTCGCCCAGCGCGAACCGGTGTAGGTCAGCGCCACGTGATGCCACTGATTGAGGGTGATGGCTTTCTGCGTCCGCAACCGAATGCCTTCATCGACCCACTTCGTGACGTAGTCGTATTCGAGCTTCCCGTCGCGCAGGTTCAGTCCGTGTCCGTTCGGCTCGACGATGTCTTCGTCTCGCGTGACGATGGCGCCGGTCGGCGATGTCGGATAGATCCACGCGGCCATCGTGTAGCCATCGTCGTAGGTGACCGTCGGGTCGTTCACGCCGAGCGCGCCGCGGCCGGAGCCGTAGCTGTCGAAGCCGGCGATGTCGCCGGCGAACTGAATGAAATGCGCGCCGTCGAAGCTCGCCGCCTGACCGATGCGGCCCGGTGCCAGCGTCGGCGCCGGAGTATTCGCGTTCACGCGGGCCGCGGTTGCCGGACGGGGATTCCTCGTCTCGTGCACGACGGCAATCTGCGGAGCGAGATCGCTGTCGAATGAGTAGTACGCAACCAACCCGCGCGTTGGTGCCCATTGCACGGACGTCGATGTTGTGAGCGAACGCTCCCAGTCCCGCTGCGCTCGTGCCACGTCCGGCTGAAGCTTCGCGTATGCCGCGGCAGCGACAGCAAGCTCCTCGTCGAGGCGCTTCAACTGCGCCTCCTGGTCGGGGAGCGGCGCGGCGATGTACGGCGGCGAATTGCCGACGCGCCGGAACTTTCCGTGCTCCGGCACATTGTTGAAATACGCAAAGAGCTGATAGAACTCCTTCTGCGTGAACGGATCGAACTTGTGATTGTGGCAGCGGGCACAGCCGAGTGTCAGACCGAGAAAGACCGTGGACGTCGTGTCGACGCGATCGACCACGTACTCGGCGGCGTACTCTTCGGGGACGATGCCGCCCTCTGAGTTGCCACGATGATTGCGATTGAAGCCCGTCGCGATCTTCTGGCTCAGTGTCGCGTTGGGGAGCAGGTCCCCCGCCAGTTGCTCGATCGTGAACTGGTCGTACGGCATGTTGCGATTGAACGCGTCGATGACCCAGTCGCGCCATCGCCACATGAACCGCTCGCCATCGGTCTGATACCCATTGCTGTCGGCATAGCGTGACGCGTCGAGCCACGGGAACGCCATCCGCTCGCCGTACTGCGGAGAGCGCAGCAGCCGATCGACCACCTTCTCATACGCGTTGGGCGATTTGTCCGACTGAAAGGCGTCGAGCTCCGCCGGCGTCGGCGGCAGTCCCGTCAGATCGAAGGATACGCGCCGCAACAAGGTCGCGCGGTCGGCATCCGGCGAAGGCTTCAGCCCTTCGCGCTCCAATCGCTGCAGCACGAAGGCATCGATCGGATTGCGTACCCACTTCGGATCCTTCAAGTCCTTCGGCACGTCGGGCCGCCTGGGCACGATGAACGACCAGTGCTTCTGCCACGTGGCGCCCTGCTCGATCCAGCGCGTGAGCAGCGCGACCTGCCGTTCGTTGAGCGGATCCCCCGCGGCCGCGCCGTTCTGACTTCGCGGCATGCGTACGGCAGGATTGGATGCCGTGATGCGCGCGATCATCTGGCTCTTCGATGGATCGCCGGCAACGATCGCGAACCTGCCGTCTTTGAGGGCGTGCTTGGCGCCGTCCTCCGAATCGAATCGCAGGGTCGCCATTTGCGTCCCTGGCCCGTGACACTGGAAGCACTTGTCAGACAGAATCGGCCGAATATCCCGGTTGAATTCGATGGTGGCCGGCAACGGCTCCGGCGCGGCTGGACGCGCGGCCTGCGGCGCGGTGTGAGCGACCTGGGTGAGCGTCGCACAGAGGAGCAGTGCGAACGCACCTGTCCACGATGAGAGCCGGCGGGCGCGTATGGCTCGGGGGAGTCTGTTCATAGAGTCCCTGCCTCTTGCGCGCCGATCCTATCGCCAGATGGGGCGAACCGCTAGAGAAACAGTCGGCCTCTTCCGCTGGGCCCACGGAACAGGACCGGCCTGCGAGAGACCCCTACGGCGCGTCCAGCACGCCGATGATCGCCGCCGAGTCCAGATGCGAGCCGCCGCGGCGCTGCAGTCTGTCGAGCACCTCCGCCGCAGCCGCACTCGCCGGCAGCTCGATGCCGAGCGCCTGTGCCAGTTCGAGGACGAGGTGAATGTCTTTGTGATGCAGGCGGGACTCGACCTTTCCCTCGAAGTTGCGCGCGATCATTTTTGGCGCCTGCAGTTCGAGCATCCGGCTGGCGGCGAAGCCGCCCATCAGCGCTTCCTTGACACGGTTCGCATCGACTCCCGCTCGCTCGGCGAGGAGCATGGCTTCGGCCGCGCCGAGCTGGTTCACGATCGTGCAGATCTGGTTGCACGCCTTCGCGATCTGGCCGGCGCCGCTTGGACCGATGTGGACGATGTTCTTCGCGTAGCAGGAGAGCACCGGACGGGCCCGCTCGAAGGCCGCCTCCGATCCTCCGGCCATGATGGACAGGGTGCCGGCCTCGGCGGCGATGCCACCCCCTGACACTGGTGCGTCGAGCATGTCAATGCCGCGCGCCTCGAGTTGTCGTGCGATCCGGCGCGCGCCTTCGGGATCGATCGTGCTGTGGTCGATCACCAGGGAGGCAGGCCGTGCACCGTGCACGATCCCATGCTCACCGAGGATCACGTCCTCCACGGCCGTTGTGTCGATCACCATGGTCACGACGATGTCGCTCGCGGCAGCCACACGTGCAGGCGAGTCGCCCGCGACCGCACCGGCGGACAGGAGCGGCGCCATGGCCTCCGGCCGGCGCGCCCAGACGGTCAATGCGTGGCCGTGCGTCAGTAATCGCCGGGCCATCGGGGCGCCCATCGTCCCCAGCCCAATGAATCCGATTGAAGATGGCATCAGGGACGCCGCGCGCGGGTCAGGTCGGCGTAGATCGCGTCGATGAACATCTCGCCCGTCCACGCCGGCGTCGAGTACACGCCGTCGTAGTCTTTGGTCGGTCCGGCAGCCTTGATCTGCGCCAGCGTCATCTTCTGGTCGATCATCGCCTGGATGCGGTCGCGGATGATGGTGGTCATGTCGCGATATTCGGCTACGTCGGACTCGTTGCCGATGCGCCCGTGGCCGGGGACGACGAGCGTGCCGCCCTGATTGTTGAAGGCGGGGAACGTGATGTCGAGGATCTGGTTGAGCGCATCCAGGAGCCCCTGGATGCTTCCGCCGCGGGCGCGGTCGATCATCGGGTAGGTCACCGTCGAGAACACATCGCCAGCGGCAATGACATCCGACTTGCGGAACCAGACGACGAGGTCGCCGTCGGTGTGCGCCGCCGGGACGTGCAGCATCTCGACCACCTCGCCGGCGAAGTAGATCTGCTTCTTGTTCGTGTAGAACGTGTCGTGCGGCCACACGCCATACGGCATGCGCGCGGGTTCGCCTTTCAAACCGCTCATGCGGTGCAGCACGAGTTCATGCGCGATGACCGGTGCGCCTTCGAGGCGAGCAGGCTCGCGTCCCCCTTGTCCGCCCGTTCCGGCGTTGACGTTGCGGCCGGAGTTCGACAGGTTTTCGTTGCCGCCCGTGTGATGCTCGTCGGCGCTCGTGTTGATGATCTGGCGGACCGGCTTGTCGGAGATGGTCTTGATCGCGGCCAGCACTTTCTCGCTCATCGCCGCGACGCTGGTGTCCACGACGAGCACGCCGTCGGCATCGATCTGCACCGTGATGTTCGCGCCCGACCCAGCCACCAGGTACACACTGCCCTGGACCGGCAGCGCCTCCACGTTCCCATCGTCGTACGCCGGTTTCACGGGGCGGGGACCCTGCTGCGCGACGACTGGCCCCGTGGCGATCCATGCGATCACGGCGGCGAGCGCCAGGATCGTCGGTGCGGTTGCGACGCGAGCAGTCATCTCGACGACGGCGAGGCGGATGTCGCAGGAGGCGCTGCTTTCATCAGCTCCTCGAGGCGCTTCACATACTCCGGATACATCGTTTGCGCGCCACCCTGCGATGCCTCGAACGGCAGGTGATGTCGCGTCGCGTACTCGGGGTGCTTGGTGCCCAACGGATATGCCGGCACCTGTCCTTTCTCGAGCGACGGGAGCTCTTCGGCGACCTCGAAGGGCAGCGGCGCGGGAATGGTCAGATTGGGATCGCGCTTGAACGTCACCGTACGTACGAGCGGCTCGGTGAGGTAGATCGGGTCTTCGACGATGATGGCGAGCGTGAGCAGGTCACCGTGGGGAAAGTAGTACTCCGTCATGACGGTATACGGGCTGAGCGGGATGCCGTTCCGATGCACGAAGCTGTACTTGATGTGCGTCGTCGTGACCTTGAGCCCGCCGCCGATCCACTCGCCGGTCGAGAAACCCTGCCAGAGATGTTCGGCGTATTTCGAAGGATGCGGACGGCCATCGAGCCAGATGGTCCGATCCGCCCGGCCAAAGAGCCCGGTGATCGTATACGCGATGAGTCGTTCGGTTTTTGGATCAACGACGGGGCCCATGCGGAAATCGGGCCGCGGCGCACGCATCGAGTAGGTGACGGGATGGGGCCGGCCCTGCCACTCGAGCAGCGAGTGCATTGTCGGCGTCCAGCTCTCGGCGTGCTGTCTCGCTGCGTCGTTGAGTGGGACGCCGACGTACTCGCCGACCTCGACGCCAGGGTCGCCACGCAGTGGCAACTCCTCGTGATTGCCGAGCTGTGCCGACCACATGCCGGCGAGGTCCACCTGTTGCGCGCGCGCGGGTTGCGTGTAGACCGTCAATGCCAGCGCTGCGAGCAGGCTCAATCGGGCCGTCTTCATTCGACCCTCCAGTTGGGCGGGACTATACCACCTCCGAGCGCGGGCGGGCGGGCTGATGCCTTGTGCTGTGGTTGGTTGCGCCTCGACACTGCTAATATCGGTCCGTCTCCTATCGAACTAAATACAACACGCTTCCATGCTGATGAAGCTGCTGATCGCATGGGTCCTGATGGCACTCTGTGTCGTGGTCCATGCCATGGGCGTGACATGGGCGCTGCGCAGAATTGGCGGCCGGGCGATCGCGTCGGCACGATTCTGGCCCTGGACCTGGCTGTTTATTCGACTCGCGGCCTGGATCGTCCTGCTGCATCTGATCGAGGTCGGCGTGTGGGGGACGTTTTATGTGTGGCGCGGGGCAATGCCCGACCTGCCGACGGGGCTCTACTTCAGCGCCGTGACCTACACGACGACGGGGTATGGCGATCTGGTGCTGCCAAGTGAATGGCGGCTCGTCGGCGGCGTCGAGGCGTTGACCGGGATTCTCATGTGCGGGTGGTCCACCGGGTTCTTCTTCGCGGTCGTCGACGAGATGTTCCAGCTAGGCAGGAAGCGCGCAGGTCCCATGTCAACGCCATGAATGCACGGCTAGCGGACTGGCACGTCATCACGCCTTCGAGAAGATATCGAGCTTATAGCCTGCCTTCATGAACAGATACTCCCGCGATTGGTCGGCCATCTGGCGGAACTTGTCCATGTTGACGCCCGCCATCCGGCCTCGCAGCTTTCGAATGCGCCCGCCGATGATCACCGTGTCCACGTTGCGCGTATCCGCCGCGAGCACGACCGTCCCGACCGCGTGATTGGACGGGTACAAGTTGATGTCATCAGTCCGGATCATCACGATGTCGGCTTCCTTGCCGGGCGTCAACGTGCCGCACTTGTCGAGCAGACCGGCACAGGCAGCACCGCCGGCAGTCGCGGACTCGAGCACCTGGCGCACGCTGACCGGTGCGGGCGCCTTGGCGTCGCCGTTGACCTTGCGATAGGTCGCCATCGCGCGTTGCACGTTGAAGGCGACGCGCATCTCGCTGAACATGTCGGTGCCGTACGACACCTCGTTGTCGATGCTGAAGCCGGGCCGCACGCCGTGATCGAGCGCCTTCTGAAATGCGAACACGCCTTCTCCGAGCCCGTACTGCGCATCTGACCGCGGGCAGACGTTCACGGTCGCCCCCGAATCCTTGATGCGTTGCCACACCTGGTCGGACCATCCCTGACAGTGGTTGAACGTGTTGTCGGGACGAAGCAGCTTCTCCGTCCAGAACTCCTCGAACTCCGGCCCCGCCGCGTTCGACTCCGTCGTGATCCTGATTCCCAGACGGCGCGCCAGCGCCCAATGTTCTTTGCTCATCCCGGCGAACATCCGCAGCGTGACGAGTTGATCGGTTGACGAGAAGAACCGCTTCTGCAGCCGCTCGAGGTCCTGCGGCCACTGCTTGTCCCACTCGCCGGTCTGTGGCGCACCCGAGGCGTGCACACCGCGTATGCCCGAATCAATGAGCGCCTGGACCGCGCCATCGGAGTGCGCGGCCGAACGCGAGTTGTGCGAGTTGTCGATGACGCAGGTAATGCCGGCGTCGATGCAGCCGAGCGCCGTGATCAGGTTGCCGACGTAGATGTCGTGCGGGCGGTAATGGCGCGCGAACCCGTTGTGCGTCGTCGCCATGTACTCGGCGATCGCGCCGTCGGGGATGATGCGGCGCAACTGGCCTTCCCACGAGTGACGATGGGCGTCGACGAAGCCGGGGATGATGATCGTATTGGTGGCGTCGATGACCTGTGCCTGCGATGGCGCTTTGACCTGGTCTCCGACGCTCACGATCTTCTTTCCGTCGATGAGCACGTCCCCTTTGGCGAAGTCGCCGACCTTCGGGTCCATACTGACGATCGTGCCGCCGCGCAAGAGAATCGGCTGGCGGTTGGCCGGGGCGTCGCGCCACGCACGGTCCAACGTGCCCGCGTCTTCGTTGCCGGGTGGGCGCTGGGCGGCAGCGGATTCGTTCAGGAGGAATGGCGCCGCGGCGACAGCCGCAGCTGCCTTGAGCGCATCGCGTCGCGACAGCGTAGAGTCGCCGGCTTCATCGCGCTTGTCTCGCTTCATGTTCAGCCTCCTGGTGAGAGGTCCTTTTCACGCGTCTATCCTAGTCCCATCGGCTTGCACTCCAGCACCGGAGTTGAGACCATTCGACGCATCGGCGAGCAGGATGTCGATGGATTTCCGCGGCACGAGGTGATCAGACATGCGTGCGATCTTCATCAGCTATCGGCGGGAGGATTCCGAGGGCCAGGCCGGCCGCCTGTTCAAGGACCTCTCGGAGCACTTCGGCGACGATTGCGTGTTCATGGACGTGACCGGCATCGAGCCGGGGCGGGACTTCCGCCGGGTCATCGACGCACACGTGGCCTCGTGCGGTGTCCTGCTGGCCATGATCGGCAAGAGCTGGATCGACGCCAAGGACGATTCCGGCCGTCGCCGGCTGGACGATCCGAGGGACTTCGTCCGCCTCGAGACGGCGGCCGCGTTGAAGCGGGACATCCCCGTGATTCCCGTCCTCGTTCACGGTGCGCAGATGCCGCGTGTCGACCAGTTGCCGGAAGATTTGGCGGAGCTGTCGTATCGCAACGGCGTGGAACTGACGCATGCGCGCTGGGATTCGGACGTCCAGCTGCTGGTCAAGGCGCTCGATCCGTACGTCGAATCGAACCAGAAGACTCTGGCGTCGTCCGGTGTCCGCGCATCACATCAGCCGCCGACGGGTTCCGCGTCCGCGGCCACGACGGTGACATCAGAAGAACAGCCGATCGCGGCATCCAAGCGGCGCGTACCGGCCCTCGCGCTCGTCGCGCTCGCCGCTGTTCTGGCGTTAGGTATTGGCGGATACGCGTGGTCTTTGCGCGGAAATGGCGAAGAGCTGGTACCGCCGCCGAGTGAAAGCGACACTGGTGGGGATACATCGGCCGGGCACCAGGCTCCTGAAGCGGAGCCGGGCAACACACCGGACGAGAACACATCAAGTGACGAGGAACAGCGTGCCCGCTGGCGGACGTACGAGTTTCCCCCGCCGAATGGCGGGTTTCTCGTCTACACCATCCTGCCGGATGGCAATCCGGCGTGCGCGTCGTACGATGCCAGCGGTTGTCTCTGGGGCGTGACCTACGACGAGCTCGACTTCAGCAAGCTGAAGCCGCTCGAGTGCGGTGAGGCGCACCGCACCTTGTTCGGCGTCACCGGCTTCGACGATCCCAAACACTGGTGCAGCCTGGCCAAGGTGGTGCGCGGTAGTCCGAGTTAACGCCAGTGTCGAGGCGGGTCCTGAGACCCGCCTTCAGCGTGCCGCCTGCCTTTGCGCCCAGCGCGTGTCGACCGGCTTGGCCGGGTCGGCCGTGATGTTGACGACCGAGCAGTGATGGTACGAGTAGTCGCCATCGAGGTTCTTGGCGTGCTCGGCCATGAACTGGATCACCTGAATCAGGCAATTGAGACAGTTGATGTTCGGGATCTGGATGTCGGTTTCGTGCAGCCCCATCGGCCGCTCGGTGTGCGCGAACAACCCGTCGGCGAGGACCGGCGCCACGGGTGGATTCTGAATCGCGGCTGACACCGACCAGGGACCGCGATCCGAATCGCGCGTCGTGACGACCGGATCCGGCGGGAGCTCCGCCGCAGTCCGGGCGAGCGCGACACGATAGTGGCCCGGGTGGAAGA
>Ga0310810_10005905_pt1 | contig 13766 bp, 10 predicted proteins | sample NCmetagenome_FD_207641 | JGI IMG/M metagenome (GOLD analysis project Ga0310810, IMG submission 207641) | Soil microbial communities from experimental microcosm in Duke University, North Carolina, United States - NC | ecosystem: Engineered > Artificial ecosystem > Soil microcosm > Unclassified ... | reverse complement strand
GATCCCGTCGTGCAGCTCGGGGCGAATCGACCCGTCGCGCAGGTTGAAGTTCTGGGACCCCGAGGTCGAGCACACGAGCCCGTATTTCTTGAGGATGGGCCAATCCTGCTGGCCGACAAGATCGAAGCCGACTGCGCCGCCATCGGCGGCGATGCGACACATCTCGTCAAAGGAGAGCGTCGTCGTCCGGCCGAAATTGACGCGCATCAGCGTTTGCTTGACGCGGCCGGCGCGGGTTGTGCGAGCCGGTGTTTGCGCCCAGGCACGCGCCAGCACGGTGGTGCCCGCGGCCGCAACGCCGGCAAGAAAATCGCGTCGTCGCATCACATTTCCTCGCGTGTGCGGCCGATTGTAGCGCGACAATGTGTCGGGGAGGAGCACCATGAAAAGCGCGGCACTCAAAGGTCTAGTCTTGGCGGCCGTTCTGATTTCTGTGGCGGTCTACGCGCAGCCCAGGCCAGGAAACCCGACAACCGCCACGGTCATCACCAAGGCCGAGATCGACAAGATCAGCGCCACCGAACAGAACCAGACGACGCGTGACGAGAACGCCAGGGTCGTCGATATCGGCGATGGCTGGAGCATGGAGTTGGGCATCGTGCATCGCGCGAAGCAGCACGTGCTGACGGTCGCGGAGGCCAGAGCTCAGGGCTCCGCCGGCCGAAGCGCTGCCCCGGCTGCGGGCAGAGGAAACGCTCAGGCTGCGGCTCAAACGACTCCGTGCGGAGAACAAATGGCCACTCCGCCTGGGGACGCCCTTCAGGGCGCCATCACGCACGACAATCAAACCGAAGGCTACTACATCGTCTCAGGCGGCGGCACCGCGTTCATCGATGGCAAGGTCGTCAACGGCCGGCGCAGCACGAACAATCCTGACGGCGGACCGAACGGCCCGGGTTGTGGCGGCGGCGTGGCAGTCGGCTCACGCAAGGTCGAGTTGAAGGTCGGCGACGTGCTGATAGTTCCGCCGGGCGTCATCCATGGCTGGTTCGATATTCCCGATCACGTGGACTATCTCAGCTTCCGTCCGTCGCATGGCGTGATGAAGAACGGTTGGGTGAACCCCACGATCGCTCCGAAGTAACGCGTTCGCCTCGCGGATATCTAGTCGCGTCGCAGCGCAGCCATCGGGTCGACCGTCGATGCGCGATACGCGGGGATGAGTCCCGCGATTCCCGCGAGCCCGCACAGCGCGAGGGCCGCGACGGCGATCGTCGCCGCATCGTTCGGTTCGAGCCCATTCAGCATCAACCGGACGAAACGGCCGGTCAGAAGCGTACACGGGACACCGGCGGCCACGCCCACGATGCCCAGCAGGATGCCTTCGCGCCCAATAGCCTGCAACACCGCACGCGGGGTCGCGCCGAGCGCCATGCGAACGCCGATTTCGCGCGTGCGACGTGCGACGGAATACGCCAGCAGTCCGTACAGCCCAAGGCACGAGAGGAGGACGGCGAGCACGGCAAAGAACGAGGACAACCACGTCAGCAGCCGTTCGCGCAGCAACACCTGATCGATGTATTCGTCGAACCGATGAACACTGCGAACGAAATGCGGCGTCTGCGCCGGCAGGTGATGTTGGAACGCGTCTGCCACGACGGCGGCGTCGCCGCGTACGCGAACCAGCATGATCGGCTGCGGCACCGTTGTCGTGGCTTCCTGCGGGAGCGCGTGGAACACCGCCGGCTGATGCGGATTGCCGAGCGTCTTGAACGCCGCGTCGGCGACGACACCGACGATTTCGTACGTTTGCGCCGCGCGGCTGATCAGGCGGACGTGCCTGCCCAGGGCCTGACCGTCGGGGAACGCTCGCTGCGCGAACGCCGCGGTGACGAGGGCCACCGGCGTGGTCGTAAGCGTGTCGGTCCACGCGATGTCGCGCCCTTGCAGCAACGGCACGCCAATCGTCCGGAAGAAGCCGGGCGACACGCCCTCGGAGAGGGCCTGCGCTTCGTCCGTGCGATCGGATCCGTCGACGATCGTAAAGCGCTCCACACCGAATGTGGCGTTGAGCAACACGGGAAAATTCGTCGCATAGGCAGCCGACGTCACGCCCGGCAGGGCCAAAAACTGCTGTGTCAGGTCCGTCCAGTACGGGTCATTGAAAGGCTTCGCGGAGCGGCGCTCCGTCGACTTCACGGACAACCGCGACCACACGATTTCTGACGGCCGATACTGCCCCTCGCTCGCACGCAGGCGGTTCAACGAACGCGTGAACAGCAAGGCTGTGACCAGAAGGACGAGCGACAGCGCGATCTGCGCGACGAGCAGCGCACGGCTCATGAACGATCGGGCTGCGGTTCCTCGCGTGCCCTCGACGACGACGGCGGCGCGCGTTCGCATGGAGTGCCACGCCGGGAAGAGACCGATCAGCGCGCCGGTCGCGACCGCTACGAACGCGGCCAGCGCGAGCACGTGCAGGTCGGGCGTCGTGGAAATCGCCGGCGGCAGGAACGAATCGGCCGTCAGCAGTCCTCCGATGGCGCCGCTCGTCCACCACGCGAGCGGCACTGCCGCGATGGTGCCGAGCGCGGCGAGCATGATGGTCTCGACGAGCAGTTGCTGAACGACGCGCCGCCGTGTCGCGCCGAGCGCCAGGCGAATCGCGATCTGGCGATCGCGCGTGACGGCGCGCGCTACCAACATGCCGCTCAGGTTCGCGCACCCAATCGCGAGCAGCAGTCCGGTCAGCACCACGAGCACCGACAAGGATTTCGAGTATTGCTCGCGCAGCGGCGAAAACCCTGTCGCGATCGATTCGACGACGATTTGCTGTGTGGCCAGCGTTCGTTGATCCGCCGCCGGCAATCCGGGCACCTCGGCGCCACGAATCGTCGTCCAGCGCGCCTGGACTTCGGCGCGTGCCTGCTCAACGGTCACTCCGGGCGCGAGCTGCGCGATGACGTTGCGGCCGCGAACCGGCCGTGTGATGTCCCCCGCCAACGCCCGGATCACCGGCATCGTCACGAACAGATCGGCGCCGACGTCGGTCTGCAATCCGCGAAACGGGGCCGCGACAACGCCGACGACCCTCAGCGGCGTGGCATTGACGAGGACGGTGGCGCCGATGGCGAGCGGATCGCGCGCGAACAGCTGCCGCCACAGCCGTTCGCTAATCACGATGACCGGCGCACCCCGCGGCCCGAGCGCGTCGGGTGGCTGGAGCAATCGGCCCGCCTGCGCCCGTGCCCCGACCATCTCGAAATAACCAGGGTCCATGCCTTCGATGCCGCCATCCGTCTCGACGCCGCGCGCGGCGACCCGCAGCGCGCCGCCGCCCGAGTACAACGTCATCGCCGTGAAGAGATGCTGGCTCTCTCGCAGCTGCTGCAGCGTCGCGTCGTAAATCATCTGTGTGCCGGTCGTGCTCGCGCTGGTCGCCGTCAGCACGACGAGCCGCGACGGGTCCTGGACGGGCAGCGGTGTGAGCACGAGTGCGTTGAAGACACTGAACAGCGCGGTGTTCGCGCCGACCGCGAGGGCGATCGTGGCGACAACGACCAGCGAAAAAGCCGGGGCACGGCGAATCGTCCGCCATCCATACCGGACATCGACGAGTACGTCCTCGACTGGCATGCGGCGGATTATAGACGTCACGGCGAGCGGCGCCGCCGCTCAGTGAAGAAGCAGATCGCGGAGCCTCGGGGCGAAGTCATGGACGCGGCCAATCTGCGCCCGCGCCGTAAAGCAGGCGAACGCGGTGGCGCTCACCGCGCGGATGCGCCGCTCGAGGATCGCGGATACGGCATCCGGGAGGACGGGACACTCGCTGAGAAGCCCGTTCAAGCACGCCCAGACCGGTGTGTCGAGAATGGACATCACCTCGAGCGACTCCGCGGCGCGCCATGGCGTTCCTGTCGCGCGCTCACGCGCAAGGTCGCGCCGCAGGCGATCCAGATCCTGCTGCACCTCATCGTCCACCGTGCGCAGCTCGGCGAGCGTGCCGATCAGTTCATCGGCGACGAGGAGGCTGACCCCTTCGTGCAGCAGGCGCCAGCCCGTTTCGAATTCGCCGATGAGGTCGTGCTCGACGAGGAAGGCGTCGGGCAGCGGACCGCGATCGAGGCCGACATTGCACACGCCGACGGCCGCATCCCACGCTTCCTGAATCGTGAATGCCCGCCCGTACACCGAACAGCCGGCCAGAAGCGCGTTCGCCAGAAACGTGAGCTCCTGGTTGCGCGAGAGGTACGCGGCGGGGTGCGCCGCGAACACGTACTCCATCAGCGGCTCGAGCGGCGTCAGACGCGTCACATTCGCGGAGGCCGGGCCGAGCAGCGCGCGCGGTTGAGTGGGCGCGATGCCGGCTTCGGCCATCACGTCCGCCACCGCGTCGAGCGACGCCGCAATGTCGGCGTCCGAGACCGCGGCGGTGCGATCGTCAGGAGGTCCGGGTTCGTTCGTCGACGCGATCGACGCACGACTGAAGTCCTGCGCCACTTTCAGATCGCGGAAATACGCGGCGGCGATGGGATTGGCCGCCGGCGACGGACCGCGCCGCGGCTGTCGTGCCAGCGTCAGGAAGGCGCGCGCATCCTCCGCCGACAGGTAGCCCTGCTCGGTGCGCCGCTGCTCGCGCTCGAGCGCGATGTCGTGGAGTGCCTGGTCGGGCGCCAGCAGCAGATCGTCGAGACCGCCCTCCTCTGGCGTCGAGTTGGACAGGTTCCGGCATCCCTGCATCAGCGCGTGAAAGGCGCGAGGCCGCTCGTCGCTGAGCGCCATCAGCAGTCCGACGATGGCGTCCCAGGTGTCGGCGGTGCGGGCGCGGATCACGTAGCCGCCGACTTCGCACTCGGAGTCATCGGTCGGACGCGGGCCATTCGGCTCCTGCTCGTCATCACTCGAGAACGTCGGCTCGAAAATCCCGGGGTCGAACACACGTACGTAGCGCGAGAGCGCGGCGACCGCGAGGCTCTCGTCCATGTCCGCGATGACGCGCGCGGCGACAGCTTCACCCTCTTCCATCAGCGCTTCGAGCCACGCGCCGAACCGCCCAGCGTCGAACTGTTCGGTGCCACCCGCCGCGGCGGGACGCCACAGATCGAGATCGAGGATCGCGGTGACCTGCTGCGGCGTCGCCGCCGCGACAAGCGCACCGCAGGCCTCGAGCCCGTGGTGCCGGATCACTTGGTGCAACACGTCTGGCGAGAGGCGCGAGACCACCTGCGCGAGGTGCGGCGCGTCGATCAGGCGCGCGAGCGCGCTCGTCGACTCGGAGTCGTGTCTGTCGCGACGAGCGAGATCGGCGCGCTTCGACATGAGCCGCCGATGATAGAGGCTGCGCGGGCGAAGAAACAGTCTTGAACTTCGAACGCGGCTGGCGGATCATATTAGTGGGGACGCGTCATCACCTTCCTGCGTCCCGATTCAGCACATCTTCCGGAAGTTCTATACCGAAAGATATCGTCGCGCAATTTGTTACCGCCCTAACCAAACACGACGCTCATTCGTCGCGCCGCGGTTACGCACATCAGTGGCGACTATCACGACGCGACGGCACATCCCTTGCCCCTCACCACTGCACGTCAACAATGTATTGCGCGTGACAGAACGCGCGGGAGATCGGAAATGCACGTGATGACTTCGGTGCGCCGCCTCGTGAACGATGACTCAGGACAGGACTTGCTCGAGTACGCACTGCTCGTTGGGCTCATCGCCCTGGTCGCGGTGCTCGCGGTGACGTCGACCGGCAACAGCATCAACAAGATCTTCAACACGATCTCGCAGTCGCTCGCGAACGTCACGTAAGCTCGAGATAGCTGGTCGCTACAGACACGATCGACGCCGCCGGCCAGGCGAGCCCCGGTGCCATCACGTTGTCTGTAGCGACGTTGCCGGATCCGAGTCCGGCAAGCTGATATGCTCCTGCGACATCAGGCGCGAGTCTTCGTCGCGCCTGACAACGGGAGCATCGCCATGCGGATCCGACTGTCGACTCGCGCACGTCTGTCGCTCGCAGCCCTGGGCTGGTTTCTGGCATCTTCTTCCGGACGCGCCCAACAACAAGGCCCTGTTCAGCCGGGCACGAAATGGACCGACGAACAACTGCGTCACGCCATCGAGTTGGCTCGTGTCGGCAGGAAACTGACGCCGAAGGCGTGGCGTAATCAGTCGCGCGTAGCGGTCTGCATGAGCTTCGACACCGACACGGAAGCGCCGCTGCTCCGTGACGGCACGACGTCGCCGACGACGTTGTCCTCGTCGGACTTCGGTGCGGAGAGCGGCGTGCCGCGTATTCTGGAGATGCTCGATCGTCACCAGATTCCAGCGTCGTTCTTCGTCACTGGCGTCGATGCCATGCTGCATCCCGAGATGGTGCGGGCGATCCTGGCGAGCGGCAAGCACGAGGTCGGCGTGCACGGATGGATTCACGAGTTTCCGCCGAGACTGGAGCCGGGCGAGGAGGAGCGGCTGCTCGATCGGGCCATCGACTATCTGACGAAAGTCACGGGCAAGCGACCGGTCGGGTATCGCGCGCCGTCGTGGGCCTTCAGCAATGCGACGCTCGATCTGATTGTCAAAAAGGGCTTCCTCTACGACAGCAGTCTGCAGGCGCTCGACGAGCCGTACGAGATTGTCTCGCGCGGCAAGAACACCGGCGTCGTCGAGCTGGCGATCGATTGGACGCTCACCGAGACGCCGTATCTCGGTCAGAATGGCCGCATGCCGTCGCCTACCCTCCTCTATCAGCTGTATCGAGAGGAGTTCGATGGCGCGTACAAGGAAGGCACGACGTTCATCCTGACGCTGCATCCTTTCCTGAGCGGCCATCGCGCACCGATGCAGCACCTCGAGGAGTTCGTCGCGTACATGCAATCGAAACCGGGTGTGTGGTTCGCCACCTGCGAACAGATCGCGCGGTACGTCAAGGAGGCCGCGGGGCCAGGCGCGCCGCGCTAGCCCTACTTCGTCGGCCTCTGTGCACAACCATCCTCCGGCTGGCGCGGCGAGCACCGTTTGAACGATTCTTAGCGTTTCTGGGCCAGAGCCCTCGGCCAGACGGGACTCACCGCCTCGATTCGCCACACGGGACCGCCTGCCGCCAACGGCTGCTCCGATTTGACGAACGCCGGCGACAGACCTCCGAGAATCCAGACGTGCGATGTCGGCGGGTTCCTGCCGACCAGGGGCGCGACGAGACCGGCGACCCCGCCGATGACCGGCTTCAGCACGTAGTGCACCGCCTTTCGCGCAACGAGACCCGTTGAAAATGATTCCTCACCGACGGCCGCCACCTCCAGCTTGATGAGCCGCGGCTTTGGCGTCGCAGCGACGATGGGCAGCGACTGCAGTGTGGCGCTGCGGTCAACATTCTTCAGCAGGACGGCGACGAGTCCGTTGGCGAGGTCCGGCGGCAGATCGAGACGCTCGTCGACGAGCTTTGTTTCTCCGTCATCGTCCGTGTAGCGCACGGTGACGCGCTGATTGGACACGTCGATCGACATGTCGAGGGGGTGCGGGAACGACGGACCCTTCTGCGTCGTGCGATAGGTCAGAAGTCGAAACGTTTTCTCTTCCGTGAAGATAGCCGTCTCGTCGAAGGCCGAGCCGTCCTTGAAGCGAAAGACCATTCGCTTCGTGACCCTCGAACCGTGTGTCGTCTGAACGAGGTCGCCATCCGCGATGGCCGACCCATCCAGCGTGCGCAGGACGAGAAAGCCGTGAGCACTCCCTTCCGTGTGTTTGACGGCGACCCGCTCGCCCCTGGAGGCGTCGGGCAGGAGCAGAATCAACAATGCCACCGAGGCGGCAACGGGCGTGAACGAGCTCATGCAGCCGTGGATTGCAACCGTCGGTCCCGGAATCGACCTCTGCGGGATCAACAGTCGAGCCGGCCGTCGGTTTGCGCCATCACGGCCGAGCGCCGGCCGCTTTCATCCAGTTGCTGAACACGGTGATCGACGCCGGCGTGTCGTCGATCGGCTGCCGCACCAGCATCCGGCCGTCTCGCGCCACGTCGTAGTGTGTCCGCGCGTCGATCAGGTTGGGGATCGGTCGGCCCTCAATCGTGCGCGCCTTGCCGGCACGAACGGTGTCGCCGGAAAAGGTCAGGGTCACCGCCGCGAGACCGCGGGGCGACGCCCAGTAAATCAGCTCGCGGCCGTCCGGCGACCAGCGCGGGTGCGCACCGCCGCTCGACGTGATCTGTGACTTCGCACCTGCCTCCGGAAACCGCTGGACGTAGATCTGATTGGCGCCGGTTTCGAACGCGCAGTAGGCGATCCACTTGCCGTCCGGCGAAATGCGCGCGTCGTACGCGTACGTCTCGACGCCCGGCAGCCGAACGGGTTTGCGCTCGCCCGGCGTCGTCATCGGTAATACCCAGATTGTGGTCGGTGCGCCTGGCAGGAGTCCCGTGAAGACGATGAAACGGCCATCGCGAGACCAGTCGGATGGAATGAGCATACCGGCTCGCTCCGGACGGTACACCGGTTCCTCCGGCTGCACGCTGCCGATCGTCTTGCGATAGAGAGCGAGCGCTCCGCCGCGCGTCGAGGCAAAGACGAGTGATTTCTCGTCGGGCGACCAGATCGGATCGGAATCTTGCGCCGCGTCATAGGTCACGCGCGACGGGATGCCTCGCGCCACGTCGACGATCCAGACGTCCCAGTTGCCCGTCTGCGGATCCATGCGATTGAGGGCTACCTGCGACCCGCTCGGAGCGATCGCCGGGTTCAGGAACTCGGAGTCGCCCACTTCCGGCAGAGGCGCGACGACGTTCCCAGACCGGTCGGTCCACACCAGCCTGGAACGGCGTCCGCCCCGCGTCGGGACGAATGCCAGCGTGCCGGTGTCGGCTGCGGTGAACCGCGCCGGGACCGAGAGGCCGCCGGGTGCGCCGTCGGCCGTCAGCGCCATCGGCTCTCCTTCGAGCGTTCCTGCGTCGACATTCAGCCGCTGCGCGACCAGCATCGTGCCGCGCATGTAAATCAAGTGAGAGGGCTTGACGAAGACGCCGGGGAATTTCGAAGCGACGACGCGCGAGGCCGTGGGACGGTCCAGCGATCCGAGGTAGATGCCGGAGTGGGTGGCACTGGTGACGTGGTAGATGAAATGGCGTCCGTCAGGAAGCGAACGCGGTGCTCGGCGCTCGGCGTATTCGCCCGCGCCGTCCCCGACTGCGACTTGTGCAACGGCGCCGCCAGGCGGAATGCGGAACACCTTCCGACCGCCAGAGAACAGGATCGCGCCGTCGGCGCCCCAGCTGCCATCAACGCCCTGTGCGTCTGCGAGCGTCAATGGCGGACCTTGCTTGGGATCGGTCACGTGCACCACTTTCAGCTTGCCGCCGGCGAAGAACGCGAGCCGCGAGCTGTCGGGCGACCAGAACGACCACACCGCATCCTCGGTCCCCGGCACGGGCGAGGTGACGCCAGACGCGAAGACGTGCTGCCAGATGCGCTTGTCGGTGCAGCAGGTGTTGAACGACAGACGGCGCCCGTCTGCGGAGATCGACAGGCTGGCCCCGAGGCTGTCATTCGGGAGGAACACCGGGAACTGAAAGAATGGCTGCTCGAGGGGGATGTCGAGCGGAGCGCCTCGGGTCAGCAGCCTGACGGCGAGCACGACCGTGGCGGCCACCCCGGCGGCCGCTGTCCCGATTGCGATTCGGCGCGACAGCGCGCTGCGCGCGGCCCGTGTCTCGAGCTCGCGCCGCCGGGATTCCCACCAGCTATCGATCTCCGGCCGGTAGGCGTAGACCGAGCCCTGCTTGCTGTGAGGCTGGCGGTGGATCGGCAGCCCCTCCTCCTTTTCCCAGCGCTGGAGCGTCCGGACGTCGCGCTTGAGATAGGTGGCGATTTCCTTCCACGAGTCCAGACGATCGGCAGGCGCTGACGGCGTTTCAGCGCGCATGGGCATGGGGCCTCCGGCGATCTGAGGATACGTCAGCCCCAGCGCGAGCGTTCAGATCGTGATCAACGGCGGGCACGACAAAGCGCGATCCGCGCGGTTTGTCGTGTGTCATACCGGCTTCGTCGCTAACAGCCGGGCCGGACGCCTCCGCATCGTGGGTTCGTGCCGGCGACCTGGCTGCTGGTCATGCAGTTACACCTGTTTCTAGAGGGGAAGGCGCGGATGGCGGTCGCCGATGCGGTGGCAGGCGCACGCCTCCGGCTCGCGGACGCCCGCTGCAGCGGCCTGCTCACCGAGCTCAGGGACGCTGATGGACGGCCGCTGACCGCGAAGCTCGAATCAACGGGACAGACGCCGGCTGAGTACCTTGCCGGCGTGTATTTCGTCGCGGGCGACGAGCGGCGCTGCCGGGCCGACGACGCGACGGCGGCGTTCACGGAGCCGGGAAGCCGGGTCGTGCACGTCTGCGTCGATCGCTTCGCCGAGCGCTTCGCCTTGAAGACTCGTGGCGGGGAGCTGCTCATCCTCCACGAACTGCTCCACACGCTGGGGCTCGGGGAAAACCCGCCGTCGAGTGCCGCGATCAGCGCCATCGTGCGCGAGCGCTGCGGTCCCTGACCGGACGCCCGAGGAGCCTCGCTCGCGGCGATTACCCCAGCCGCTCGACAATCGTCACATTGGCCTGCCCGCCGCCTTCACACATCGTCTGGAGACCGTAGCGCTTCCCACGCGAGTGCAGCGCGTGCACCAGTGTGGTCATCAGCCTGGTGCCGGACGCCCCGAGCGGGTGGCCCAGCGCGATCGCGCCGCCGTTGACGTTCAGCCGCGCCGGGTCGACGCCGGTGTCCTGCAGCCACGCCAGCGGCACCGAGGCGAACGCCTCGTTCACCTCGAAGAGGTCGATGTCGTCCAGGCGCACGCCTGCCTTCTTCAGCGCGTGATGCGTGGCCGGCAGCGGCGCCTCGAGCATGATCACCGGGTCGCCGCCGAGCACGGCCATGTGATGCACGCGCGCGAGCGGCTGTGCGCCGATCGCCCTCAGACCGCGATCGTTGACGACGACCACGCCACTCGCGCCGTCGCAGATCTGGCTGGCGCTGGCGGCCGTGATGCGGCCGCCTTCGCGCAGGAGCTTGACGCCGCGGATGCCTTCGAGCGTCGCGTCCATGCGAATGCCCTCGTCCGCCACGTGCATCGCAGCATCACTCACAGCGTCGGCCGGGCCGCCGGCGACGCGCACCGCTACCGGCACGATCTCCGCCGTGAAGGCCCCATCCCGCGTGGCCTGCGCCGCGCGCTGATGGCTTTGCAGTGAATAGCAGTCGAGCGCGTCCCTGGAGAGCTGATATTTCTCCGCCATCATCTCCGCGCCGATGAACTGGCTGAACTCAGGCCCGGGATACCGCGCCCGGATCGTCGGGCTCATGTAGTGCCCCAGCCCCGCGTCCTTGTAGATCCCCGACAGTGCGGTCATCGGAATGCGCGACATGCTTTCCACACCCGCGGCGATGACGCAGTCCATCGTCCCGGACATGACCGCCTGGGCCGCAAAGTGCAGCGCCTGCTGCGACGAGCCGCATTGCCGGTCGATGGTCACTCCCGGCACTGTCTTCGGCAGCTTCGAGGCAAGCCCCGCCATGCGGCCGATGCAGCCGCTCTGCTCTCCGGCCTGCAGGACGCAGCCCATGATCACGTCGTCCACCAGCGCCGGGTCGGCGTTGGTGCGCTCGAGCAGCGCGTCGATGACCTGTGCGGCCAGGTCCGCCGGATGCCAGCCCGAAAGCCGGCCGCCGCGCCTGCCCCCTGCCGTGCGGGCGGCAGCCACGATATAAGCTTCAGCCATGAAACTCTCCTCTAGTATCTCGGCCGTCATCACCGGCGGCGCCTCCGGCCTGGGCGCAGCCACCGCGCGCCGCCTCGCCGCTCATGGCGTCAGGGTCGCGCTGTTCGACCTGAACGAAGCCTCCGGAGAGGCGCTGGCTGCGGAACTGCGCGGGGTGTTCTGCACGGTGGACGTCACCAAAGAAGCGCAGGTGGACGCCGGCTTCGCCAAAGCGCGCGCCGCCATCGGCCAGGAGCGTATCCTCGTCAACTGCGCCGGCACGGGCAACGCTATCAAAACCGCCAGCCGCGACAAGAGCACCGGCGCGATCGTGTCCTTCCCGACCGCCGACTTCGATCGCATCATCCAGATCAACCTCGTGGGCACATTCCGGTGCACGGCAAAGTCGGCGGCCGGCATGATGACGCTGCCCGTCCTGGAGGACGGCGAACGCGGCGCGATCGTCAACACCGCCTCGGTGGCGGCGCAGGACGGCCAGATCGGCCAGGCATCTTACTCCGCCTCGAAGGCCGGCATCGTCGGCATGACGTTGCCGATCGCCCGTGATCTGATGGGCGAAGGCATCCGCGTCAACACGATCCTGCCGGGCATCTTCGACACGCCGCTGCTCGCGCGGCTGCCCGAGCATGTGAAGAGCGCGCTGGCCGCGTCGGTGCCGTTCCCTAAACGGCTGGGCCACCCGGACGAGTACGCCGCGCTGGCCGAGTTCATGATCACGACCGGATATCTGAACGGCGAGTGCGTGCGGCTGGATGGCGCCATACGCATGGCGCCGCGTTGAAAGAGAGAGGAAGGCCCGATGTGACGCGTCAGGGGCTCCGCGCTGGTTCGCTCCGCGAATCGAGCGCGTCCCAGCGCGCGTAGAGATCGGCGACCTCGCGTTCGAGTTGCTGGACGCGCTCCAGCGCCTCGGCAATCGAAGCGGCGGACTCCTTGTAGAAATCCTGATGGGCAATCCGGTCGCCCAACGCACGCTGTTCCGCTTCGAGCGCGTCGATCCGCCCCGGCAGCGCCTCGAGCTCACGCCGCTCCTGGTATCCCAACTTCTTCGGAGCCGCTGTCGCAGCCGCACTCTGCTGCGGTGAATGCGGCGAGGTGCGCGCGCCGTGCGATCTCCTTGCCGGCACGACAGGGTCCGACGGCCGCTGCCGGAGCCAGTCTTCGTAGCCGCCGACGTATTCCCGGATGCGGTCGCCCTCGAACACCACCGTGCTCGTCACGACTTCGTCGAGAAAGGCTCGGTCGTGGGTCACGAGGAGCAGCGTCCCCGACCAGTCGACCAGCTGCGCCTCGAGCAGTTCCAGCGTTTCGAGATCCAGATCGTTGGTCGGTTCGTCGAGCACCAGCAGGTTCGCCGGGCGGGAGAACAGCCGCGCGAGGAGCAGCCGGTTGCGCTCGCCGCCCGAAAGCGACTTCACGGGCGACCGGGCGCGCTCGAGCGGAAAGAGAAAGTCGCGCAAGTACGCGTTCACGTGCCGCGATTGACCGCTGACCATCACCGTTTCGTTGCCCTGCCCGATCGTGTCGAACACGCTCTGTTCCGGATCGAGCTGCTCACGCTCCTGGTCGTAATACGTGATCTCGACGTTCGCGCCGCGCCGGACTTCGCCTGCATCGGGCGTCAACTGGCCCATCAGCAGGCGGAGGAGCGTCGTCTTGCCGCTGCCGTTGGGGCCGATGACGCCGATGCGATCGCCGCGCATGATGCGCGTGGAAAAGTCGCGCACCACCGGCCTCGCCCCGAACATCTTGCTGATGTGGTCTGCTTCAAGGACCATCTGCCCCGAGGCAGGCGCCCGTTCGATCTGGATCCGCGCGCCGCCGGGCTCATCGCGGCGCATCGCCCGTTCCTCACGCATCGCGAGCAGCGCCCGGACGCGCCCTTCGTCGCGGGTGCGGCGGGCCTTGACGCCCCGACGCAGCCACGCTTCCTCCCGGGCCAGGAGCTTGTCAAACTTCTCCTCTCTCGACGCCTCGCTGGCGAGTTCCGCCTCCTTGCCGCGCAGGAACGCCGCGTAGTCGCCGGGCCAGGACGTGAGCTGCCCGCGATCGATCTCGACGATCCGCG
>Ga0310810_10005904_pt1 | contig 13766 bp, 10 predicted proteins | sample NCmetagenome_FD_207641 | JGI IMG/M metagenome (GOLD analysis project Ga0310810, IMG submission 207641) | Soil microbial communities from experimental microcosm in Duke University, North Carolina, United States - NC | ecosystem: Engineered > Artificial ecosystem > Soil microcosm > Unclassified ... | reverse complement strand
CACGTGTGCCCGCCGGATCCTGTCGGGGCTCGCGGGCCGCGCTTATCGCCGGCCAGTCGCGAACAACGAGATCGCCGATCTGATGACGTCCTACGAACAGGGGCGATCGAACGGGTCGTTCAGCACGGGTGTGCAGTTCGGATTGCGGCGCATCCTCGCGAGCCCGTCGTTCGTGTTTCGACCGGAACTCGAACCGGCGTCTGTCACGACTGGCGAGGCCTATCGCGTCACTGACACCGAACTCGCCTCACGTCTCTCCTTCTTCTTGTGGAGCACCATCCCGGACGATCAACTCCTGCGGGTCGCGCGTGAGGGCCGGCTCAGTCAGCCAGCCGTGCTGCGGGCAGAGATGCGCCGGATGCTCGCGGACCCGCGCTCATCCGCCTTCGTCAACAACTTCGCCGGGCAGTGGCTGCACCTGCGAAACCTTCGCGGCATCATCCCCAACTCGGACCTGTTCCCGGATTTCGACGACAACCTGCGCCAGGCGTTTCAGCGTGAGGCCGAACTGTTCTTCGAGAGCGTGTTGCGAGAGAACCGCAGCGTCCTCGATCTGATGAACGGCGACTACACCTTCGTCAACGAACGACTCGCGCGCCACTACGGCCTCACCGGCGTGTTCGGGAGCGAGTTCCGCCGCGTCCGCATGAACGATGCCGCGCGCTTCGGCGTGCTCGGCAAGGGCGCCGTCCTGCTCGCCACCTCACATCCGACGACCACCTCACCTGTGCTCCGCGGCAAGTGGGTGCTCGAGAACATCGTCGGCACCCCTCCACCCGCGCCGCCGGCAAATCTCGACACGGCGTTGAAGACCGACCCGCCAGGCAGCGCGCCAAAGACGATGCGCGCGCAGATGGAACAGCATCGGACGAACCCGGTCTGCGCGAGTTGCCATCAGACGATGGATCCGATCGGCTTCGCGCTCGAGAATTTCGATGTGGTCGGAAAGTGGCGAACACAGGATCACGCCGGGCTCGCGCTCGACACGGCTGATGTGCTGGGCGACGGCACGTCTATTACTGGTGTGGTCTCGTTGCGCGAAGCGCTGGTGAAACGTCCGGACGTGTTCGTGCAGACCCTGACCGAGAAATTACTCATCTATGCACTCGGCCGGGGGCTCACGGCAGAGGACATGCCGATCGTGCGAAAGATCGTGCGCGAAGCGGGACAACAGCAGTATCGTTTCACGGCGCTTTTGCAGGGAATCGTGGAGAGCACGCCCTTTCAGATGCGCCTGAAGACGGCGGCGGCGACACAAGAATTGGCGAGCAGGCAGTAGTCGGTAGGCAGCAAACAACTGGAGACCGGACATGTTCCTGACGAAGACCGCATTGCCAAGACGGACGTTCCTTCGTGGTGTCGGCGCGACCGTCGCGCTGCCGCTGCTCGATGCGATGCTGCCGTCCGCGACGGCACTGGCTCAGACCGTGGGTGCCAGACCGTCGAGGGTCGGTTTCATCTACGTCCCGCATGGCGCGGACATGGCCTCGTGGACTCCGACCTCTGGAGGCTCGAACTTCGACCTCTCACCCACGCTGCAGACCCTCGCCCCCTTCAAAGACTCTCTCGTCGTCGTCAGCAACCTCCGCCGCGCGGGGGGACAGGCCGAGATGCACGCCGCCGCTGCGAGCGGCTGGTTGAGCGGCGCGATTCCGAAGCGGACCGAAGCCGAAGACTTCGCGTGCGGGACGACGATCGATCAGGTGCTCGCGAGAAAGATCGGACAGTCATCCCCGTTCCCCTCACTCGAATTCGCGACTGAGGATTTCACGGGATACGTCGGAGGCTGCACGCCCGGATATAGCTGCGCGTACCACGACTCGATCGCGTGGGCGACGCCCACGACGCCGCTGCCGATGGAGATCAATCCGCGCGTCGCGTTCGAGCGGATGTTTGGCGACGGTGGCTCGGAAGCAGAGCGTCAGCACAACCTCCGCGAGGATCGAAGCATCCTCGACGGCGTCCTGAACGAAATGCGGGCGTTACAAGCCCGCCTGGGCGCCCGCGACCGTGCAAAGGTTGCCAATTATCTGGACGATGTGCGGGAGATCGAACGCCGCATCCAGCGCAGCGAGGCCCAGCAGCGCGCTGACGTGACGATGATCAAGCCATTGGGCATCCCCGATTCATTCGAAGAGCACTGCGCGCTGATGACCGACTTGATCGCGGTCGGACTCCAGACGGAACTCACCAACGTCTTCACCTTCATGATGTCGCGCGAAGGCAGCCAGCGGACGTTCTCGAACATCGGGATCAGCGATCCGTGGCACGTGACGTCACACCACGGCGACAAGCCGGAGAAGATCGCGAACAACGCGAAGATCAATGTCTTCTGTCTGCAGACGTTTGCCAGGCTGCTCGAGAAGCTGAAGACCACGCCTGACGGTGACGGCACGATGCTCGACCACTCGCTGATCTTCTTCGGCAGCGGTATGGCGAACTCCAACGTGCACGCAACCGATCCCCTGCCGATGGTGGCCGTCGGTGGCGGCGCCGGCACCAAGGGCAATCGTCACATCGTGCTTCCGAAGGAGACGCAGCTCGGCAACCTCTGGTTGAGCGTCGCGAATCACTTCGACAGCCCAATGAACAAGTTCGGGGAAAGCACCGGCACGGCCGAGTTCTTCTGATGCGCTCCGCGGCCGCACTCCTCGTCCTGGCGTTAGCTGTGCCCGCGTGGGCCGCGGGGATCGAACCGGCGGTGGTCACCGCGATGAAGACGGGCGACGTCGCCGCCGTCCGTGCCCTCGTCGAACGCAAGGCCGACATCAACGCAACAGAAGTTGATGGCACGAGCGCGTTGCACTGGGCCGTCCGGGCGGGCGACATGGCGACCACCGAGTTGCTCATTCGAGCCGGCGCACGTGTCGACGCTGTGAACCGCTACGGCGTCACGCCGCTGTCGCTGGCCGCGCGTACCGGGCGCGGCGACCTGGTCGGCCTGCTGCTGACATCGGGCGCCAGCGTCAAGACAGCAGAGACCACGCTTCCCGAGGGACAGACGCTCGTGATGCTGGCCGCGCAGACCGGCAGCGTCGATGCCGTGAAGCGCCTCGTGACGGCGGGCTCGAACGTCAACGCGCGCGAGACACGCACGGGAACGACGGCGCTCGTCTGGGCGGCTTCGGGCAATCGCGCTGATGCGGTGCGGGCGCTGGCCGAAGCGGGCGCCGACCTGAACATCCAGTCGAAGGTCACCAGCTATCCGCACACGCAGAACGGCGTGCTCCTCGCTGGCGTTGAGGAAGGCGTCTCGTACGTCGGGCAGACGGTGCTTCCACGCGGAGGCTGGTCCGCGGCGATGTACGCCGCGCGCGAAGGAGCGACTGATGCCACGCGCGCGCTGGCCGACGCCGGCGCGAATCTGAACCTGCTCGATCCCGAAGGCACGTCCGCCCTCATCATCGCGATCATCAACGGTCACTGGGACACGGCCTCGGCGCTGATCGAGAAAGGCGCCGATCTCAACCTCGCCGACATCAAGGGCATGACGCCGCTCTACGCGGCGATCGACATGCACACGCTCGGCGACACGTTCGGCCGGCCGTATCCCGCGCCGCCCGTGATCGAAGGCAGCGTTCCGGTCATCAAGATGCTGCTTGCAAAGGGTGCCGATCCGAACGCCAGGCTGAAGGGTCCAATCCTCAAGCGCGTGTATGACGCGGGCGATGGTCGCCTCGGAGAAGGCGCGACGCCGTTCCTGCGCGCCGCACGCAAGTGCGACGCAACCGTCATGAAGCTCCTGCTCGACGGCCGGGCCGATCCGAAGTTGACGCAGAAGAGCGGCAACAACGCGCTGATGCTCGCTGCCGGAGCGGTCACCTCTGGCGGCGACGAATCACAACACGTCTCGGAGGAACAGGCACTGGCGGCGATCAAGATCGGCATCGCCGCGGGCATCGATGTGAACGAAGCGAACGCCACCGGCGACACCGTGATGCACACGGCAGCGACGACGAGCGGCGGCCTTCGCTCCGTCATCCAGTTCCTCGCCGCCTCCGGCGCGAAGCTCGATATCAAGAACAAGGCTGGCCGCACGCCGCTCGAGGCAGCGGAGCGCGCGCGCCAGCCCAATCAGGAAACTCTCGCGCTGCTCCGTCAGCTCGCTGCTAAGTAGCTAAGTAACTGGGTAGCTAGGTCGCCGGGTCACTCCAGTAACCTGCCAACCTAGCAGCCTAGCAACTTAGCTACCCAGCTACCCAGCTACCCAGCAACCCAGCTACCTTACGACCCACTGACCTGCTGCGCCGTCGCGTAGTAGATCGCGTTGAACAGGAACTTGAACGTGCCGTGCGATTGCCCGCGGAAATTGACCTCGGGCCCGAACAACACCACCCGGCCCCGGCCAAGCCTCGCGTCAACGACCGCCACTCCGTTTTCGAGATACTGCTGACCCCACGCCCACCCACTGCGGAGCGGCGCGGGACTCGAGAACCATGCGACGCGAGTCGTCGCATCGGTTGGTCCGAGCCGGAACACCGGGCTGTTGTCGAAGAACACATCGACGTCGCGCTCGAAGCCGTACCCGAGCGGCGTCGTGTTGTCGACGCTGACTCTCAGCACTGATCCGGGGACGTAGTACTGCTCCGGCTTCAACGGACGCGCGCCGGCGCCTTTCCCGTCGACGAGGGCACTCGAGATCGGCAGACCAAGATCGGCCGCGATCGACGTGGACTGACCCTCGGCAATGAGCGTCCCGCCATTCTCGATGAACTGCTTCAACCGCGGCAGCGAACGCGCAGTGGTCAACGCGCCCGTCATGTGGCGGTACTCCTGAGGCACGCGATCAGCCTCGCTCCCATCTCTGGCATCGAGCCTGGCATCGTCGGTAAGAATCAGGACGTCGTACCGATCCTTCAGTTCTCCCGCATCGATCGCCTGCGCGTACACCACGTCGAAATGGAATCCATATCGCTCGAGCAGCCAGCGCAGCCACCCGCTTGAAGTCGAACCGCCGTAGCGATCCCAGAGCGCGATGCGCACCGGCTTGAGCTTCATCGCTGGCCCGGCCGGAGGCGCAGCGGCACCGGAGAAGGTGAGACCGAGATCGGCGGCGACCTTCTCCAGCATCGCGCGAGTCTCGGATCGAGCCGGTATGTACATCGCACCGAAGCTACCCGGCTGACCGCCTGTCGCCCGGTCTCGGGGCCAGAAGACGTCCTCACCCGCCGCGAGTAAGCGGCCGACCGCGGTGAAGGCGTCGTTCTGCTGATGGCCCACGAAGTATCCGGCAGGCTTCGCGGATCCGGTCAGGTGCCCCTCGGGTCGCGTCGCTGAATCGATCCGCTCGAATGGTCCCTCGACACCGTCGAGGACACGATCGAATTTCACGCCCATCTGGAACGCGAGGGTCCACCCAGCGCTGTCGTACGGCGGCGTCGGCGGTCCGCCAGGGAATGGGATGTCGTCCGGGTGATCCTGCGGCTCGAACATGTCGAGCACGTGTGGACGAAAGGCCTGTGCGGTCCTGACGACGAACGAGCCCGCCGGATAGCTCATGCCACCCGCCATGAACGCCGTGGTCGCGCGATGGACCGTGATGCCGTTCTTGAGCAGAGCGTCGACGAACTTCGTCGCCGTGAGGAAGTCCGGTTGATCCGAAGGCAGGATGTAGGCGCGCGCATCGCGACGGGCCGGATCGCGAAACTGGCGCTCGAAGTCACCCCGTCCGGCGGCGAGCGCGCGCGGCGAGGCGGTCCACGAGTCACGATTGCCGCGATCGATGGAGTTCTTCCCCATCCGGTAAATCCCGAACAGCAATGCCTCACGATTCCGGGACGCGGCATCGATCACGGCGCGGTTCGCTGTCACCTCGTAGTCAATCGATTGGCGGAACCTCCATCGCTGAGGGGCGATTGGCAACGGCAGATCCGCGCTCGGCAACTGCCGCTCGGGCACGAACGGGATCTCCGTCGGCGTCGGGTTTCCGATCGTCTCCGTGAGCAGCCCGATCTGATTGTGGAAATAGGCCGTCGTGCGGAGGCCGCCATTCCACCAGGTCGAGTAGTTCGATCCCGTGCGCATCGTGACGCCCGGCTTCCCCTCGGCCGCGAAGCGTGCGTGCATGGCGGCGCCGACGAGATCGATCGACACCGGAACCAGCGGATCGAGAAAGTAGTTGAACGGATCGCGGAACGGTGGCGCGAACATCACGGTTCCCGGCGGCCCCGTCTGGTGGTGGTCGTACACGATCTGCGGGAACCACTCCTTGTAGAGGACGCGGTTGATGTTGATCGTCTCGGCCTGCGTCGACATGTAGAAGTCGCGGTTGTTGTCGTGCCCCACGTACTTCTGATACACGCGCGGGATGCCGGACAACGACCTGCGCAGCGGATCGCGCTCGCGCATGTACCAATTGGCGACCAGTTCGTGGCCGTCAGGATTGGCGTGCGCCACGAGCACGATGACGTCGTTCAGGAAGCGCAGCGTCTCCTCATCCGAACGGCTGACGAGTTGATACACCGTCTCGATCAGTTGCTGGGCGCCAAGCACTTCGTTGGCGTGCAGGCCGCCATCGATCCAGACCACCGCCTTCCCGCGAGCGGCCAGCGCACGGGCCTGGCTATCGTTCAGGCCTTCGGCAAGAGACAGACGTCGGGATATGTCCTTGTACTCATCGAGCCTCTGGAGATTCTCCGGCGACGATACGATCGCCATCCACTGTGAGCGTCCCTCCTCCGTTCGCCCGATGTCCACGAGTCGAAGACGGTCCGACTCCTGTGCGAGCTTCTTCCAGTAGGCCTCGAGCTGTGAGTAGGTCGCGAGGAAATAGTCGGCGCCGATGTCGGAGCCGAGTGCGGCCGACGGCGGCGTGATTGAGGAGACACTCTGCGACTGCGTCGGAGCGTAGGCGCCCGTCAGCAGGAACAGCAGCGCAATCGCGATCGCCGCGCGGACGCGCCTCATTCCAGCCACCGCCAGCGATCGTCCCATAGCCTCAGTACTTGACCAGAATCGCCCGCGTATAGACGACGCGGAAGCCGCAGCGCTCGAACGTGCGCTGGGAGACACTCCCCGGTGCAGTCGTCGCGATGATCAAATCGGCCTTGTCCCGTCCGTCATTCATGGCCCGCGCGATGATCGCGCGTTGCAGGCCGCGCCGGCGAAATGCGTGGCGCGTCGCCGTCCCGGCGATACACAACACGCCATCCTTCACGAAGCTGACGGCGGCCGAGGCCGCGTGTCCATCCACGTGTGCCACGTATCGAACGATCTCCGGGTGCACGAAGAGCCGCATCACATCGCCAATGGCCGCGACGGCATCATGGGGCACTGGCGGGTCGCCAGGCCTAATCTGGTCCGGCACCGCGAACCCTTCGGCCACCACTTCGAGCCAGGGATGTTCCGCGGCCCCGGCTTCGACCCTGATATCGGCATCAGACGTCAGCTGCACAGGCTCGGCCGGCGCGACCCGTGCGAGCTCATTCTCGAACGCCTGCAGGACGTAGCCGCGCTTCGACAATCGGGACGACACATCGGGTGACGCGAGCGGACAGAGCTCGATCTGGACCGGACAGCCGCGCTGGGCATAAAAGTCCTCGATCGCGTCGAGATCGTCGTCAGAGCATTCGACACCGAGCCCGAGGCCCAGCACTTTGTTCACGGGCGAGTTCGGCGCGGAATACACCGCGAGGCCGCCACCCCGCTCCAGCGTTGCTGCATCCGGTGCCACGGCCAGAGTGGCAAGGGCACAGAAGTCGATCTCAGCGCGGTCGATGCGTCGAGCGAGCTCGAGCGTCGCGTGCATGCCCTACACTTTAATGCCGGTTGGTGGATGGTGGTGGGTGGTACGTGGTTGATGCCGGGCCGCTCCACCACCAACCACCAACCACTAACCACCAACCATGAAGATCGCGACCTGGAACGTGAACGGGATTCGTGCCCGCCAGACAGAGCTCCAGCAGTTCCTGGAGCGTGAGCAGCCCGACATCCTCTGTCTGCAGGAGATCAAAGCAACGCTCGACCAGCTTCCCGTCTGGATCTGCGACCTCGAAGGTTATTCGTGCTACTGGCACGGCGGGAAGGGCTACTCCGGCGTGGCGCTGCACGTCCGGACCGCGACGTTCCCCGATCGACCTCTCTTCCAGCATCCGCCCTTCGACTTCGAACACCGGATTGTCACTGTGCAGCTCCCGGATGTGACCGTCGCGTCAATCTACGTGCCGAATGGCGGGAAGGACTTCGCTGCGAAGGTGCGCTTCCTGGAAGCGATGGACCAGTTCGCGGCTGAAGCCCAGGCGGCGGGAACGTCGATCGTCATGTGCGGTGACATGAACGTCGCGCGCACTGACATGGACGTCCATCCCAAGGAACGAAAGCCGGGCATCGTCGGTCAGCGAGCCGACGAACGCGCGCTCATCGAACGGATCCTCGGCCACGGCCTCGTCGACGTGCATCGCAAGCTCGATCCTGACAACGCCGATCTCTTCACGTGGTGGGCGCCGTGGCGCAATCTGAAGCAGCGAAATATCGGCTGGCGTCTGGACTATCTCTTCGCGAGTGAAGCGCTCGCGTCGCGCGCGAGGTCCTGCGTCGTCCAGCGCGAATTCGGCACGAGCGACCACGGTCCCGTGATTGCCGTCTTTGACGTGTGAGCGGCAGCGCATTCTGCCTACTGCCTACCGCCCACTGCCTACTTCGTGATCACGCAGCGTAGGCGACGGTGTTGCGACCTGCAGCCTTGGCACGATAGAGCGCTTCGTCCGCGGCCTTGAGCAGCGGCCACGATGCGTCGACGTTCGGGATGACAGCGACGCCGACGCTCGTGGTCACGTCGATCTTGCCAGCGCAGGTCTCGAACGGGTCCTTGCTGATGCTCTGGCGGAAGCGTTCAGCCAACCTGATCGCATCCTCCATCACGCAACCCGGCGCGAGAGCCACGAACTCCTCACCGCCGTAGCGCCCAACCGCATCGCCCTTGCGGAACGTCATCCGCAGGCGTCGAGCCGTTTCACGCAACACATCGTCACCGGCCAGGTGGCCGTAGCGATCGTTGATGGACTTGAAGTGATCGAGGTCTGCCATCATCAGCGCCAGCGGCTGCGCCTTGCGCAGGGCACGAGCGATCTCGCCGTCACAGATCTCGAAGAACGCGCCTCGCGTCAGGAGTCCGGTCAGCGGATCGTGCATCGCCTTCTCGCGCAACTGCTCGCGCGCGGTGATGAGCTGCTGCTGCAGCTGGACGATCCGTGCGCCGGAGCGAACGCGCACTTTCAGCTGACGCGTGTCGAAGGGCTTCGTGATGTAGTCGTCCGCGCCCGCATCGAACCCCTCCAGCACATCGTCGTCTCGATCGTGCGACGTGAGGAGGATGATGTAGAGGTACTGCCCCGGAATGGTGTCGCGGACCGCCCGGCAGACCTGGAGTCCGTCGATCTTCGGCATCGACCAATCGAGGATCGCGAGGTGTGGAGGCTCTTGCCGCGCGACCTCGCGCATTGCCTCTTCGCCGTCGACCACACTCGTCACGGCGTAGCCCCAGCTGCTCAGCGCTGCATGGAGCCGATGGCGCGAGACCGGATCGTCTTCGGCGACCAGCACGCGAAGCGTTTCCCCCGACGGACCGAACTGATGTACCGGCACATACCGGGAATCGGCCGGCAACCCGGAGCCTTGAATGGGGTCAGGATTCGACCGCAGACCAGGCGGAGGCGAGATCCTCGCCAACTGCGAGGTGGTTGAGGATGAAGTCGGCACACCGGAAGGCGTCCCGGAGCAGGTCCGCGTCGAGGCCCCGTTTCGCATTTCGGCACTGGCGCGAGGACTCAACCCGCACCACAGCAAGCGCGGCTTCCAGGCCGCGGACAATCGACGCCACACCGCGCCCCTGGTACGCCGTCCAGGATGCAAAGGCCTTTGCCGCAACGTATCGGTTGAGCGGGACGAAGAACCGGGGCCACATCGGGCGCACGAACTCCGCAAACGCGACGTCGAGACCATGACCATCGGGTGGAGGTTGAAGATCGTCCGGCACGGCCTGCATGACCTGTTCGTAGAGAGCCAGCGCGTGATCGAGGCTCTGCGGCGCCGCCACCTGTGCCTGGTGCGCCGGCAGGTCGCGAACCGCTTCGACCAGTGTCATGTGTCCAGGCTTCCACGTGCCGAGCTGACGGGCATCGCGCTCGAGCGTGGCCACAACCGAATCGGGACCGCGATCGCCGTCCGCACATCGCATGACCATGTGGCGCTCCCACGCCGAGTAACCAGGTCCGTCCATCAACATCGTCGGCGTCAGCAGCGGAGGCAGATCGTCGCGGGTCACGACGAGTCCTTCGTACTCGCCCGGCGGAAAGGCGTGGGGCCCGGAGGTGATCGTGAGGGGACAGTCGTGGCGAAACAGCATCGACGCGGCCGTCGGGCAGAAGTGGGACAACGTGATGAACGTGCCGCGATCGTCACGAACGGCGAGTCGGGGAAAATACCGACAGGTCGCCGGCAGTGCCGGTTCGCCGAGATCGCGATGAACGATGCATAGCTTCGTTCCGTGATCGAGGAATACACACTCACCAATCTCTGTGCGCTCCAGCATCGCCGCCGCGTCTTCGGGCAAATCGGGCTCGACGATGAACGGAGGGAGATGTCGGGCAGATGCCTGTGGTTGCAGACGGCCCGCGTCGACGGCTTGCTTCAGCGTTCGATACACCGGTAGTTCGACGGGAACGTCCCAGTCTGCAGAACAACATGCGCCCGAGTGCCGACACCGGTAATCGGCGTGAATCGAGAGCGCGAAGACATCGGTCGAACTCATTGAATCCTTTGTAGTTGGTGGCAAGTACAGAAGTATTACAGTGCCGCGGCCGCAGGACTGCTATGGTGTGGCGACTCTCTTCCCGACAACCCTTTAGGAGGATACCTGCGTCAATGGCGACCCCGATGCTTCTCTACGGCCGCAAACATCAAACCGGACTGAACTGGATTACGGCAATCGCCATGACCGGCTTCCACATCGGCGCCGTGGCAGCCTTTTTTTATATCGATACTGGTGCGATCCTCGCGGCCCTCATTCTCTACTACGCGGGTGGAATGCTCGGCATCGGCATGGGCTATCACCGGCTGCTGACGCATCGCGGTTACAAGACGCCGAAGTGGGTTGAGTACTTCCTGACGTTCTGCGGAACACTGGCACTCGAAGGCGGGCCCATCTTCTGGGTCGCCACGCATCGCATCCACCATCAGAAATCCGACCAGGAAGGCGACCCGCACACACCGCGGGAAGGTACCTGGTGGGCGCACATGGGCTGGATCCTGCTGGGTGACGGACTTCATCACGACGCCTCAGTGCTCGCGCGTTACGTCCCGGATCTCAGCAAAGACCGCGTCCATGTCTGGCTCTCGACGTGGCATTGGATCAGCAACGTGGTCGTCGGTCTCGGCCTCCTCGCCTTCGGCGGCATCCCATACGTTCTCTGGGGCATCTTCTTCCGCACCACCTTCGGTCTCCACGCCACCTGGCTCGTCAACTCCGCAACACACAAGTGGGGCTCGCGCCGTTTCAAGACGCGTGACGACTCGACGAACAACTGGTGGGTCGCGCTCCTGACGTTTGGCGAGGGCTGGCACAACAACCACCATGCACATCCGACGAGCGCGCGCCATGGCCTGGCGTGGTACGAGCTCGATCAGAACTGGATCGGGATCCGGACGCTGCAGCTTCTCGGCCTGGCGTGGGACATCAAGCTCGCCAAGATCAAGCAGCCACTGACGGAAGACGACGTGGTGCCCGCAGACGAAGCGGTGGCCTAGCCTGGTCCTGGGTCCTTGGTGCTTGGTGCTTGGTCCGGACCAAGAACTAAGGACCAAGGACTAAGGACTAAAATCACCGGGTGACCCGGCGCCAGAAAGCCATCGCCTTTTTCGTCGCCCTGTGCGTGCTGCTCGTCATTGCGGCACTGCTGCTCAACATCAGCTGGGTCATCACCAACGCGGGCCGGATCACGCCGATCATCTTCGGCGTCGTCCTGTTCGGCCTGATCATCGCAGGCCTGATCGTCTACACCGTCTTCCTGGTGCTGGAGATCAAGCGCAACGAGGAGCACGACAGCTTCATTAACGCCGTCACCCACGAGCTCAAGACACCGATCGCTTCCATTCGGCTGTACCTCGAGACGCTGCAATCGCGTGAGGTCAGCGAGGCGAGACGTCGCGAGTTCTACGACATCATGCTGGCCGACGCCGACCGTCTGCATCACACGGTCGATCAGGTGCTCAAGGCCGGTGTGGTCCGCGAACGGCAGAAGGCGGTCGCGCGCGGTCCCGTGGACGTCGTCGCACTCGCCGACGAATGCGTCGGGCTCGCGATCCTTCGACACCACCTCGATCCCGGCGCCATCGCGCTCGATACCCCGCGCGATCGCGCACTGGTCGTCAGCGGCGATCCCGAGGAGCTCCGCACGGTCGTCACCAACCTGCTCGACAACGCGGTGAAGTACTCGGGCAATGCGGTACAGGTCACCGTGTCCGTCGCAGCGCCCGCCCCGGACACCGTGTGGGTGCGCGTGCAGGATCGCGGCATCGGCATCCCGCGAAAGCAGCTGAAACGCATCTTCAATCGCTTCTATCGCGTCCAGGCGCGGGGGCTGCGCAACATCAAGGGAACGGGCCTGGGTCTCTACATCGTCCGGTCGATCGCTCGCGCGCACGGCGGACGCGTGTTCGCGCAGAGCGAGGGCGAAGGGCGCGGTGCCACGTTCACACTCGAATTACCACGGCTAACTACCCAGTAGGCAGCAGGCGGTATGCAGCGAGCATGACGCGTATTCTCATCGTCGAAGACGAGCAGCACATCGCCGATGGTCTTCGCTTCAACCTCGAAGCGGAGGGCTACGAGGCGGTTGTCGCGCGCGACGGTGAACAGGCGCTCGAGTTGCTCCTGAAGGAGCGCCACACCTTCGAAGTCGTCGTCCTCGACGTGATGCTGCCGGGCAAGGACGGCTTCACCGTGGCGGCGGAGTTGAGAGCGGCCGGCCAGTTCGTGCCGATCCTGATGCTGACTGCGCGAGGACGCCCCGAGGACGTGCTGCGAGGTTTCGAATCGGGCGCGGACGACTACCTGCCCAAACCGTTCGAGCTCGCGATCCTCATGGCCCGTCTCCGGGGGCTGCAGCGCCGGCGGCGATGGAACGAGCGCGACACCGAGACGCCCGAGCCGACGCCAGAGACGTACTCCTTCGAGGGACGCACGCTCGACTTCGGCGCGATGGAAGTACGCGCCCTCGGCAAGTCATACCGCCTGACCCAGATGGAATGCGATCTGCTGAAGTACCTGGTGCGGAACGCCGGTCAGGCCATCTCCCGCCGCACGCTGCTCGAAGAAGTGTGGGGCCTGCACGAAGGGACCGACACGCGCGCCATCGACAACTTCATCGTGCGACTGCGCCGTTACCTCGAGGATCGACCCGCCTCCCCGAAGATCCTGCTGACCGTGCGTGGCGTCGGCTATAAGTTCGTGGGCCAGGAAGCGCTCAAGAAGTAGCCGCGCCGAAGGCTCGTTGAACAACCAGTACAATGACTGTCGATGTCAGTCACAGACACGATCGAGGCGGAAGGCCATCTGATCGACTCGGGCCTGCTGTCCGCGATCTTCGACAAGATCATCGAGGTCAAGGGGTCGTACGAGATCATCACCTTCGATATCGGCAAGACGAACGACGACAAGTCGCGCATCCAGATGCGCGTCACCGTCGATAACGAAGCCACGCTCGACGATCTCTTCCAGCAACTCACGACCTTCGGGGCCCACGCCGTCCGCGAGGCCAACGCCGTTCTGA
>Ga0310810_10005903_pt1 | contig 13767 bp, 7 predicted proteins | sample NCmetagenome_FD_207641 | JGI IMG/M metagenome (GOLD analysis project Ga0310810, IMG submission 207641) | Soil microbial communities from experimental microcosm in Duke University, North Carolina, United States - NC | ecosystem: Engineered > Artificial ecosystem > Soil microcosm > Unclassified ... | reverse complement strand
TTCGAAGGCACGCTGGCGATGCTTCTCGCCGGTACGCGAGGTGATCATGATGATCGGCACGTCGCGCAGGCGTGGATCGGCCTTCATCGCGGTCGCCAGTTCGTAGCCGTCCATGCGCGGCATCTCGATGTCGAGCAGCATCAGGTCTGGCACGCGATCGACCATGCGCTCGAGTGCGTCGATGCCATCCTTCGCAGTGCCGACCTCGAAATTGTGGCGCTCCAGCACGCGGCCGGTGACCTTGCGCATCGTCACCGAATCGTCGACCACCATCACCAACGGCACCTTGCGCGCCTCGACCGCCGGTGGCGGCACGACATCGCGCGGCATCGTCGCCTGGCGGCGTACCAGCGGTGCGACGTCCAGGATCACGACTACGCGGCCGTCACCCATGATCGTCGCGCCGAAGATGCCCGGTACCGACGCCACCTGCGGGCCGACCGGCTTGACCACGATTTCGCGATTGCCAACGACCTGGTCGATGGCGACCGCGGCACGCAGGTCGCCCGAACGGATCAACAGCAGCGGCATCTGCAACTGGCCTTCGGCCTTGGCCGGAGCCTGGCTCAGCAGCAGGCCGAGATCGTGCAGCGCGTAGTCCTCGCCACCGTAACGGTAGCTGGCATCGTGCTTCTCGAGTTCGCTGCGGTCGATGCGACCGACGCCGCGCACCGATGCGATCGGCACCGCGAAGCTGGTATCGCCGATGCGCACGAAAACTGCCTGCGTGACCGCCAGGGTCTGCGGCAGGCGCAGGGTGAAATTGGTGCCCTTGCCTGCGTGCGAGGCGATGTCGAGCGTCCCGCCGAGCTGGCGCACTTCGCTGGCGACCACGTCCATGCCGACGCCACGCCCCGCGAGGCGGCTGACTTCGTCGGCGGTGGAAAAGCCCGGCTCGAAGATCAGCACATCCAGGTCGCTGTCCGCGAGCCTGGCATCGGCGCGGATCAGGCCACGCTCGACCGCGCGCTTGTGGATCGCGCCACGATTGAGGCCGGCGCCGTCGTCGCCGACTTCCAGAACGACTTCCGACCCTTCGCGCCGGACCGCGATCCGGACCATGCCTTCTTCGGACTTGTTGGCCTTGCGGCGTTGTTCCGGCGATTCCAAACCATGCGCCACCGCGTTGCGCAGCATGTGTTCCAGCGGCGCGGTCATGCGCTCGAGCACGTTGCGATCGAGTTCGCCCTGGGCGCCGTCGAGCTTGAGCTGGACCTGCTTGCCGGTATCGGCGGCAGCCTGGCGCAGTACCCGGCGCAAACGCGGCACCAGCGCATCGAACGGCACCATGCGCGTGCGCATGAGGCCTTCCTGCAACTCGGAACTCACGCGCGACTGCTGCAGCAGCAGCGTCTCGTACTGGCGCGTCAGGTCGTCCATCGACTGGTGCAGGCTGGTCAAGTCGGCGGCGGACTCGGCCAGGCCGCGCGACAGCTGCTGCAGGGTCGAGAAGCGATCGAGCTCCAGCGGATCGAAGGTCTGGTCGGCGGTTTCGTTCTCGCGCTGGTAGCGCGCGATGATCTGCGCCTCGGTTTCGCTGTCCAGGCGCCGCAGCTGGTCGCGCAGACGCATGTTCGTCTGCTCCATCTCGCCCATGGCGCCACGGAACGCACCCAGCTGCTGTTCCAGTCGGGCGCGGTAGATCGCGACCTCGCCGGCGTAATTGACGAGACGATCGAGGAGGTCGGCGCGGATGCGGACCTGTTCCTGCGGTGCGCGTACCGTCGTGTCGTCTTCATCGCCGAGAGGCGCATCGCTGATCGGTGCCGACAACGGCTTCAGGTCGAGCTTCGGCGCGGGCACCGGCGCGACAGGTCCGGCGACGTGATCGGCAGCCACGAAGATTTCGCCGCGGACGCGGGCATCGAATTCGGCGATCAGCTGTGCCGGCAGGCCGATCGCATGCCGCGCGCCGACCCGGGTGATCATTGCATGCAGACGATCGAAACCGCGCTCGAGCAATGGCACCCCATCGCGGCCGATCTCGGAGCGCTGTTCGACCACGGCTTCGAGCAGCGATTCCATGACATGGCCGAGTTCGCCCACGGCCATGATGCCGGCCATGCGCGCGCCGCCCTTGATCGTGTGCAGGTCACGCTGCAGGCCGATCAGGGTTTCGCGTTCGCCCGGTTCTTCGCGCAGCTTCGCCAGCAGGCCGTCGGAATGATCGAGCAGGTCGACGCTCTCCTCGACGAAGATGTCGACGAGTTCGGCATCCAGGTCGGTGAGGTCGAGTGCTTCGTCGGGGTCTTCCGCGGACGCCTGCACCTGCGCGAGCGGGCGTTCGACGACGGGCTCAGCCGCAACACGCTCAGCCGCGGCGATGCGTTCGGATTCGAAGCGTTCGCCCTCAAGGCGCGCGGTTTCAGCGCGTTCGGCTTCGGCGCGCTCGGCTTCGGCGCGCTCGGCTTCGGCGCGCTCGGCTTCGGCGCGCTCGGCTTCGGCGCGTTCGGCGTCGACGCGCTGGGCTTCGACGCGCTCGGCTTCGGCGCGTTCGGCTTCGACGCGCTGGGCTTCGACGCGCTCGGCTTCGGCGCGTTCGGCTTCGGCACGTTCGGCTTCGGCACGTTCGGCTTCGGCACGTTCGGCTTCGGCACGTTCGGCTTCGACGCGTTCGGCTTCGGCGCGCTCGGCTGCGATGCGTTCGGCTTCGATGCGTTCGGCTTCGATGCGTTCGGCTTCGATGCGTTCGGCTTCGATGCGCTCGGCTTCGGCGCGTTCGGCTTCGATGCGTTCGGCTTCGATGCGTTCGGCCTCGATGCGTTCGGCCTCGATGCGTTCGGCTTCGATGCGTTCGGCTTCGACGCGTTCGGCTTCGAGACGCATGGCTTCAGCGCGCTCCGCGTCGGAGCGTTCGGCGTCGAGTTTCTGCTCGCGAGCGATGCGATCCTGCTCGGCGTATTCGGCCTCCAGACGCGCATATTCCGCATCTTCTTCAGCCTTGAGGCGCTCGGCTTCGAGTCGTTCAGTCTCAAGGCGTTCGGCTTCGACGCGCTCGGCTTCGGCACGTTCGGCTTCGGCACGTTCGGCTTCGGCACGTTCGGCTTCGGCACGTTCGGCTTCGGCACGTTCGGCTTCGGCACGTTCGGCTTCGGCACGCTCGGCTTCGGCACGTTCGGCTTCGGCACGTTCGGCTTCGGCACGTTCGGCTTCGGCACGCTCGGCTTCGGCACGCTCGGCTTCGGCACGTTCGGCTTCGAGCCGTTCGGCTTCGATCCGTTCGGCCTCGAGACGTTCGGCTTCGAGACGTTCGGCTTCGAGACGTTCGGCTTCGAGACGTTCGGCTTCGACGCGTTCGGTCTCGACATCCGCGGCATCCAGTGCCGCGGCAGACCGTTCCACGACGACATCGGCCGGCAACCCGGTCAGGTCACCGTAGGCACTCAGGTCGATCGCCGCCAGATCCTCTGCCGAAGGCTCGGAGTCCGTTGCGTATTCGACTTCTGCGAATTCCAGTGGCTCTTCGAACGCCAACCTCGCTTCCGGCAGGCTGTCGCGAAGGTCTGTAAGTCGCGCCGATAGTGCGGCGAATCGCGGCACGCGCGGTGCGGGCGCCTGCAACGCAGCCATCGTAGTGCGCGCGGCATCCGCCAGATCGGCCAGCGCATCGACACCTTCCCTGGTGGCCACGACGCGAGCCGCCAGCAGGCGCTTGACGTAAGCCTCGGCCGGCGTCATGGCATCGGTGATCGACGGCACGTCGGTCATCGCGAACGCACCGTTCATGGTGTGGATGGCGCGCATCAGCGCATCGTCCACCAAGGCAGGCGTGGCGCGCGCGGCTGCGACCCAGTGATCGACCGTACCCAGGTGCCCACCGATCTCGACTTCCAGAATTTCCAGGAGCACCGGGTCGACGCTGGCTGGAAGCGTATCTTCAGCGGGTTCGGTGCCGACGATCGCCGGGACGAGATCGACCTGTGGTTCTTCCACCGCAACGGCGACTTCTTCCTCCAGCGCGGCAACGTCCGGAGCGGCTGGCGCGGTGTAGAACACGTCCTCGCCACCGGCGATGCGATCGGCAAATGCCTGCATGCCTTCGAGATCGGTGCTGATGCCGCCCTCGCCGCGCAATGCGGCGTGCAGCTGCGGCAAAGCGTAGAACGCCTGGTCGACCATCGCCACGACTGCAGGGCTGGCCAGGCGCGTACCGTCGAGCACGCGATTCAGCATGCTCTCGATTTTCCAGCTGAACTCGCCCAGGGTCTTCGCGCCCACGAGGCGGCCACTGCCCTTCAAGGTGTGGAACACGCGCCGGATCGGACGCAGTCTTTCCAGGTCCTCGGGCGCCGCGCGCCACGGTGGCAGCATCTGGTCGAGGTTGTTGATTTCTTCCTCGAACTCCTCGAGGAAAACTTCGCGGATCTCGTCGTCGATTTCATCGCCGGTGACCTCGAAGCCACCGGCCCGGCCACTACCGACGGGTGCCGGCGCTGCAATCGGGGCCGGTGTTGCAACCGGTGCGACATCCGCTGGTTCGATCGCGCTCGGCGCCGTGATTTCAGGCAGCCCGAGATTGTCGACATCATCCAATGCAATGACACCGGCATCCGTCTCGGCGGCCGCAGCAGCCGTCACGTCCACTGGCGATACCGTGGCCAAGGCAGGCATCGGTTCGGAGGCCGGCAACGGCCAGTAGCCGAGCGCCTCCAGGCTGTTGCGGGCGATGTCCAGGATGTCGTCGCGGTTGGGACGCTGCTCGCGCAGCGCTTCCAGGTAGTACTCGATGCTCGCCAGCGCGTCGGCCAGGGTATCGAGCTGGCGACCGTTGGGTACGCGGTGGCGCCCGATCAGTTCGCGTTCCGAATACATCCGGATGCCGGCCAGGTAGTTCGACGGCAGCGGCAGTTCCAGCATCGTCAACGCACCGGACACTTCCTGCAGCAGCCGCGGGACTTCCGCCAGCTCGGCATGGTCCCAGCTGGTTTCGACGAAGGCGACGAAGGCCTGGCGTGCATCGGCGAAATTGGCGATCGCCTCGCGCACGAGGACATCGAGCACCTTGCGCGACTCGCTGGCCAGCGCGTCGTCGTCGGCATCGGCATCCGGGCCACCGATACGGGCAACCTGCTCATCCAGCGAAGCGTCGACGTAGAGCAGCGCGCCAGCGATGTCGAGCAGCGCACCTTCGTCCGCGCCGCGATCACCGATGACGATCGCGTGCAGGGCATCACGCTGCTGTTGCACGACATTGCGGGCGATCCCGAGGCCGAGCATGCCGAGCGTGTCGGCGACACGGCCCAGCGCTTCGACTTGCGGTTGCAGGCCGGAGACATCGTTCTGGCCGGTGCGAAGGTGCAGGTCGAGCGCATCCTTGATCCGCAGCAGGTCTTCCTTGATCGCCGCCGACACGGTATCCAGCAGCGCGCGGTTGTGGCCAGTGAGGCTGCCGCGGGCATGCGCGAGCTCGGATTCGCTGGGACCCTGCGCACCGAGATCGAACGTATCGCGAAGGTCCTGCAGCGCGACGTGTTCGCCGTCGGCGTGCGCGACGTGATAAAGCAGCTGGCGGGTCGGTTCGAGCGCGGCATCCGCACGCGGCCCGAAGCCGTCATCCTGGAACAGGTGGCGTGCCTCGCGCTCGACGCTGGCAAATGCCTGTCGCAGCGCTGGGGTCGGCGGCAACGCACCATCGCGCAATGCGCCTGCCACCGACGATGCGACCCACAACATGCGTCGGCCGGCTTCCTCGCTCGCCTGCGCAAGCAAGCCCTCGATCGCGGCGGCGATCGCTGCGGCACTTGCTGGCGCACCATCCTCGGGCCACGCGGCCAAGGCATCCTGCAGTTTCGACAGCAACGGCGTTGCCGTGGCGCCACGCGCCTGGCGTGACTCGGTGGCCGGTGCCTGCACCGTGCTCGGCAATGGACGTTGAAGGTCGGGTGCGAACAGCACGCTTTCGCTGAGTCCGGTCTCGCCCCGCGCCGCACGCAATTCATTCAGCAGCGGCAGCAGCACGATCGGAATGTCCTTGTGCCCCCCCTGCAGACGCTCCAGGTAGTCGGGCAGCAGCACGACACCGCGCATCAGCGTGGCGCACGCCTCGTCGCGATCGCTCGCGCCCCCAGCCTGCAACGCCTGCGCGAGCTGCTCCATTTCCTCCGCGACCATCGCCGGCGCATACAGCTCCACCATGCGCAGGGTGCCCTGCACCTGGTGCAGGTAGCTGGCGCAGAAACGCATCCGGGTGGTGTCGGTCGGGTTTTCGGCGAAGGCCTCGATCTCGATCCGCGCCTGGCGCAGCGTTTCGTCGAGCTCGGGCTTGATCCAGCCGAGTGCGGTGTAGTCGATCGCGTCGCGCAGCGCCGTCGTCATTGCATGCCCTCATGCGTGACTGCAGCAGGCGCGGCTGCGGCGGGTGCGGTTTGCCGAACGGCAACCGGACCGGATGCGGCGGTGATGTTCATCCTGACGACGACCTTCCCGCTCAGGCCGGGAGCTTGAAGTCGGCGACCGAGCGACGCAGGTCGGCCGCGAGTTGCGCGAGGTTGCCGATCGATTCCGCGGTCTGGCTGGCGCCCTGCGAGGTCTGCGCGGTGATCGACTGGATCGTGTTCATCGTCTGGGTGATGTTCGATGCCGCCGCCGACTGCTGTTGAGCGGCGCTGGAGATGCCTTGAATGAGGTCTGCGAGGTTCGTCGACACGCTTTCGATCTCGCCCAGCGCGGTACCCGCGTCCTCTGCCAGTCGCGCACCGGCGACCACTTCGGAGGTCGTCTGCTCCATCGAGCTGACGGCCTCGTTGGTATCGGCCTGAATCGTCTGCACCAGCGATTCGATGCGCTTTGTCGCGTTCGACGAGCGTTCCGCGAGTCGTTGCACTTCGTCGGCCACGACCGCGAACCCGCGGCCTGCTTCACCGGCCGATGCCGCCTGGATCGCGGCGTTCAGCGCCAGGATGTTGGTCTGTTCGGAAATGTCGTTGATCAGTTCGACGATCGAGCCGATTTCCTGCGAGCTTTCGCCCAGTCGCTTGATGCGCTTGGAGGTTTCCTGGATCTGGTCGCGGATCGAGTCCATGCCGGCGATCGTCTGCCGCACCACGCCCGCGCCGTTGGTTGCGATCCGCACCGAGCGCTGCGCCACCTCGGCCGACTCGGCGGAGTTCTTCGAGACCTGGTTGATGCTGGCCGCGATTTCGTTGATGCGGTCTGAAGCGGAATTGATTTCCTGCGCCTGGTGCTCTGCGGCCTCGGCCAGGTGCATCGCGGTCGCCTGCGTTTCCTGCGCGCTGGAAGCGACCTGCACCGAGGTATCGGTAATGGTCTGTACCAGGCTGCGCAGCTGCTCGACGGCGAAGTTGATGGAGTCGGCGATCGCGCCGGTCATGTCCTCGGTGACCGTCGCCTTGACCGTGAGGTCGCCTTCTGCGAGCGAACCCATTTCGTCCAGCAGGCGCATGATCGCCTCCTGGTTGCGGTTGTTGAGTTCCATCGTGGTTTCGAAGCGCTTGCGCTCGGCGCGCCGGGTACTGAAATACAGGCCGACCAGCGAAACGAGCACCAGCACGCCGGACAGGATGCTGACCCAGACGCCGCCGATGACGCTGGTGTCCTTCAACGAACCGAACGCGGTGAACGCGCGGAACAGGCTCTCACTGTCGGCGAGCAGCTTGTCCGAGCCAGTGGTGATGGCGGTCGCCGACGACTGCGCGCGGAACAGGTTCTGCGAAGTGCCAAGGATCGCGTCGAGGTCCTTCTTCATCCCGTCCCACAGGGTATTGGCCTGGCCCAGCGCGGCCAGTGCGGCCGGATTGCCCAGGCGCTGCACGTTCATCGCGGCGTCGCCCTGGCGCAGGCCGTTGAGGACCTGCGCGAACACGCCGGCGTCGCGCGCCAGCGCATCGCCGGCGAGTGACGCACCTGGGCCACCGGCACGGATTTCGGAAACACGGCGCGCCATGGTCGCGGCCAGCACCAGTTCGCGCACGGCGATGTAGATCTGCGACGGCGGCGAGCCGCTGGCGGACATCGCGCGCCCCACTTCGTCAAGCTGCGCCTGCAACTGCGGCACGCGCTGGGTGAAGCTGTCGGCCTTGCTGGCCAGGCCGAGCACGGCCTGTTCGCTGGCGATCACCTGGTCGGCGCTCTTGCCCATCGGCGCCCAGGTGTCGGTGACGTTCTTGATCGGGCCTGCCACGTCGGCGGTCTGGCCGAAGCGATCGTTGAGCGACTTGATGTCGCTGTCGATCTGCGCCTTGGTGGCCTTGAACGCGGTGAACGAGTCGGCATTGCCGCCGACCGCCTCGCGGCCCTGGTTGGCCAGTTTCTGCGAGTTCACCTGCAGGTTCGACGCGGCCGTGCTGGCACCGCCCAGGCGAGCCGCCTTGGTGGTGGCATACAGCGTGTTACCTGCGAACACGAGCAGCGACACGATCAGCAGCCCGATCCACGCATTCGTGCTGAGGTTGCGGCCCTTGTTGCCGGCGGTGTCCATTACTGTGCTCATGTTCGGCCTCGATTTTCCGTTGCGATGCGCGGCTCAGGCCGCGGCTTGTCTGAATTCAGGGGTGCGGGCCAGCCGTTCCAGGCTGAAAATCCCCCACGCATCCTCGGCCAGGCGATAGGCCCGGTCGACGAAGTGGGCGTAGCGTCCTTCGGCCAGCGCGCTCTCCGACAGCACGTCCACGGGGATCTGCTGTTCGTCGTTGAAACTGCGCTGTCCGTACAACTCGTCGATGGTCACGGCGACGTCGCCGCCCGGCTGACGCACGACCAGCACGCGCTGGCCTTCATGCAGCACGGTGCGTTCGCCTTCCAGGAACTGCTTGAGGTCGACGATCGGCAGCAGGTTGCCGCGGATGTTGGCCACGCCGAGCATCCAGGGTTGTGCACCCGGGACCGGCGTCACCTGCGGCATCGGCATGATCTCGACCACTTCGTCGAAGCCCGAGGCCAGCCGTTTGTGGCCGATGCGGAAACCGACGCCGCGCCACAGGCCGGGCGCATCGAGCTGCTCCGGCAGGCCGACGACGTGCGCCAGGCTGCGTTGTTCGTATTCGATCAGCAGTTCGAACGGCGCCAGGCTGGTATCGACGCGGCCGCGGGTGCCATGGGCGATGGCCGGTCCATCGATTGCCACCGATCCCTCGACCGCGGCTTCATCGACCAGCACGCCATCCGCAGGCGCTGCGATCTCCGGGAACTTCGGCGCGATGGCCGGCCCCCTGGCGTTATTGGACTTGTGGCGCTTGCCCACTTCAGGCACCCAGCAGTTCGTTGATGCGGCCGATCAGCATGTCCTCGTTCGGCGGCTTGACGATGTAGTCCTTGGCACCTTGGCGCAGGCCCCAGGCGCGGTCGGTATCCATGCCCTTCGTGCTGACGATCAGCACCGGGATCGCGCTGGTGGCGCCATCGCGCGACAACGCGCGCGTGGCCTGGAAACCGTTCATGCCCGGCAACACCACGTCCATCAGCACCAGGTCGGGCAGCTCGCGCTTGCACATCTCGATGCCGTCCTCGGCGCTGCCCGAGGTCAGCACGTGGTGGCCGTAGCGCTCCAGCAACTGGGTGAGTACCGCCGTATCGGTCGGCGAGTCCTCGATCAACAGGATGCGTGCCATGTGTGCCTTACCCCCCGGTCAGGCGTTGACGTGCTTGCGGATCGCGTCGAGGAGTTCCTCGCGCGTGAATGGCTTGGTGACGTACTGCTCGGACCCGACGATGCGGCCGCGGGCCTTGTCGAACAATCCATCCTTGGACGACAGCATGATCACCGGCGTCGACTTGAATACCTGGTTGTTCTTGATCAGCGCGCACGTCTGGTAGCCGTCCAGGCGCGGCATCATGATGTCGACGAAGATGATCTGCGGCTTGTGGTCGGCGATCTTGGCCAGCGCCTCGAACCCGTCGGTGGCGGTGACGACGTCGGCACCTTCGCGCTTGAGCAAGGTTTCAGCCGTGCGGCGGATCGTCTTGGAATCGTCGATCACCATCACCCGAAGGCCGTCGAGGCTACCGGTGCGGCTGTCGTCTTGCGTCATTGGTGCTCCCCTGTGCGCGATGCTTCGTGATTGCCGGCGTCGCTGCGAAACCCTTATATCCCAGTCCGCGACGGCACTGTCAAGTTTCCGTTGGCCGCCCCGGGTAACTGAACGCGTTGAAGCAAATCCGGGCGTGGGAGGCCCTGCTACCATTCGTCGGAATCTGCCGCGGATGGGTTGCATGTCGCTCGATATCGTCACTGTGATGGACCCGATCGAGTCGATCAAGATCGCCAAGGACTCCACGTTTGCGATGCTGCTGGAGGCGCAACGGCGCGGCCATCGGCTCCATTACGTGCTCCCGGGCGGGTTGTGGCTGCGCGACGGGCGGGCCTTTGCCAACTGCTCGCCGTTGCAGGTCCGCGACGACAAGAACGCCTGGTTTGAACTGGGATCGCCATCACAGCGTGCGCTGGGCAGCGGCGACGTGGTGCTGATGCGGACCGATCCGCCGGTCGATGCCGACTACCTGCATGACACCCACCTGCTGACCCTGGCCCAGCGGGCCGGCGCGCTGGTGGTCAACGACCCGCAGGGCCTGCGCGACATGAACGAGAAGCTGACCGCGCTCGAATTCCCGCAGTGCTCCCCGCCGACCGCGGTCAGCCGCGACGCCGCGGTGCTCAAGGCCTTCATCGCCGAGCACGGCGAGGCGGTGCTGAAGACGCTCGACGGCATGGGCGGGCGCTCGATCTTCCGCGCCCGCGCCGGCGATCCCAACACCAACGTCATCCTTGAGACCCTGACCCAAGGCGGTCGCCACCTCGCGCTGGCGCAGCGCTACCTGCCCGAGATCGCCCAAGGCGACAAACGCATCCTGCTGGTCGACGGCGAACCGGTGGATTACTGCCTGGCCCGGATCCCGCAGGGCGATGAATTCCGCGGCAACCTCGCCGCGGGTGGTCGTGGCGAAGGCCGGCCGCTATCCGATCGCGACCGCTGGATCGCGCGCGAAGTGGGTCCGGAAATGAAGCGGCGCGGCATGCTGTTCGTCGGCCTCGACGTGATCGGCGACTACCTGACGGAAGTCAACGTCACCAGTCCGACCTGCATCCGCGAACTCGATGCGCAGTTCGGCCTCAACATCGCCGGGTTGCTGTTCGATGCGATCGAGGCACGCATGCAAGAGGCACCCGCGGGGCGCGTCGCGCACTGATGTCCGCGATCGCCGCACCGCCTCCGCAAGTCGGGGAAAAGGAACGCCTCAGCGCCACGATGGTGTTGTCGCTGCTGCTGCACGGGATGCTGATCCTTGGGCTGGGCTTCGCGCTCAATGACGCCGCGCCGGTGCTGCCGACCCTGGACGTGATCCTGACCCAGACCTCGACCGCGCTGACGCCAAAACAGGCCGATTTCCTCGCCCAGGCCAGCAACCAGGGCGGCGGCGAGCACGAGAAGACCACGCGTCCGCGCGACCTTCAGTCCGGGCAGGTGCCCAAACCAGACGATGGCGTCGCCCCGCGCGAACTGCGGGCGCAGACACCGGCGCCGCAGCCGCCGCCGCAGGCGCGCGTGGTCAGCAGCACGCGCGGTGAAACGCGTTCGCCGCTTCCCGAAGCCTCGCCGCAGGTCGAACCGACGCCGCTGCCGCCGGGTCGGATGAAGATCGAGCACGACATGGAAATGGCCCGGCTGGCCGCCGAGATCCACCTGCGCTCGGAGCGCTATGCCAAGCGCCCATCGCGCAAGTTCGTATCGGCCAGCACCCGCGAGTACGCGTGGGCGGCCTATCTGCGCGCCTGGGTCGACCGCGCCGAGCGCGTGGGCAACCTCAACTATCCCGACGAGGCGCGTCGGCGGCACATCGGCGGCGTGGTCGTGATCAACGTCGGCATCCGTCGCGACGGCACGGTCGAGCGCGCCGACATCGTCCAGTCCAGCCATATCCCGATGCTCGACACCGCTGCGCTTCGTATCGTCACGCTGGCGCAACCGTATCCGCCACTGCCGAAGACGGCGGAAAACCCGGACATCCTCAACGTCGTGCGTACCTGGCAGTTCCTGCCCGGCGGCACCCTCATCGATCGCTGAGCTGCCGCCGCTGCCCCTGCCCCTGCGCCCGCGCCTGCCCTGAACTCAACGCGAGTCGCGCAGCGCCTGCTGTTCGACCAGCGTCAGTGCGACGTTGTTGCGCAGGTACGCCGGTTCAAGCCGGTCCGGTGCCACCGCCTCGCCGCGGACGAACGCGAGCGCGGCCAGGCGCGCGACATCGTTGGCGCGCGGCAATGCACCGGCATCGACGGCCGCCAGGCGGGGTTGCAGGCGCACCTGCAAGGCGTCGCCGGCTGCGGAAAAACCAGTACCGACGCCGTGCCAGTCCCCGCCGTCCGGCAACGGCGCTGCTTCGGGTTTCAACACGGCTTCGTGACTGGTCGCGACGAGGTCGTCGCCATTGCGCGCGAATGCACCGAGATAGACCTCACCCATGCGCGCGTCGATCGCGGCCAGGATCCGTTCGCCCCGGGATTGCATCGCCAATGCCGCCAGCGTAGAAATCGCGACCACCGGCCGATCCAGGGCCAGCGCGATGCCCTGCGCCAGCGCGATCGCCAGACGCACGCCGGTGAACGCACCCGGCCCGCGACCGACCGCGACCGCGTCGAGCTGCGACTTCGCGATGCCGGCTTCGGCAAGCAGTTGTTCCGCCCATGGCAGCGACAGCTCGGCATGGCGGCGCGGCGCGATTTCAAAGCGCTCACGCACGTCGCCGTCGATCCACAACGCGACGGAGCAGGCTTCGGTGGCGGTTTCGAAGGCGAGCAGTTTCATGGCGGGTCGCAACCGGATGACCCGGATTGTGTCGCGAAAAACGCCCGCACGTCTTCGATGTCGCGCGTGCGCGGCAATGGCGGCAGCGAGTCCAGGAACAACCGTCCATAGCTCTTGCCGAGCAACCGCGGATCGCACAGGACCAGCACGCCGCGATCGGACTCGCTGCGGATCAGCCGGCCGGCGCCCTGCTTGAGCGCGATCACCGCCTGCGGCAGCTGTTCGTCGCGGAACGGGTTGCCGCCGCTGCGCCGGACCGCATCCAGCCGCGCCTCGAACACCGGATCGTCGGGCGCGGCAAACGGCAGCTTGTCGATCACCACCACGCTCAGGGCCGCACCGACCACGTCGACGCCTTCGCGGAAACTCGCGGCACCCAGCAGGACGCCGTTGCCGGATTCACGGAAACGCTGCAGCAGCGACGCGCGCGGCGCATCCCCCTGCACGAACAATGGCCATGGTCCGTCGCGCAGGGCCGCGGCGGCTTCGCGCAGCGCGCGGTGCGAGGCGAACAGCACGAACGCGCGGCCGCTGGAGGCCCGAAGCACCGGCAGCAGCGCCGCGACCAGTGCGCTGCCGTAGTCGCGCGACATCGGCTCGGGCAGGTTCGGCGGCAGGTAGCACAAGGCCTGCGTGTTCCAGTCGAAGGGACTGGGCTGGAGCAACGTGGTCGGCGCATCGAGTCCGAGGCGCGTGGCGATGTGGCCGAATTCGTCCGCGACCGCCAGCGTCGCGGATGTGAACACCCATGCCGCCTGCGACCGTTCGCGATGCGCACGCAACGGGCCGGATACATCCAGCGGCGTGCGCTGCAGGCGGAAGCCGCGCGGCGAGAGTTCGTACCAGCGCACGTCGTCGTCCGCGGCGTCGAAGTCCGCATCCAGGTCGCGCCGGACGAGCCAACGCGCTAGCCGCGCGGAAAATTCCAGCGCGCGTGCATGGCAGGCGTCCAGGCCCGGCGATGCTTCGCGCAGTGGCGCCAGGATGTCGGAGAACTGCTGCAGGACGCTGG
>Ga0310810_10005902_pt1 | contig 13768 bp, 15 predicted proteins | sample NCmetagenome_FD_207641 | JGI IMG/M metagenome (GOLD analysis project Ga0310810, IMG submission 207641) | Soil microbial communities from experimental microcosm in Duke University, North Carolina, United States - NC | ecosystem: Engineered > Artificial ecosystem > Soil microcosm > Unclassified ... | reverse complement strand
GCTGGTGCACGCGCCGACGGCCGCGGTCGTGTATCAGCTGCGCGAGGTCGTGATCCACGGACGGCCCACGCGTGTCGACCATTTCGAACAGCCCGTGTGGGCATGGGGGTAGCGCCGATGTTCACGCTGATCGAGTCGGGTCGTGAGTCCCGTGTCGAGGCGCGGGTCGAGGGCGGACACGTACAGCTGACGGCCGAGGCGCTGCGAGACGCGCTCGGATGGGAGCTGCACGACGGCACGCTGTGCAACGACGCGATGTGCGTGCCGCTGCCCGCGGGCTCGCGGCTCGGCGAGCACGGCGTGTTCGATCTCGCCGATGTCGCCGCCGTGCTCGACCGGCCGCTCGCCATCGATGGCGACGAAGGCGCCGCGTTCCTCGGCGTCTCGGCCGCCGAGCGCGCGCAGGCGCTCGGCAGCCTGTTCGCGCCGGATTTCACGCTACCGGACCTCACGGGCCGCGCGCACACGCTGTCGTCGTACCGCGGCAAGAAAGTCTTCCTCGTCGCCTGGGCGTCGTGGTGAGGCTGCCGGCTCGACCTGCCCGTGTGGCAGGCGCTCTATGAGGAGCTGCGCGACCGGGCATTCGTCGTTATTGCCGTGGCGCTCGACAAGAGCGCCGACGATGCCCGCCCGTGGATCGAGAAGGCCGCGCCCACGTATCCCGTGCTGATCGACACGCAGCACGTGCTCGCGGACCTGTACAACGTCGTGAACGTGCCGACGGCGCTCTGGATCGACGAGCGTGGGCGGATCGTGCGGCCGAACGACGTCGTGTTCGGCACCGACACTTTCAAGCACATCACCAACCTCGAATCCGCGCGCCCGCTCGCCGCGCTGCGCGCCTGGGTGCGGGGAGAGACCGCCGGCTACGCGCCACCCGACGCGCGGGCCCTGCAGACCTTGCCGACCGCGCTCGACCAGCAGGCGCGGGCGGAGTTCGGGCTTGCCGAGTGGCTTGCGCGTCACGGCCGACACGCCGCGGCGGAGCGGCACTTCGTGCGCGCGGGCGAGCTGGCACCGCACGACTTCACGATTCGTCGCGGGTCGATGCCCATCCGCGGCCTCGATCCGATGGGCCCGCCGTTCCGGACGATGCTCCAGGAGTGGGTCGGCGGCGGCCGCCCGTACTATCGCCCGTTGCCCGATACGCGTGGCTAAGACCGTTTTGCTCGTCTGTCAAGCGAACACGTGTCGCAGCGTGATGGCGCACGCGCTGCTCGAGCGCATGCTCGTCGCCCGCGGGCTCGGCACGCGCATTCGCGTCCGCTCGGGCGGCATCGGGCCGCATGTGCGCGACGGCATGCTGGCGTCCCTGGACGCGCGCATCGTGCTCCGTGAGGACGGCATTCAGCTCGCCGAGGACACGATCGTGTCGACGGACCTCACGACTCACGAAGACGTGCTCAGTGACGCCGACCTGATTCTCACGATGACCGACGAGCAAAAGCGGCTCGTGCGCGGGCGACTTGGTGGTGTCGAGCGCGCCGTGTACACGCTGGGCGAGTTCGCGGGCGACGGCGCCGACATTCGAGATCCGGTCGGACAGGACGAGGCCCGCTATCGCTTCACGCGCGACGAGATCAAGCACCGGCTCGAGCGCTCGCTCGATCGGCTGCTGCGGCTGCTCGACTGATCGATCGGCGGACCTTCATCGCGGGCGTGGCCGCCGGGCTGGTGCTGCCGGTGCACGGCGCGCGTGCCGCGGCGCCCACCGTCGGCGTGCTGACCGAGCACGCGCCGCTCGCGGCGATCTTCGCGCAGGGGTTGAGCGACGCGGCCTGGGGCGTCGGCCGCGACGTCGTCGTCGTGCGGCGCGGCGCGGGCTCTGACGCCTGGCGCAGCGCGGTCCGGGAGCTCGGCGCACTGCCGGCACGCGTCATCGTCGCGGGCAGTCATGCAGCGGCGCGCGCCGCGCACGAGGCCACGGACGTCATTCCGATCGTGGCCATCGACCTCGAGCACGATCCGATCGTGAGCGGCTTTGCGCACACGCTGCAGCGGCCCGGTGGCAACATGAGCGGACTGTTCTGCGACTTCGACGACAGCATGCGCCGGCTCGTGCAGGCGGTGCGCGACGCCGTTCCGGTGGCGACCCGGATGGTCGCGCTCACCGACGGACAGACGACCGAGGCCCAGGCGCGCGCATTCGACGAGGCGGTTCGGCTGCAGGGCGTGCCCGCGGACATGCTGGCGCTCGGCGCGGGCTCTTCCGACGCGCTCGTCGACGGTGTCGCCGCCGGTCGTGCGGTCCTGGTTGTCCTTTCATCGTCGCGGCTCACCGCCGAGGCGCCGCGCCTGATCAAGCGTGCCGCCCGGCGAAAGCTCGCGTCGGCGGGCGCCTTCGTGCGCTACGCGCATGCGGGCGGGCTCCTCGCGCGCGGCCCGAGCGTGGCCGACGCGTTCCGACGAGCCGCGGCCATCGTCGACCGGGTGCTCCGGGGCGCGCGCATCGCGGACGTCGCCATCGAGCGGCCCCCGCGGTACGAGCTCGTCGTCAACGCGCGCACCGCGGCCACGCTCGAAATCACGCTCCCCGCGAGCCTGTTGTCCACCGCCGACCACGTGATCCGCTGACGGCTGCGGTATGCTCGGGCGGTGGTCGCGGTGAGTCGCTGGCTTGCCCCGTGGACGCGGAATCGCCTGTTCCGCAAATACGTCGTCCCGTTCGCCGCCGTCGTGTGCGGGGCACTGCTGGCCAACGGGCTGCTCGACATCTACTTCACCTACCGCGAGGCGCGCGCGCAGCTTGGCCAGCTGCAGCGCGAGAAGGCGAGTGCGGCCGCGCTGCGGATCGAGCAGTTCGTGCGTGAGATCGAGCGGCAGATCGCCTGGACCACGCAGCCGCAGCTGACGCCGATGCCCGCCGCGCTCGAGCAGCGGCAGATGGACTACGTGCGGCTGCAGCGTCAGGTGCCCGCGATCACGGAGGTCGCGTTCATCGACGGCAACGGCCGCGAGCAGCTGCGCTTATCGCGCGTGATGATGGACGTCGTGGCGAGCGGCGCCGATGCGTCGAACGATCCGATCTTCCGGGAGACGCGCGGCGGCCGCGTCTGGTACGGGCCTGTCTATTTCCGCAAGGAATCGGAGCCGTACATGACCGTGGCCGTACCGCACGGGTCCTCGCCCAAGGCCGCGGTGACGGCGGCCGAGGTCAACCTCAAGTTCATCTGGGACGTCGTCTCGCAGATTCACGTTGGTCGCCTCGGTCAGGCGTACGTCGTCGACCGTGAAGGACAGCTCATCGCGCATCCCGACATCAGCCTCGTGCTCCGTAAGACGGATTTGTCGACGCAGCCGCACGTCGCCGCCGCCCGCCGCGGGGACGGGGACGCGATGCTCTCCACCGACCTCGGCGGCCGTAGCACGCTCGTCGCGCACACTGTCATCGCGCCGCTCGGCTGGACGGTGTTCGTCGAGCAGCCGCTGACCGAGGCCTTCCAGCCGCTCCGGGGCGCGATTTTCCGCACGGCGCTGCTCATGCTCTTCGGCGTGTTCGTCTCGGTGGTCGCCAGCCTGGCGCTCGCCCGCAAGATCGGCGGCCCCGTCGAGGCGCTGCAGGCGGGGGCGGAGCGGATCGGCGGCGGTGAGCTCGCGCACCGCATCGACGTCCGCACGCGCGACGAGCTGCAGGACCTCGGCGACCAGTTCAACCGCATGGCCGACCAGCTGCAGCAGTCGTACGCGACGCTGGAGCAGAAGGTCGAGGACCGCACGCGGGAGCTTAGCGAATCGCTGGACCAGCAAACGGCGACGGCCGACATCCTGCGCGTGATCTCCGGGTCGCCGACGGACGTGCAGCCCGTCCTCGACGCGGTGGCGGAGCGTGCGGCGCGGCTCTGCGGAGCCACCGACGCGCTCATCTATCGGACCGACGGCGGGACCATGCGACGCGTCGCGCATTTCGGCGGGATCGCGTCGGTGGCCGAGCAGCACGCCGTCACCCGCGACACGCCATCGGGCCGGGCCGTCCTCGAGCGCCGGACGATTCACCAGCACGACATCCTGGAGGCGTTCGCCCGCGGCGAGTATCTCGAGGCGCGCCCGCTGCAGCAGGCGACCGGGTTCCGCACGATCCTCGTGGTGCCTCTGGTGCGTGAAGGCGACGTGATCGGCCTCATCAACATCCGACGCCTCGACGTACAGCCGTTCACGGAAAAGCAGATCGCACTCGTCCAGACGTTCGCCGACCAGGCCGTCATCGCCATCGAGAACGTTCGGCTGTTCAAGGAGCTGGAGGCGCGAACATTCGAGCTGACGCGCTCGGTCGAAGAGCTGCAAGCGCTCGGCGAGCTCGGGCGCACTCTGGCCTCCACGCTCGACCTGCCGACGGTGCTGAAGACGATCCTGACTCAGGCCAACGAGCTCGCCGGGACCGACGGCGGCGCGATCTACGAGTTCGAGGCCGAGGGCGGGCGCTTCCATCTGCTGCACGCGAGCGAATCCTTCGATGCGGCGTTCCTCGAGGTCCTCCGTGCGACCCCCCTCGTCTACGGCGAGGGCGCCGTCGGCCGCGCCGCCGAGGCGCGCGAGCCGGTCCAGATTCCCGACATTCTCGATTCGACGTTTTACACGAGCCGCATCCGCGACGCCGTACTCGGCGCGGGCTACCGCGCCCTGCTGGCGGTCCCGCTCGTCAGTGAGGACGAGGTGGTCGGCGCGCTCGTGATCAATCGCCGCGCGCCGGGGGAGTTTCCGCCGCGGGTGGTAGACGTGCTGCGGACGTTCGCGACCCAGTCCGCGCTGGCCATTCAGAATGCGCGGCTGTTCCGTGAGATCGAGGAGAAGAGCCGTCAGCTGGAGGCGGCCAATCGGCACAAGGACGAGTTCCTCGCCTCGATGTCGCACGAGCTGCGCACACCGCTGAACGCGGTCATCGGCTTCTCCGAGGTGCTGCTCGAGCGGATGTTCGGCGACGTCAATGACAAGCAGGAGGAATACCTGCAAGATATCCTCGCGTCCGGTCGCCATCTCCTTTCGCTCATCAACGACATCCTCGACCTCGCCAAGATCGAGGCCGGCCGCATGGAGCTCGACCTGGAGGAGTTCGACGTCGCGCAGGCTGTCGACAATGCCGTCGTCCTCGTGCGCGAGCGCGCCACGCGCAAGGGCCTCACGCTCGACACGGAGCTCGATCGCCGGCTCGGCTCCGTGCGCGGCGACCAGCGCAAGGTGAAACAGGTGCTTTTGAACCTCCTTTCGAACGCGATCAAGTTCACGCCGGAGGGGGGCCGCATCGAGGTGAGAGCGCAGCGACTGGACGGCCAAGTCGAGATGTCCGTCACCGACACCGGGATTGGCATCGCGGCCGAGGATCTCGACACGGTGTTCGAGGAGTTCCGTCAGGTCGGGACCGACTACGCGAAGAAGCACGAAGGGACGGGCCTGGGTCTGACGTTGTCGCGCAAGTTCGTCGAGCTGCACGGTGGACGGATCTGGGTGAAGAGTCAGCCCGGCGAGGGCTCGACGTTCACGTTCACGTTGCCGGGGGGGCCATGGCCGGTGAGCTGATCCTCGTGGTCGAGGACAACGAGAAGAACCGCAAGCTGGTCCGCGACGTGCTCGTGCACCAGGGATACCGGCTGCTCGAAGCCGAATCCGGCGAGGAGGGAGTTCGGCTCGCACGCGAGCATCGGCCCGCGCTCATCCTGATGGACATCCAGCTCGGCGGCATCAACGGCATCGAGGCGCTGCAACAGCTCCGCGCGGCGTCCGAGACGCGGGACATCCCGGTCATTGCCGTCACCGCATCGGCGATGACGGCCGATCGCGCGAAGATCATGGCCGCCGGGTTCGACGCGTACCAGTCCAAGCCGATCAGCGTCCGGCCGTTTCTCGCGGCCGTCCGCGAGGCGCTCGACCGCGGAGCGCGGGCGTGACGGCGGCGAAGATTCTCGTCGTCGACGACACGCCGAGCAACGTCAAGCTGCTCGCGGACGTTCTCGGCGCGAAGGGGTACGCCGTCGTGACGGCGGCGTCGGGGCCCGAAGCGCTCGAGTCGGTCGAGCGCGAGCGCCCCGATCTCGTCCTGCTCGACGTGATGATGCCGGGCATGAGCGGCTACGACGTGTGCCGCAAGCTGCGCGCGAATCCTGCAACGACGATGCTGCCCGTCGTCATGGTCACCGCCCTCGACCCCGGCCAGGAGCGCGTCAAGGGTATCGAGGCGGGCGCCGACGATTTCCTCACCAAGCCGATCCACCAGCCGGAGATATTGGCGCGCGTACGCTCGCTGCTCCGGATCAAGAGTCTGTACGACGAGCTGACGGACCTCAACCGCACACTCGAGCATCGCGTGAGCGAACAGGTCACACAGCTCGAGCGGCTTTCGCGCCTCAAGCGGTTTTTCTCCCCGGCGCTGGCGGAGGCGATCGTCAGCGGCGGCGCCGAGGACCCCCTCAAGAGTCACCGCCGCGAGATCGTCGTCGTCTTTCTCGATCTGCGCGGCTTCACCGCCTTCGCCGAGACCTCGGAGCCCGAAGAAGTCATGAGCGTGCTCCGCGAGTACCATGCCGCGATGGGCGAGCTCGTCCTGGCGCACGAGGGCACGCTCGAGCGGTTCACCGGCGACGGCATGATGGTTTTCTTCAACGACCCCGTGTCCGTGCCCGATCCGCAAGCCCGCGCGCTCCGCATGGCGCTCGCGATGCGCACGAGCGTCGAGGCGCTGACCGGCCGCTGGCGCAAGCTCGGCTTCGACCTGCACATCGGCATGGGGATCGCCCAGGGCTACGCGACACTCGGCGCCATCGGGTTCGAAGGGCGCTGGGACTACGGCGCGATCGGCACGGTCACCAACCTCGCCGCGCGGCTCTGCGGCGAGGCGCGGGGCGGTCAGATCCTCGTGTCACGCCGGCTCTATTCCGCCGTCGAGCCGCTCGTGGAAGCCGAGCCACTCGGTGAGCTGACGCTGCGCGGCTTCGCGCGCCCGATCACCGCGTTCAACGTGCTCCGCTCCCGCGGCTGAGCTCGACGGCGCGCTGCCCGCAGGGAGCACGACGAGCAGAAGCGCGACGACTACCCGAGCGGGTACCGGAACGGCGCCCACCCGATCCCCTGGATCGGCGTCGGCGTGTACGTCTTCACGCTCGACGTGCGCGGCGCGGCCGGTGTCGACGGTCGCGCTTCTGCCTTCGCGCCGGACTTGGGCGCTGCCTTCGCCACCGCCTTCACCTTCATCGGCTTTTTCGCGCGTGCTCGCTTTTTCATGGCGCGCAATTTACAGTAGCCTCGGATGCCGGTCAAACGAGCGCGTTTGTCCAGGCGCGTGGCGAAGCTTCTCGGCGCCGAGCGCGTGTGTCGCGTCGCGACGGTGGGTGAGGCCGGCATCCCCCATGTCGTTCCGGTGTGCCACGTCGTGGTCGGCGACCGCCTCTATTTCGGCTCGGGCGACGACGCACGAAAGGTGCTGAACCTCCGACACAACCCCCGTGTCGCGGTGACGGTCGATCTGTACAGCGAGGATTGGTCGCAGCTGCGCGGCGTCATGGTGCAGGGCACGGCAACGCTCGTGCGCCGCGGCCGGGCGTTCATGCGCGCTCGCGCGCGACTGTACGCGAAATATCCGCAGTATGCTCGCGAGGCGGCCTTGTCGGTCTCCGATTCCGTGATCGTGGAAGTCACCCCGACGAACGTCTTCTGCTGGGGACTCGACTGAGCGTCTCGCCCCCGGGGGCGCCCCTGGTACGCGCGGCCGGCGCGCTGGTGGGCCCGCCACCCCTGGGTTGCTGTGTGGATCGCCGTCCTTGTCATCCCGGTCGCGCTCCTCGCGCTCCGTCTGCTCGACGACTCCGCCCTCCGCGTGGTGATCGCATACATTCTCGTCGCCATCGGGCTCGCGTTCGTCCTGGTGCTCGCCGTTGCCGTGGTCGCGAGCGGCGCGGGCGGGCTCGCGCGCGGCGCTGTCGCGTTGTTCGTCCTCGGGCTCCTCACGCTTCCGATGCTCCACGTGATCGGACGCCGGTCCTGCCCGGAGCTGATGGGCCCGGACCATGGCCTGCGCGTGTCGACGCAGGTGTTCGACGCGTGGCGGAATCGTGAGCCGGTCCCGAGCGTGTTGTGGGCGAGTGCCGACCTCGGATCCGCCTGGAGCTCGTACGTCGACGGGCTCGCGCTGCGGGAGTACCACGTCACGGGCTCCGGCTGCTGGGAACGTCTTGCGCCGGTGGCGATGACGAAGAATGGCACGGGTTCCGCGTGATCGTGCAGCGCCCCGACGGCGAGCTCGTCGCGAGGACCGTCGTCGTTCACACGCGCGCGGCCGACGGTGGCTGGGCCATCGCCGACATCGAGGGACTCGAGCCCTAACCGCGGCGCGCGTCGCCGGCGGCGAGCCGACGTAGAGCCGGCCCGGTGAGCCGCGTCAGCAGCCATTCGCGGCGCAGCTCGGCGCCGAGCCGCCGGTAAAAACGGATCGAGGGCGTGTTCCAGTCGAGGACCGTCCATTCCATGCGCCCGCAGCCCCGCCGTACCGCGATGCGTGCGAGCGCCCGCAGCAGCGCGCGCCCGGCGCCCGCACCACGTTCCTCCGGCAGCACGAATAGGTCCTCCAGATAGAGGCTCGGCCGCCCGAGAAACGTCGAGTACGTGAAAAAATAGAGCGCGAGCCCGATCGGACGCCCGTCGCGGCGGCAGATCAACGTCTCGAAGTACCGCCGACGGCCAAAGCCGTGGCGACGGATGGCGGCCGGCCCGATCACGCACTGCCGCTCGAGCCGCTCGTAGCGCGCGAGGCCGCGGATCAGCTCACAAATCGCCGCCGCGTCGCGCGGGCGGCCGCGTCCCACCGTGATGTGGCCCTGCCGCCGCCGAGGCCTCGCCACGTCAGGCTCCGGCGATCTGCAGCAGCATCTCCGTGTACGCGCGCGTGCCCTCGCGGACGTTCTCCAGCGAGATGCGCTCGTCGTTGCCGTGCACGCGGCCCCATTCGTTGTCGTCCAGCACGAATGGGCTCCAGCCGTACGACTGCAACCCCTTCCGGCGAAACACCCAGCTGTCGGTGAACGCGACGAGGATCTCCGGTGCGACGACGACGTTCGGCGCGCGGCGCGCCAGCGCGTCGGCGAGGGCCTTGTAGAGCTCCGTGTCCGGCGGCGAGAGGTTGGGCGTCTTCGGCTCCCGAGCAAACTCCACCTGAACGTGGTCGTCGGCGACGACGCGCCTGACCCAATCACGCACCTCGACGGGATCGTCGCCGGCGAGCAGGCGGCAGTCGATGTCCGCGACCGCCTCGGGCGGGATGACGTTCAGCTTCTGGCTGCCGCGCAGCATGTTGATCGCAAACGTCGTCCGCACCATGGCGGCCCAGTCGCGTCGCGCGAGAAAGCGCGCGCGGAATGCGGGCTCGCGCAGCGAAGCCGCGACGTCGTCGAACCCGCCCGCGTCGCCGGCCGGAAGCACTCGCGCCAGCGCGCGGAAATATTCGCCGACCTCGGGCAGCACGCGCAGCGGCCGTTCGGCGGCCAGCAGCCGTGCCAGCGCACGAATCAGGCGGTGCGGAGCCGTGTCGGGCCACGGCATCGACGCGTGGTCAGCGTCAGCGGCAGGCCCGTCTTCTCGGAGATCACGATGTGGCCGAACGGCTGCCGGTGGTGCGGATCGATCTCGATGCCGCCGAGCTCCGTCAGCGCGTACTCGGCGCCGGCGAGCCAATCCGGCTGAGACGCGGCGACGAACTGCGCCCCGAACGCGCTTCCCGCTTCCTCGTCGGCGGTCGCGAGAAAGATCAGATCACGCCGCAGGCGGCGACCGGCGCGCTTGAGCGCCAGGAGCGCGACCAGCTGCAGGATCCCGGTCGATTTCATGTCGATGGCGCCGCGCCCGTAGAGGAATCCGCCCTTGATTTCGCCGCCGAACGGCTCGACCGTCCAGAACCGCGGGTCGGCATACACGACGTCGATGTGGTGGTGCAGCACGAGCGCGCCGAGCGATCCATCGCCCTTCAGCCGGGCCATGAGGTTCGCGCGTCCGGGCGCGGACTCGACGATGCGACTCTCGATGTCCTCTCGGCCGAGCGCTTCGGCCAGGAAGCGAGCGCCCGCGATCTCGTTGCCCGGTGGGTTCGTCGTGTCGATGCGGAGGTAGGCGCCGAGCAGCTCGACGGCCTCCTCACCGAGGGCGTGCCAGTTCATCGTGTGCCGCGCATGGTGATCAGCTGGCGCGCGGCGCCCGACGCGGCGAAGGATCGCCCACGTGCACGTGCGCGCCTGTCGCCTCGCCGGCCACGCGGCCGCGGAACGCGAGGAACGACACGCCGCGCGCGCGCAGCCACGCGATCAGTGCTTGGCCCTCGGGGCTGTCGGGATGCACGGCCACGTCGAGCGCATTCCGATGGTCGAAGCCGAGGCGATCGTGCGCCGGCGTCTGTCCCAGCGCGCTGACCGGCAACGCACGCCGGAAGCGCTCGGCGAAGAATGTCCCGATCTGCCCGACGAGCTGTGTGAGCGACCACTCGCGCGGGCCACGGAAGCGGACGAGCGTCGGTGTGACGTCGACCGCGCCGAGCGCGGGCGGCGGCATCGATGCGAGCACCGCCGCCGCTTCGGCCTCGGCCAGCATGCGATCGGCCTGCGCAATTTCCGCCTGCGTCGATACCAGCGCGGCCTCCGCCGTGGCGAGCGCGTCCTCCGCGGCGACGGCATCGCGGCGGGCGACGAGGCCTTCAGCCGCGAGCTGCCGGCGCTTATCGAGCGTCGTCCGCGCGCGCAGGACGGCATCTTCTCGGAAGGGCAACACGGTCGCGAGGCTCTCGCGATACTCGCGCGCGGCCGTCGCGGCATCCGAGGCGGCGCGCGCCGGCGCCGCGACCATCGGCGCGACACCGGAGGCGATGAGAAGGACGACGAACGCGACACGCCAGCCGGACATAGGCGCACATCTTACCGCGTTCTCGGCTTGACCTCAGGGGCACGCACCTCGCAGAGTAGCCGAGGTGTCCCGACTGCTCCTGCCGGACGACGTCGTTTTCACATGTCAGCAGTCGGGCGCCTGCTGCCGGAGCGACTGGCTCATCGGCGTCGATGCCGCCGCGCGGACACGTCTGGAGGCGACCGACTGGACGCGCGTCGATCCGCCGCTGCCTGCCGGCCCGAAGTTTGTGCCGCTGCCGTTTGCCCTGCCCGGCGGCGAGCGCTCCACGTTCGCGCGTCGTGCCGATGGCGCGTGCGTGTTTCTCGACGGCGACGGGCGGTGCGGCATCCACACGCGCCTCGGTGCGGCCGCCAAGCCTCAGGTGTGCCGCGAGTTTCCGTACTCGTTCGTCGAGACACCCGACGGCGTAGCGGTGGGGCTGTCCTTCGCGTGCACGGCCGTCCGCGCGCATCATGGACGCGCGCTATCCGAGCAACAGGACGAGATCGAGAGCGTGCTGTCGGGCAGCACGCGGGTCCGCCGGTTGCCTGACCCGCTGACGTTGTACTCCGGGATCGATCTCACGTGGACGCAGTACCGGTCCATCGAGCGCGCATTGCTGACGCTGCTCGGCGACGAGCGCTGCGCGCTTCCCACGGCGCTGGTCGCCGGGAGCGTGCTGATCAGTGTCTGCGTCGGACTCGCGCGCGCCGAAGCGGCCGCGCAGCGGGGCGGCCGTGCGCCGCGCGAAACGGTGGAAGGCGGCCTCGCTCAGCTCGAGGCCGACGGCTATCGCGCCGTCATTGCGATCGCCGAGCACGCGCGTGCGCCGCGGCGGCCGCGCCTCACGCCGCTGGCGCCGCTGTACACATGGCTCGAGTTCCAGCATCGACGGGCTTCGCGGATCGGACTCGTCTGCGCGCTGTATCGCAACGTGCTCCGATTCCGGCGCGGTCGCGGCCGGGTGCCCGATTTCATCACCGGTGGGCCTCCCTTCGACATTGGTGAGGTCGGCGCCGTCGCCTTCGATGCCACGGAGCCGGAGCACCAGCGGTTCCTGCGTGAGTACTGGCGCCACGTCGTGTTCCGCAAGACGTTGACGCCGCTGCACGGGGTGTTCCGTGGATATCAGACCTTGCTCGTGCTTTACGCGTTCACGCGGTGGGCGGCGAAGCTGACCGCATCACGCCGTGGGCGCTCGACGGTTGGACTCGGCGACGTCAAGGATGCCGTCCGACTCATCGAGCAGCGGCTCGTACTGCACGCGCGCTTCGCCGACGTGTTCGCCCTGAGCCCGGTTCTCACGCTTATGGCGGACCGTCTCTACCAGGACCCGGCGTTCGTGCGCTGGGCCGCGCTCGATACGTAAGTCCGCGTCGATACAGGTCTCTCCGGCAGTGTCAACTTGATAATAATCTTGACGGCGCGCGAGCCGACATCTTACGGTGGGTGAGAGTCCCCTGCTGCTGCGCCGGGCGCCCGCCCGGGTTCGGTTCACACGCGGAGCCACACATGGCGAGGCTCGACGCCTTCTTCAAGCTCATGTTCGATTCAGGGGCCTCCGACCTGCACATCACGTCGGGCCAGCCGCCGATCTTGCGCGTGCATGGCGAACTCGAGCGGGTGAAGTACGACCCGATGGACGACGAGACCCTGCGCGCGATGCTGTACGAGATCGCGCCCGAGGTCACGATCAAGAAGTTCGAGGAAACGGGGGACGTCGACTTCGGCTACGAGATCCCGGGCGTCGCCCGCTTCCGCGCCAACTACTTCATGCAGAAGTACGGCTGCGGCGCCGTGTTCCGCCAGATCCCGAGCCGCGTCGTCACCGCGGACGAGCTCGGGCTGCCGCCAATCCTCAAGAAGTGCGCGATGCTGCCCAAAGGCCTCGTGCTTGCCACCGGCCCGACCGGCTCCGGCAAGTCCACGACGCTGGCCGCGATCGTCGATCACGCCAACCGCAATCGGAAGGACCACATCGTCACGATCGAGGACCCGATCGAGTTCGTGCACCAGAGCCAGGGCTGTCTCGTCAACCACCGTGAAGTCGGCATGCACACCAAGTCGTTCGCGGCAGCGCTGCGCGGCGCGCTGCGCGAGGACCCCGACATCATCCTCGTCGGCGAAATGCGGGATCTCGAGACGATCCGCCTGGCACTGGAGGCGGCCAACACCGGCCACCTCGTGCTCGGCACGCTGCACACGACCAGCGCGGCCAAGACCATCGACCGCATCATCGAGGTCTTCCCGGCCGAAGAACAGGCGCAGGTGCGCAACGGTCTGTCGACGGGCCTCAAGCTCGTCGTCGCCCAGAACCTCTTCAGGCGCATCGACAAGAAGGGGCGCTGCGCGGCGCTCGAGATTCTGGTCTGCACGGCGGCCGTCGGCAACCTGATCCGCGAGGGAAAGACCGTTCAGATTCCATCGGCCATCCAGACAGGCAAGCAGTTCGGCATGCAGACGCTCGACGACGCCATCATGGCGGTGCTGCAGAAGGGCTGGATCAGCGCGGAAGAGGCGTACGACAAGGGTATCGACAAGTCGAAGTTCCGGTCGTTCCTGAAGACGCCACCCGACGAGCTGAACCAATAAAGGAGCGGCCATGCGGAAATCCGAGATCGACGACCTGCTCGGCCTGATGCTCGACTCGCACGACAACGTGTCGGACCTGAACATCACCTGCGAGCGGCCGCTCCAGGTGGAGGCCGCCGGCGAGCTGTGCCCGGTGGCGGCCGACCCCGCGATCGAGAGCTTGACGCCGTTTCAGACGGAGATCTTCGCGCTCAACCTGATCAACAGCGAGCACCGGCTCACCGAGCATCTGCTGCGGCAGGGCTCGTGCGACTCGTCGTACGCCCTGCCGGGACGCGCGCGGTTCCGCGTCAACATCTTCTCGCAGCGCGGAAACTTCTCGATCGTC
>Ga0310810_10005901_pt1 | contig 13769 bp, 21 predicted proteins | sample NCmetagenome_FD_207641 | JGI IMG/M metagenome (GOLD analysis project Ga0310810, IMG submission 207641) | Soil microbial communities from experimental microcosm in Duke University, North Carolina, United States - NC | ecosystem: Engineered > Artificial ecosystem > Soil microcosm > Unclassified ... | reverse complement strand
ATCATGGAGGTCGCGCACCATGAGGCGAGAGCGCTCGTCGAGCGGGGCGCGCTGACGCCGGAGCTGACCGCGTTCGTCGCGCGGCAATGGCACGACCAATTCGGATTGATCGAAGTCGGGTGAGTCAATTCCCAATGACCAACTCCCGACTTCCAACCACTCCCAACGACCAACTCCCAAGTGCATGCGAATCATCGCAGGCCGTCTGAAGGGGCGCCGCCTCAAGGCGCCTGCCTGGGATGGCTTGCGCCCGACCTCTGACAAGCTCCGCGAGACGCTGTTCAACATCGTGGCGCCGAGAATCGAGGGCGCGCGTGTGCTCGATGGATTCGCCGGGACGGGAGCCGTCGGCATCGAGGCGATCAGCCGCGGTGCCGCGCAGGTGACGTTCGTTGAACAGGACCGCCGCGCCGTCGCGCTCATCGAGGAGAACCTCAAAATGTGCGCCGTGCAGGGGGGCTATACTATCCACCGTGGCGATGTCGCCACCGTGTTGCCGGGCCTGGGCTCGAACGCGTTCGATCTGATCCTGCTGGATCCGCCGTACGACATCACGACCATGACCGCAGTGCTGGAGGCATCGGCTCGTGCGCTTGCGCCAGGAGGTCTGGTGGTGTTGGAGCATGCGACGCGCCGTGAGCTGGAACCGGTTGCCTCGCTCGAAGCAACGCGGCGGGTGAAGTCGGGTGATAGCACGCTGACGTTCTTCACGCCAGCTGCAAAGGAGTGACATGTCTCGCCCGCCGGCCGGCCGAATCGCCGTCTTTCCTGGCTCGTTCGATCCGCTGACCAACGGTCACGTGGACATCATCCTGCGCAGTGCGCGGCTCTTCGAGCGCATTGTCGTCGCGGTGCTGGTCAACCAGGAGAAGAAGCCGCTGTTCAGCGCGGACGAGCGAGTCGGCATCATTCGCGAGGTGTTCCGCGAGTACCCGAACGTCGAGGCCGAGAGCTTCCAGGGATTGCTCGTCGACTACGCGCGTGCCCGCCGCGCGAGCGCGATCATTCGCGGCATCCGCGCCGTGTCGGATTACGAGTACGAATTTCAAATGGCGCTGATGAACCGCCACCTCGAGCCGATGCTCGAAACCGTGTTCATGATGCCGGCCGAGCAGTACACCTATCTGAGCTCACGCTTGACGAAGGAAGTGTTCAACCTTGGCGGCGACGTGACAGGCCTCGTACCTCCGGCGGTGGAGCAGGCGATGCGACGAAAGCAGGACGCCGGGGTGCGCGGCTAGTCAGATCAAAGGTCAAAGGTCAAAGGTCAAAGGTCAAAGGTCAAAGGTCAAAGGTCAAAGGTCAAAGGTCAAAGGTCAAAGGATGTTTGCGAAGCGATTGGCAAACGTGTCGGTGTCGGCGACGCTGAAGGTGGCGGCCGAGGCGGAACGACTGCGTCGCGAAGGGTACGACGTGGTGGACTTCAGCGCTGGCGAGCCGGACTTTCCGACGCCCGAACACGTGAAGGCCGCGGGCAAAGCGGCGATCGACGCCAACTTCACGCGGTACACCGTTGCGCCTGGCATCCCCGAACTGCGGCAGGCGATCTGCGACAGATACAAACAGGATTACGGCGTCGATATCACGCCGCCGGAAGTCTTGATCACCGTTGGCGGCAAGCAGGCGCTCTTCAACGCAGCGCTGGCGCTGTTCGATCCCGGCGACGAAGTGATCACGCACGCACCGTACTGGCCGACGATTCCCGAGCAGGTCAAGCTGATGGGCGCGATGCCGGTCATCGTCTCGACGCAGTCGACCGATGGCTTCAAGGTGCACGCCGACGCGATCATCTCGGCGATCTCTCCGCGGACGAAAGCCATCATCCTCAATTCGCCGTGCAATCCGACGGGTGCGCTCATCGACGAAGAAGATGTCGCTGCGATAGCCGACGCCGCCGCGGCACGCGGTATCTGGGTCATCGTCGATCTCTGCTACGAGCGACTGATCTACGAGCCGGTTCCGCACAACCTGCCACGCATCCTGTTCGATCGGCTGCGCGATCGCACGGTGATCGCTGGCTCCGCGTCGAAGGCCTATGCGATGACCGGCTGGCGCTGTGGCTGGACGATCGCGCCGAAGGAGCTGACCGCGGCGTTCAACGTGATTCAGGGACAGTCCACGTCGAACATCACGTCGATCACGCAGAAGGCGGCGCTCGCCGCGATCTCGGGGTCGCAGGCGCCGGTGGACGCGATGCTCGACGAGTATCGGACGCGGCGGGACAACATCCATGCCTGGCTCACAGCCAATCCGGCCATTCAGTGTGTGAAGCCGAGCGGTGCGTTCTATCTCTTCCCCGACATCTCAAGGCTGCTGTCTGCGGACGGTGTCGCGACCTCAGCGGACTTCGCTCGGGCGCTGCTCGAGAAAGAACACGTCGTGGTCACGCCTGGCGAGGGGTTCGATGCGCCCGGTTATCTGCGCATTTCGTATGCGACGTCGATGGAGCAGTTGCGCGAGGGCGCGACACGCATTCTTCGCTTTGCCGAATCGCAGCAACCCGCTAGAGCGACGGCCTCTCACTGACTACGACACACAGAGGCACTGAGGACCACGAATAACATCGCTCTTGCGTTGCGAGGGATAGTCGGCGACGTCTACGTACTCTCCGATCAGTCTTCACTGACCGCGCATGCTGCGGACGCGCTGGGGCAGGGACATCTCCCTGATCTCGTCGTCGTTCCTGGTTCTACGAGCGAGATCGCAGCAATCGCGCGGCTGTGCAACGAGCATCGCGTTCCACTCGTCGTGCGCGGCGCAGGCACCGGCTATACAGGCGGAGCGGTGCCGACGAGCGGTGGCGTCGTGCTGTCGATGGCGCGACTCAACCGGATTCTCGAAATCGACGAACTGAACCTCGTCGCAGTCGTCGAACCCAATGTCATCAACGGCGATCTGCAGCGCGCGGTCGCGCGTGTTGGTCTGTTCTATCCACCGGATCCCGCCAGTCTCGAGACCTCGTCCATCGGCGGCAACGTTGCGGAATGCGCCGGCGGACCACGAGCCTTCAAATACGGCACCACCAAGCGCTACGTCCTGGCCCTCGAAGCTGTGCTCCCGACCGGCGAGATCCTGCACAACGGCTCGAAAGCGGTGAAGAACGTCGTCGGCTACGACGTGACGCAGTTGCTGGTTGGATCGGAAGGCACGCTGGCAATCATCACCAGGATCACGCTGCGCCTGATTCCGATGCCGCCGGCGCGAGCCACGTTGTCAGCGGCATTCACGAACGTGCGTCATGCGGTCGACGGTGTGAGCGCGCTCATCGCGCGACGTGCGGTGCCTGCGGCAATCGAGCTCGTCGACGAGGACTCGCTGCGAGCGGTCGAGTCGTACGTCGGCCGGCCGGTGGTGCCAGCGGGTGCGGGTGCGCTGCTGATCGTCGAGTGCGACGGGACGGCGGCCGGCGTCGAGGAGGAGATTGCGAACGTCGCGTCTGCATGCGAGGCGACGAAGGCGCTGGCGATCACGCGGGCGGCAACGGAGAGCGAGCGCGAAGCATTGTGGAACGTCCGTCGTCAGCTGTCGCTCGCGCTGCGCGCGACGGGTCTCCTGAAGATCAATCACGATGTCGTCGTGCCGCGCGGACGCGTGCCCGAGTTGTTCGACGTCATCGCCGATCTCAAGCGGCGTCACACGTTACGGATCGCTTCCTTCGGCCACGCTGGCGACGGCAACATCCACGTCAACCTGATGGTCAATAAGGACGATCCGCAAGAGCGTGCGAGGGCATCAGCGGCCGAACGCGAGCTGTTCGAACGGGTCGTGGCGCTCGAGGGATCCATCAGCGGCGAGCACGGGATCGGTTTCGCGAAGGCTCGCTACCTGCCGATCGAGTTATCGCCGGAAGAGATTGCGCTGATGAAGCGTTTGAAGACGGCCTTCGATCCCAACGGGATTCTGAATCCGGGGAAGATCTTTCCGTAACGTTCCGTTGTTGACGCCTTCGCACTGACGATGCCACGTCATCGAAGGAGTGCCGTCGTGCCCAGCGCCACCGTTCAAACGGGGAACAGCGAGGGCGCGACGGAAATCAGCGAACGTCTGACCTGGCTCGCGACAAATCGACGTGTCATTGCCTCGACACAGAATCAGGCGCTCAGCGCCGTGTTGTTTCTGTATCGCGAGGTGCTGCACGTCAACATCGGCCCTATCGAACACGTGCCGCGCGCTCGCATGCCGGCTCGTGTGCCTGTTGTCCTCAGCCGCGACGAGGTCGCGCGCATCATGAAGGGCCTCGATGGTGTCACCTGGATGATCTTCGCTCTTCTTTACGGTGCGGGGCTGCGGCTTGCTGTCATCCAGCCGCCATCTCGCCATCTCGATGGTGTCAGACAACAACATCTCGGCGACCCCGCGCGAGGCTTTGGTCGCGTCGTGTTGCCATTCGCACTGGACCGCAAGTACCCCAACGCCGCTGCCGAATGGGGATGGCAGTTCGTGTTTCCCGCCTCTCGGGTTTGTACTGATTCGCGATGGGGACCACCGACAAGGTTTCACCTCCATGAGTCGGTCGTCCAGAAAGCCGTCGCCCACGCGGCGCGCCAAGCTGGCATCGCCAAGCGAGCAGCTCCACATACGTTCCGGCATTCTTTCGCAACACATTTACTCAGGACGGCTACGACATTCGGACGGTGCAGGAGCTGCTCGGTCACGCCGACGTCAGCACGACGATGGTGTATACGCATGTGCTAAACCGTGGCCCGCTCGGCGTGCGCAGCCCGGTCGATAGGCTGTGAGAGTCGCGTCCGCGCTTGGGCGCGAAGGGGTGCGTCCAACCACGGTCCGCATCCGTTCGATTGCACGTGCGAAATCGTTGATCTCCAGGAACATGGGCGTCGTTCCCGTGGTGACCGGAGGTCCCGTCATTAGCCGCGAGCACTCGCGTTCAACGCCGTCGTTCGCGTCCGATCACTGTGCGCGTGCTGCAGTGGGGCCCATGCTAAGATTCGCGGCCACAAGGACATCCGGTCGGGGAGTATGTGGGTCGGACCGCCACGTGTGGACGCGAGGATCGGGACCGGTCTACTCCATAAGTAGCTAGGCCTACACGAACGAACGTGACCAATCAAAAGAACGAAGCAGAGCGTTTGAGATTCGGCATTCGGGGTGGCTGGTTACCGGTCGGCGAAGCCGTCGCTTGGGCTGACGCGGAGATTTCAAAGTCTTTGGAGCCTGCTGCGGCGCTTATAGAGGTTGCGTCGGCAAGCAAACGGAGTCCACAAGACGTGGCGAACCTCTTGGAGGCAGTACCTGGCGCCTCAGACCGAATCGAGGTAATGCGCCGGTGTCTGGGCGACTTGCTCGATGCGATCGAACGGCAACCGGCATTAAGTCGAGACGCAGCGCGGTGGCTCGAGGCGTCCGCAATTGAAGGTGAATTGCCGGACGACGATTTCGGTTACGAGCCCACAGCGTTGGCCGACGCGTTCGCTTTGGCTGAAGCAGGAACTTATGGCACGGTCCGCGAGGCTCGCGAAAGACTTCTAGCGTTTCTGCGGGAACATGGGAAGCGTGAGGCCTAACAAGCGGCTGCAGCCGACGAGCGGCGTCGGGCAGTCAGGCCGAATGGAGAGAGCATCGAGCGCCGCTCGCGGCTGAGCGGCAATGCGTTAGGCCGAATTCGTGTACGAGCAACTCTCAAAATTGGAAGCATCAAACGACAAGATGCTGTACCTCTGGTTTGAGCCTTGGGCAGAGGGGCTCGGATTTCCAGCTGGCAGCGTGGTGGAGTTACGCGCGGTTTCAACGGTGGGGGAGAACTGGAGTTCGAAACCAGCGAAGGTCGAACGGCTGTGTACGGATGGCCAGGCAGCACTTTGGAAGTCTCGGTAGGCGGCAAGATCGTTCACTCCTTCGACACAGCCGTGCCAGTGACCGATATGGAGATTTCGACGAAGGAAGCTATCACGATGTTGTTCGGTTCGGCACCGGAGCCTGAACCCAATGAACGGCGCGCTCCAACCCCGAAGGCGTGGTGGCGTTTCTGGGATTAGCGGAAGCTGGCGAATCAACTCACGGTCGGCCTAAACAGGCGCCGGAGCCGTCGCGCCTGCTGCCCGTGTTAGCGTGTCACCGTGCCGCGCGGCTCAGCGCCGGTCGTTAGGACGCAAATTGAATCGACGCGAGCCCTGCAGAGAGCGTGACGTGGAACCCGTCAAGCCATTGAATCCAGCGGCCATGGAACGGGCGGTCATCACGCTCGAGCGTGCGTTCGCGAGTGACCCGATGTTCACGTGGATGTTTCCGGATCCCCGCCAGCGCTCACGCTCCCTTCGACTGTTTCTTCGGGTGCCGCTTCAGTACGGTCTTCGTTACGGCCATGTGACGGAATCGAACGGCGGGATGGCGGTCGCGATTTGGCTTCCTCCGGGCCAGGAGATCACGGCCAGTGGGATGATCCGTTGTGGGATTCTCAGCATTCCCTTCAGCGTCGGCGTTCGACCATTCGTCAGATTCGCGGGCGCTGATGACATCATGGGAAAGTTCCATAAGAGGTTTGTGCCTGAACCGCACTGGTATCTTCTGATCGTGGGCGTCGATCCTGAACTGCAGGGGCGAGGACTCGGCTCGGCGCTCGTCAAGGAGGGGCTGGCCAGGGCCGACGAGTCGAACTGCCCCTGCTATCTGGACACCAGCGAGGAACGCAACCTCGCGTTTTATCGGCGCGAGGGTTTCGCGGTCGTCGGAACCGCTCCACTGGGCAAGGGCGGACCACCTGGATGGGCGATGCGACGCAACGCACAAAGGTAACAGCGTGCTAACACGCGTTGCACCAGACGGCCGCTGATGCGCTCGGGAGCGGCCGCTGGTGACCGCTGACGTTAGGCTGCGTTAAATCGGCATCATGCAGGACATCACAGAAGAGGTAAGTCGATATCGCGAAGCTGCGCGCCATCTTTGGAACACCACCTTTCGTGCTGGACCTGTTAGTTGGGACGCACGAGACAACTTCAGTCGCGTTGCGTCGGAGATGTTTTCCGCGCTTGTATTGGATCCACTGGGTTCAACAGAGAACCGCTTGGCAGAAATGTTCGACCCTGAACCGTCGCACTTCCAGCGTATTCGAGTTGTCCCGGCGTCTGAACAGATTCAGATTCTGATAAACCGGGCGTCAAAGGCGAATGGCTATTGGGACGATCCAGTTAATAGGCTGCAGCGTGGCGAGGCGGACATCCGATTCGTTCGTTTTTTCGACTGGGACGAGCTTGGCCAACGGGACTTTGAGTACGCTCAAGTGCGAATTGTGAAGTGGAAGGCTCACCCGCATCTGGTGAATCGGTTCGCTCTGCTCGAATTCGGGCAAGTGAGGTTTCAGTTTCTCGCGACTGACGCAGCCTAACAGCCGCTGCAGCCGACGAGCGGCGGGCCAAGTTCGGGGTGAATCGAAACGACAATGAGCGCCGCTCGCGGCTGAGCGGCAAGTCGTTAGCCCGACACGGCGAGGAAACAATGATTAGTAGGAGTCGCATGTCTGGCTTGACTCGACGCATGGTGCTGATGCTGCCACTTCTCGTGGCAATCGGATGCGACAATCCGGCGGCCCCTTCGCAGGACTCGCTATCGATCACGGTAGGTCAGGCAAGTGGATCGACTCTGACCGTACCCGCACAGTATCCCTACAACATCCCCGGCGGTGTAGTCATGCCGCGGGGCTCCGGCGTTCTGTCAGTAGCGGTAACGATGACTGTTGCGCACGACATCCCATGGGCTCAGCTCAATGTGTACTTGCCAACCAATGGCGCGACGGATCAGTACTGTGGTCAGAACCTTCCAGATTCTCCAACGTGGCAGTTCCTGAAGCCTGGTTGGAGAGAAAGTGTGACGGTAGGCGGGTTTCAGGTCTTTCGACTTCCCTGCGACGTCACTGGAATTCGGGCCATATTGCACATGCGCAACAACGGCCTGCTTACGCCTCCGAACGCAACTGAGACCATTGTCGAGAACTCCATCTCCACGACACTGCATCTACGGCAATGAAGGAAGATCACAGATCGTGGACCAAGGCGGAGCGTCAATTGATTGGCGGGCTAACCTCCGGCTGCACCCGACGCCGCCGCGTCGCTCGCGCGCCGCTCTCCGGCGCGGGTAAGCCGGATCGTTAGCCAGCCCTCAACCCTCAACTCTCAACCGGTCAATTCCATGCAGACGTATCGAGCTCGGCGAGTGGTCAGGGCCGATCGTGGTGGCAGTTCATGGCCGGTCTTGATCGACACAGAGAGCGGAGTGTTCTACACCAAGCTGCGCGGCGCCGCGCAGGCCCCGTTGACCCTGGTGGCCGAGATCGTTGTGGGCGCGCTGGCCGATGCGCTCTCTTTGCCTGTTCCCGCTCGCGTCTTGATCGACGTCCCTGCGGATCTGCAGAGCGATGATCCGCACGACGAGCTGGCGCAGCTTCTCAGATTGAGTGTCGGCCTCAATCTCGGCTTCCAGTGCTTACCGGACGCAAGAGACTTTCGTCGACTGGATGTTTCGCGCGTCGATCCTGATCTTGCATCGAGGATAGTCTGGCTAGATGGATTGGTTCAGAACCCGGACCGCACTGCGAAGAACCCCAACTTGGTGTGGTCTCAGGATCGGCTCTGGCTGATTGACCATGGTGCCAGCCTTGGATTTCATCATCGATGGTCCAATGTCACTGAGGAATCGCCGCGGGCGCGAGGCTGGTCGCTCAGAAACCACGTACTGGGATCTCGAGCCACCAGGCTAGCGATCATTGATATGGCCCTGGCGGGGCTTTTGGACCGAACGGCATTGGAGTCGGCGGTCGGTGCGGTGCCGGCCGAGTACCTGTCCATGAATGGCATCGATACCCATCGGCGTCGCGCAGCGTATGTTGCGTTCTTGTGGAAGCGGCTAAAGGAGCCCAGACCTTTCTTGCACGTCCAATAGCTTCGGCTGACTAACAAGCGTTTGCAGCCGTCGGCGGGCCGGTGCGATCATGAGCCGCCGCGGCTGAAACGCGGACGTTAGACCGACATGAAAATCGAGAGTGGTATCCGAGTCGTACGGACTCCTTATGAGGAGCCTTATCACACCCAGATCACCATCACTGCATCCAACGGATCGTTCACTGGAGAAACGGACCTCTATTGCGGTGTCGATGAACTGATTGAGATTGGCCAGGCGTTAGCGAGGTTTCCAACAAAGGTTCCGGACGAGTATGAATTCATCTACGGCTCGGCGAATCCGGCTGATCGTTTCTACCGGTTCTTCAGGTTTCGAGCCAAGACAGTAGATGTGGCCGGACACTGCGCGCTCCACTTCGAGTTCGACTTGAACCAGGACGAACCGAACGAAGGGCGTGCGGCCTTTTCGTTGCCGGTTGAGCCGTGGGCGCTTGAGGCGCTCGGCCGCTTATTCGAGACGCTCCACGGCGACCCATCCGGCGAATTCTATTGGAGTCCTGACCGGGGACGCGTCGTGCCCTTGGATTCAACGGCGGTCTAACAGGGCCGCTGCAGCCGACGAGCGGCCGGTAGGCGGGTGTAGAGTGGGCACCTGCGTGGATTTGAGGAAGTGGAAGTCATCGTCGACCCCCGATCGTTTTTTCAGGCGCAGTCAGGTGCCATCGTCGGTAGTGTCTGGATACGCACTCAAGGCGAAAACCACATGGTGTTTCCTGAAGCCGGATGGACCGACTTTCCAGTCGTGATCTTGGGCTGGTGGCTGAACGAGATTGTTGCGCTCGTGAGTGGCCACGCTACAGAGGCGACCTGCTCGTTCATGGACGGCCCGTTCGAGTTTCGCCTGACAGCCTCGGGAGATGTGCAGCTAAGCAGACGGCCCGACGAGGGCACGTTGAACCTTGGTAGATTCCGGCGACCAGAATCGGCGCGAGAACTATGGGACAGCCTGCATACTGCCGCGGTCGCGGTTCTTACTGAATGCGAGGCTCGTGGCTGGTCAAACGATGACGTCGATGTCCTGCGACGGTACGTGTCGTAACGATCCGTCGCGGTCTAACAGGCCGCTGCACCTGACGGCACCGGGGCCCGCTCGCGCGTGCCCCTCGCGCTTAGTGCTAACGTTGACGCGTGCGTGCCGCAGGTGAGCGGCAAGCGTTAGGCCGCATGCATCCCCAAGTCACAACACTGGAAGACGACAGACCGATCTCCTCACACGAGGCTGAACTCGTGACTTGGATGCTTCTGCATGCTTCGGTGGTCGGGCCGCTCTCCGGTCTGGTCGACACCGTGAAGACGCTCCGTGTTGTTGGTCGTTGCTCTTGTGGTTGCCCGAGTGTCGATTTCGTTGTTAATGGGCAGACCCTCCCATTCCAACCTATCGCCGATGCCACGGCTCAGATACCTGACGGCGCCGAGGTTGGTGTCACTCTTTGGGGGCGAACCGACGCGATCACCGGACTCGAGCTCTACGAAATGGCCGCTCCCGTCACATCGCTTCCAATCGCGCACACGCTCAAGACCGGGTGAAACGCGTACGATTCGCGGCGGCCTAACAGGCGCTGCACCTGACGGCACCGGGCCGCGCTCGGGCGCGCCCCTCGCCGCGGTGCTATCGTTGACGCGTGCGTGCCGCAGGTGAGCGGCAATGCGTTCTACGGACGATACTCAAGCCGAAGGCACAAGTTGCCAGTGCCAATGCCAAGGGGGCCGTCGGGACAATCTGGTGGTGACGGAACGACGCAATGACATCTGGCATGGCCATGCGGCGAAACAGACTCCTTCTCCTCGCCGGAGTCGTCGCTGTAGCAGCGTATGCCGTGGGCGACCTGCTCTCAGGTCTCCTCTACGACGGCTACAGCTTCAGGGATCAGGCCATCAGCGAGTTGACGGCCATCGGTTCGCCTGTTCGGCCATTGATGGTGGCCGTCATCGTCGTTCACGCCCTACTGCTTGTCGGTTTCGGGGTGGGCGTCTGGCGGTCCGGCGATCGGAGAAGTCTGCGCTTCGTGGGCCCGCTCCTGATTGTGGCGAATATAGTCGGACTTATTCTTCATCCTGTCTTCCCGATGCATTCGAGAGGGATGACGACTGGTGTCACCGACACCGTGCACGCGGCCTTGACGGCGGCCTTCAGCCTTTTCGTCTTCGTAGCACTGCTACTCGCCGCCGTTGCGTATCGGGGATGGTTCAGGCTCTATTCAGTAGGAACGGTCCTGGTGCTGGTGGGGTTCGGAATACTCTCATCGTCAGCAATCCCCAACCTTGAACAGAACCGTCCGACACCATGGATGGGAGCGTTTGAGCGGGTCAACGCCTACGCCTATCTCGGATGGCTGGTGGTGCTGGCCATGATTCTGATCCGCCGATCTCGCACGCAGGTCACACCGAATTCGGTTGGCGCTCATTGAAGGTGAGATGAGGGAGGGATGGCGTCAGAAGTGCGGAGTTCATGACGCCTCGGTCGCGGACCAGCCGTAGAACAGGCGTTGCAGCCGACCGGCTGTGCCGGCGGCTGAACGACAGCGTTAGCCAGACGAGTGCTGAAGATGACGATCGATCTCAGCGAAGACGAGGCCTTGGTACTCTTCGAACTGCTGCACGAATACGGATCAAACGACGAGGGGCGGGAACTCAAGGTTAGCCATGTCGCCGAACGCAACGCTCTCTGGGCGCTGTCTGCGCAGCTTGAGAAGAACCTGATCGCTCCTTTTCAGACGAACTATGCGGACTTGTTGTCGAAAGCCCGTGCGCGGATCGGAGAACGGCGTGGCTCGTGGTAGAAGGCATGCGGTCCTTGCCTTACGACGAGGAGCTGGCTAACACGCCGCTGCAGCCGACGAGTGGTGCGGCGAGCCTGATCGGGTGCGAGGAGACTGCGAGCACCGCTCGCGGCTGAGCGGCACAGCGTCAGGCGGAATCAAGAGTGTCAAGTTTTCGCGTCCTTCCAGGTCTTCCTCCCTACGGCGAGACCGCGATGCCTGTTCCGCCTGATTGGGGTCACGGCGCACGCGAAGGGCTTGTTGTCGAATTCAGGACCGACGCGGGCGAGAGATGGGTAGGAAACTTCCGACCCGGTCTTGGCGGCATCGATGGAGTGCGGTTGCACCCAGATGGTCACAACGTGATCGTGGTCTCTGCAGGTGCCGCCTGGTTCGTGGATCCGAATCGTCGCGAAGTCAGCGAACTGGGCGATGCCATTGATGGGATGTGGCCGGTCGCGAATCCCAACGGACTCGTGATGAGTCGACAAGGACTCGCCTTCGTCCGTCTTGGTCCCGCAGGACGCATCTGGCACACGCGACGAATATCGTTTGACGGCTTCCAGCACGTCTCGCTCTCTTCGACCGAGATTACTGGGCTCGCATGGGCTCCTTGGGATCCCGAATGGACGCCGTTCAGAGTGGATTTGCGGACCGGGCGCGTGGAGGGTGGCAGCTATAACGGACCAGACCTCACTCAGTGGGAGATCTTGGCGACCTATTGATCCGCCTAACAGGCCGCTGCAGCCGACGAGCGGGTGGTGGAATAGACTCATTCGCGAACGCATGGCCGCCGCTCGCGGCTGAGCGCCGAGCGTTGGGCAGACGAGAAAGAATGGGAATTAACGTTCAAACCGAATCCGAGCGGGCTGACATGATCTCGGAGGTCATCGATCCGCATGACCGGACGCAGGCCTTGCTCCCGATCTCCTCCGACTCGGCGTGGAGCTGCCTGCGGTTCGTCGATCGCTATGGGGACGCTGTATTCAATCAGCTGCAGGTCCCGGTCTTGATCAGCGAAGTACGCCGTCGACTCGAGGGAATCCGGGACCGCGATGTCAAGGAGCACTGCGAAGCTGTCCTTCGCCTGATCGAGTCGGCCGAGGGCAAGGTCCATACCTACGTTCGGTTCGTCGGTGATTGATGCGCCGCTGCCCAACCCGCCGTTGCAGTCGGAGGGACGGGTCGGTCGCCGCGCTCCCTCTCTCGTCCGCGCTGAACGGCAGTATCGTTAGGCCGACTCGATTCGTGGGTCCGACTACAATCGGCCAGTGCCGTTCATCTCAACGTTCTTTGGGATTGTGATTCGGATGTACTACAAGGAACACGAGCCGGTTCAATTCCACGCCGAGCATGCGGGTCAACATGCCAAGTTCACCTTCGACGGTGAGTTGGTGGCGGGTGAAATGCGCTCCCGTAGAGCACGGGAGCGGATTCGCGAGTGGTCGGGTCAGGATATTGGCGCCCGCTCTCGCCGCGCACCGGATGGGGATGGCCTCGTGAGTCGGCTAACCTCCGCTTGCAGCCGACGACCGCTGGTGGGAACCTGCCCCGCCGCGGCTTAAGCGGAAACGTTGGGCGGACCCCTGGGAAGGTCGAGGGAGTAACACGTGCAGTTGGTCTCGGTGAATGTAGGTCTTCCGCGGGAAGTCGCATCGCACGGGCGCGTGGTTCGAACCTCAATCTGGAAGGATCCAGTGGAAGGGCTCGTTCACGTATCGTCGCTCAACCTCGACGGCGATAAACAGTCCGACCTCTCCGTGCACGGTGGCCCGGACAAGGCTGTCTACGCCTATCCCAGCGAGCACTATGAGTACTGGCGTCGAGAACTGCCGGCGACGGATCTGGCGTGGGGCACATTCGGTGAGAACTTCACGACGGAAGGGCTGCTCGAGCCGGACATCAGAATCGGCGATCGCATCCGCGTTGGTTCCGCTGAGTTTCTCGTGACGCAACCCCGAATGCCGTGTTTCAAGCTGGGCGTACGATTCGGCCGCGATGACATGGTGAAGCGCTTCCTGCGCAGCGGTCGGCCCGGCTTCTACCTGGCCGTCGTTCGAGAGGGCGAAGTGGCCAGAGGCAACGTGATCGAATTCGTGGG
>Ga0310810_10005900_pt1 | contig 13769 bp, 8 predicted proteins | sample NCmetagenome_FD_207641 | JGI IMG/M metagenome (GOLD analysis project Ga0310810, IMG submission 207641) | Soil microbial communities from experimental microcosm in Duke University, North Carolina, United States - NC | ecosystem: Engineered > Artificial ecosystem > Soil microcosm > Unclassified ... | reverse complement strand
ATCGGCACGCCCTTGATGGCGGGGCGCGAGTTCACGGCGGCCGACAGCCTCGCCGCGACGAAAGTTGCGATCGTGAACGAGGAGTTCGCGAAGAAGTTCGGGCTCGCCCGCGACGCCGTCGGCAAGATGATGGGTTCGGGCAGCGGATACACGAGCAAGCTGGACACCGTCATCGTCGGCATCGCGCAGAACTCGAAATACAGCGAGGTCAAGCGCCAGGTGCCGCCGCTGTTCTTCCGTCCGTACCGCCAGGACAAGGGGCTCGGCGCCGCATCGTTCTATGTCCGGACTGCCTCCGATCCGCTGCAGTCCGCGTCCGCGATCACCGCGGCCGTCCGCCGCCTCGATCCGAATCTGCCGATCGAAAACCTGAAGACGCTGACACAGCAGGTCCGCGACAACACGTTCCTCGATCGCATGATGACGACGCTGTCCGCGCTGTTCGCCGGGCTCGCCACGCTGCTCGCCGCGATCGGCCTCTACGGCGTGCTCGCCTACACCGTCTCGCAGCGAACGCGGGAAATCGGACTGCGCATGGCGCTCGGCGCCGCGCCCGCGCGCGTGCGGACGATGGTGCTGCGCCAGGTGGCATGGATGACGACGATCGGCGCGCTCGTGGGACTCGCGGGCGCGATCGCCGTAGGACGCGGCGCCGGCTCGATCCTGTTCGATCTGAAACCGTGGGACCCGGTCGTGCTGGCGTCCTCGGCCGTCCTCCTGGCGATCGTCGCGATGTCGGCCGGATTCATTCCCGCCAGACGCGCATCGCTGATCGATCCGATGCGCGCCCTGCGCTACGAATGACCGACCGCCCGCCTACTGACTGACGACCGTCACGGTTGGACTCGTCGCCGCCCTGGTGTATCCGTTGTTCGGAAACAGCCGGAACTGGTAGGTCCCTGGCGTTGACGGCATCGTCACGGTCCAGGTCCGTGTAGTGACGCCCGCGCCGACATAGACGAAATTCAGATAGCTCGTGTCCGGCGCGGACGTCGATGCAAACCCCAGCCAGTCCGTGGACCCACCGAAGCCATTCGTGAGCGTCACCGTAACGCTCGAACCGGGCGCGGCGGTCGTCGCGCTCACCGACAGCGTCGGAGTGACTCCGACGTTGAACGGCAGCGCCGCTGACACTCCACCGCCCGGCGCCGGTGAGAACACCGTCACTTGCGCGGTGCCGGCCGCGGCCACGTCCGTCGCGGGGATCGCCGCGCGCAGTTGTGTGGCGCTGACAAAGGTCGTGATGCGGTCGGCGCCATTCCAACGCACGATCGACGACGACACGAAACCGCTGCCGTTCACAGTGAGGGTGAACGACCCGGCTCCGGCCGCCGATGCGACGGGAGAGGTCGACGAGAGCGCCGGCACGGGATTCGGGCCCGGCGTGACCGTGACGGCGGGGCTCGTCGCCACGCGGGCGTAGCCGTTGTTGAGAAACAGCCGGAACTCGTACGTGCCAGCGGTCGACGGCATCGTGACGGTCCATGTCCTGGTCGTCACTCCCGCGCCGACGTACGTCCACAGCAGGTAGCTCGAGTCAGGCGATCCCGTGGCCGCCAGCGCCAGCCAGTCAGTCGATCCGCCGAACCCGTTGGTCAACGTGGCGGTCACGCTTGTGCCCGCTGGCACGGTCGTGGCGCTCGCGCTCAGCGCGGCCGAACCGGCGACGATGCCGAACGGGAGCGGCGAGGAGAGGCCGCCGCCCGGAGACGGGTTGAAAACGGAAACCTGCGCCGTGCCCGCGGCAGCGACGTCGGCGGCCGAAATGGCCGCGCGCAATTGGGTGCTGCTGACAAAAGTGGTGACGCGGTCCGCGCCGTTCCAGCGGACGACCGACGACGACACGAACCCGCTGCCGTTGGCCGTCAGTGAAAATGCGCCGGCTCCCACCGGAGACGTCGCGGGCGATATCGACGTCAGCGTCGGCGCCGGATTCGGGCCTGCCGACACCGTGATGGTCGGACTCGTCGCACCGCGCGTGTAGCCGCCGTTCAGGAACAGCCGGAACTCATAGGTGCCCGGCGTGGAGGGCATGGCAACCGTCCAGGTCCGGTCGAAGACTCCGGCGCCGACGTAGACGTATTGCACATACACAGTATTCGGCGCCGTCGTGGAGGCGAGCGCGAGCCAATCGGCCGGGCCGCCCAGACCGCCCGTCAGCGTGGCGGTCACGCTGGCGCCCGCTTGCACGGTGGCTGCGCTGACCGACAATGCCGGCGGTGGACTGATCGTGAACGCCACGGGCGCGGATGTGCCGCCGCCGGGCGCGGGCGTGAATACCGTCACCTGGGCCGTGCCCACGGCGGCGATATCACCCGAGCCAATCGCCGCCTGCAATTGCGAGGCGTTGACGAAGGTGGTCGGACGATCGGCTCCATTCCAGCGAACGACGGATGACGAGGTGAAATTGCTGCCGTTCACGGCGAGCGTCACTGCGGACCCGCCGACAATGGCTCGCGCGGGAGACAGCGACGTGACAACCGGAAGCGGTCTGAACGTCGTGTCGACGGTTACGGCCGGACTGGTCGCCGCGCGCGTCGAGCCGTTGTTGAGAAAGAGTCTGAACTCGTACGTGCCGGCGGTGGAGGGCATCGTGACGGTCCACGATCGTTCGGTGACTCCCGGGCCGACGTACGTCCACTGCAGATAGCTGGTATCGGGCGAGCCGGCGGCGGCCAGCGCCAGCCAGTCCGTCGATCCGCCGAAGCCGTTGTTCAGCGTCACAGTCGCCGGGCTGTTCGGCCCGATCGTCGTCGCATTCACGGTCAGCGTCGGCGGCGGATCGACGATCACGGGAAGCGACGACGAGATGCCGCCGCCCGGTGCCGGCGTGAATACGGAAACCAGTCCCGTTCCCGCCGCGGCCACGTCAGCGGCCGAGATCGCGGCCCGAAGCTGGGTTGTACTGACGACGGTCGTCGGTTTTGCGGCGCCGTTCCACTGCAGGACGGAGAAACTGTCGAAGCCGGTTCCGGTGACTGTGACGGTAAACGGCATGCCGGCGCGTACGCGAGGCGGAGATACGGACGCCGCCGCCGGCGACGGATTGGTCACCGCGACGAACGTGGCGAGCGCGCGGAAGATACGCACGCGCGGTTTGGTCTCGGTTCCGAACAATCGGGTGTCCGCGATCGGCAGCCCGGTGTCCTGCAGCGCGCTCAGAATCGTGCTCACGCTGGCGCCCGGCGCCGCCTGCCGGAGCACGGCCCATGCGCCCGCAACGTGAGGTGTGGCCATCGAAGTGCCGCTGAGCGTGTCGTACCCGCCGCCGGGAACTGACGACAGGATCGACTCGCCCGGCGCAAACAAGGACATGAACGACGCGACGTTCGAGAACCACGAGACCACGTCATTCTTGTCGGTCGACCCGACGCTGATCGCGGAGGAGATGCACCCAGGCGTCGAGAGGCTCGACGACGACCCGTTGTTTCCGGCGGCGACGACCGTCGCCACGCCGATCGAACGCAGGTTGTCGATGATGGGCTTGTACGGCTGATCGTCGCAGGGCGCCGAGTACGCCCCGCCGCCCAGGCTCATGTTCACGGCGACGATTTGCCGGTCGCCCGCGACGCTGTAGACCCGTTCGAGTCCCGCGATGATGTCGGAGCTGTATGCACCGGCACAGGGGGCGGCGCCGCCGCAGCTCAGGGGACTGAAGATCTCCGAGAACACCTGGACGGCCATCAGGTGCGCGCCCTTCGCGACGCCCGAGAACGGCTGTCCCGCCTGGTCGCCGTTCCCGGCGGCGATTCCCGCGACGTGCGTGCCGTGGATACAGTCGGCCAGCGGGCAGGGCACCGCGGATCCGGGCCCGATCTGTTCGTTGAGGCCATTGGGACAGAACGTCTGACTGCTGCCGGAGACCGTGCTCGAATAGCAGGCTTCCTCGATGACTTTGCCGCTCAGGAACGGATGCGTCGAATCGACGCCCGTATCCAGCACCGCGATCGTGTTTCCGCTGCCGTCGTACCCGCTCGCCCATGCCTGGTCCCCCTCGATGAGCGGAACGCTCTGCGCGAGGACCGGTCTGACGATCGGATCGTCCATCACGCGGATGACGTCCTGTGCGGAGTTGTCCAGGGCCTCGAGGTTCGCCGCGCTGACTTCAAGCGCGATATACGGCACCGTCACGTACTGATGGAGGACGCGATGACCTCCTGACTGCAGTCTCGCCAGCACCCGCGCGGCGGCGGCAGAGATTGCCGCGCGCTGCGCGACGACCGCGGCGGGATTCGACGCACCCTCCGCCACATGCGGTCCGGTCGGGAGCTTCAATTCGACAAGCACGCGCACGCGCCCGTCGAGGGCGGCGCGCTGCCGAAGCTCGCCTGGTATCTGCGAACCGCCCACTGCTCGCGGATCCTGAGCCGCGCCGAAGAGCGCGGCCAGCGCGCACACGACGAAGCACGTGGTGAACGCCGCACGGTGACGGGTCATCGGAGACCTCTCGGGTTCGTATGAAAACGCCGGGGTTCAGGGGAGCAGTGTGGCGTCGGCCCGTTGCGGGGAATCGAGCTACGGTGGCATCCCGCGAGCGAGGCTGTCAAGGGGATCGGCGCGGATCACGAAATTTGCCGCCGATCCCGGATTTGTTCGTCAGCGGACGACCATCGGCGGGTCGGTGGTCGTGGTTTTCTTCGGCTCGATTCTCTGCGGGTTCTTGACGTATTTGTCGAGCCATGCGGCCCACCGCGCCCACAAGTCCAGCAGCGTCTCTTTCGCGACCGGCCCGTGATCCTCGAGCGGATAGAGGTACAGCGCCGTCTGCTTGCCGAGGCCGTTCAGCGCGTGATACAGGCGCAGCGAGTTGGTCGGGTCGGTGCCGACGTTCTGATCGCCGAGGTTGTGATACATCAGCAGCGCGCCGGTGAGGTTGTTCGCGTACAGGAACGGCGACATCGAAAGATAGACGTCGCGCGCTTGCCAGAGATCGCGGCGCTCGGTCTGGAAGCCGATCGGCGTGAGCGTCCGGTTGTACGCGCCGTCCCCGGCGATGCCCGCCTTGAAGAACGGCGTCTGGACCATGGCATTCACCGTCGAGAAGGCGCCGTAGCTGTGGCCGCCGATCGCGAGCCGCTGGCGATCGACCAGTTGCCGGCGATCGAGCTCGTCGATCGTCGCGGCGAGATCGTTCCGCAGATCGTTCACATAGTTGTCGTTCATCTGGCCCTGCGGCCCGACGATCGGCGTGTCGGGGTCGATCACCGCGTAGCCAGGCGAGTGAAATACTCCATCGACCGTGTGCCGTAGCTGATGAAGCCGTTCCTGTTATACGTGCGGTCGGGACGATCGTACTCGTCCTGCGTGGTGTACTCGCGCGGATAGAACCAGAAGATCCCCGGCAGGCGCGTGCCCTTCTGATAGTTCTCGGGCAGCATCACGCGGACGCGGAACTTGAAGCCGTCGGCACGCTCGACGGTGAATCGTTCGATGTGTGCGCGCGTGAGATCCGGATGCGTATCCTGGTTCTTCGTCAGCTGCACGCGCCGGCCGCCGTCGATCAGATAGTTCTGCGGCACCTCGGTCTGGCTGGTGCGCTGGACGACGAAGCGCCGGGCCTCGATGTCGAGCACCGCCGCGACGCGCTCGAACACGTTCGCGTTTTCGCTCTCGTAGATGCGCTCCTTCCCGCCGGTGCGAATCGCGACTTTGTCGATGAAGCTTTTCGGACCGACCTGCTCCGGGTTCCTGTCGTACAGCACGCCCTCGAAGAACACGCTCGTGCCGTCGGCGGAAAGCTGCACGGGACCGGCGCCTCCGCCGCCCCCGCGACCGCCGAACGCCGGCGGGCCGCCGCCCGCGCCACGACCGCCGACGATCGTGCCGCGCGTGGACAGCAGCGTCCCCGGGTTCGCGGTCACGTCGTCGGTCCGGTAGCGCGCCAGCGTGTACTTCGTGACGGGCGCCTCGTTCAGACACACGGCGGACTCCACCGTATTCGCACCGGCGCGCTCACTGAAGAACAGGAACTTCATGTCCGGGGAATAACGGTGGCCGGCAATGCGGGTCGCATTCTCGTAGATCACCTTCTGGCCGGCTGCGCCGAACGGCGGCAGCCACTGGTACACGCGATCCCTGCGGGCCGGCGGCGGCTGCGCGCGTCCGCCACCCTGGCCAGACGCCTGATCGCCGCGTCCGGCGCGTCCATTGCCAAGGCCATTCGCCGATCCCGGCTCCTGTTCCACGTATGTGAGGCCCTGGCCGTCGGCCCGCCACGCAACTTCGCGCTTGCCGGTCTGGTTTCCCCCGCGTCCGCCGCCTCCGCCCGCGGGCGGCGCGTTGGGATCCGGCGGCGGCTGCGTATCGTCCTGCACGCCGAGATTGATCGGCCGCTCGCCGACCTTGGCGAGCGCGTTGCCGTTGTCGTCCCAGATCTCCTCGATCGATCCGAAGCTGCTCACCGGCACGTCGTACGAGAACGGCTTCACCATCCTCGTGACCCGCACGTACTTGCCGTCTGGCGAAACCGAGATGGCGCTGATCATGGCCGGCCGCCCGATCTCCCGAACGGCGCCCTTCGCCACATCGAGCAGCGCGAGCTGTCCCGTCGTGTGCCACTCGAGGAGCTGTTCCTCGTAGGGCGTCGACATCAGGCTCGGGAACGTGCGCAGGCGGTTCTTGTCGGTATCGAGCGCCAGCTTGACCGAGGGACCGGGGGGAACCTGCGGCGGCTCCGGCATCGCCGCCCGGCCGTCGGGAATCTGCACGAGCGCGATCTGCTTTCCGTCCTTCGTGAACTCGAAGCTCGTGACGAGCGTCGCGAGCACGGGCGTCTTCGTGATCGGGCGCGACTGCCCCGTCGCGACGTCCGCCATCCAGATATGCGTCGCGTCCTCGCCGTGCACGTAAAAGGCAATACTCGTCCCGTCGGGCGACCAGGTCGCGTTCGATACGCGAACGCCCGGCGGAAGCTGGATCGTTTTCTTCGCGCCGTCGGCCGCCGAAATCAACTGGATGCCGATGTTGTTGCGCACCGTCAACGGACGCGCCCGGTTCGCCTTGTAATCGACGAACAGCCCGCCCAGATCGTGAAACGGCTTCGAGAACGTCTTCATCACGACAGGCCCATCGCCGATCTCGTCGAGGAACCATTTCCTGTCGGGGCTCGGGTTGGCGAGCGCGACGTTCAAATACCGGGGCGCGAGCACGGCGTCGGCCAGCTCTTTCGGCGGCGTCTGGTACGCTTCCTGTTTCAGGATGTCGTCCGGAGATCGCTGAATGCTGTTCTGCGCCCCGAGCGACATCGGGAGCGCGGCGATCGCGATCGGGACGACGAGGCGCCACAGCCGTCGGCTCTGCCGCGGGGGGATGCGCATTACTTCCTCCAAAACCTTCTGGGTCCGCGGATTATACGCGCTAATCGCGGTTCCGATAGATCGGAGGTATTACGACTCCCGCAGCGTCACCATCGGGTCCACGCGGGTGGCGCGCTGCGCGGGCACGAAGCAGGCCACGAAGGCGATCGCTGCGATGAAGGCCGCGACCGCCGAGAGCGTCGCGGGATCGGTGGGTTTCACGTTGAACAACTGCGCCTGCAGCAGCCGGGTCAGGCCGAACGACGCCGCGAGGCCCGCCACTAGGCCCACGATCGTCAGCCGCATGCCCTGCCCGAGAATCATGCCGAGCACGCTGCCGCGCGTCGCGCCGAGCGCCATGTGGATTCCGATCTCCTTCGTCCGCTCGCTCACCGAGTACGACAGGATGCCGTAGGTGCCGATCGCCGCCAGCGTCAGCGCGAGCGCCGCGAAGATCCCCAGCAGTTCGGCCAGGAACCTCGGCCGCGCCGCCGCATCGGCGAACACCTGGTCCATGGTCCGCAGCTTGACGATCGGCAGCGTGGGATCCTGTGCGCGGACGGCGCGCTGGATTTCCTGCGCCAGCGCCTGCTCGGGCATCACCGATCGCACGACGATGTTCATGTTGCCGGGCGAAAACCCGGTGAGCCGCGGCTGCTGCAGGTTCAGGAAATAAAGCTCCGTCCCGGTCTTCTTCGCCATGCCGCCCTGCTTGACGTCGCGGACGACGCCGACAATGGTCAGCCAGGGGATGTTCGGGCCGAACCCGGGCCGCACGCGCTGTCCGATCGGATCGACCCGACGGAACGTGAAGAACGTCTTCTCGAGCGTCTCGTTGATGAGCGCAACGCCGGCACCGGTGGCGTCGGCCGGCTGGAAGCCGCGCCCTTTCGCCACCGGGATCCCCATGGTCGCAAGGTAGTCGAGTGACACGGTCTGGTAGTAGTCGACGTTTTCCGCCGGCCCGTCTTTCGGATCGGGCGGTGAGGTATAGCCGTCGAAATCGGTATCGTTGGCGTTCACATTGCGATTCGGTGGCAGACCGCTCATCGCGGCGACCGCGGTCACGCCGGGAAGCTCGCGCAGCCGCGCGATCAACCGGTTGAAGAAGTCGACGCGCGATTCCGGCTTCTGGTACGACGCGGCGGGCAGCACGAGGCCAAACGTCGTCAATCGCTCGCGGTTGAAGCCGGGATCCACGGTCATGAGCTTCTGGAAGCTCCGCATGAGGAGGCCGGCGCCGACGACGAGCACGACGGCCAGCGCGACTTCGGCCATGACCAGGCCGCTGCGGACGCGGGCGCGCGTAGAGCCTGCGGTCGCGCGCTGACCGCCTTCCTTGAGCGAGATGGTGACGACCTCCTCGCGGAGATGCAGCAGCGGCGCCATACCGAAGACGAGACCCGCGAGGATCGACACGCCGAGCGTGAACAGCAGCACTTTCCAGTCGAGCGTGATCTCCATGGCCCGCGGGATGCTGTCGGGATTCGCGGCGAGCAGCGCGTGCACGCCGCCGAAGCCGAGCGCCGTTCCGAGCGCGCCGCCGGCGAGGGCGAGCAGCATCCCTTCGGTCAGAAACTGCCGCAGGAGCCGCCAGCGTCCCGCGCCGAGCGCCGACCGGATCGCGAACTCACGCTGGCGCGACTCGGCGCGCGCGAGGATCAGATTCGCAAGATTCGCGCAGGCGATGAGCAGCACGAATCCCACGGCGCCCTGAAGCACCCAGAGCGCGGCGGCGATGCTGCCGACCATGTCCCGCTTCATGGGCTGGAGCTGCAGTCGATGGTTCTTGGGATCCGGCGAGTGCTTTTTCCCGCTCAGCTCCAGCCACTGCGCGAGCATCGTCTCGAGATCGGCCTCGGCCTGTCGCGGAGTCACGCCCTCCTTGAGGCGGCCGATGAGATAGAGGAAGTGTCCGCCGCGGCGAGTCGCAAACGTGGTCGGATCGATGGTGAGCGGCAGGAACACGTCGACGCGCTCGTCGTGGATGTCGTAGCCGGGCGGCATGATGCCGACGATTCTCGTCGGCGTACCGTCGATCGGGATGACACGGTCGACGAGGGACGGATCGAGGCCGAAGTCGCTTCTCCAACTCGAATACGAGACGATGCCCACGGCCTCCGCGCCGGGTCGCGCGTCGGCTTCAGTGAACAACCGTCCGCGCAGGGGCGCGACACCAAGCACCGACATCAGCTCCGAGGTCACGAGCGCGGAATTGACCCGGCGCGGCCGCTCGGGCGTGCCGAGGTTCACTGATCCCTCGCGGTACGCCCCGACGTCCTGAAACGACCGGTTGCGCTGCTTGAACTCGACGAATTCCGGCAGCGACACCCAGAAGCGGTCGAAGCCGAGGCCGGGGAACTGGCTGCTGATGAACATCAGCCGCTCCGGCGCCGCGTACGGGAGGGGCTTGAGCATGACGCCGTTCACGACGCTGAAGATCGCCGTATTGGCGCCGATCCCGAGCGCGAGGGTGAGGACCGTGACCATGGCGTAGCCGGGACTTCTGGCCAGCGTCCGCAGCGCGTAGGCAGCATCCTTTATCAGCGTGTGCATGAAGGCTAGTTACCTTAAATAGTTTCGCAACGCAACTATTAGACGTTGACGGACCGTCAAAGGGTTGTAAGAATCATCGGCATGCCCCGGATGGACCTCGGCGACATGGAACATCTGGTCCTGCTGGCCATTCTGCGGCTGGGGTCGGACGCCTACGGCATTCCGATCCTGGAGGAAGTGTCGGCGCGGAGCGGACGGGGTGTGTCGCGCGCCACCGTATACGTCGCGCTCAAACGGCTCGAACAGAAGGGGCTCGTCACGTCGCGGCTCGGCGAGAGCACACCCGAGCGCGGCGGACGCGCGAAACGGTTCTTCCGGTTGAGGCCCGCGGGGCTGCGCGCGCTGCGCGAATCGCGGGCGATGTTCCTCCGCCTGTGGCGCGATTACGCGTCGATACTGGATCACGCATGAGCGCCGACCTTCCCCGACCCGCACGCCTGCTGGCGCGGCTGATTCCTCGAGCCGACCGCGAATCGATCGTCGGCGATCTGCTGGAGGACGCCGCCTTCCGCGATTTGGAGGGACGGCGGCGCGACTGGTGGCTGGCCGCCCACGGCGGCGCGATTGGAGTGGGATTCACGCTGCAGCGCGCATGGCAATGGGTCGCGCTGCCTCCGCTCAACGAAGTCGCCGCTGGCGTGCTCGTCGACGGCCGTGGCGCGTTCCGCGGCCACCCCGGAGCCGTGGTCGTCAGGGCGCTGCTGCTCTGCGGATCCATCGCGACGATCGCGCTCGGCGTGGAAGTTCTCGTCAGCAGCCTCTTGTCCGCGGCGGGACTCTGAGGTCTTTCACATCGGGTGTCGGGTGTCGGTCATCGGTCACCATACACATTCACGACGAGGATGCCGGTGAGCACGACGATGCCTCCGGCAATCTGCTTCGCCGAGAGGGGCTCGCCCAGAAAAAACGCCGCGAGAATCGCCGTGCACGGCACCTGCGCCAGCAGGCCGACCGACGTGATCGTCGCCGGCAGATGCCCGAGAGCGTAGACGAGCGCGTAGTACGCGGCAAGCTGCGAGATGAGGCCAAGCCCCGCGAGCGCAAGCCAGGTGCGCGGTGGGAAGCCGCCGAGCGGCAGCCGCAGGACGAGCGCCACCGCCAGCAGCGCGGCGATGCTGCCGCCGATCGCCAGCGCGTTGAACGTCAGCGTATCCATCGACGTCCTCACGCGCTCGGTGGTGACGAGATACGCGGCGAAAAACACGCTCGCACTCAGCGCAAGCAGATCTCCGGACACGGCGCCGGGCCCTGCGGCCGCACCCTGCAGATCGGCGCTCACGATCGCCGCGCACCCGCCGAGCGCGAGCGCCAGCCCGATCCAGAACGACGCGCGGGGACGGCGGTGAAACACCAGCCACGACATGACGCCGACGAAGACGGGCGTGTTGTTGCCGAGGATCGACGCGACTGCCGCGTGCGTGCGCATCACCGACGTGTTCCAGAGCGCGAGATCGAGCGCGAAGAACACGCCGCCACCCGCCGCGATCCACGCGCGGCGCGGCAGGCGGCCCCCGGACCGGGGCCCGGCCGGGGCGGCCTTCGCGAATAGCCTCCAGGGAATCAGGATCGCGCCGGCAATCAGGACGCGATAGAACGCCGACACGGCGCCAGGCACGCCGGCCCATCGCACCAGGATCGCGGACCAGGCGATCCCGCCGATCGCCGCCAGCAGTGCCGCGTAGGCTTTGAGCGCGGCTGAACGATCGGGCGGCACGCGTTATGGATTATGGTTCATCAGCCTCGAGGGCGGAACACGTAGTTCATCGTGCCGATGCCGCGCCGGCCGGCGGCGATCCATGCATCCACATCCTCGCGCGTGACGGCGCGCTCGCCGGTCGGTATGACGGTCGATGCGGCATAGCCTCGCGAAAAGAAAAGGTCGAACGTCGCGGCAAAGTCCGGATTCCGGCCGCCGGGATGGTTCTCGTCGAAGGCGATCTCGACGCTCCAGACCGGCGCCGGGATGCGGGAGAGCGTGCCGGACGCGCCGCGCATCACATCGAACTCTCCACCCTCGACGTCGATCTTGATGGCGAGCGACGCACCGCCGAAGCGCTCGCCGACGATCGTGTCCAACGTCGCCAGCACAATCGGCTGCCGCCAGGGATCGTCGGCGATCGCCCAGCCCTCGACGCGCGATGCCAGGGTATCGCGGCCGTAGAGGGTCCCCGAACCCGCACGCTCCGCGAGCGCGAGCGCGTGCACGTCGACGTCGCTCCAGCCGTTTGCGTCGAGATTGCGCCGAAGCGACTGCACGTTGAGCGGAAATGGCTCGACGGCGACGACCGTTTTTTGTCGTGAGCGCGCGAGGCACGTGAAGAAGCCGACGTTCGCGCCCACGTCGACGAAGACGTCGGCGTCGTGAATGAGCCGCTCGAGCACTCGCACGTGCGCCGCTTCGTCGGGATTCTCCATGTCCGGGACCGCCCCGGCGAACTGAAAACCCCACGACGTCCGCACCAACCTAACGCTGGCCCTCGCCCGCGCATGCCACCAGCAGCGGATCGCCGACGCCAGTCGAGACGGCACCAGCGACTCCGCCACCCTAATCAAGACGTTCCTCGTCGTCGGCGGCACCCCAGATCCACCTCAGCGTCTTCCGCGTCGTCGGCGTCGTGGCTACGATCCCCCAGTCTTGCGCGTGCCGTGCGTCGGCGGCGGCGGTTCTTTCATCAGTCGATCGACGGGCTTCTCTTTCAATTGCCGCATCGCTTCCTGCACGGCGCGCTCGAGCTGCGGATCGTGCCCGGCGACGACCTCCTTCGGCCAGTTCTCGACGTCGATGTCGGGCGCGACGCCTTCGTTCTCGACCGCCCACCTGCCGTCGCGATCGAAGAATCCGCCGCGCGGCGCGATCATCGATCCGCCGTCGACGAAGGTCGGGGTGTCGGCCGTGTGGACGAGGCCGCCCCAGGTCCGCTTGCCGACGAGCGTCCCGATCTTCCGCCGCTTGAACATGTACGGCATCAGATCGCCGCCCGAGCCAGCCATCTCGTTGATGATCATGACCTTGGGTCCCCAGATCCCCGCGGCGGGACTCGTGAATGGCACGCGATCGCCGGCCACGTTGTTGAAATAGCCGTCGAAATCGCGCTGGAGCCCGTCGATGATGTAGTCGGCCGCCGAGCCCCCGCCGTTGTAGCGCTCGTCGACGATCGCGCCTTTCTTGTCCTGCTGCGCGAAGTAGTAGCGATTGAAGCTCGTATAACCCGGCTGCCCGGTGTTGGGCAGATAGACGTAGGCGAGCTGGGCGTTGGACAACTTGTCGACGAGCCGGCGATTGTTCTCGACCCACGCGCGCGTGCGGAGCGTCTGCTCGTTCGCCACTGGCAGCACGGTCACCGCCTTCGCCCCCTCCATCGCGGGACGGGTGTTCACCGCCAGGACCGTCTGCCGGTTCGCCGTGCCGTCGAGGAGGCGGTAGATGTTGTCGGGCGCCTTCAGCTCGGTGCCGTTGATGGCCACGATGAAGTCGCCGACCTTGACGTCGACGCCCGGCGCGGCCAGCGGGGCGCGCAGATCCGGATTCCAGCTCTCGGTGTCGTAGATCCGCGTGATCTTGTAGCGTCCGCCCTCGATGGCGAAGTCGGCGCCGAGCAGCCCGCCGATCGACGGCGGGACGGTCGGCATGTCGCCGCCGCGGACGTAGGAATGGCCGATCGCGATCTCGGCGCCCATGTTGTCGAGGAGATAGTTGAGATCGGCGCGATGGTTGACGTATGGCAGGAGCGCGCCGTACATCTCCTTGTCTTTTTTCCAGTCCGTGCCGTGCATATTGGGCACGTACAGGTAGTCGCGCTGGTTGCGCCAGCCCTCGTTGAAGATCTGGCGGAACTCCTCCTTCGGCTCGAGATACATCCGCAGCGTGACGTTCAGGCGTCCTTGTCCTGTCTGCGGCGGCGTGCGATCCGCATCGAC
>Ga0310810_10005899_pt1 | contig 13769 bp, 9 predicted proteins | sample NCmetagenome_FD_207641 | JGI IMG/M metagenome (GOLD analysis project Ga0310810, IMG submission 207641) | Soil microbial communities from experimental microcosm in Duke University, North Carolina, United States - NC | ecosystem: Engineered > Artificial ecosystem > Soil microcosm > Unclassified ... | reverse complement strand
AGGCGGCCGTTCGACAGCGCGAGGTCACGGGGCATGGCGATTCCCCTCTTCCAGCGCCTTGATCTTGGCGAGCCGCCGCTCGTGGCGCTGCTCGTGGGTGAATCGGGCGTCCAGGAAGACCCGCGCCAGCTCCCGCGCCAGCTCGACGCCGATGACCCGGGCGCCGAGCACCAGGATGTTCATGTCGTCGTGCTCGACGCCCTGGTGGGCGGAGTAGCTGTCGTGGCAGAGGCCGGCGCGGATGCCGGGCAGCTTGTTCGCCGCGACCGAGGCCCCCACCCCGCTGCCGCAGAGGAGCACGCCGCGCTCCACCGCGCCGCCGAGCACGGCCCGCGCGAGCGACTCGGCGACGTCCGGATAGTCCACGGGGTCCGTGCTGTGGGTGCCGAGGTCGGTGACCTCGTGCCCCAGGGCCCGGAGCGACGGGATCAGCTCCTGCTTGAGCCGGTAGCCCGCGTGGTCCGCGGCGATGGCGACCTTCACAGGGCGGGCGCGAGCTGGCCGTGCGCGGCTTCGACCACGTGGTCCACGGTGAAGCCGAACTTCTTCTGCAGCTCCTTGAGCGGCGCCGAGGCGCCGAACGTCATCATCCCGATCCGGGCGCCCGAGGGGCCGGTGTAGCGCTCCCAGCCGAAGGTGCTGGCCTGCTCGACCGACACCCGGGCGGTCACGTCCGGCGGCAGCACCTGGTCGCGATACTCCTGGGTCTGCTGCTCGAACAGCTCCCACGATGGCATGCTCACCACCCGGGCGCGCACCCCTTCGGCGGTCAGGCGCTCGAACCCCTGGATGCAGAGCGAGACCTCGCTTCCGGTGCCGATCAGGATCACGTCGGGCCTCCCGCCCTCGGCGTCGGCCATCACGTACGCTCCGCGGGCGAGGCCGCTCGCCGCGGCGTAGCGGCCGCGGTCGAACACGGGAATCGCCTGCCGGGAGAGCACCAGCACCGCCGGCTGGTGCTGCAGCCGCATGATGACCCGCCAGGCCTCCACCACCTCGTTGGCGTCGCCCGGGCGGATGGTGATGAGGCCGGGAACGGCCCGGAGCGACGCGAGCTGCTCGATCGGCTGGTGGGTGGGGCCGTCCTCGCCCACGCCGATGGAGTCGTGGGTGAACACGTGGATGGCGGGGATCTCCATGATCGCGCTCAGCCGGATGGCGGGCCGGGCGTAGTCGCTGAAGATGAGGAAGCCCGAGCCGAAGCCCCGGATCTTGGAGAGGGAGAGACCGTTCACCGCCGCGGCCATCGCGTGCTCGCGCACCCCGAAGTGCATGTTGCGGGCGCCGGGGTCGTCGGCCTCGAGGTCGCCGGCGCCGTCGAAGGTGAGCCGGGTCCTGGTGGAGGGCGCCAGGTCGCCGGCGCCGCCGATGAGCCAGGGGAGGTTCTTCGCGATGGCGTTGAGCGCCTTGCCCGAGGCGTCCCGGCCGGCCACGCCCTTGGCGTCGGGCGGGAAGGTGGGCAGGTCGCGGTCCCAGCCGTCGGGCAGCCGGCGGTACTGCATCCGCTCGATCTGGCCCGCGAGGCCCGGGTGCTGCTTCCGGTAATCCTCCATCCGCGCGGTCCACTTCGCGTGCAGCTCCCGCCCGCGCCGCCCGAACCCCTCGGCCAGGCGCTCGCGGACCCCGTCGGGCACCAGGAACTTGGCGTCCTCCGGCCAGCCGTAGAACCGCTTGGCCAGCCGGATCTCGTCCTCGCCCAGCGGCTCGCCGTGGGCGGCGCCGGTGTCCTGCTTGTGGGGCGCGCCGTAGCCGATGTGGCTGTCCACGATGATGAGGGTGGGGCGGTCGCGGGTGTCCTTGAACACCTGGAGGGCGCGGTGCAGCATGGCCAGGTCATTGGCGTCGCCCACCCGGGTCACGTTCCAGCCGTAGCCCAGGAAGCGGGTGGCGGTGTCGTCGGAAAACGCCAGCTTGGTGCTGCCCTCGATCGAGATCCGGTTGTTGTCGTAGATCCAGCAGAGGTTGGCCAGCTCGAGGTGGCCGGCGAGCGACGCCGCCTCTCCGCTGATCCCTTCCATCATGTCGCCGTCGCCGCAGAGGGCGTAGACGTCGTAGTCGAACAGCTCCAGGCCGGGGCGATTGAAGTGGGCCGCCTGCCAGCGGCCGGCGATCGCCATCCCGACGCTGGTGGCGACGCCCTGCCCCAGGGGGCCGGTGGTGGTCTCCACCCCGGAGGTGAGGCGGTACTCGGGGTGGCCGGGGCACTTGCTGTCGAGCTGCCGGAACCGCTTGATGTCGTCCAGCTTGACCGACGGCTCGCCCTGCCGCTCGTACTGCGAGTTGACCGCCTTGACCCCGGTGAGGTGGAGCATCGAGTAGAGCAGCATCGAGGCGTGGCCGTTGGAGAGCACGAACCGGTCGCGGCCGGGCCAGATCGGGTCGTCGGGGTCGAACCGCAGGAAGTCCTGCCAGAGGCAGTAAACCACCGGCGCCAGGGCCATCGGCGTGCCGGGGTGGCCCGAATTGGCGGCCTGGACCGCGTCCATGGCCAAGGTGCGTATGGTGTTGATGACCAAGAGGTCTGGGTCGGGAGAGGCGGGGGGCATGGGGTCCTTCCCTTCGTCTGGCCTGGGCTGCGTGGTCGCTACCGGTCCGTCAGGAACTGTATCCCGTTCGCCGGCGGATTGGTACGAGGGGACGAGGTGTACAGATATGGCGCCTGGGGGGTATCCGCCGAATTGTTTTGCGGACAGAGGCTCAATGGCTGGAGCCAAGCGGATAGACCAACAGTGGAGGCCCGACATGTCGGAGCTTGACGCGCGGGGGCGCGAAGAGCGCCATCGCGTGATGCTCGAGACCGCCGATCGCCTGCGCCAACGCGGGGTGTCACTTACCGGACACGAGTCGAGCGACGAGCTGGTGAGCCTGCTCGACGCGGTGGAGGAGTACGAGCGCCTCACGCCGCCGTCGCTAGCCTCGCTTCGGCCGGGGGCAACGCCCACCGAGCACGACGGCGGGCGTTCTCTACTTCAGTACGATGCACTGAGCGCCTGCACCACGCTGGTCACATGACCATCCATGTCAGTACCCCCGAGCACGTACAGCCGCCCGCCTACGTATACCGAGGCGCCCTCCTTGCTGTCCTTCAGCATCAGAGGCCCGTCCTTCCACTGGTCGCTGACGGGGTCGTATACCTGCACGTCGCGGTTTGACAGATAGAGTTGGCCGTCCGGCGTCGTCACGAACTCACTCGGACCGGAGGTCAGCCACAGCTTGCCGTGAATCGGCGTGGCTGTCATGAACGCCGCGGCGAGCCTCATGGGACTCTTAACAGTCCATGCTCTGGTCGCGGGGTCGTAGACATCCAGCTCCTTGTTGTAAGGGTTCACGGTGGCTTGCGTCAGACCAGACGTGAGATAGACCTTGCCGCCTGCCGCGGCCATCACGCCGAAGTCATGCCGGGATGGAGGCGGCTGCAACCTGACCCACCTATCGATTCGAGGCGAATAGGCCAGGAAGGACCCATCGACGTATGCGTAGAGTCTGCCCAGGACGGCTGCTTGCAACGCCACCCCCGGCCGCGGCATGTCGGCCTTTCGGGTCCAGGTATTGGTCTGGGGATCGTAAACAAACAGCGACTTGTGGACCACCGCCTCGGCGTAGTGCGGATCAGCCGGATCATCTATCACCGACATGCCACCGGCGACGTAGATCTTGCCGTTAATGGTGGTGGCTCCGGTCAGCCGCCGTGGTTCCGGCAACGGCCTCAGCCGACGCCAGGTCCTTGTCTCCACGTTGTAGGCATCTACCCTGCTCAGGATCTTGCCGAAGACGTAGCCGCCGACTACAACAATGGACTTGTCGGTCACCGAAGCCGCGATACCCGCACGTGCCGGTACCAGGGAGGGCATCAGTCTCCAGGTACCAGTTACGGCCGTGCTCAGGAGCGGGGTTGCTGGCACCGACTCCGAACTCTCGGTTGGCTGGGTGGCCGGCTCACCGCATGCCAGTACGGTCAGTCCGAGGCAACAGAGAGCGACGCGGTGCTTGTAGGTCCACATAGGTTCCTCCTCGCGCCAGATTCTTGGTGGAACCCCCGGCCCAGCCGCGCGCGACTCCTGCGCCGGAGACCGATGGGCTCCGAAGCTCTGACGATGGAGAGTCTACGCCGTCTGTCGTGAAGGAAGCCTGAAAGCAGGCTGAGAGGAGCCACGGGGGTCGGGCGTGAGGGGCTGCTCTACGGGGCGCAGCGGCGCTACCGGCGGCGCCTAGCGCAGCCCGATCTGCTCCACCAGCGACCCGAACCGCGGATCGTCCCGCAGCGGGTGGTAGGCCGGGTCCACGTGCAGGTAGATGAGCCCCGCGGAGCGAACCTGAAAGGCACGCTCGAGGCAGGCGAAGGCGCGCTCCATGTCGCCCACCGCGGCGTAGGCCGGCGCCATGATCTCCGATCGCACGTAGTGCTGCCGGGACTGCTCCTCCAGCCGGGTCAGGATCTCGTCGGCTTCCTCCCGCCGCTCCAGGGGCGCCAGGGCCCGCACGATCAGCGCGTCGTAGGAGCGAACGCTCGTCTCGAGGCCCTGGCCGCGCTGAAGCCACTGCAGGGCCTTTTCGGCGTCACCGAGCGCCAGGTACGCGGAGCCGATGTCCAGATACGAGTAGGCGTAGTCACTATCCAGGTCGATCGTCTTCCTGGATTGGGCGATCGTGCCGGTGTAGTCGCCGCTGAACAGCATGAAGCGGCTCAGCCAGCGGCTGTACACCGCGGAGAGCGGGTCGAGCACCAGCGCCTTCCGCATCTCCTGGATCGCCTCGGCCAGGAGGCCCACCGTCGGCAGCACGCTGCCGAGGGCCCAGTGGGCCTCCGCGTGGTTGTCGTTCAGCGTCACGGCCCGGCGGAGCTGCCGCTCCGCGCCGGCGAAGTCCCACTCGTACCAGCACAGCACCTTGCCCACCGACGTGAGCGCTTCGACCAGGTCGGGGTCGTGCTGCAGCGCCCGGGTCGCCGCCGCCTTGGCCCGGGGGTAGGCCTCGTCCGGCACCACGAAATCGTCGGCCAGCTGGGTCCAGCAGTCCGCGATGCCGGCGTACGAGCGGGCGTAGGCGGGGTCCTGGAGCAGCGACTGCTGGAAGAAATCCAGCGCCTTCCGGGTGGACGGCTCGGTGTCCTTGTTGAAGACGAACCGCCCCTTCAGGTACAGCGTATAGGCCTCGATGTTCTTGGTCGGGGCGACGAGCGGACCGCCCTCGTCGCCCAGCCGCAGCTTGAGCGCGTCCACGATGGCGTGCGAGATCTCGTCCTGGATGGCGAACACGTCCTCGAGCTGGCGATCGTAGGTCTCGGACCAGAGATGGTAGCCGTCGGCCACGCTGATGAGCTGGGCGGTGATGCGGACCCGGCTCCCGATCTTGCGCACGCTGCCCTCGAGCACCGAAGTCACGCCCAGCTTCTCGCCGATCTGCCGCACGTCCACCTCCTTGCCCTTGAAGGCGAAGGAGGAGGTGCGGGACGCGACCTGGATGCCGGGCACTTTCGCGAGCGCGTTGATGATCTCCTCCGTCATCCCGTCGCTGAAGTACTCGTTCTCCGGGTCGGCGCTCATGTTGGCGAGCGGGAGGACCGCGATGGCCCTGCGCGCGGGGGAGCCGGGCGGCGTCCTGCCGGCCGGCACCGTCGCCTGGGCGGCGCCACCGGCGCCGTTCACCTGGCGCAGCGCCTCGACGAACTGGGCCGCGGTGGCGAACCGGTCAACCGGGGTCCGGGCCAGGACCCGGGTCAGCGCGTCGTCCACCGCCTCGGGCACGTCGCGGGTGACGCGCACCTTCGGAATGGGGGAGACGAACCGCTTGGCGATGATGGCCTGGGCCGTGGCGCCGGTGAACGGCGGCTCGCCGGTCAGCATCTCGTACAGCACGCAGCCCAGGCTGTACAGGTCGGTCCGGCCGTCCACGGACGGCTCGCCGGAGGCCTGCTCGGGACTCATGTAGGTCGGCGTGCCGACGACCATGCCGGTCTGGGTGAGCGAGCCGTCGGCGCTCAGCGCCTTGCCGATGCCGAAGTCGGCCACCATCGCCGACCCTTCGTGGAGCAGGATGTTCTCCGGCTTGATGTCGCGGTGCACCACCTGCTGCCGGTGGGCGTAGTCCAGCGCGGACGCGACCTCGCGGGTGATGGCCAGGGCGTCGGCCAGGGGGAGCTGCCGCTCCCGCTGGAGCCGCTCCCGGAGCGAGCGGCCCGCCATGTTGGGCATGACGTAGAAGAGCAGCTCGCCGGCCTGGCCGGAGTCGTAGACCGGCAGGATGTGCGGGTGGGTGAGCCCGGCGGCGAGCTTGATCTCCCGGAGGAACCGCTCGGCGCCGATGGCGGCCGAGAGGTCGGGGCGAAGGACCTTGAGGGCGACCTTGCGGTCGTGGCGGAGGTCCTGGGCCAGGAAGACGACGGCCATGCCGCCCTGGCCGAGCTCACGCTCGAGCCGGTAGCGGCCGGCCAGGGCGCGCTCGAGCTGTTCCTGCAGGCTGTTCATGAGAAGGGGAAAGATGCGCCCGAACTCCGGGGGGCGCCATCACGGTGCGTCACCTGGCCTCGTGCCCGAGGTCCCGCTCGATGCCCTAGCGGCTGCTGCTGTGGCGACCGATGTACAGCCCGCGACCGGGACCCCAGGCGGCCAGCAGGCTAGTCCTGCAAGACGAACGTGACCTTCAACAGCACCCGGTATTCCGTGATCTTCCCCTTCTCGATCACGACCTTTTGACTCTTGATCCACGCTCCGGTGAGGTTGCGAAGCGTCTTCTCGGCTCGGGCAATGCCCTTTTGAATAGCGTCCTCGAAGCTCTTCGTGGAAGCGGATTGGATTTCGGTGATTTTGGCGACGGACATAGGGGGCTCCAGGCCGGCAGAGTGGCGGCCATGACGTGGTAGGATGGTACAGCTCTCGCCTGCAACCTACGCCAAAGCCTGCGATGACGCTCCTTTGAGGACCCGCGGCTGGATGGGGTGGAGCAGTTAATTCGGCAGCTCCGGATTGCAATGTGAAACATCTCCCCACCTCCCCCCGTACCCAGAGTGGGTCGGAGGGGAACGCCTATGTCCGCCTTCACACAAGATGTGAAATATGCCCTGCGAGTGCTCGTCAAGGCTCCAGGATACTCGGCCATTACGATCCTGACTCTGGCGTTAGGCATCGGCGCGAATACGACCATCTTCAGTTGGATCAACGGGTCACTGCTGAACCCGGTGCCCGGAATCGCCAACCAGGGCGAAGTCGTTGCTCTCTCCCTCAGTCCCGACGGCGCGAACCCATTTCCGTTCACCTACCCCGATCTCGAGGCACTCCGTAACGGACAGCAGAGCTTTGTCGGGCTGACGAGCGTCAACGTGGCGCCCATGAGCCTGACCGGTACGGCCAAGCCGAAGCGCCTTTGGGGCATGATCACGTCGGCGAACTATTTCGACGTGCTGGGCGTTCGCCCGATCCTTGGCCGAACATTCGCGCCGGACGAAGACGCGACGCCCGGCGGCGCGCCGGTGGTCGTCATCAGCTATCGCTTATGGCAAACGCAGTTTGCCGGCCGTAGGGACGTGGTCGGCCAGACGATGGATCTCAACGAGCACCGTTACACCATCATCGGCGTGACGCCGGCCGTCTTTCAGGGCAGCCAGACCGGCGTTCGCGCCGATCTGTTTGTCCCGGTCATGATGCAATCCATGCTCATGCCGCAGGGCGACCTGATCCACGACCATCACTATTTCTGGCTCTTCGTGCTCGGACGGCTGAAGCCGGGCGTCTCGCTCCAGCGGGCGCAGGAAGAGATGACCATCCGGCTGAAGCCCGAGGTGAACAATTACCCCGACGAGCACCGCGGCCACGATCAGGTGACGGCGTACCCGCTCTGGCGCAGTCCGTTCGGCGCCAATCTGTTCTTTTCCACCCTGCTTCCGATGTTGATGACGATTTCAGGTCTCGTCCTGCTGCTTGCCTGCGCCAATGTTGCCAACCTGATGCTCGTCCGCAACATCGCCCGGCGACGTGAGATGGCCGTTCGCATGTCGTTGGGCGCGAGTCGCTGGAGGCTGGTGCGTCAACTGCTGGTCGAAAGCATCGTCCTCGCGCTCGCCGGTGGCGCGATCGCCATGCTGATGACGGTCTGGACCTCCGGCTCGATGGCGCGGTTCGTGCCGCAGATGGATTTTCCTTTCTATCTCTCCATCGAGGCCGACCGTACCGTGCTGGCAGCGGCGTTCGTGTTCTCTCTCCTCACCGGAATCGTCTTCGGGATCCTGCCTGCTCTTCGCGCCTCCTCCGAGGCGCCTGGCGGCGTGCTGAAGGAGGTCTCCCACGGCGTGGCGGGCGGCTCCAGGCAAGCGCGCCTGACCAGCGCGCTCGCCGTCGCGCAGGTGTCGCTCTCGCTGCTGCTGCTCGTATGCGCCGGGCTTTTCATCCGGAGCTTCATCAACGCGCAGCAGATCGACCCCGGCTTCAATTCCCACAACATCCTGATGGCGTCGTACGACTTGTTTGGAGCCGGCTACACGGAGCCGCGCGGGATTCAATTCAATCGCCAGCTGCTCGCCCGCCTCGAAGCGCTGCCGGGCGTGCAATCGGTGATGCTCACCAACCGGACACCGCTGACGTTCGGAGGTGGATCGACGAGCGTCAAACCGGAAGGCTTCGTGCCACCCCCGAACGTCTCGATGGAAACGCAGGTGGCCATCGTCTCCCCGAAATATTTCGCGACGCTGCAGCTTCCCCTGGAAAAGGGCCGCGACTTCACGGACCAGGACATCAAGGAAAGCCAGCGGGTGATCATCGTGAACCAGACGTTTGCGGATCGGTACTGGCCGGGCCAGGAACCGATCGGCAAGCAAGTCATATCCGATTTGACGAACGAATCGTTCACCGTCGTGGGGATTGCGCGTAACGCCAAGTACAACCAGTTGAACGAAGCGCCCACCCCGTTCGTGTACTTGCCGCTCTACCAGGTCTATCGCGCCGGCATGACGCTCAACGCTCGAGTCTCCGGTGATCCGCTCGCATTCGCCAAAGCGGTAGACCAGGCGATGCACGAGCTGGACGCCGACGTCGTCGTCTTCGACGTCACCACGCTCGACTTGCGCCGGCAACTGTCCACCATCGCCGTGCGCATCGGCGGAACCTTCGTCGGAGCGTTCGGATTGCTCGCGCTCGTGCTCGCGGCCATCGGCGTGTACGGCGTCACGTCGTACACCACCAACCAGCGCACCCATGAGATCGGCATCCGCCTGGCGCTTGGCGCCAGCCGGGCCGACGTGCTGCGCCTCATCCTTCGTCGAGGGATCGTGCTCACCCTGCTCGGCCTCGTCATCGGGCTGGGCATGTCGTTTGGAGTTACTCGCTTCCTGCAATCCCTGCTGCTGGGCGTGAGCAGCACGGATGCGCTGACCTTCGTGGCCGTCGCGCTGTTGCTCAGCGCGGTGGTGCTCGTCGCGTGCCTCATTCCCGCACGCCGAGCCATGCGGGTGGATCCTATGCAGGCACTCAGGTACGAGTAGGTCGGGAGGCCACCGTCCGGCGCAGTCTCCAGCATCGACGCTAGCCGACCAGCCCCGCCACCCACCCCGGAAACACCACCAGCACCCGATCCAGCAGCCAGCCCAGGAAGTACAGCACCACCCCCGCCCCCGCCGCGGTCAGCACCATCACCCCACCCAGGATCACCGCCCCGACGCTCAGCCACCCCGCGCCGGCGGCGACCTCGCGCCAGGTGTATCCCGGGTCCGCCTGCTTGAGCGGCTTTCCGCCCGCGCTCGCGCCGAGGCGCTCGAGCCGCCGGAGCCGGGGCTCGAGCGGGAGGTGCATGTGCATCAGCCCGGTGGTCACCTCCTTCCGGGTCTGGTCCCGGTCCACCTTGGGATCCCACACCGGAAAGAGCCAGTGCACCGCCACCGCGCCCGGCACCTTCACGTTCATGCCCGCGAGCTTCCGGTAGGCGCCGGCCAGCGCGTCCGGCTGGCGAGTCAGCTCGACCGCGGTCGCGTCCGCCAGCTTTCGGCGGATCCGCCACAGGAGGGACACGAAAGGACTCACGAGCAGCACCGTGAGCCAGATGATCCCTTTTCCCGCGATGGCCGCGGGACCCACCGTCATCAGCACCGGCCCATAGCCGAACAGCGCCACCAGCGGGTGCAGGTTCGGCAGCGCCTCGAACTCGTCGGAATCCACCCGTTCGAAGTCCGCGCCCGCCAGCAGGGTGTCCACCGCCAGCTCCCGGCTCGAGGCGTCGGCCCCGCCCCGGAGCTCCTCCCTCGCAGTATGGCCGACCCGTCTCAGGTAGTCGCGGGCCGTGCCCACGAGCGGCCCTTCCAGCAGCAGGGAGACCAGGCCCCAGGTCTGGAGCAGGGTCAGGATCTCGGCCGCGAGGGTCAGGTCGCCGTTCCCGACCGACGCCATCACGTGCGCGACGACGGCCTGCTGGGCGTCCCGCGGGAGCCGGGTCGCGAACCCCCGGGTGACCACGACCGTGGCGTCGGCCATGGTGAGCCCGGCCGCGCCGACGTTGGCCGCCTTCGCGTCCACCAGGAGGACCCGCGGCGGCGGCACCCCGGCGGCCACCGCCACCTCCTCTATCATGTTGGCCACCCGTCGCTCGGCCAGATCGTCGGGATCGGGCGGGCGGGTCTTGAGCCGGCGGAGCACGCCGCCCACGCCCGCGCGCCGGAAGATCAGGCGGACGAGGGCCCAGAGCAGGAGCATGGCGACCAGGCCTGGCAGCACGAACAACCCGACCAGCAGGTCCCACGGCAGGCTCACGTCCGGGCGACGAATCGCGGACCACGTGATCGGCAGCAGGTGGAACACCCGGTCGAGCCACCCGGTGACCTCCGCGGGGACGTCGAGCACGAGGTCGGCGAGGTAAACCGGGACGGCGGCGGCGGCCAGCAGGAACGGGGAGATGACGACGGAGAGGGGAATGCCGGAGACGGCGAGCACCACAACGACCAGGGCCGCCGAGAGCGCGCCGGTGCGGCGGTGGCGCCGCTGCTCGTCCTGGAAGTGGACCCGAGTCGGAGCGGTCACATCGCTCAGGTGGCGAGTCTCCAGGTCCGCACGCGCGGATCGCTCAGGGAAACGGTCGGAGCCCTGCTTTCCGCAGGATCGCGGCAAAGCCGGGGTTGCCGTACAGCGGCCGGAACCGCCAGTTGCGGTTGATCCAGGCCATGTTCGCGGCCTGTGCCGTGAGGGCGCGGTCGAGCCACTCGAGCGCACGGGCGGTGTCGCCCAGGGAGAGATACGCGGCCGCCACGTAGTCCTCCCGGACGTACCGTGGCCCCGCGGCGGCGAGCGCGGCCGAGAGCTGGCGGCGCGCGGCCACGGCGTCGCCGGCCCGCGCCAGCGCGTCGGCGAGGATGAGCATGTCCTCCGGTCTGGTGGGGGGCGTCGCCTTCATGGCCGCGACCGCCTCGGCGGCGCGGCCCTGCCGGAGGAGAAGATTCGGCTCGCAGAAGTCGGCGACCGCCAGGCGGCGGACGGCTTGGCAGGCGACCGTCGCACTGTCCAGCATGCCCCGATCGAGAAAGATGACGATGGCCAGATTGGTCGGAGCGAAGGAAAACGGGTTGTGCCGCCGGGCGCGGCGCACCACGGCCAGGGCGGAATCGTCCAGTGCGCGCGCGTGCAGCACCCAGCCGTAGTCACCGCCGAACGGTGTGGTACTGTCCAGCGCGATCGCCCGCAGGTACTCCGGCTCCGCGGCGGCGAAGTCGCGAAGGTAGGTGGCGAGCAGGGAGCCGCGCAGGGCGTGCGCCGTGGCCGAGGCAGGGTCGAGCGCCAGCGCTTTGTCCAGCGCCGCGCGCATCGGCGGCACCGCCTCGCGGGGAGGGAGGTAAGTATCGGCGAGGAAGAACCAGGCCTGGGCGATCCCGTTCCACGGGTCGGCGTAGGTGGAATCGAGCGCCGCGGCGCGCTGGAACAGCGCGATGGCCTCGCGCAGGCCGGCCTCGGAGCCCTGCTCGGTGAGGAACTGACCCCGGAGGACGAGGTCGTGGGCCTCGGGGTTGGCCGTGCGGTGAGCCGCCAGGCCTGCGTCGTCGCGCCGGGCGCGGCCGACGCCGAGCGCCGAGGCGATCGCGCTCGCGGCCGAGTCCTGCAACGGGTAGAGCTCCTTCTCGGTGACGTCGTACCGCTGGCTCCAGAGCAGCGCTTCGTCGGCGACGTTGACCAGCGACACGGTCACCCGCAGCCGGTCGTCCACCTTGCCGACCGTGCCCTCCACCATCGCATCCGCATGGAGTGCGGTGCCGGCATCGCGGGCGGTCTTCCCCCGCAGGGCAAAGGCCGAGCTGCGGGAGACCACATGCAGGCCGCTCACGCCGGCCAGGGTGGTGGTGAGATCCGTCGCCATCCCGTCGCCCAGGTAGGCATCGGCGGTGTCCCGGCTCCGCGACGCGAACGGAAGCACGCCGACGCGCCGGGCGGCGACCGCCGCGGGAGTGGCGGGTGAGGCCGCGTCGGTCCGACGGTGGGTCGCGCGCCAGGCGCCGAAGCCGAGCAGGGCCAGCACCGCGGCGAGCGCGATGCCCCGGCCGAGCCGGGACGCGCGAGGCGCACGCGGTGCGGGCGCGGCCGCGACCGGCTGCGTGGCCGTCGGGGTGATCCCGCCGCTCGGCGTCATCAACGCCTCGAGCTGAGGCACCAGCTCCTCGGCGCTCTGCCAGCGATCGGCCGGGCGCTTCTCCAGGCACCGCATCACCAGCGCCGCCAGGGCCGGTGGCACGGGCCGGTGCATGGTGATGGGATCGGGTGTCGCGGTCACGTGCGCGGCGAGCACCTGCTGCGCGGTCGCCCCGGTGAACGGGGGCCGGCCCGCCAGCAGCTCGTACCCCACCACGCCGAAGGCGTAGATGTCGGCCCGGTGATCCACGTGCGGGTCGGCGACCGCCTGCTCCGGCGCCATGTAGGTCGGCGTGCCGAGGGCCACGCCCACGGTGGTGAGCGACTGGCGACCCGTGGCCTCGCTCAGCGCCTTGGCGACGCCGAAATCCATCACCAGGGCGTGGCGGCCGCGGAGCATGACGTTCTCGGGCTTGAGATCGCGGTGGACCACGCCGTGGCGGTGGGCCTCGGTGAGCGCGTCGGCGACGTCGCGGAGGATGCGCACTGCCTCAGGGATCGGCAGCTCGCCTTCCCTGGCCAGCTTGTCGCGGAGGGAAGGACCGTCCACGTAGGGCATGACGTAGAACAGGAGGCCGTCGGCCGCGCCCGAGTCGTACAACGGCAGGATATGGGGATGCTGCAGCGCGGCGGCGACCTTGATCTCGCGGAGGAAGCGCTCCTTGCCGAGCGACGCCGAGAGCTCTTCCCGCAGCAGCTTGAGCGCCACCTTGCGGTCGTGCCTCAGGTCGTGGGCGAGATACACCGTGGCCATGCCGCCGGCGCCGAGCTCGCGCTCGATGGTGTAGTGGCCGGCGAGGGCAGCGCGGAGGTTGTCCGGCACGACCATGCGGGCGCCCGGGTCTGAAGTCATCGCCACTCTCGCCTTCAACTACGCCAGGGATCGGCTGGCAAAAGCCCGACGTCGGCTGTGGATCACCCGAGGCACACTGTCAGGAGCATGTCACTGTCCGCAAGGGCCTCCACCGAGTGCGGCACATCCGGTTCCAGCACGAGCACCTCGCCGGAGCTGAGCCGATGCCGTGTCGCGCCGGCCTCGACCGCCAGCTCGCCCCCAAGGCAATGAATCACCACCTGACCCGGGGCTCGGTGCTCCGGCAGCCGACCGCCTGACTCGAAGGTGAACAACAGCATCCGAAGCGGCCCGCGATGAACCAACCCCGCTTGCCGATGGCCATCCCT
>Ga0310810_10005898_pt1 | contig 13771 bp, 10 predicted proteins | sample NCmetagenome_FD_207641 | JGI IMG/M metagenome (GOLD analysis project Ga0310810, IMG submission 207641) | Soil microbial communities from experimental microcosm in Duke University, North Carolina, United States - NC | ecosystem: Engineered > Artificial ecosystem > Soil microcosm > Unclassified ... | reverse complement strand
AGGTCGTCGTAGATAGTCAACGCATGACGACCGGTGTCTCTGAAGTACTCGCCCATCGCGGCGCCGGAATACGGAGCGAGAAACTGCATCGCGGCCGGATCAGAAGCTGTCGCCTTGATCACGATCGTGTAGTCCATCGCGCCATAGTCCTGAAGCGTCTTCACGACCTGGGCGACAGTGGAGGCTTTTTGTCCGATGGCAACATAGATGCAGATAACATCCTTGCCTTTTTGATTGATGATCGTGTCAACCGCAACTGCTGTTTTTCCCGTTTGCCGGTCACCGATGATCAGTTCGCGTTGTCCACGACCGATCGGCACCATCGCATCGATTGCTTTGAGTCCAGTCTGCAAGGGTTCTTTCACAGGTTGACGATCAACTACGCCTGGAGCAATACGTTCGACTGGATAATAGTGATCCGTCACTATTGGACCACCATCATCGATCGGATTGCCGAGCACATCGACGACTCGGCCGACCAACGCGTCGCCGACTGGTACCTGGATAATTCGTCCAGTTCGCTTTACCAGATCGCCTTCGCGTATTGTCTGAAAATCACCAAACAAAACAGCGCCGACTTTATCCTCTTCAAGGTTCAACGCGAGACCGCGAACGTCGTGTGGAAACTCCAATAGCTCTCCGGCCATTACCTTTTCCAGCCCATGAAGCTCGGCAATGCCGTCGCCAATCTTAATTACCGTGCCAACTTCCGTAACCGTTACACCAGCCTCGAAGTTTTCGATCTGTTTGCGAATGATGTCGTTAATTTCGCTCGGTCTTAAAGGTTCCATGATTTCCTCAATCTTTATCGGTCACTTCAACGATTCATCAGCTCACCAGCAAGGCGATCAAGATGCCCCTGAACCGAGCCGTCAAATATAGTCGAGCCAATTTTTGCCACAACACCACCAATAATCGATTCATCAGTAGAGAATGACAGCCGAACGCTTCTTCCAGTCTTAGCCGATAATGCGTCCCGCAGTGCGGTCTTCACGTCGTCCGGAATAGGACGCGCGGTCGTAACGTTGGCCCCGATTATGCCGTGTCGCTCATCAAGAACCTGACCATATCGTTCTGCAATATATTTCAGCTCGGCCAAACGTTGGTTTCTTAACAACACACGGAGAAAAGACGCTGACGTTTCGCCGATCCGCGTTCGCGCTATCAACTCTTCCAAAACTCTTTGTTTCTGATCGTAAGGAATCGTTGGATTGGCAAACACTTCACGCAATTGCGAGTTGTTCGCGATTAAGTCTGCCCAGTAATTGATTTCCTGCTGAACGGGAGCTTCTTCATTGCGATCGACTGTTACTTCAGCGAGAGCCGATGCATACCTTCTTGCGATCGTCTGAAGAGTCATCCTCTCGCCTCTCTGAGTTCAGTTACGCGCTCTCTGATGAGTCGCACATCTTCGTCGGGACGCAGCTGATTGGTAACTGATTCTTTCGCAATGGCAATACTGCGAGTCGCCAAAAATTTTTGTAATTCTCGACGAGCGAACTTACGCGCCATCTCCAATTCACGATCTGATTGCGCCTTCAACCGTTGCTTCTCCTGCTGAGCGGCAGCAGCCTGGCGTTCGCGCTCGAGGTCAGCTTCTTCACGAGCAAGCTTTCTAACACTCTCGACTTCATGGTCAAGACGAGCCAACTTCGCCTCTGCTACGGCCAATTTCTCAGCCGCCCTGTCGCGCTCTTGTTCGGCCTCGAGAATCTGTTTTCGAATGGTCTCCCGACGTGAAGCCAAAGCATGAGCGATTGGCTTTTTCAGAATGTAAACCGCAGCGGTAACAAAGATTGCCAGATCAAGGAGCTTCCATATCTCAAGACCGGGATAGTTGAGGTACTTATCCAGCCACTCCATCAACGACTCTGGCAGAAAAATTAATGAAAGCATTTTGAGAATAGTGACGCGCGCGCACCTATTTAATTCAGCGGCGAAGTATCTGCGAAGTGATCATCGCGCCTAGAGTCTCTGCTTCAGCTTCTAATTGTCTCTGGCCTTCCTTCTCTTGATCCTGAGTCGCTCGAATGTCCGCCGCGAGCATCGCATTGATCTCTTCTTTAAAGACCCGAACTTTCTCGTCTTTCTCTCGGACCGCTTGTGATCGTTCTTTCTCCAGTAATTGATAACCCTCGGTTCTTGCCGCGCGCAGTGCGGAGTCATATTCCGTGAGCTTCTGGTCGGTCAGCTTCTGAATTTTCTGCGCTTCATCGACTCGTCCGAGGATGTGCTTTTCTCTATCAGCAAGGATCTTGTTAATCGGCCTCAGCAACGTCCGATTGAGGACGGCCACCATCACCACCACCATCAACAGGTGAACGATTAGTGTGCCATCTGGCACCAACTGAATAGAGCTCTCCGCTAAGAACATTCGGAAATCCTCAACAGATAAGGAAAACAGGTTGCCGAAAAGCGCGCGAGTCTAACATTCGCCTATTTGGTCGGTCAACCGAACCACACTGCGGCATCTTGAGGCATTTGAGGTCGAGCAACCGCGAAACCAAAATCTGATTGGGCATCTCAGTGCTACAATCTACAAGTCGTTGTTTAGGGAATCGGCCTACGCTTGTATGATCTACATGTCATGCTGATGGCGGGTAAGAATGGAATAAATGCGATCCAGATCCTTGTCGTTAAAGAACGCGATTTCGATTCTGCCAGGACCGTTCGATGAGCCTTGAAGGATTCTGACCTGCGTACCAAATGCGCGGCGCAGTTTATTTTCGGCGGCGCGAACATTTGGATCCACCGTATGAGATGTGGAGCGGCGGGTTGAACCAGGAGTCTCATCTAGATGCTTCTTCACCAGAGCCTCCGTCGCTCGAACTGATAACCCTTTTTCGAGGACATGTCTGGCCACTCGTCTTTGCTGATCAATGTGTGGCAACCCTAGAACCGTACGGGCATGACCAGTGGATAGACGGCCATCTTCAACCAATCGCTGAAGATCGTCGGGTAGCCGCAGTAGTCGAAGGTAGTTTGTGATGTATGAACGGTCACGACCAAAACGCGACGCCAGAGCTTCCTGAGTTAACCCCACTCGTTCTATTAGCTTTTGATATGCCTGTGCTTCTTCTATTGGATTGAGATCTTCGCGCTGCACATTTTCTGTTAAAGCGATTTCCAGAAGATCGCTGTCCGCCACCTCCTTAACGATGACCGGTATCGTGCTTAGCCCGGCTCTTTGAGCCGCCCGCCAGCGACGTTCGCCGGCGATCAACTCATATCGTCCCCCTTTTCTTCTAACCAGGACTGGCTGCACAACGCCATGCTCTTTAATGGATACAGCGAGCCGCTCGAGCGCCTCTTCATCGAAGCGCATTCGTGGCTGCTCGGAACCGGGATCGATAAGATCGAGTTCCAGTTCGAGAGCCTCCTGGCCCGTGCTAACTATTTGATCCGAACCCAGCAGAGCTCCCAGTCCCCTGCCCAGCGCCTTTCGATTCATATGCAATCTCCCTTGAGATAATTTCCCGCGCTAATTGAGAGTAGGCCTCCGCACCCTTTGAATGCGGGTCATAGGTGATGATCGGTTTTCCATAGCTTGGCGCCTCGGCAAGCCGAACGTTCCGCGGGATGACTGTCTGAAAAACCTGCTGTCCGTAGAAATCTCGGAGGTCGGCAGCAACCGCCGACGATAGGTTTGTTCTCTCGTCGTACATGGTCAGCAGCAGGCCTTCAATTGTGAGGCTTGGATTGTGGAGCCGTCGGATCCTTGCGAGCGTATCGAAAAGTTCGGTGACACCCTCAAGCGCGTAATATTCGCACTGTATGGGAACGAGTAAGGACTTCGCAGCAGTTAAGGCATTTAAAGTTAGAAGGCTTAGAGACGGCGGGCAATCAATGATGAAGTAATCGAAATCTGCCTCAACTGCCGCCAGGGCTTGTCTCAACCTCGACTCACGGTGGTCTATTTCGACCAGCTCTATCTCGGCCCCTGCCAAATCCCTGTTTGCCGGGACGACGAAGAGGGACGCGATTTCGGTGGGAACAATTAGCCCACCCAGGGGCTCGTCCAAAACTAGCGAATGATAGAGGTTTCGCCTAAAACTTCCTCGCTGAATGCCGACACCGGACGTGGCGTTCCCTTGCGGATCGGCGTCAACCAGCAGCACACGAAACCCCGAGGTCGCAATTATGGCGGCCAGATTGACGGCAGTGGTTGTCTTGCCGACCCCTCCCTTTTGATTGGCTACGGCTATAGTCTTAGCCATAAATGGCGAGCAAATCCTCGTTGCGCTTGGTCGGCCTAAACTAACACAACCCTCAAGCACCGAGCCACCGATTCGACGTTGGAGCAGGTTTTATGAGGACGAAGACGTTTCACGTGTCCCGTCGGCCGGGAGCGGGACACGTGAAACATTCAAACGCTCTTCTGGTGTGCTGAGAGATGTACGAGCAGGGTTGATAAGGATCCCGGAGTCATTCCCGGTATCCTCCGGGCTTCACCAAACGTTGATGGTCGAACCCGCTCAAGTCTTTCAACTATCTCATTCGAGAGGCCGCTGAGTGCTCTGAAGCCTAACTGGCTGGGTATTCTAAGGGCGTCGTGCTGATAGAGACGTTCGATTGCCGTCTCCTGTGACCTCAAATAGCCCTCATACAGATTATCGGCGAGCGCTGTTTCAAGATCCGGGGCACGAAGATTGGCTTGAACCGAAACCGGAAGTAACCGGTACACAAAATCCGGCGTGACGCCTGGCCGCTTCGCAAGCTGAGCTAACGATATGACATCGCCCAAATCGGTTTGCAGTTGGGCCTGCAACGCCGCGTGCTTGGGTTCTGATCGTCGGAACCGAGTCGTCTCAAGTGCCTGACGTAGCTCTGCGAGTCTATCCTGACGAGCGTTAAATCTATCCCAATCAGAATCCCCAACCAGTCCAAGATCCCGACCGTATTTCTCCAATCGCTCGTCAGCGTTGTCATAGCGAAGTGCGAGGCGATACTCCGCCCGTGACGTGAAGATTCGATACGGTTCATCAACACCCTGTGTTATCAGATCCTCGATCAGCACCCCCGTGTACGATTCTTTCCTGTGCAGCCTGAATGGGGACGATCCATGGACAAAAAGTGATGCATTTATACCTGCCATCAAGCCCTGGCAGGCAGCCTCTTCGTAACCCGTGGTTCCGTTGATCTGCCCCGCGTGAAATAGACCTCTGACTCGACGCGTCTGCAAATCTGGTCCAAGCTCTCGAGGATCCACAAAGTCATATTCGATGGCATATCCGGGTCGTATGATTCTCGCTTCATCTAATCCCGGTATCATCCGAATCAGATCCTGTTGGAGTTCAGCCGGTAACGAAGTAGAAAAGCCGTTTAGGTAGACTTCATTCGTGTCGTGGCCCTCAGGCTCTAGAAACAACTGATGTCGAGATTTGTCGGAGAACTTCACGACCTTGTCTTCGATAGACGGACAGTAGCGAGGTCCAATGCCTTTGATCTTTCCTGAGTAGAGTGGGGACTCCGACAGATTCGCGCGAATCACGTCATGAAGACTTGACGTTGTGTAACCCACGTAACACTTAATCTGCGTTTGCTCAATCCGATCAGTGGCGAAGGAAAAGGGAATTGGCTCGACATCACCAGGTTGCGGTTCAAACTGATCCCAATCGATCGTTCGGCCATCAAGTCTTGGTGGTGTGCCGGTTTTCAAACGGCCGATTGGAAAGCCCAGTCGCTTCAACGATTCTGCCAGTTCATTAGCAGCAGGTTCCCCTGTGCGACCGCCGCTATACGTCCGTCGTCCGGTATGAATCAAGCCATTCAAGAACGTGCCGGTCGCTATCACGATTGACGGGGCCCCAAAACGTCTTCCATCTTCCAGATCGATTCCAACAACCTCGCCGTTGTGAATCACAAGATCGACTACCTTGCCTTGTCTCAAAGATAGGTTGGCAGTGGCTTCCAGAACCCGGCGCATTTCACTTCGATATAGCATCCGATCAGCTTGCGCGCGTGGCGACTGAACGGCAGGGCCTCGTGAACGATTGAGCAACCGGAACTGAATTCCGGTTCGATCGATTACGCGCCCCATGATTCCGCCAAGCGCGTCGATCTCTCGAACCAGGTGGCCCTTCGCAATTCCGCCGATGGCCGGATTGCAAGACATTTGTCCCACGAGATCCAGATTAAGAGTAACGAGCGCCGTCGACGAACCTAGTCGTGCCGCAGCGGAAGCCGCTTCACAACCGGCATGGCCAGCGCCGATCACAATCACGTCAAATGATTCGTCGAAAGACATTCTTACTTACCTATACAAAACGTCGCAAAGACTTGCGACAGAATATCCTCAGTGGTCGTCTCACCCGTTATCTGGCCGAGATACTTAAGTGCGTTGTGAAGAGAAACAAGGACTAGCTCCTCGCTCAACTCGTCATTCAAAGCACTGATCGCGTTGCCTAATTCGTAGCTTGCGGTTTTCAGCAAATCGTAGTGCCGGGCATTCGTTACCAACAAGCCTTCATTATCGACATCGCTTCGATGAAGAAACGCGAGTATAGCAGTACGCAACGATTCAATGCCTTCGCCGGTAAGCGCCGATATCCGGACCGAATCTTTCTCACTTACAAAATGCTTTGCGACCACCAGGTCACATTTATTCAGAACTCGGATTGAGCTCCTGTCGCGGTCTCGATTGACTTGCGCACCAACGGCATCCGTCGCATCGATCACTTCGAGTACGAGATCAGCATCAACAATCGCTCGTTGTGTGCGTTCAATACCCAGACTCTCAATCGTATCCGTTGTCTCTCTCAAGCCAGCCGTATCTGTCAGGAAGACCGGGACTCCCTCAAGGTCTATGGTTTCAGACAGTGTGTCACGCGTTGTGCCGGGAACGTCTGTAACGATGGCTCGGTCGCGTGAGACCAGCCGATTGAACAAACTCGACTTGCCGACATTGGGACTACCAATAATCGCGACCTTGATTCCCGCCTGCAGAAGTCGACCAGACGAAGAACTATCTGCAAGATCGCCAATGCCCTTTTGAACGGATGTCAACGTTGCTTTAACCGATCCCAACTCAGCCGCCGGCAGATCATCCTCAACAAACTCGAGTGCTGATTCGAGCACTACAATCACGCTGATCAGTTTTTCTTCCAGGCTAGTGATTGTGTGTGACAACTCTCCACCAATCTGCCTGGCCGCTTGTTTGACAGCAGCTTCCGTCTGCGCCGCGATCAAGTCTCGAATCGCTTCCGCCTGGACTAGATTAATCTTGCGATTTGTGAGGGCACGAAGAGTGAATTCACCGGGGGCGGCTAAGCGCGCTCCCATTGAAACCATCAAATCGAGGATCTCGCGAACGACCACTGGCGAGCCGTGACAACTAATCTCGATCACGTCCTCACCGGTTGCTGAATCAGGCGCTTTGAAGAAGGTTATCAAGACCTCATCAAGCGTCTCCTGTGTCCCCGGCAAACTCATTTTCGAAAGGGTGGCCCGCCGAGCTTTTACATTGTCTAAGTCAGTTGCTAGCTGCTTCGTGATCGAAAGCGCGTCAGGCCCGCTGAGCCTAACAACGGCTATTGCTCCACGTCCAGGCGGAGTAGACAGCGCAACTATAGTGCTCATTTGCTTTGAAGATTGGCTTTCAGCAGAGGAAGAGGATCCGCTTACTAGGAACGCTTTAGTCCGATTCTTAACTTTCGATCAGCACCTTCACCCACAGATTCAGTAAACAGATCAGCACTTTCGGCCAGAGTCAGGTGGATTATTCGTCGCTCGTTTGCGTTCATCGGCTCAAATGTAAAAGCGATGCCGGTCTGACGAACCCGGTTCGCCGCCAGATTTGCCATTGCCTGCAGTTCGGCCTCGCGCGTCGCACGAAAACCGCGAACGTCACAAACTAAGCGCTCGCCGTTCTCCAAGTTGCGACCAAATATTTGATTCACCAGATGCTGCAAAGCTTCCAGCAGTTCTCCGGTCTGACTCTGCAATAGTTCCGCATCTCGACCGTCGAGATCTAAAACAGGCCCAGTCAGACCAGGCTTGACGGTCACACTGAGCTGCAGATTACTTCCGTCAAACAGTGACTGTAAAAACTCGCTCGCTTGTTGCGGCACGTCGCTCATTAATCACCTCAAGCACGCGCCACTAACGGCGTGGCGGGTTTCTTTCCTCCTCGAGGATCTTTCTTTCCATCGGCAGGCGGCGTTTCATCTTCGTCCGTCTTGGTCCAACGGTTGATTAAGAATTGCTGCGTGAATCCTACGATGTTGCCAACCAGCCAGTAAAGAACCAGACCCGAAGGCGCACTCCATAAAACGTAAAGCATGAACAGCGGCATTCCGACCGCCATCATCTTGCGCTGCAGAGGATCAGCCGACGGTGCTGGGGTAACTAATTGCAGCACCACCATTGTTCCCGTCATCAGAATCGGAAGCAGATGGATCAGGTACGGCTCTGCTGCGGACAAATCCGGAATCCACAGAAAACTCGCTTGTCGAAAATCCAGCGAGATGGTGATCGCTCGATATAGTGCAAACAAGAATGGCATCTGGATCAAAAGGGGAAGACAACCTCCAAGCGGATTACCTTCCTTCATCAAGCGTAGTTGCTCCATCTGCAGTTCTTTCAAACGCGGATCGTTCTGCTTGACGCCTTTGATTTTTTCCTGCAGCTCTTTCATCTTCGGCGCGAGCTTCTGCGCCTTCTTCATTGATTTCGATGAGCGCCACTTCAATGGAAAGAACAGCGAGTAGATGACGATCGTAAAAAGTATGATTGCTACGCCATAGCTGCTCGTAAGTTTGGAGAGATACGAAATCGCCATTAGGATGGGAACAGCGAGCGGTCGTGAGATCGAACCGAGGAACCCGTAATCAATCAAGCCTTCCAAATCGATCGGACGCTGCGTCAGCTTGCTGACCTCCTGGCTTGCGGATGTCAGAAGATAATGATCTTTTGGCCCAGCATAAATGAGAGTGTGCGATCCGTCTGAAGGGATGGCTACGAGGCCGGTGGTTAGAAATCGCTTTTCTGGTTTGCTTCCATTGATTTGATGTTCATAAGCGATAGTCCGATACTCCAATCCTTCCGACGGCTTTAGAGGAACCGCAACCATCGCAAAGTACGTATCACCTACTCCGGCCCAATCTACTGACCCACCCTCGACCAGTCGGTCAGGACTGTTTTTGTTGCCGTTAATTGAAGCTGCTTGATGCCGCTCAATCTTGCCGTTTACGAATGCAATGGCTTCAGGCGCAACTGAATAAAAGGTGTGGTGAGTGATCCCCTGATCGCCGATGCTTGGGCCGATCGTCAACTTAGCAGGAACAGGCTGTTCAGCACGTTTTACGGTGACACTCAGATCCGTGGCATACGTATCCCCATCAAAGATCAGGGCCTTTCTAACCTGAACACCACTTGGGTCATCAAGAGCAAAAACCAGCGCCTTCTTTTGACCTGAAGAAAGATTGATTTCCAGATTGCCGTTGCTGTTACTCTCCAATCCTTCCAGACGATAAGTCGCTGCCACGAGTGTCCCATCTAATGAAGGATCGCCCGTTTGTATTTGTAGAGGCACCTCACGTGGCTGACGTTTCAGACCTTCTGGTGAAAGGAGCTCTAATGGAATCTGGTCACTCTTTTTTCCGGCAACCGAGTAAATCGCCGCGCCGCCATTCTTATTACTCCTGATTATCCAACTGATCGGTTCGGCTCCACGCGTATCAAATTTCGCCTCGTAAAGAGGCGTCTTGATAGTAACGATTCGTTGCGGCGCCGTGTTTTGAGCAACCGTCCCTGGGGCGGAACCCGAAGGTTGAGTAGCTGGGGTTGCGTTGTTAGTACTCGACGAGTTTTGTGAAGCAGATGGGCTCGCGGCCGCCGACTGAGTATTCTGAGGCGGCTTTACCGGATACAGATAACTCCAAATAAATAGAATTGCCGATGAAAGTATCACCGCCAATATTAATCGTTTCTGTTGCATAACTCTCTGGTCTAATCCTTAGCTCGGTCGTTTACTTTACCGGGTCGTAGCCGCCCGGGTGGAATGGGTGACATCGCAGGAGGCGGCCGAGCGCGAGTCGGGAACCTCGTAGCGCACCATAGCGAGCAATTGCATCAACAGCGTATTCCGAGCATGTAGGAATGAATCTGCAAGAGGGAGGTAGAAGCGGTGAAATCGCCAACTTATAAAACTTCAGAAGTGATATTAGAACTGTCTTCACTCGAATATCGCTTTGTCAATACGTCTCTCCGCTAAAGTACGTTTCGTTCGAACTCTCCAACTTTGCCGACTACGTTCGCAAATTCCTCTGCCGGCGACTTGAGCTTAACGCTCAACAGTGTAGGCTTCGCATTCAACACCCAATCGTACTTGCTCATTAGTGTTAGCAACGAAGGCTCGTTGAAGCGAAAGGCCTCCCTCATCAACCGCTTCGCCCTGTTCCGATCGACAGCTTTCCCAATCGCCTTCTTCGAGGCGGTAACCCCCAGACGATGATGTTGCCCGTCGTTGCTGATGACAAAGACCGTAATAAACCTTCCGTCGTATCGTCTGCCTTTCGTATATACGTATTGGAACTCGGTTGAGTCTGGAAAGGGGACTAATAATGCGAAGGAGTAAGACGCTTCCGCCCTTTGGCGCGCCGCCTCTTTAGTACTAAGCGGCCGTTCTTGCTGGCCATCCTGGCTCTAAAGCCATGCGTTTTAGCACGGCGTCGGTTATTGGGTTGGAAGGTTCGTTTCGACATAGTCTGAAGTTTCTCCTCTTGGCGAAAATCGTAAGACTAAACGCGCCTTTGGGTTATGTCAAGAAAGCGCTTGCCTTCATACTTCGACTACTCCCAGCACGTAAGAGATACAGTTCTTTTAGAACGGCTGACCGGCTCGCCGCACCATGTCATGCCGCCTTTTTTAACGCATTTAACGTTGTGTTGTTTTATTAAAGTGTTGCCGCTTGATCATTGGAAAAGTTCTGTGTTAGTCTCCGCAGGTTTTCCGGTTCAATCCCGTGTAAGTGATTGATAAGAAAAGACTTTAATGCATCACTTTAACGGCCGGATGCTTTTTCCACTACCTGTGGAAAACGTTGTGGAAATCATAACCAGGCGGTTTCGCCTAATCAAAATCAAGGAATAACTGGGATAGGGTAGGTTAGAGTTCTCGAAGAACCGTCACAGGGTTCTATCGCGCGGGCTTTAGTCAAAATTGAACCCCCTCCAGCTCTGAGTCTTCAAATGAACCCATCAGTTGAAAGCAATGTTTGGGGTGAGATTCTCCATTCATTGAGCGGCCGTCTAAATCAGCAGACTTTGGAGAGATGGTTTGGTCCGATTGAGTTTGAACGTTTGGATAGTACCGGACAAGTCATTCATCTACGAGCTCCAAACGAAGTGATCAAGAACTGGGTCGTCAGCAATTATTCGAAGCTGCTGGACGAGTCTTTAAACGACCTCCGGCTGAATGGTTATTCTCTGGGCTGGGAAATCGGTAAACCGGAAATCAGTCAACTTCCTTCTACTTCGTATGCCAAGGGCAACAGTTTCGAAAACACAACCAGCATACCTGCTGTTACACATGTATCGAATGAGCGTCAGACCGAGGCCATCATCGACAACGTTGTCCACTATGAACCTGGTCTCAGTTCTCGTTATACCTACGATAGTTTCGTTGTAGGCTCGTGCAATCAATTTGCACACGCCGCTTCGATGGCTGTGGCTGAGGCGCCAGGTCGTACTTACAATCCACTTTACCTGTATGGGGGTGTGGGCCTCGGCAAAACACATTTGATGCACGCATGTGGTCACGCGATCAAAGCACGAAATAATCATCTGAAGCTTTGCTATATCTCGTCAGAGAAGTTCATGAATGATCTAATCAATGCGATTAGATACGACAAGACCCAAAGTTTTCGTGAGAAGTATCGGTCCGTTGATGTTTTGCTGATCGACGACGTTCAGTTCATGGCCGGCAAAGAGCGAACCCAGGAAGAATTCTTCCACACTTTCAATGCGCTCTACGACCAGCAAAAACAGATCGTGATCAGTTCCGATTGTCCGCCGCGCGAGATACCCACTCTCGAAGAACGACTTCACTCACGTTTTGAGTGGGGCCTCATTGCAGACATCGAGCCTCCGGATCTCGAAACGAAGGTCGCCATTCTTAAACGCAAAGCTGATTTGATGAACGTCAGTATTCCGGACGACGTCGCGATGTTCATTGCCGGCCGCGTGAAGAGCAACGTACGCGAACTGGAAGGCTCGCTAGTCAGGTTAATCGCAATTGCTTCGTTAAGAGGAGAACCGATTACCAAGACGTTGGCGCAGAACGCTATTCGCAATCTCGCAAAAGAAGAAGAGGCTGGAGTCGTAACCCTTCAACAGATTCAGAAGTTGGTAGCGTCGACCTACAAATTGAGTGTTGACGAATTGTTATCGAAGAATAATGCGCGACATATTTCGCATCCTCGGCAGGTTGCAATGTATCTCTGCAAGAACCTCACCAAACATAGTTATCCTGAGATCGGTCGTGCATTTGGTGGAAAGCATCACACCACGGTGATTCATTCCGTTGAGAAGATTGAGTCGCTAGTCGGCAGCGATGAAACGCTTCAGAGACTAGTCACCGAACTTTCCGAATCGTTACAAAAATAGGATCGGCGAAACACTTTTTGCACAGTCCACAAAGAACGAATTGTGGAAATATGGTAAGGTTTGGCTTCCACCAAATTTTTCCGAAGGCAGGAGAGGTAGTAACTTAGATTTTCCACAGTGTTTCCGGGAGACTAAGTTAACTCGAATCGGCTACTTAGAAGCTTATTCACAGATTCACAGGCTCCTACTAGTACTACTAGATCTTTATATGATTTAGTTTTTCGATTAGCAGAAGAATATGCGCGGTGGATTTCGCGTGTTGAAGGAGTAATCCGATGCAATTCGTAGTTAGCAAACAAAATCTCCAAAGAGAACTTGCTTTCGTGCAAGGCGTGGTTGAGAGAAAGAACACGATCCCTGTCCTCTCGAACATTCTTATCGAATCAGTTGGTGAAAGTACGATCCGCATCACGGGAACGGACCTGGACGTAACGATCCGTTGCGATATGGATGCAGAGGACATCAAGAATCCGGGCGCTATCTGCGTTCAAGCCAGGAAGCTTTTCGAGATCGCACGCTTGCTGCCGGATGCGCCAGTCAGTTTCACCAAAGAAGACAACGAGTGGGTAACGGTGAAATGCGATCGAGCTCGCTTCAAACTTGTTGGCGTCGCCCGAGACGCCTTCCCGGAAGTTCCTTCATTCAAATCCGCGCCAACTAAAATCCCTGCTGGTGTTTTGAAGACGTTTATTGACCGCACTATTTTCGCGATAACTCAGGAAGAGTCACGCTATACCTTATCTGGCGCCAAATTTGTTTTAGACGATGCGAGCGCAAAGATGGTTACGACTGACGGTCATCGACTCGCCTACGTCGAACGAAAAAATGTCGCTACAAACGGAAGCACCCAATCAATCGATACTCTTATTCCGCGCAAGACTCTTGCCGAGTTGACGAAACTAACGGCCGGTTTTGATGGCGACATCAGTTTGGGAATGGACGAAAACCACATCTACTTCGAAATCGGAACACGGCTGCTAATCTCACGAATGCTGTACGGACAGTTTCCAAACTACGAAATGGTAATGCCGAAGAACAACGACAAGTCAGTTGAATTTGAAAGCGGTCAATTGAACCTTGCAATCCGAAGAGTTGCACTGATGGCTGACGAGCGATCACATGCCATCCGGTTTCACTTAGAACCGAATCAACTCGTGATCAGTTCT
>Ga0310810_10005897_pt1 | contig 13772 bp, 11 predicted proteins | sample NCmetagenome_FD_207641 | JGI IMG/M metagenome (GOLD analysis project Ga0310810, IMG submission 207641) | Soil microbial communities from experimental microcosm in Duke University, North Carolina, United States - NC | ecosystem: Engineered > Artificial ecosystem > Soil microcosm > Unclassified ... | reverse complement strand
TTCGATCGTGATCGCGGCCGCGGCCATCACCTTCGAGATCGACTGCGCGCGCCGCGTGCCGACCTTGCGCCAGCACAGCTTGGTCGCGGCCGAAGGCACCGGCACCCACGCGGCGACGATCAGCTCGTCGGCGGCGAGCGCGGTCTTGCGATAGCCGGTGCAGTAGTCCGCGTAACGCACGCGCCGCGCGCCGCGCACGCTGGCGAGCTCGAGCTCGGCGTCGAGCGCGAGCCACACCGGCAGCGAATCGCCGACCGGCGACGACGTCCCGAGGTTGCCGCCGACGGTGCCGCGCGCCTGGATCTGCAGCGCGCCGATCTCGCGCGCCGCGCTGGCGAGGATCGGGACGTGCTGCTGCACGGTCGGCGACGCGATCGTCTCGCGCCAGGTCGTGCCCGCGCCGATCCGGATCCACGACACGTCGCCGCCGGAACCTGCGATGCGGGTCTCGATCCCGACCAGCGACGACAACCTCCACAGATCCAAGATGCCGGTCGGCACCGCGCGCCGCGGCGCATCGACCATCAGGTCGGTGCCGCCGGCGAGCACCATCCAGTCGGGATGATCGAAGCGCACGCGCAACGCCTCGTCGAGATCCGCGGGGCGGACGTAGAGGCTCACTCGTGCACCTCGGCCGCCGCTTCGCCGGCCGCGACGTCCGTCGCGGCTTCAATGACGGCGTCGACGATCAGCTGATAGCCCGTGCACCGACAGATGTTGCCCGCGAGCAATTCGCGCACGCGATCGCGCGCGCGATCCCCCGACACCAGCCCCTCGTCGACGAGGTGCGCCGCGCACACCGCGATGCCGGGCGTGCAGATGCCGCACTGCGCGCCGCCGCGCGCGACCAGCGCCCGCTGCACCGCGTGGAGGAGCTCGCCGCGCGCGAGCCCCTCGACCGTCGTCACGCGGCGGTGCGCGCACTGCCCCGCCGCGACCAGGCACGAGTTCACCGGCTCGCCGTCGAGGAGCACCGTGCACGCGCCGCACTCGCCCTCGCCGCAGCCTTCCTTCGTGCCGGTGAGGCGCAGGTCCTCGCGCACGAAGTCGAGCAAGCGCTTCCACGGATCGGCGTCCGCGCTGCGGGTCTCGCCGTTGATGATCAATTCGATCTTCACGATCTCCTCATCCGTGTTGCGATCATCTCGGGCGTGATCGGGATCGTGTCGAAGTCGAGGCCGAGCGCGTCGCCGACCGCGTTCGCGACCGCCGCCGCCGGGCCGTCCATCGGGATCTCGCCGACGCCCTTCGCGCCGTGCGGGCCGAACGGGTACGGGCACTCGACGATGATCGTCTCGAGCTCGGGCGCGTCGGCGAAGGTCGGGACGATGCAGTTGGTCATGTTCGCGTTGGCGACCTTGCCGTCCTTGTAGACGACGTTCTCGAGCAGCGCCCAGCCGAGCGCCTGCAGCGTGCCGCCGTCGATCTGGCCGCGGACGATCGTCGGGTTGATCGCCTTGCCGACGTCGACCGCCTGCACGCAGCGATCGACCGCGACCTCGTACGTGTCGAGATCGATCGTCACGTCGACCAGGCACGCCGCCCAGCCGAACACCGGATACGCCGAGCCGGTGTACGTCTCGTCGTCCCACGCGATGCCCGGCGGCGGTTGGTACTGCACGGTCTCCTCGAGCGGACCGAGATCGGCGGCGACGTCGTGCGCGAGCGACGCGATCGACTCGTTCGCGCGCCCGAACTCGCGGCCCCACGCCGAGATCCGCCCGCGCAGCGCGCGCGACGCCTGCTCGACGAGCCCGCCGACGACCATGCACGTGCGGCTCGCCACGGTCGGTCCGGAATCCGGCACGCGATCGGTCGACGGATCGACGACCTCGACGAGCGAAGGCGAGACGCCGAGCGCGTCGGCCGCGAGCTGCGTGAAGATCGTGATCGCGCCCTGCCCGATGTCGGTCGAGCTGGCGCGGACCTCGAAGCGGCCGTCGCGGGTGAGCGCCACGGTCGCGCGCCCCGCGAGCCGTTGCTCGCCGGAGCCGGTGAAGCCGGCGCCGTGGAAGTAGAAGCAGACGCCTCGGCCGCGGCGCACCGGCGCGCCGCTCGCGCTGGTTCCGGTCTTCGCAGGTTTCGGCCCCGCGACCTGCTCGAGCGCGTCGAGGACGGCGTCGGTGCCGACCGAGTACGTCAGCGTCTGCCCGGTCGCGGTCGTGTCGCCCTCGCGCAGCGCGTGCTTGCGGCGATACGCGAGCGGCGGCGCGCCGACGCGCTTCGCCGCCTTCTCGATCTGCCGTTCGTACGCGAAGGTCGTCTGCGGCGCGCCGAAACCGCGGAACGCGCCGTGCGGCGGATGGTTGGTCGCGACCACGCGCCCGACGATCTTCACCATCGGGCACTTGTACGGCCCCGCCGCGTGCAGCACGCCGCGCGACAGGACGACCGCGCTGAGCGTGGCGTACGCGCCGCCGTCCATCACGACGTCGATCGCGGCGACGACGAGGTTGCCTTCGCGATCGATCCCGAGCCGGTGATGGATCACCGCCGGGTGCCGCTTGGTGGTCGCCGCGATGTCCTCGTCGCGGTCGTAGACGATCTTCACGGGCGCGTGCGCCTTGCGCGCCAAGAGCGCGCAGTGCGCCGCGATCATCGACGGATATTCTTCCTTCCCGCCGAACCCGCCGCCGGTCACCGTCTGCGTGATGATCGCCTGCTCCGCGTGCAGATCGAGCAGCGGCTTCATCGCCTTGTGCACGTAGTACGGGCACTGCATCGAGCCCGTCACATGGCAGGCGTCGCCGATCCACGACGCCATCATCGCCTGCGGCTCGATGTACATCTGCTCCTGCGCGCTCGTGCGATAGACGCTGTCGATCACGTGCGCGCACCCCGCGAGCGCCGCCTCGATCTCCTCGTCGCGCGCGTGGCCCTTGCGGATCGAGAACTTCTTGAAGACGTTGTCGTCGCCGTGCAGCTTCACGCGCGCCGACAGCGCGTCGTCGATCGTGAAGACGTTCGGCAGCGGCCGGATCCGCGGGCGGATCGCCGCGCGCGCGGCGTACGCCAGCGCGCGGGTCGGGGCCGCGACCAGCGCGACCGGCTCGTCGACGTGCCGCACTTCGCCGCCCACCGGGACCAGCGCCGGTTGATCATCCTCGATCAAGGTGATCACGTTCTTGCCCGGGATGTCCTCGGCCGTCACGACGACCACGCGGCTCCAGTCGAACGACGGATCGCGATCGATCCCTTCCAACACGCCGTGCGCGATCTGCGAGCGCACGGTCATGCCGTGCCACACGCCCGCGGCATCGAGGTCGTCGAGGTATCGCGCGCGGCCCGTGACCTTCGCGACCCCGTCGACGCGGGCGACGCTCGCCCCGACCGCTCGTGACTCCATCGATCGTTTCTAACACGAGGCGCACGCCATGGACCCCATCGAAACCCCTCGCCCGCCCTTCTGGCGCGCCCTCCTGCTCCGCTTCGGCGTCCTCTATTGGGCGCTGTTCGCGATCCCGGTGATCTTCGAGCAGATCACCGCCTCGTCGAAGCTCGGAGGCCCGGTGATGGACGCGTGGCACGCGATGGTGCGCTGGGTCGGCGACGCCGGCTTCGGCGTCGCGCTCGACTTCACCGAGACCGGCAGCGGCGATCGCACCGGGGACTGGATCTCGCTCCTCTGCATCGCGGTGCTCGCGCTGGTCGGGTCGATCGCGTGGGCGGCGATCGATCGCCGGCGCCGCCAAGACGCGCGCCTGCGCGAGATCCTGCGCATCTTCCTGCGCTACACGCTCGCGTTCATCATGCTCGAGTACGGGCTCTCGAAGCTGTTCTTCGGGCAGTTCCCGCCGCCGGGCGACTACCGCTTGAACGAGAAGTACGGCGACTCGTCGCCGATGGGCCTCTTGTGGACGTTCATGGGCTACTCGCCCGCGTACGTCTTCTTCTCCGGCGCCGCCGAGACCCTCGGCGCGGCGCTGCTCTTCTTCCGCCGCACGACGACGCTCGGCGCGCTGATCCTGTTCGCGGTCCTCACCAACGTCGTCCTGCTCAACTTCTGTTACGACGTGCCGGTCAAGATCAACTCGACGCACTACCTGATCATCTGCGTCGTCCTGCTCGCGCCGGAGCTCCGCCGGCTCGCCGCGTTCTTCCTCGGTCGTCCGACGCCGGCGTCGTTCCCGCGGTGGTCGCGCGCGCTCAAGTACGTCGTGATCGCGGTCTTCGTGTACTTCCCGCTGCGCGACTCGCTCGATCATCCCTCGCTGAGGCAGACCTGGTACAGCGGCTACTGGATGGTCTCGACCTTCTCCCGCGACGGTCACGACGTCTCCGACGCGACGCGCTGGCAGCGCCTCAAGTTCGAGGTCGACGACGACGGCCCGATCGCGCGCTGGCGCAACGCGGACGAGTCGTACGGCGACCTCTACGACGTCACGTTCGACGACGCCAAGCACACGATGCGCTTCGCGCCCAGCACGCGCGACACGCCGACCCACGCGACCGGCCCCATCGACTTCACGTACACGCGCACCGGCGACGACCTCGAGCTGCGCGGCACCGTCGCCGGCCACGCGCTCGACGTCCACCTCACGCACCTGGTCACCACGAACACGCCGCTCATGTCCCGCGGCTTCCACTGGATCAACGAGTTCCCGTTCAACCGGTGAGATAGGATCGACGCATGGCGTTCGTTTTCGGCAAGCACGTCGAGTCGACCTGCATCCAGGATCTGCCGGACCCCGGGCCGAACGGCGAAGCGCTGTGCCTCGCGTATCGGGTCGAGTCGTACGGCCTCGTCTTCCCGGGCTACACGCGCGACGGGGGATACGCGATCCAGATCAAAGGCAGCCGCGCATCGCGACCAATCGACGACGCGTGGATCGCGAAGCTCCAGCAGCGCGGCGTGCTGCCCGATCCGCTGCCGTCGTACTCGATCCCGGCATCGACGTACGCTTGGGGTTTCTCGCTGTGGCCCGTCATCGCGCTCGTCTTGCTCGTCACATGGGTGCGGCGTCGCTCTGCGATGCGCGAGCATGTCGTCGAGAAGCCGGCGCCGGGCGCGAGCGCGATCGAGGTCACCGCGAGCCACTCGATCCTGAACTTCTTCATGTTCATCTGCGCGCCGACGATCCGCATCGACGATCGCCCGTACCTCCGCACCTGGGGAACGTGGACGTTCCCCGTCGAACCCGGAACGCACGTGGTCCGTGTCACGTACCGCTGGTTGTGGGATCGCGCCGAGCAGCGCATGGACCTCCCGGTCGAGGCCGGCGAGACCAAGTGCGTGCGCTACCACGTCGGCCTGTTCTTCTCGCGGATCAAGCTCGAGTCCGCGGCGCCGACCGCCCGCGTCGAACGCGCCGGCTGAGGGCAAGACCCTTCGGCCACGGGTCGTATCGAGATCGATGATGTTCACCGCGAGTCGGTCGCATTCGAGCGCGACTGAGCGCGGGGCAGATCCCGGGGGGTGCCGCGCGGGGGCGGGCGGCGCTAGGATCGCGGACGATGGAGTCGCGTCGTCTGGGGCGAACGCAGCTGAACGTGTGCGCGGCGGGCGTGCACGCGAGCTGGCGCGAGCGCGATGTGGATGATGCGCGGAAGACGTTGACCGCGGCGATGGAGCGCGGCGTCGACGTCGTGATCGTCGATCCGGCGTTCGAGCGCGCGCTCGAGAAGATCGTCGGGGAGGTCGTGCGCGATCTGCGGCTGCGCGACAAGGCGCAGATCGTGACGCGGGTCGGCGCGCCGGAGCATCCGCGCGCGGTGCAGGCGCGCGTCGAGGAGTCGCTGCGCGCGACCAAGCTCGAGGTCCTGCCGTTCGCGGTCGTCGAGTGGGACGACCGCACCTTCTACGAGAAGCTGTGGCCGGAGACGCGCGCGGCGCTCGAGCGGCTGGTCCGAGAAGGCAAGGTCCTGCGCTGGGGGATCGCGCCGCGACCGGACAGCGCGATGGGGACGAGCGAAGCGATCTTCGAGCTCGTCGTGCTGCCGTACAGCGTGCTCGCGCGCGGCGCCGAGGCGATCTTCGCGAGCGCGAAGCGACACGACGCGGGCGTCGTGATCACGCAGCCGCTCGAGCACGGCCTGCTCGGCGGCGCGTGGAACCGCGACACGGTCTTCAAAGACTGGCGGCGCGAGACCTACAAAGAGCTCGCCCCGCACCTCGCGAAGATCGAGAAGCTCCGGCCGCTCGCGACCCGCGAGACCGACGATCTCGCCGAGCTCGCGCTGCGCTTCGCGTTCGGTCGCGAAGAGGCGAGCGTGGTGGCGCCGTCGATCCGCACGCGCGATCAGCTCGAGACGCTCGTGCGCGCCGCCGACGGCCGGCGCTTGAGCGAGTCGCTGCTCCAGCGCGTCGACGAGGAGACCGGAGTCGTGTCGTGAAGCCGGCGCGTCCACCGGACGAAGGCGACGAGTGGATCGGCGACGCGTCGACCGGCGTGAAGAAGGGGCGCGGCGCGACCTCGAACCAGGGCGGCCGCTTCGAGCCGACCCGCCGCGTCGGCTTCCACGACGGCTGGGACAGCGAAGCCACCGACGAGGAATCGCGGGTCGATACGATCGTCACGACCGAGAAGACGACGACGATCATCGCGACCAACGACTCGCCCGACGTCCCGTTCGATCAATCGATCAACCCGTACAAGGGCTGCGAGCACGGCTGCATCTACTGCTTCGCGCGCCCGACCCACGCGTACCTCGGCCTCTCGCCCGGCCTCGACTTCGAGACGCGCATCACCGCCAAGCCGGAAGCGGCGGCGGCCTTGCGAAAGGAGCTCGCGAAGCCGAGCTACCAGTGCCGCGTGATGGCGATGGGCACCAACACCGATCCGTACCAGCCTACCGAGAAGAAGCTCGGCATCACGCGCGCGATCCTGGAGGTCCTCGCCGAGCACGATCACCCGGTCGGGATCGTGACGAAGAACGCGGGCATCCTGCGCGACCTCGACATCCTGGCGCCGATGGCGAAGAAGCGGCTCGCGACCGTGATGCTGTCGATCACGTCGCTCGACCCGGAGCTCGCGAGCGTCATGGAGCCGCGCGCGTCGCGGCCGGCGCGCCGGCTGCACGCGATCGAGCAGCTCACCGCGGCCGGCGTGCCGTGCGGCGTCCTGGCGTCGCCGATGATCCCCGCGATCAACGACGGCGAGCTCGAGAAGATCCTCGAGGCCGCGTACGCCGCCGGCGCGCGCCACGCGGGCTGGATCCTCGTGCGCCTGCCGCTCGAGATCAAACATCTGTTCGAGGAGTGGCTGCGCGCGCACTTCCCCGATCGCGCCGAGCGCGTGCTGGATCTGATCAAGCAGACCCGCGGCGGCAAGCTCTACGACTCGACGTGGGGCACGCGCATGAGCGGCACCGGCCCGTACGCCGCCTTGATCGACAAGCGCTTCGACGTCGCGTGCGCGCGCCTGGGTTTCGACGCGACCGAGCGCTTCCCGCTCGACACGACGCAGTTCAAGAAGCCGGCGAAGGATCCTCGACAGCTGCCACTCTTTCCTTGAGCACGAGGAAGCGGCGCTCGAACAAGTGCCACGACGCCGCGGCGACCAGCGTCGTCGCGACCAGCACGAAGATCGTGAAGACGATCGGGTTCGGCGACCACAACCAGCGATAGAGCGGCAAGAGCAGCGCGTGGAAGACGTAGATGCCGTAGCTGTACATCCCGACCCGCACCATCACGGGATGCTCGAGCCACCGCACGCCCTGCGACGCGCGCACGACGATCCCGCCGAAGCAGATCGCGAGCGCGGAGAGCCCCGCGGTCTGCACCGCGTAGGCGTCGAGCTCGAAGCGGTGCGCGATCCCGACGACGATCAACACGCCGCCCGCGCCGATCGCGATCATCCACGACGCCCACCGCACCGGCCGGTACACCGCGCACAACGCGCCGACCGCGAGCGCGTCGAGGTGGCTGACCGTGAATTCGTACACGGCGTCGGGCGGCACGCCCCCGCGCAACATCAAGACGCGCGCGATCGGCGCGCCCGCGACGATGAGCCCCGCGACCGCCGCCAACCCGCGCCGCGGAAGCAGGTACACCAACAGCGGCCACACCAGGTAGAACTGCTCTTCGATCGCGAGCGACCAGAAGTGCGTCAGCGACAGCCAGCCCGAGGTGTAGATCATCCCGCCGTGACGCAACACATTGATGTTGGTCGTGTACGTCCACAGCCAGCCCTGCTCGTGCAGGATGCGCGGATCGGTCTCGACGAAGTGCGGCGCGATCAGCAAACATGCGACCAGCACCGCGTAGTACAGCGGAAAGATCCGTAGCGTCCTTCGCAGGTAGAACGTGCGGAAGAAGCGCGGCTTGCCCTTCGCCTCGAGCAGGATCCCCGTGATCAGGAAACCCGACAGCACGAAGAACAGGTCGACGCCGATCCACCCCGCCGACGCGATCCACTCGTACGCGTGCCCGCCGCCCGACGAGCGCGCGTGGAAGACGATCACGCTCGTGACGGCGATCGCACGGAGGCCGTCTAGCGCAGGGACATGCCGCCGAGCCATTCGGGGCATCTTGCCTCGACAGCCGCGGGAATACAGCGGCTCTCGGCGTCTCTTGACAGCGGGCGCCAGCCGTTTGAAAACGAACGCCCGCAAGGCCCACCCATGATCCGAGTGGAAAACCTCTCCAAGTATTACGGGGGCACGCGCGCGCTGGGACCCGTGTCGTTCGAGATCGAGGACGGCGAGACCGTCGGCTTCCTCGGTCTGAACGGCGCAGGCAAGACCACCGCGCTCCGCGTGCTCGCGTGCGATCTCCGGCCGTCGGCCGGCTCGGTGACGATCGACGGCGTCGACGCGGTCGCCGATCCGCATGAAGTCCGCAAGCGGATCGGCTTCCAGCCCGAGAACCCGCCGCTCTACGGCGACATGACCGTCACCGACTACCTCCGCTTCGCCGGCGAGCTGCGCGGCATGCGCAAGCCGGAGCTGAAGAAGCGGCTGCCCGAGGTGATCGACATGGTCGATCTCGGCGACGTCGCGCACCAAGTGATCAGCACGCTGTCGCACGGCTACAAGCAGCGCGTCGGCGTCGCGCAGGCGGTCGTGCACAACCCGAAGCTGCTCATCCTCGACGAGCCCACGCGCGGCCTCGACCCGGTGCAGATCGTCGAGATGCGCAAGCTGGTCTCCAACCTCAAGAAGGTGCACACGGTCCTGATCTCGAGCCACATCCTGACCGAGATCAGCCAGACCTGCGATCGCCTGCTGATCCTCGGCAAGGGCGCGATCCTCGGCGCGGGCACCGAGGCGGAGCTGTCGGGCGCGAAGAGCGAGATCCGCCAGGTCACCGTCGCGGTGCGCACCGACAACACCAAGGCGGTGCGCGACGCGCTCGCCAAGATCGAAGGCGTCACCGAGATCGGCGGGCCGTTCGAGCAAGGCGGCGGCCACGTCTTCACGGTCTCGTGCACGACCGACGTCCGCGCCGACGTCAGCCGCGCCGTCGTCGGCGGCGAGTGGGACCTCATCAAGCTCGATTACTCGCGCAGCGAGCTCGAGAACACGTTCATCCGCCTGGTCGGAGGCCGCGATGCGAGCAACTAGCATCATCTTCCGCCGCGAGCTCGGCGCGTACCTGCGCTCGCCGATCGGCTGGGTCGTCGCCGCCGCGCTCCTGCTGCTCGACGGTCTCTTGTTCCAGGCGTTCGCGATGGAGCGCGCGGCGTTGTCCGCCGACGTCCTGCGCGCCTTCTTCATGTGGACGAGCATCACGACCGGCATCGCGTCGATCGTGCTCTCGGTGCGGTTGGTCGCCGAGGAGCGACAGACCGGATCGATGGTGCTCCTCAACACGTCGCCGGTGCACGACGTCGAGATCGTCGTCGGCAAGTTCCTCGCCGCCTTCGTGTTCCTGTGCGGGATGGTGCTGCTGACGATCTACATGCCGCTCTTGATCAAGGTGCACGGCAAGATCACGTACACGCAGATCGCGGTCGGCTATCTCGGGCTGTTCCTCATGGGCGCGACCGGCATCTCGGTCGGCTTGTTCGCCGGCTGCCTGACCCGCAACCAGCTCGCGGCCTACTTCCTCGGCGGCTTCTTCCTCGGGATCATGGACGCGCTCTACCACCTCGGGAAGGTGCTCGACCCGCCGCTGCGCGAGACCTTCAGCTCGCTCGACTACTGGTGGGAGCACTTCCAGCTCGGCTTCATGAGCGGCGTGCTCAACCTCAAGGACGTCGTCTACTACGGCGCCGTGACCTACTTCTTCCTGCTCCTCTCGGTGAAGACGCTGGAGGCGAAGCGATGGCAATGAGAACCGCATCGCCCTGGTGGGCCTCGCTCTGCTACGCGGTCGGGCTCGTCCTGCTGTTCGCAGGCGAGCGCGCGTTCCATCACGTCGACGACGCGCGCCTGATCCTGTCGGGCGCAGGCGCCGTGCTCGTCATCGGCGTCACCGCGCTGCGCGCGTGGTTGATGCTGACCACGCGCGGCGCGCGCCGGCGCGTCGAGCTCGTCTTGCTCCTGTGCCAGCTGGTCAGCGGGCTCGGGCTCCTCGTCTACGCGCTGACCACCAAGACCGGCATGGGTTGGCTCGGCTACACCGACCTCACCGCGAAGGGCGCGGTCAAGACGTCGACGATGCTGACGGTCGCGTGGCTCTTCTTGATGCTGGTGTCGCTGATCCCGCTGTTCGTGATCGAGGTCTCGCTCGGCGCGGCCAGTCGCACCGGCATCGATCGCGGCAGCCGCAAGACCGCGCTGTTCGACGAGGACGCGGTCGAGTTCTTCCGGGTGCGCGAGAGCGCGCTGTCGGGCCTCACGATCGGCCTCGCCGCCTCGCTGATGCTCGTCACCTGCAACGTCGCGACCGAGCGCAACATCCAGCGCGACGTCTCGTACTTCAAGATCTCGCAGCCGGGCGAGTCGACGGTCAACGTCGTCAAGAACACCGCGAAGCCGATCCGCGCGCTGATCTTCTTCCCCGAAGTGAACGAGGTGAAGACGCAGGTCAAGCAGTACTTCGACGCGCTGTCGTCGGCGACCGACGGCAAGCTGACCGTCGAGATCCACGATCGCCAGGCCGAGCGCACGCTCGCGTCGCACTACAAGGTCACCAAGGACGGCACGGTCGTCTTGACGACCGCGACCCCCGACGAGGACAAGCTCGAGAAGACCGACAAGCCGCCCAAGGCGGAGTCGCTCGACTTCGACACCGACCTCGAGAAGGCGCGCCGCGGCAAGAGCAAGCTGCGCACCCTCGATCGCGAGGTCAACTCGCACCTGATCAAGCTGATGCGCGACAAGCTCAAGGTCTATCTCACCGTCGGACACGGCGAGATGAACGATCCGGACTCGGTGCCGCCGCAGCAGCGCGGCGCGACGCCGTTCCGCGGCACGACCATGATGAAGCGCGTGCTCGGTCAGGATCAGTACGAGCTGCGCGATCTGGGCGCGTTCCAGCTGATCTCGGGCGTGCCCGACGACGCGGCGGCGGTCATGGTGCTCGCGCCGTCGATTCCGCTCCGGCCCGAAGAGCTCGAGGCGCTCGACAAGTACGTCGCCAAGGGTGGTCACATCTTGATCGCGCTCGATCCCCGCGCCGCCGACGAGCTCGGCCCGCTGTCCGGGCGCCTCGGCGTCGAGATGGCCAAGGGCACGCTCGCCGACGACAAGGTCTTCCTCGATCAGCATCACGGCCCGAGCGATCACCGCTTCACGGCGACCACGCAGTTCTCGGCGCACGCGTCGACGACGTCGCTGTCGCGCGCGCAGGCGAACGTCGGCGTCCTCCTGATCGAGAGCGGCGCGCTGATCGATCACCCGTTCGCCGGCGAAGAAGCGACCCGGCAGTACGTGATCCACTCGATGCCGTCGTCGTGGCTCGATCTCGACGACAACATGTCGTTCGACAGCGCGACCGAGAAGAAGGACCGCTACAACATCGCGGCCGCGATCGAGGGACCGAAGGCGCCGGGCGCCGACGGCAAGCTGCAGGACGGCTGGAAGGCGCTGGTCTACGCCGACGCGGATCTGTTCGCGGACTACCCGCCCGGGCGGCCCGCGCTCGATCTCACCAGCGGCCCGCTGATCGAGGACGCGGTCAAGTGGCTCGCCGGCGAGTCGGCGATCACCGGTGACATCGTCAGCGAGGAAGACGTGGCGATCGAGCACACGCGATCGACCGACCAGATCTGGTTCTATCTGATGATGGTCGGCGCGCCGCTGCTCGTGCTGGTCGCCGGCCTCGTGTTCACGTCGCGCCGCAAGCGCGCGAAGGTGGCGTCATGAAGGGCGTGATCATCCACGCGGTGCTCCTCGCCGCGATGTTGGGCTTCTCGTACCAGACCTGGACCCGCGACAAGACGATCCGCGCGTCGACCGGCGACGTCGCGGTCTGGGACGGCAGCGCGTCGGATCTGACCGCGGTCGAGTTCGAGACCAGCAAGGGCGATTCGGGCGCGGCGACCAAGTCGTCGCAGCGCACGGTCCGCGTCGAGAAGAAGGACGGCTACTGGTGGGGCACGGAGACGCGCACCGATCAGAAGCCGAAGCCGGCGAACAGCGACGCGGGATCGAACGCGCCGCCGCCGGAGATGGAGGCCTCGACGACCAAGCGCGAGTTCCCCGTCGGCGACAGCTTCCGCGTGCTCGGCTCGCCGACGCCGATGACGCTCGACGATCTCGTCAAGGAATGGGCGTCGATGCACGCGGTCCGGTCGCTCGGCACCCCGAGCGACGCGCAGAAGAAGGAGTACGGCCTCGACACCTCGGACACCTCGCTCGCGGTGATCGGCAAGGGCAAGACGCACACGCTGATCCTCGGCGAGAAGGTCAGCGGCAGCTCGGAGCGCTACGCGCTCGATCCCGAAAGCGGCAAGGCGTACATCCTCGCCGGCGCGCTGATCGATCCGCTCGAGAGCGGTGAGACGATGCTGCGCCCGTCGTCGATCCACGCGTTCGAGGCGACCGCGCTCGACAGCGTGAAGGTCAACGCGGGCGGTCAGTCGAAGACCGCGATCCGCGTGACGACCGATCAGGACGGCCAGGCGACCAAGACGTGGGGCGACGGCGCGACCAAGAAGCCGGATCAGACGCTCGCGAACTTCGTCGACAACCTCGATCACCTCGTGCCGCAGAAGTACGACGCGACCTTGAAGGCGAGCGACATGACGCCCGTGATGTCCGCGGAGTACATGGACGCGCAGGGCAAGCGCATCGGCGCGCTCGCGCTGTACAAGGTGGAGCGCGCGGGCGAGATGCCCGAGGACGGCTCGGTCGATCCGACGGTGCCGCCGGCGCCGGTCATGGAGTACTACATCGTGACGGAGACGACGCGCGTGCCGGCGCAGGTCGCGAAGGCGAGCGCCGAGCGCGTCGAGCAGGACGTGCCGACGATCTTCGTCTCGCAAGCGGTGACGCCGGGCTCGGGCTCGGGCACGGGCTCGGGCACGGGTTCAGCAAAGCCCTGAGGGAATTCAGGCAACCGCGGGGGCGGTAGTGCGTACGAACCATGTCGTACGCCATGAAACGCACCGCGATTTTCCTGACGGGCGCGCTGATGACGGCCGCCCTCGTCGAACCTTCGTACGCGTCACCCGCGGCCTCCGCGCTCGTCGGTGATCCCACCGCGATCTCCGACGTCGCCGAGAAGGCGGTGTCGTCGGTCGTCAACATCGCGACCACGCGGGAGGTCGATCTCGGACCCGCGCAGTTCGATCCGTTCTTCACCGATCCGAGCTCGCCGTTCTACGTCTCGCCGGATCAGCGCAAGCAATCGGCGCTCGGCTCCGGCGTGATCGTCGGCGAGCACGGGCGCATCCTCACCAACGCGCACGTGATCGACGGCGCCGACACCATCAAGGTCACGC